>Ga0308166_1001447_pt1 | contig 25104 bp, 15 predicted proteins | sample PhyCR2_2_FD_202137 | JGI IMG/M metagenome (GOLD analysis project Ga0308166, IMG submission 202137) | Phyllosphere microbial communities from UC Gill Tract Community Farm, Albany, California, United States - DLSLCC.R2 | ecosystem: Host-associated > Plants > Phyllosphere > Unclassified | place... | reverse complement strand
GATTCAAACGCCGGGCGGCAAGCCAAATCCCCACGCCGTCATGCACCAGCACTTTCATTCGATTGGCGCGGCGGTTGGCGAACAGATAGGCACAGTGCGGCTTCGCCGCACCGAACACCGCCACGACCCGTGCGAGCGCGGTTTCGGTGCCGGCGCGCATGTCCATGGGCTCGGTGGCGAGCCAGATGGAATCGACGCGGATCATCGCAGCAGATCTCGCAGGAAAGCAGAACACGCCGCTGCGTTTTCTGCTGGCCAACTCACCACGACTACACCTTTTGGATGCGGCACTTCGATTCGGATCGTGGCAAGAAGGGCCTGATGCATCGGCACCGGCGGCGAAGTATTGACCGGGATGAAGGCAGTTTGCAGTGCCAGGTTTTTCTGCGCATGCACCCGAATCCATTTATGGACGAGGTTTGCACTGAGGTTGTGGGTCAAGGCGACATTGGCAATTGAAGTGTCAGATTGGGCGCACTCAGCAATGACCTGGGCCTTGAAGGACTCTGAATAGGAACGGCGTTCTTGTGGCATGGGCGTCCGCTTAAAAAGGCTAAAAATGGTGTCCACTTAAATTTAGGTGGACACCATCGCCTCAAGCGACGGTGTTAGGAAGGTGTGTTGCCCGGACGGTTACCAAGATCCTACGCCACCGCCTCACCATAAGAGAGGACGCGTGGTTTCTTGTGAATATTAGTCTACCGGCTCCCACACGGTTGAAAGTCAGCTTGCAGCCTCCGCCGACGTTCAGCTGCGAAATCCGGCAGACAGCAACCAGCCTTTTCCGGTCACTACCGACAAGTCCCTAACTCTCGCTTTGGGTCGAAAACGGTCGGTCGCGAATGGTTGAATCCACAACCCAAAGTGGACCTTCATCAAGGGCAATTTCCCGTCAGTAGCCCTCACTGACTACCCCATCCGGACGAGGCGGTATGCTCCCAGTCTATGTGCACGACAAAGGTCACATGACCTGACTCAACTCCGTTAACCAAGGCCCATACGCTAGGTGTAGTGTAGGTAGTAGATCCGGTCGCATCAGTACGTCACACCCCTCTACGCAGTATGAGTCCTCAACTGAAATCTGATCGCTCCGCACTCGCCACGTACGTTGAACCACCGCAAGGTTTCCGGCGGTATCCACCCATCTCATAGAGCCTGCGTATCCGCAATGTCGCAGATCAGCGAGCATTTGAAGACTTGCCGGGGGGACCAGTATTGAAGTCCTTCCCAACCAGTCATCAATCGGGACCCGGTTTACTAACCAAAGACTACGCTCGTCCATTAGCTCATCTGGACTGCCCGCGCTGATCAACCAGTCCTCAACATACCCTTCGTTGAAAGGGCACGCATCGGGCAGGATATCTTCATCAGGATGCACTGCGACAATCCCGCCCATACGAATAATCATTCGCTGCCGATCCGATTTTATACGTGAGTTTTGAGGATGCTCCTCCTCATAGAAGCCAAGTCGAATCCAACCACTGTACTCCGGATCATCGTCGGCAACTGTGACGATCGGGTTAAGACCATTGCGTGCGCTGGCTTCCCATTTAGGGCGCGGCGTCCTGCTGGCGACAGCCATCAAGTGCGCCGGAATATTTGGCAGAATGTAGCGGAGCATCTCCTCGACCAACTCTGATTCGAAGCCTTCGGGTAGCCCTTTGGGACGTGGAAGGCTAACAAGCATAGAATCAAGAATGGATAGATAGATTTCCATTTGCCATAGCAAAACTTGGGCTGGAAGACGGGCACTGCCATCACGGCCGGCACTGAGCTGCCATCGCTTGCGACCCGGAGTAGAATCACGCCACACGATGTTATTCAGACGCTCCTCGATGATATACGGCAGGTCAGGCCAGGACTGCGACAGAAACTCCATCACTTCATACTGCTCAAGTGCTGCGATCATCCGCAACGGTTGATGGACGACCGGGGTGGAAGACATCGTAGGTTCGGTTCGGTCTGCAACTGTCACATCTATACTCGCCAAAAGTGCTTGACCCATGCTCGCCACTGCCCATGAGTCTGACTCGGCGCATAGCGTAAGCTCAGGAGTGACATCAGCAATCAGGTTCGAGAGGTCCACTGGGGACTCAATTAGCACGCGAAGCACTAGATGCAGCGAGGACACTGAAGTATCGGCCAGTAGCCAGTGGCTCAACGGACGAGCGAATAGGTGAGTTCGATCGCGTAGCAGACGTGCTATAGCACTCAAGACCAGCCCTTTGCGTGGCAAGACCGGATTGCCCAAGCGATTCAGGAGCAGGCTGATCAAGGCCTCTTCCACTGACCAGTCGCAGCCTCCCGGCTCAAGAACTTCAAACCCAAGGTAGCGTCCCGGCAGCGGCAAACGAAGCTCCATCACATCGAATGCCTCCGCCCATGCCTGTGTTGCGATGCCTGGAACCTCCCATTCGGCAAGCTGCTCAACCAAACGTTGCGTCACACCATGAACATTTCCAGATCGCAGCTTACGGGCCGTCTCGTCTGCTAGCACCTGCCGGGCTTGCGCAGGATCAAGCTCAAGCGCTCGGCCTACCGAAGCTGCGTGCTTACGGTCGCCGACGTTATGCCAGCCACCTCCGCCTCTTGCACAGCTATACGCAAGCACGTAGGTGATGGCGGCCAGTTGTACATGACCAGCGTTATCAAGCGCGTCAGCCAGGCCTTTGATGGCCTGATAACGATCCCGGGACCAGTAATCCGTATCGTGCACATAAAAGTGGATCAGTCGTTGGGCTGCTAATTCATCGCCTGCATCGACCATTTCGCTGATGATATAAGCCAGAGGTAGTGTTACTACCCCGTCGATCTCGGAATCCGAAATTTTCGCCCCACCTAATCTGCGAAGCGTAGACAGCACATCCACATAGCTGCGCGTTTGAGGAAAGGCGGGACGAAGCTCCTCACCTGCCGTGTCGTTCTTAAGAGATCTGCTTTCACTGCGCACTACCGGCGTGGGATGACGGTAATCACGCAGGGCTGCTGGAACGGTAAGCGCATGCTCTGATGCAAATGTTAGAAGCCGCTCCACGGCATCGACCCGATACCGCATAGCATCATCTAACACTTCTGCACATAGTTGTGTGAATCGCTCCTGGACGTAAGACAGGCTGTTCGGGATAAGCCGTTCAAGAGGACCGAGCCGTTCCATGACAAGCTTACTGGCGCCACCGTCGTAATCAACCTCGAACAAGATTGAGCTCCATAGTCCATCGAGCAAGAGCGGATCCGCCGTCTCGGCAAGACTCTTCAATACACTCGTCAGTGCGGCGACCGTGATCCAGGACTCCCCCCCACGCTCACGTGCCAATGTCGATGCTAAAAGCCGAACACCGCGTACTGGGTCAACAGCCATGAGTGCACTGAACCAGGCGTTCGGTGCATGGCGTGTTTCTCTGCCATCGGTATGATTCATCACTGCTCGCACGAGCGGCTGCAACTTGATCAAGCCATCAAGCGCTGCAGTGGAAGACTCACTCTTCAAGGCACTCACACTCTCGATCAGGTCAAACAGAGAGGTGTCTTTGTGAAACCCGTAGCCCAGTAGAAAACCGCAAGAGTTCCGCCAATAATTGGCCGCCGCCTCAGGTTGCCCTGCAACTGCTAACGCTTGTGTCACCCGCATGGAAAACTCGGCATGGTTGCTGTAGTAAGTACCGCCGTCTCTCTCCTCTGCCACGAGTTCACGATCTAAAGCGTCGACCACCAACTGCGACGCTGATTCATGTTTAGCGTAGGGAATCAGTATCGAGAAAAAAGTACTGGCCGAAATGGCCCCGCCGTCTTCCCTATCCATCTGGGTCGCAATACCCAGACGAGCCTCGGATATGGAAGAAATGGCGTATTCCCACTCCTCCAGCGTTCTGGGGAGACGCAGTGCTCGGGCCAGGCTCTCAGCTATAACTGAATGGATGAGATACAGGTCGCATGCCCGAGGTGATCCCACGAACGGACGAACATCCCCGAGAAGCTCTGCAAAAACGGCACTAGAGTCAGATGGACTGTTTTGGAGGGCTGCCGCTTCAGCTTCTGCGCTTGCTATCACGAAACGCAGCCAGCAACGGTACCAGCCGTCCCCTTCGACACGATGCCGCTCCGCGTCCAGGATTTGTGTATTGCCCGATAAGGCATGTAGACGTATAGATGCAACCCAGTCACGAACTGGCTGGGTGCTGTGTAGGTGGCCATTGTCGTCAAGAGCAATGTCTAGAGTGTCTGGCTCAACCAAAAATGGCTGGCCATTTTCAATAGAACCCCCTCGCTCCAGACACCATACAGCCTGCTCTGCCCCTCCGGCGTGACGCAGCGCGTTGTTGGCGTAATCTGCCGCCGCCACAAAGTTGCTCGCCTCCCATGCGGCGTCCGACAGCCCCAACCAAGTCGCACAAGCGCGCTCATCACTTAAGCCGAATCGCTGGTCAGGTTGAATGCGAACTCGCCCAGCGAGACGCTCAACGGAAGACATATGTAGCTCGTGAGCGAGCATGCTCGAAAGGCTACGTACGAAGATGAATTTGAGTTCTTCCTCGAAATACAACTGATCACAAACCTCTCGGGCGACACCAAACGTATGCCCTAAGCGCAGTTGTCCACGTAGCGACGCCAGGTAAACCTTTTCCTCCTCATACAGATAAGCCTCAGGGTCGAAATGATCAAAGTAACTGCTGCGCTGGTCGTCAAACCACAACTCAAGGTATTCCGCCCAAGGTGCTACTGCGCCTTGGGCCTCGACCGCCTCACACGCGAGCAGTCCTTGAGTTGCATCCAGAGTTGGTTTTCCATCGAAGAGCATGCGTTGCGCGAGAGCATGCGGCCCATGGAGCGCCTGGTAGGTGACCCAATACGGATGCCAGCGATTTGTACCTTCATCAAAGCACATGTCGAGTGAACGGAAGATCTCAGAGCACCTGAGCAGCACTGGCCAGTTTCCGCTACTTGCCGCAATGTCCGCTGCAAGCGAGACGCCATCCTCAATAGCCGCTCTAGAGTGTCCGTGAATGAGACTGTCACGCGCAAAGGTGGCAGAGACCCGCTCCAAAATCTCATCGTCCCGCCCCATTCGGCGCAAAGAGGGAAGCAAAAAGCGGTATGAGCGAGCGTCTTGAAAAAAGTCTTTGGATGCTAGCCAGACGATGACCGGATTAAGGATATTGCGAACGCTTTTGCCTGCGGCTTGTAACTCGTCAAGAATGAAGCGTCTGAAGCTCTCATGAAATATCCGTACACCGCCTTGACCTGTGGCGTGGGAAAGGATGGGGGACAACATGGCCAGCGCTTCGGGAACATAGTCTTGCATCAAGCTCCCGACAATTTCTTTCAGCTCTGCCTCCGTCACCGAGAAATCAAGCACACCTAGGATATTAGTCACGGGGACGGTGTTGCGGCTGGCGGTCAGGCTGAGGTGTTGGTAGTAACGGGTAATGTCACCATCAAAGGCTGGCGCTGACGATAGCCATTCATGAGGCGCTTGAATGCGCCCGCTCTTCAACCCCTCAGCGAGGCCAACCGACAAATAGCGGGTATAGAGAGGGTTTCCTTGGGCCTTCGACGCCAGTAAGGTGAGTAACTCGTCTCGTTCACCTTGGTCGCTAATGGCGACGTCTTCAAATGCTTGTGAAACGCCGTGCTTATCACACAGAGAAAATATCTCCTCGCGTTGCCACGCTTGAAGGGTGTGCTGGTGCAGTGAGTCCTTGAAACAATCTCGGAGAGGATCAAGGTGCTCGCCAGGTTGAGAGCCAATGACAAGCGATACACCTTCGGGTAACGCGAGTGTCGATAAGCGCTCTACGATATCCGTTTCATTATCATTTAGGCTTTGAGAGGTGCTGCGGACTCGCGCAATGTGATCCAGACCGTCGACAATAATGACGACTCGGGAGCCGCTTTCAACGACCTGCTGCAGGCTTTCTTCAAGGACATCAGCTCCTGCCGCAAAGGTCTGCCGAGCAGAGACGCGCTCTTGCTCACTCAACCAGTCCTGGATGCCTCCCAGAAGATTTGCAAACAGGATGTTGGTGCTAACCCGCTTCTCTGCCAAGCCGTCTCCAGGGGCAAGGAAGCAATAATGCTGCGCTACAACAACACCGCGACTTCGCAGAAAATCGGCAAGCTGCGTCAATTCCCAAGATTTACCTGACCCTGGGCCAGCAAGGATCAAATGCAAGCCTCCCTGTTGCACCGTTTCAGCCAGTTTGTCGCGAACGTGGGGCCGCAGTTGCAGCACAGAATTATCAATCGGGAACTGTTGAAGCACTCGCCCGAAATCTGTGCGCAGCATCAAACGACTTGCTACCTCCCCTGGGGTGAGTCTCTCGCCTTGAATGCGTGCGTTGGTGGCGATGTAAATGGCTAACGCCGCAACATCCTCGGACCGTCTTTCGGCGTTGGGGTATCGCCCTATTCCAACGTCCTTTATTAACAAGCCGAGCAGTAAATTTTCCAACGGCCCGGGGCTGTCAAGATCGAGCGTTGCCGAGGGCAAGGCAAGCTCGATGACAAATCGCTCGCAGAAAGCGACAACCTGATCTCGGGTAAGTGGTGCAGGACCATCCTTGGAAGGGCAAAGTACCGAGAGTTTGGGGTCTCCGGCGCCTGGCCATACTCGAGCTGAGGAGATGCGATATCGTTTTGTAGTGAACCCTGCGAACGTGCCAGCGGCGCCTGAGTCTTCAAATAGATCGAACAAGGCATCGGCAACGACGGGGGCCTGCCAGGTCGCGCAGAGTCTGTATTCGTCAGCTGCGTCGAGGCCTGCATGAGTGAACGTCTTAACCAGGCGGTCAAATCGAAGAGAGGATGTGTGACCTGTGAAATCTTGAAGTCGAAGCGCGAGGTCGGGGTTCAAGCTGGATTTGAGCTGGCGACGGATTCTGGTTCCATTGGCCGTCACCTCAAGATCGTCGAAGCGGTCATCCTCGACAGTTTTACGATCCACCGTGACCGCTTCATGCTGATGAACAAGTGCTCGAACCAGCAAATATGCGGTAACCAAATCTTGGTAGGCATAGCCCCTATGAGCGGCGCTTAAGGAGCCCATGTGTGTCGTGATCAAAATTCCCGCTCCTTTTAAAGCCCGACAGTAGGGCCCTCCTTCACTGGCTGCACATATTAATCTACTGATGGCTTTCTGGTTGTTCTTTGCAAACTGCTTTTAGCAACCGTGGCGCGAGCCTTCTGTGGGGCACACAACAGTGGCTGCAGGTTGTTTTGCCCCATGGAAAATTCGCATCAGAATCGGAGATGATACGTGCGAAGTGCGATTGCTGGAAAACAACCCGCGGTTCGGGGCGACTGGCCTCCTGGTAAAAAAACAGGTGAGTCATGATCTGACTGCCACTTCACCGCAATAGCCCTACCCACCTTGATTTTTGCTGTCAACCGAACTTCAGGAGCATGGTCGAGCCAGAAGGATTAGGCTAGATTGCCCGGCCGCACCGCAGATCCATGAGGAACTGGATGTCTATCGAAATCGTTGGTCCCCAAAAATTCAAATTCCAGGATCAGGTATGCCTGCTTTTGGCGCTGCTGCATGCACAGAATGCAGACGCGCAATTGCAGATCGAACCGCGCGGTGGCGAAGATGCGCAATTGGTTTTTGACGACGGCGTGAGTCGCAAAGTTTTTGAAATTCAGGTCAAAGGAGCCAAGGCAAAAGTCACTGTTGATAAGCTCGCAGATTGGCTTGCTCATTTCCCGGCACACAAGGCCGAGAACCCATTGATTGAACGTTTGATCGATGCCTCTTCCCAAAACGTCATCATGATCGCTTCTGGTCGCTGTGATGACGCCACATCTACTTATGTAGCCGATCTTGGCGATCCGATGAACCCTTGGCCAGCGACACGAATCAAGAAGCCAGATCTTGCGAACATCCGAAAAGGTTTCGCGTCTTATACGGTGGCTCTTAAAGGTGATAGCACTCTGCAAAAACAGCGCAGACAAGCGATTGACACTCTCTTCTCTCAGCTGAAGGAGCCAGCGCTGCGCGAAGCAGTTCAACGCGTGCGCGTAATCGAGCGGTTGGACGAAGGCACGGTGCGGCGAATGTCTGAAAGTCTTCTCCAGTCTGTTCACGGAGTCGTTCCTGACCTGATCGCCAGGACGTTGACGTCCCTAGAGGCCATCATCTTTGATGCGAAAGGCTCCGAGGTCAATGTGCTGCCAGCCATCCGGGCACAAATACGGGCGGCCAGACCCGACGAAGGTCTGGCTCCCGCTGGCTACATAGCCCGAGGAGATGAGGAAGACCTAAAACTCAAACTAAGCGCCGAAAAAGTACTTCTCCTCGCGGGTCGGCCACGCATCGGTAAAACCATGACATCGCGGCAACTTGCGGGTGACTTCGAACAAATGGGGTTCATCGTCAAAATTGCCGAAAGCGTCCAATCGGCTCAACGGTTCTTGATGGACCCGGTGGACGAGAATCGCCTTGCCGTTGTGGATGATCCATTCGGAGGCGCGCACGCCACTGACGATGCCTTACGAGAGCTGGCTCTACTTGAGCAATTGCTAGGGTCGATCCGCACAAACCGAAGGCTTATCGTGGTCCAAGCGCAGGACCGGTTGCTAGAGATCGCGCGCAAGAAGTCCGTCGATGAGATGGAAACACGCGGCGTGAAGTGGATAGAACTTGGCCACCTGGACTGCGTTTTTTTATCCAATGTCTGGACGCAGGCCTGCACAACCTACTCCGTACCGAACTGGCTGAGTGAGTGTGTGCAAGCTGCCCTCTCCACTTCGGCACTCGATCTCGAACCAGGCTGCCTGCTTTATCTAGCTACAAACCACCATAAATTGTCAGCGGGTGCAACGCTGCCAGAGATAATTCGGCTCGCGCGCGAAGACGCCCAGACGCTTGGCCGAGCCTTGAAGGCAGAGGGGCTTGGCCCTCTTGTCACTGCCTTGGCCATATCAACCACACCCGACCTGCCGGTTTCCCCTACAGAGCTGGCATTCGCGATGGGTGCTGGCGGCCCTGATCGTCCTGGCATGAGTAAGGTCATTGGCAAATCAATTTCCTTTGGTGCCCCCACGACTCGGAGCAGGCCTCCTGAACCACAGTACGATCCATTACCGGAACTCGTTTCTGGCACGGATATATTGGTTGAAATTCTGGAGTCACGCCGGATTTTGGAAATTCGAGCCGGCGGCTTGTATGCGTTTACTCACCCATTCTACCGAGCGAGCTCTGAGTCGCTGATTGACGGTGCTACTGCGCGCGCAGCAAAGAGTGCTCTAGAAACAGTGGGTCGTACGCTGCTGAGCCTGTCCCCGGAAAGCTCTGATGCGGCCGCCAGGAATCTTTCCTGGTTCTACGATCGACTTAATTCCCCGGATGGTCGCGCGGCGGTGATTGAAATCGCAATCGATGGCCTGAGCTCGATCTTTCCTAGAACACGCGATGACTGTTTTGCCTTTTTGGTGAAGCGACTCACGCATTTGCCTTCCGAAAAGCAAAGTCAGATTTCTAAATGGGTTTCAGCTGTCACCTATTTCAATATTGACGATGTGGAATGGTTTAACGGGCAGCCCCGCATTCCAGCTGGGACCATGGGGGCCACTATAGAAAGTGACATATTCGCCAAAGAAAGGCCCTGGGAGGAAATTAAGGATGTCGTTCGAGCTCTCGACAACGCCGAAGCCACTGTCATTTCGCCGGAGCAAGCCGCGGCTGCACTCACACACTTAAGCAATCATCCGAAAAAAATGACTCATAGCTCTGCAGGGCGCCTCCTCAGCTACGACGTTGCGTTGATCCGAGCGCCCGCTGCCGCTGCGTGGATTTCTGTACCCCGTGCGGATGACGATGATCTGCTTGATCGTATATTCGGAGAAGAGCATCCAGCTGTAGCGACTGAGGTGCTCAAGTCAGTCTTGGCTGTTTGGGATGATTGCGAGCCAAAAAGGCGCCTCAAGCTCCAAGGTGGTCTGGTAGCCATGGCAAACTCTCCAATTGCTGCTTTAGCGTTCATCGAACGCCTTGTGCTTTTTGACCGTATCGAGGAAACCGGAGACGCCCCCCCTTGGGAACTGTTCAGCGAGTTGATGAGCCAAGTCATGAAAGCGCTACCTACCGGCGCCGTTTTTCGCGAAGCTCGCCTTTACAACGTGCTGTCCGAGGGACTGGCGCATATACCCAATGAAGCGCTCCTAAGAATTGCGGATTACTGGATTGATTTGCTGCACAACAGCGTCAGTACTCGCCGACTCAGCGATTACATGCTTGGTGTGACAGACATTTTGATTGAAGGTACAACATCTGAACCCTCGACGCGCTCGGGGCGCGTGGAAAGGCTGTTGGGATTACCGGGCACCAGCGCTCGTATCCGTGTTGTCGCCGACCTGGTTCCCCGGTGGGACTTGCTGACACCTGCAGAACAACACGCGTTGCTGAAGCAGCTAGAAACCCCGGCCGAAGACCTTGACTGGCTTCGTGCGACCGCGATCACGAGAGAGTCAGTCCCTCCTGAGATCCTGACACTTATCCTCCCTGAGAAAGGTCTGCTTGCGCTGAGCTCACTGCCGACAATCCTGAATACCCCAACGGCGCTGCTGAATGCCGCTGTGCACGTGTACACAGGGTGGCATCCAGAGGTTCAGTATATTGGAGTCTACGGTGGGCCGGATAAGATCTGGCGCCCTGTCGTAGCGCATTTCGCTCAACAAGCTAGCCATCCGCTGTTTGAGATTTGCTGGGAGACAATGCTTTCCTCAGATGACACTGTTGAGCTCTCGGAGGCGATCAAAGCCCTGGGTGCTAAACATGCTCCGCGCCTATTCGACATCATGCTTGCTCGGAATATAAAGACCACAGGCGACTTTCTGCCGAATGCATGGCAATCGCTATTTGAGGTCGCAGCAGATGAACAACTCACCGCACAGTGGATCGGCCTAATGGCCAATGCTGCCCCTTGGGTCTTGGACGAACTTACAGAGGCCGGTGAGTGGATCCCCAGAGCATTCATAAAGCAGTTTCTAAAGCATATGGAATCAGATATGGGGCTCATGCGGCTCACGCATATGCTGTATACACTGTCAAACGGGGCCGAGGACTCTGATGACGTCGCACCCGTTTATACATCAACCTTGGTCGATATGTTGAGGATGCTTCTTGAGGCACAGCCACCTCGGCACTGGGGCACCTGTGGATACATCGAGCGGAGGGTCAGGAAGTTACACTTAGGCAGCGGAGAGCTGCTGACGGAAATTGAAGCCTTGCGGCGCAAACTGCTCAATGAGCGCGAGCCCCGTAGCTACCCAAGATACCCGCCGCTCGATGGATGGGCTGTGGCATCGGTGACCGGATAAATCTGAAGCTGCATGATCAAGCTGCCCCTAAGCCATGACGGCTAAGGGGCTAACGTTCCCAAAGATCAAGGCAGACCTCCTGCAAATTACATCGCTCAGTCCACAGGCCCGCGAATAATTTCGGTGGGCACATTTTTGATTGTGTCAGCCACTTGCACGGCATCAAGCATCGTCTGACCAAGGTCTACGACTCCTGGACCAATGGCCAAGTCGAGCGCATGAACCGGACGATCAAAGAAGCCACGATCAACGCCTTCCGCTATCCCAACTCCGCTGTGCTGAAGGCTTACGTGCTGGCCTTCATGATGGCCTACAACTTCGCCAGACACCTCAAAGCTTTGCGATGGTGCACTCCCTTCAAGGTGACCTGTGAGGCCTCGACGAAAAACCCAGAGCAATTGATTACCAATTCGCACCATCTGATTCCGGCGCCGTACAGTCGACCGGCGAGTGAATATCATGATTACCAACCCGGAACTGGTCAAACTGACTTGGACCTGTTGAAGTTCCCCACAATCATCTTCATGCAGTCGGGATGGAACGTGTACACGCTGTAGCAGGCCGCACGCCGTTCGGGGCGATTTGGTCAAACGCAAGCGACTCGCGTCATCTTGTTGGGCTACGCTGGCACATCGCAGATGATCTGCATGCAGTTGATGGCTAGAAGATCATGGTGTCCGAGAGTACGTCGGGAGAAATGCCAGACTCTGGCTTGGACGTGCCGAATCAGGACGGCGACTCGGTTGAGTTGGCATTGGCCCGGCAATTGGTTTCGGTCTGAATCTGACGTTTCCTCTCCCCCGAACTAAGACGTGCAAGGCCCCTCGGGACCTTCTTGTTTGCCCAGGCGCAGCGTCGAACCATGAAACCCCGGAGGGATCACAGTCAGCTGCATTGGCCAGAGACTTCGCTCCTACGACGCGATACTATTTGGGGCAAAGAACTTACGTCTAACAGGGAGGTTGATAGTGACCAAAAGGGACGATTTCAAAGCAGCCACAAAAACAGCCCTTGCCCGTCGGGCTGCACATTTCTGCTCCAATCCGCGTTGCCTCAAGCTCACCATCGGACCGCACTCTGACCCAACTAAAGCTCTGACTTCTGGACACGCCGCACATATTCATGCGGCCTCCGAACTGGGCCCCCGCTACAAGGCCTCGCAGACTTTCGTAGAGCGGACGTCCATCGAAAACGGCCTGTGGCTTTGCAGGGAGTGTGGAGTCATCGTCGATGGCGACGAGGAGGCTTACGAAGCTGACCTGCTCCGAAAGTGGAAGATTGACCACGAAGCCATGGTGTCGGAGGTGCGCACCGAAGGGTACTCTCGCAGCCTGGCATTGCTTCAATCTGGACGCATGGAACCGCAGATTGCGAAGGAAATCGTCTCCGCCATGTCGGATCGGCGGTCGTTGTGGGCCACATTGGATGCCGAATGTCCCGACCATGTCCGAGAATCACTTGATGAACTGCGCAGGCGATTTGTCGCCATTCGGGGAAAGCTCGTTGACGGAACAGCACTTGACGGCATTCTGCTATCGCTTACTAAGACGATTCTGATTTTCTTCAATGCGATGAAGTCTGTTGACCTCAGAACGCTACGATGCAGTTCGGCTGACCCTGAGTGGCAGCATTTTAGTGACGCCCTGGCAGCACTCAGGAAATCCATCGGACTGCAGATAGCTAACCTAGCAGAAGCCTATGACATTGCTTTGTGCGAGGACCTCCGGAGTTTTGCACCAGCCAGAAGCTAGTTGTTCTGCAGAACAGCGACACTCAGATACAGGCGCGCAACTCACACCCAGATTGCGCCAAGCCGGTGGCTTATAGGCATGGATTAAGGGGGATGCAGTTCAGAAACACATACGGCCCCTTAAACCCCACCCGGGAGATCTCGTGGACACCAGGTAAACCGGCAAAGTGCTATCTTGCACACTTGTCATGGAGTAAGTGCCACAGTGAACGACTACGATTTTTCGCGCCTCAACGACAAAGAATTCGAGGTGCTATGCACCGACCTCATCGGTGCCTCTGAGAGTGTTCGATTTGAGCGCTTTAAGCCTGGTCGTGACCAAGGCGTGGATGGGCGTTACTTCAGTCCGAATGGCGGCGAATGGATCCTCCAGGCCAAGCACTGGGCTGCTACGCCCTTTTCGAAACTGGTTGCCCATTTGCGCACATCGGAGGCGCCCAAGGTCGCTGCGCTTAAGCCCGATCACTACATTCTCGTGGTATCCCATCCGCTGTCGAGGTCGACCAAGGATGAGCTGACGGAGGCTCTTGGCGCCTCCTGCCCTGTGAGCGTCTATGGCAAAGAGGATCTGAATGATTTGCTTGCCCGCCATCCAAGAGTTGAGCAAAGGCACTTCAAGCTCTGGATTAGCAGCGCTACGGTGCTTGTTCACTTGCTGAACAATGCCATCATGGGTCGTAGCGATGCGATGTTGAGCGAAATCGTTGAGAAGTCGAGAATTTTCGTCCAGACCTGCAATTTCAAATGGGCTGTAGATAAGCTGAATCAGCTTGGAACAGTCATTATCACTGGTCAAGCGGGGATCGGAAAAACTACGCTCGCCGAGCAGCTTATCTTGTTCTACGCCAAAAATGGCTTCGAATTCCTCTGCGTCGCCCATGATATTCATGAGGCCGAGCAAGCCTACGTGCCTGATAGAGCGCAGTTGTTCTATTTCGACGATTTCCTAGGAAAAAACTACCTAGAAGCATTATCCGGGCACGAGGGGAGCCAGATCGTCAATTTCATCAAGCGGATTCATCGTGATCGGGCGACGAAGAAATTTGTACTAACTTCACGATCTACTATTCTAAATCAGGGGCGAATCCTGAACGATGCCTTTGATAATGGCAACGTTAACCGCAACGAAATGGAGATCAAGCTACAATCACTCTCAAGCCTCGATAAAGCCTACATCCTGTACAACCATATATGGCATTCGGGGCTGAGCCCTGAGCACGTTGAATCATTTTACGTAGATAAGCGTTACCACAGGGTTATTGGACACCGCAATTTCAACCCACGCATCATACAGTTCATCACCGACCCGCAGCGTTTGATCGACATCCCCGCTGAAGCATACTGGAATCACATTGCTAACCTTCTGGATAACCCAACGCGAATTTGGGAGCATCCATTTGACGCTCAGCTCGACGACTTTGGTCGATTCTTGGTGCTTTTGGTCGCATTTAACGGGAGCGACATTCTTGAGCAGGATCTTGCTAGGGCCTATGCCGTGGGTCTGCGCATGCCTGAGCATGCGAACTTTAAGGGCAATCGTGAGTTCGGCTTCGTAGTTCGGCATCTCTCAAATTCACTGCTGACGCGCGTGATGGCGGGCGAGAAGCGCTCCTACAAACTCTTTAACCCTTCCCTTGGTGACTTTTTGCTGCACCGATACGCAAAGGATTCGGCGCTGCTCGAAACTTTATTTAAGTGCTTACGCAGTCTAAACACCATCAAAATACTCCAGGACATGACAAGAAACGAAGACATTTCCGGAGAGACGGCGATGGGAATGCGCAGATCACTTTTCGACCATGAGGAGAGTCTTGGCTTTGAGGGCAGTCATCCGGAATACTTGGCGAAGCTTTATATAAACACCCAAAGAGGCCTTAGCGAATCCGAATTAATCAGGCGCATTGGAAGTGTCACCGCCGTCATCCTGAATAATCCAGTCACTAGAAATTGCGAGAGCTGCCTGGTAACTCTGGCAGATGCGCTGAACGAAGAACTAGCCACACCCGCTACTGTCGAGAGATATGTGCTGGACATCCTCAACTTCGGAGTAGACGAAAAAAATCTACCGGCCCTGGGCGACTTGATAGGCTTACTTGAGCTGAATGACGCAGATGAAGCAACAGAACCATTCACAAGACTGGCTCATCAATTTATGGTCGACTCACTAGATGAGATGTTCGAAGAGAGCATTGTATTCAGCAAGGGTGAGGACGTAGATACGGCCAACAAAACCCTTCTCGACATGATTGATGAAAAGTTCACGAGTTGGCAGGTCTCCGCCACCAACTCGATGAGAGATGAGATTGTTGACGCCTACGATATTTCCTACCGCATGAAAAATTACTTCATAGAAGAAGAGAGTTACGTATCGCCCCGCGCTGAACAGAGCAGGCTCGAAGCGCTGGATATCGATGATCTGTTCAGCAGAGAGCGGTAGCTTTCGGAAGTATGGTTGATTGGGGTTTTAAGGTAGTTTTCAGGATTTTCTGGGTAGGTTCAGCGGTGAGGTCTCTCGGAAGTCTGATCGCGGATCGGGTCGAGGTAACGGGACAAGCCCGTTACCCTCCCACACCATCGGACGTGCGATTTTCCGCATCCGGCGGTTGGATATCTCAGCATTGCACTGAAGCGAAATCCTGCGCAGTCATCGGGCCACATCGCCTGAGGTACTGATTGCTCAGCGCTTGATGCATGGCCGGATAAGCCGCCGCTTTCCACGCTCCGTAGTAAAAGCTTACCTGCTTGAGTCGGCGATGCGAATCCCCAACTTCAACAGTCGAGCCATACGACCCTTGCGGTTATGCCATCGCTGCCAGAAATACTTGCGCATATTGCGTCGCGTCCATTGGGATATTCTTGTGAAGTCACCTTTTGCGGCCCGCCGGAAATAGCCGAGCCAGCCCAAAATGTAACGTCTCCAATTAGTCGCCAGTTCTCGGGGCGTTAGCCCCTGCCTAGCCGACCAGCATTCCCGAACGCGGCGGATCCAGATACAGGTTGGCCAGCAGAGGGCTCAGGGTACCACCTTGTGGAACCCCCACTGAGCACTTGACTCGCTTGCCGCTCAAGACCATATCTGCACGTAATTTCGATGCCAGGTATTTGTTCAGCCGTTCGTCCCGGACCCCCATTCAAGGAGTGTTTTCGACACCTCTGACAATATCAGCTCAATGTATTTTTCGACCTCCTGGAAACGCAACACACCAAAGGGCACCAGCACCAAGCTCTGTCCATCCGCCCGGCGATTGCAGCCCAAGGGAGGTGTCGGTTTCCGGTCCATCTCGGATCACGATCTTGGCGATAGTGGACGGCGTCATCACCATGTAATCGAGCACGACAAGTTGCAGCTTGCGCAAACCAAGCGTCTGTGTTTCGCGAGCGGCCAAGTTGAAATTGAATTGATGCAACTGCCAGCGAAGGACGGAAGCGGTGCAGTCCTACCAAGCGCTTGGTACCCTACCCTGGGCAACCAATCGTCCAGGCATCCCCCGTGCAAGCCGAGCCTGACGCACACTAAAAGCCATCGACGACCACCCTGCTCCGCCTTAGAGATCGCCAATCTCGATCGCCCGCATATCCCGCGCCACTGGGGCAAAGATGAGGGCATATTTTTGTTTTTCTGACCTGAAAATACTGCGCTAGAACCCAGTCAAAATGTTTTTTGGGGATCCGGATAGTCTGTAAGCATCTTCAAGCAAACCTTCTAGCTGACCCTCACTGACTTCCAATAGCCCGCAACGATCAATTCACACCCGTGACTTGCTGCATCAACGCGGTTTGACGGCACCATCACAGATGCACCGCCGGCTTGGGCTCACCAACCCCACGACCAGAAGAAACCCGCACCCTCGCCGCAATCAACAGCGCCGCCAGCAGCATCAGCACACCTGCCGCAACGAACACACCCGCGCTGCCACCAAGGCTGAACATCGCTCCCCCGGCAGCGGCCCCTGTGGCGATGGCCGACTGCACCGATGCCACCACCATACCCCCAGCACTTTCCGCCTGGTCAGGCACCGCGTTGGCCACCCAGTTCGACCACGCCACCGGTACGCCGCCGAAGGCCAGGCCCCAGATCGCCAGCAGTACCGCCTGCCCCGGCACCGAGGCCGGCAACAGCACCAATGCCAGGGCTGCAACGCCGACCAGCGCGGGCATCGATACGAGCGTGGCCAGCGGATGGCGCTCCAGTAGTTTCCCGGCCACCAGTGTGCCGGCGAAGTTCGCCACACCAAAACCCAGCAGCATCAGCGACAGCCCTTGCGCGCCGATGCCGGTGGTTCCTTCAAGGAAGGGCCGGACATAGGTGAACATGGCAAAGTGGCCGCTGTGGACCAGCACGCAACCGAACATTCCCATGGCGATGCCCGGACGCAGCAGCACCTCGAGTACGGTACGCAGGCGTGCCGGTCGGCGTGGCGCAAGCCGGGGCAAGGTGAACGACTGGAACGCCAGGGTCACGATGCCGACCGCCGCCGCTGCAAAGAATGCGCTGCGCCAGCCATACAAGCCGCCCAGATAGCTGCCCATCGGCACGGCAACCACCGTGCCGATGGCAATGCCGCTGAAAATGATCGACAGCGCCCGGGGCAACAACGCGCTCGGCACCAGGCGCATCGCTACCGCCGCCGCCATGCTCCAGAATCCGCCAAGGGCGATACCCAGCAGGATGCGCATCAGCAGCAGCACGGCGAAGCTGGAGGAAACGGCAACCAACAGATTGGAGGCGACCATCAGCGTGGAGAAACCCAACAACACCCAACGTCGGTCGATGCTGCGGGTCAGGCCTGGCACCAGTAAACCGGCGAACAGCGCCACCACGGCGGTCACGGTTACCGCCTGACCAGCCAGCGCTTCGGAGACGCCCAGGTCAGTCGCCATCAGCGTGAGCAGACTGGCCGGCAGGTACTCTGCGGTCAGTAATCCGAAGACGCCCATTGCCAGTGAGAAGACGGCCATCCACGCGGGGGTCGCAGGTGCCTCGTTCGCGCTGTCACCAGCATGAGAGTCGGATGGGGCATTGCATACACAGTCGGTCATTACTCGGATCTCCCAATTTTCATTGCGAGCCGCAGTCTAGGCGCCGAAAGCTGGATGATCTATGATCCAAAAACCCTCGTTTTTGACCAAAGCACCTGAACCATGTCGTTAGAACAGTTCGCTCAGTCCTCGGATCTCATCAACGAGTTGTTGCAGGGCATGCGTCTGCGGGGCGTCGACTACCGGCGTATCAACGCAGGTCCACGCTTCGGGCTGGGTTTCGCGGCAAAACCGGGGCACGCCTGGTTTCACTTCGTGGCCGCTGGCAATGCGATGCTCCACATGGAGGACGGCACCACCTATGAGCTGTCTGCCGGCAACGCTGTGTTCATCTCCCATGGCGCGGCCCATGAACTGCTCTCCCACCCCGACGTGCCGGTTCAGGACATTGACCGTTTAAATGGAGCCGCCCTCGGGGATACCGTCAGCGCCGTGGATATCGGAGCCGATGCCAGCCCCACGCCCAGTACCCTTCTGTTCAGTGGTTGCATGGAGTTCGAGCTGGGCAGTATCCATGGCCTCGGCCAGCTGATGCCGGGTCTGATGCTGATCGATGCCGGTGGCCAGCGCTATCCTGGGCTGGTACCTATCCTGAGCACCATGGAACGCGAGGTCAGCGCCGCACGCGTCGGCTTCGCCGGTATTCTTGCGCGGCTGGCCGATGTGGTGGCTGCGATGATCGTTCGCGGCTGGGTGGAGTGCGCCTGCGGGAACGCTTCTGGCCTCGTCGCCGCCTTGCGCGATCCACGCCTGGCTGGCGCACTGCTTGCGCTGCATCAACAACCGGGCCGCGACTGGACGGTTGCGCAACTGGCAGAGCACTGCCATACCTCACGTTCAGTGTTCGCAGACCGCTTTCAAGTGACGATCGGCATGTCCCCGCTGCGCTATGTCACCGAACTGCGAATGCGGCTCGCGACCCAGTGGCTGACACTGGAACGGCTGCCGATCGAAGAAGTGGCGCAGCGTCTGGGCTATACCTCACAGGCCGCTTTCAGCCGTGCATTCAAGCGCATCACGGGCAAGACACCGGGTTGGAGCCGCAAGGCGAGGCAGCCTGCCGTTCCTTAGAATCCATCCCCCTGACTCACTTGCCGCCCGTGACGTCGAGGAATGTACCGGTAACGAACGATGCCTCCTCGCTGGCCAGCCACAGAATCGCGCGTGCCACTTCCTCCGGCTGACCGCCGCGCCCCATGGGGATCGAGTCCTTGACACGATCGACCCGTCCCGGCTCACCGCCACTGGCGTGCATTTCGGTGTAGATATGTCCGGGGCGAATGCAGTTGACGCGTATGCCTTCCCGAGCCACCTCCTTTGCAAAGCCGATGGTGAAGGTCTCCAAGGCACCCTTGGACGCTGCGTAGTCGACGTACTCGTTCGGGCTGCCAAGGCGGGCCGAGGCCGAAGAGACGTTGATCACCACGCCACCCGGACCGTTGTGGCGGGTGGACATGCGCTTCACTGCCTGCTGGGCACAGAGTATTGGCCCGATGGCATTGACGGCAAAGATGCGCTGCATCCGCTCGTAACCCAGGTCCTCCAAGCGTGACTGAGGCGCCAGCACGCCGGCGTTATTGACCAGTACGTCGATGCGTCCGAATGTGCGATCGATGGCGGCGAACAACTCGGCCACCTCTTGGGGGTCCGCACTGTCGGCCCGCATTGCCAGCGCCTTGCGCCCCAATGCTTCCACATCCGCCGCCACGGCCAGCGCTGCGGACTCGTTGGAAACGTAGCTGATAGCGACGTCGTAACCTCTGGCCGCGGCCAGCCGGGCGGTTGCCGCGCCCACTCCACGACTTCCTCCCGTGATGAGAATCAGCGGTGCCTGCGAGACGTTGACCATTGGACTTAGCTCCTGAGCCGTTGGCTGTGTCAGCCGATAATGAAAGTACCGCTGGCGATCACGCAGGCGAGCGCCCCCGCGACATCACGCTTTCAGGGATGCGTAGGACCATCCTGTAACCGACCAACGTTCTCATCGATGCGATGCTGAATCATCCGCAAAGTGTCTCGAGTGATAACGCCTGGATACAAATCCTCGGCAAGGGTTGCAAACCTACTGGCCACACCACAGATACGGTCGATCATTCTGCCTGCATCGTCGGGGGATATTTCAGCCTCTTGAGCGAGCCGCAGCATTTGCGCGCGAGAGATCGACAGCGCTTCACCCATCACATCCATCTGGTGATAACCGCCTGGTCCTTCGCAGAATGTTACGTCATAGGCTGGCGACAGTTCCCACTGACCCTCTTGCGTCATGATGTAGGCAAAGTTCTTGGGATGATCGTCCCGGTTGTTGAGCGCGACATTGAAGACCGCACGCTCGAAGGCCGTTGCCATTGCTCGCACGTCGTTGGTACACATCCGGGTGGCCCGCAAGAAATTGACATAGTCCAACACTCCCGGCGATCGATAATCGGCCCCGGTGAAAGCCGCAAGGCTCTGCATGGGTATACGCAAGCCATTACGGCGGTCAAATCGCTTGCTGGCGAAGGCCGCGAGGCCATTGGGCAAACTGAAGTACTGTGTATTTGGGGTCTGGATGCCACACATGCGCAAGCATTCGGCGTAGATCATTTCGACCGCGCAGACTTCAGCATGCTCTTCCTTGGCAGGGAACTTGACCAACCAGGCTTCGAAACCCGGTGTGGCCGCTGTAGTAAATCCGCCTGTTGCGGGGTTGCGATACACCAGCGCCTTTGGCCTGGCGCCTTGCGGCGAGCCACCAACCAGCAGCAACGTCTGCAGGAATTCGCCACCGTCTCCTTGAAGCACTTCCTGGACGCCTGCAGCGAGCTGTTCCAATGGAATGTGAACGTCAGACGCTTGTCCTTCCGGGACCCTCGGTTCGAACGTCATCGCGCCCATGGCGTTATTGCCGATGTAGGCAAGCCGCTGCAACGGGCCAATACGCGCCGTGCTGAGCCCTCGACGCTTGAACATGCGGTCCATCAGCAACATGCCCCACCCGTCCGGCAACGCGTCATAGACGGGACCTGGCAGGTGCAACTGGTGCTCCGGAAAGTCCTGGCGCAACAGAGCGCCCTGTAACGGCAGTGTGTAGGACGACAGCTCCAAACCTCTTTGTCTGGCTTCGTTGCTGTACTCGAATACGATCAGCGGACGCCCCGTCAGGGCAGTCGTGGACACCAGTGTGCCCCACTTCCAGCGCTCGCCCCAGCCTTCGTAGAACACATCTACCTGCTCAGGCATTGCCGGCTTTCCTCGTTGAACGAACACGTTTGGCGCTGTTTTCATAGCGGCGAATGTCTTCGATGCTGTCCAGCTTGGGCAGGAATAGGCCCTCGAGCTCTCGGGTTCTGCCAAGGGCCATCGCTACCCTTACCACGTTCTCGAAGCCGACATTGCGCCCTGCTTCAAGGTTGGACACGGTATTGGCGCCGATACCGGCACGCCCCGCCAACTCGGCTTGGGTCATGTTCAACGCCAAGCGCTCAGTGCGCAATCGATCGCAAAGACGCTTGACGATCTCATCGGGTTTGCTGAAGCTCAATTCCAACATGGTTTGTACCTAGCCTGTGCTGTACAGACGCAATCGCTACGTTAACAATCTGGACTGGCCATCGCTAAATCCAATACTTTGTGGCCTATTTTCTATATCGACCATTAAGACACAACATAACAGATTTAATGAGGCTTGAGTTTTGAGAATGATGCTTCGGTTGTTCAGTCTGTGACAGAAGCTTTGCACTACCCACAACTCTCCAAGGCACCCCATGATCCGAGAACTCAAGACATTCATCTGCGTTGCGCAACGGGGCACCTTCGCGGCGGCCGGGCAGCAGGTGGGGCTGACGCAGTCGGCGGTCAGCGCGCAGATCAAGAGTCTTGAGCAGACCCTGGGTGTCAGGCTGTTCGATCGGACCGGGCGCGCGGCGACCATCAATGCTGCCGGGCAGCGGGCCATTCCGCTGGCTGAAGAGATCCTGCGGCTTTTCGAGCGCATGGGCGCGGCGGACAGTGGCAATGATTTCCACGGCTCGCTGCGCATTGGCGCCATCGGCACGGTGCAGACCGGGATCCTACCGCGGGCGTTGGTGGCGTTGAGAAAGCAGGCGCCTTTCATCGAAACCCACCTCGTGCCGGGTGTGTCGTTGAACCTGCTCAGCCAGGTGGACGCAGGCGAGTTGGACCTGGCCATCATGATCAAGCCGCCGTTTGCGCTGCCCAAGGACCTGCATGCCGAAGTCATCGCGCGCGAGGCCTTCGTCCTGATCGCGGCGAAGAACGTCCCAGGCGACGACCCGCTGGCGATCCTGGCGCAACAGCCTTTTGTCCGGTATGACCGCGGCTCGTTCGGAGGGCGCTTGGTCACCCAGTTTCTCAAGGAACAGAAGCTCCATGTGCGGCAGGCACTGGAGCTGGACGAGCTGGACGCCATTGTCAAAATGGTCCGCAGTGGGCTGGGTGTCTCGTTGGTGCCCAAGGCGGGTCTGTGGCTGGAGCATTCGACAGACGTAAGAGTGCTGGAGCTGCAGGAGCTGACTTTTTTCCGGGAGATCGTATTGGTGTCGAAATACCGGCAAAAGCACTCGGCACTTTTCAACATCTTCAGAAGCTGCGTTCTGGAGGCCGGTGATGTGGGATAACGAGGCAGGGTGTACAGCCGAAGATTGAACCGTTGTGGGGCAGCATGAACGATCAAGGTGCAAAATCCTGATCGAATGCAGAATCAATCGAAATATTTCATGCTCAGAACGCAGGATTTACGCTTTTATCTCACGCATTCACGGACAAGAATGGCTTCAGATCAAAACAAAGCCATAGGAAACCACCGTGAGCCTTTCTCCTTTTCATCTCGCAATACCTGTCTACGACCTGGCGGCCACACGTCATTTCTACGGTGAAGTGTTCGGGCTCTCCGAAGGCCGCTCCAGTGCGCAGTGGGTCGACTTCGATTTCTACGGTCATCAACTGGTTATCCACGAGCACCCGAAGACGGCTTCCCAGGAAAGCGTGCACAGCAATCCCGTGGACGGTCACGATGTACCGGTCCCGCACTTCGGCATCATTCTGGAGTGGGCGCAGTGGGAAGCATTGGCCGAACGCCTGAAGGCGCGCGGTACCCAGTTCGTCATCGAACCCTATATCCGTTTCCAAGGCCAAGTGGGTGAACAGGCCACCATGTTCCTCTTCGACCCGTGCGGCAACGCGCTGGAGTTCAAGGCGTTCAAGGACATGAGTCAGCTGTTCGCCAAGTAATCCGTTACGCAAGCGACCGTCGCCAGCAGAGCGACGGCGCACCCAGGCCTCCTCCTCTTCCCCGATTCAATTGCCAACCTCCCCTTGCAGCCGCCGCAGTGGCTTCGCAGTAAGGACGTTGCGCTTCGAACAAAGGCATCAGGGCATCCGCACGCAGTGCGCGGATGGACGGTGCACTGCCGGTTTCTGTTACGCCTTTTCAGGCAGCACTTTCTGCCATCCAATTTCCTGGCCTCGAGCCAAAGCGGGAGGTATTCATGTCCGGTGTTCTTTCTGAAAGTACCCCAGTGCGGCGCACTGACGTCAAGGCAAGCGTCACCCAGGGCTCAGGGCATTCAGCCGTGATTGCCAGGCGTGCCGCCATGGCTTCGGCGACTGGCACTGCGGTGGAATATTACGAGTTCAGCATCTATGGCTATATGGCAACCATCATCGCGCCCCTGTTCTTTCCCGGTGACAATCCGGCGGCGGCCCTGCTCGCCACCCTGGCGGTGTTCGGCATCGCCTTCGTTATACGCCCGATCGGTGGCGTTCTGCTGGGCCGTCTGGCCGACCGTATCGGACGACGGCGGGTGCTGCTCAGTACCGTGATCGGCATGGGCACCGCTACGGCGCTGATTGGCGTGCTGCCCACCACCGCGCAGATCGGTCTCGCCGCCCCTGTGTTGCTGGTGCTGTTGCGCTTGTCCCAAGGTTTCTTCGCTGGCGGCGAAGTGGTGGGCGCTGCGGCGTTCGTGGCGGAGTCTTCGCCCAACGGCCGGCGTGGTTTCTTCGGCGCGTTCACGCCGCTGGGGGTCGCCGTCGGTGGGGCGCTGGGGGCGATTGTCTGCGGTATCACCACCGGGCTGCTCAGCGCCGAGCAGTTGCAGGCCTGGGGCTGGCGCATTCCGTTCTTTCTGTCCATCCCGCTGGTGATCTTCTCGTTCCATATGCGCCATAACGTCGAAGAAACGCCGGAATTCAAGGCTTTCCTGGCCAAGGACAAGCCACCGGTTGCGCCGGTCAAGGAAGTGTTCGGCAAGAATCTGCCGGCGCTGTTGCGGGTCATCGTGTTCGCCTCTGCACAGAATGCCGGCTATTTCATCGGCATGGTGTTCATGAACATCTACCTGACCACCTACCTGCATTTCGACAAGTCCAAGGTCTATTGGGTGATTGCGGTGATCAGCCTGTGCATGGCGGCGATGATGCCGTTCTGGGGCGGCCTGTCGGATCGCATCGGTCGGCGCAAGGCCTTGGCCATTGGCTTCGTCGGCTATGCCGTGCTGGTGGTGCCGATGATGATGCTGATGGACAGTGGCAGCCTGTGGATCGCGGCGCTGGCGATGTTTGTCGCCACCCTGCCCATGCCGATCGTGCAATCGGTAGGCTACCCCACCTACGCCGAGCAATTTCCGACTCGCGTGCGCTACACGGCGATGGCGATCAGCATCAACCTGGGTGCGATCCTGGGAGGCGGGATCACACCCTATGTGGTGACCTCGATCATCACCCGAACCGGCAATCTGCTGGTACCGGGTTACTTCATGGCGGGTGCGGCGGTGTGCGCGCTGCTGGCCATCCTGACCTTGCGGGAAACGTCCAAGGGCAATCTGCTCAGATAGCCGCGGCAGCGGGAAACATCTGGTGTGCCTTTATCGCCAGCGACGATAAGGGCACCGTTGAACCTTCACAATCGCTTCCGAGTCGGACCATATGGGCCAAAGTGCCCCTGTCGTCCCCTCAGGAGCTTCAGAATGACCACCCCCAATCCTCAGCCGTTACCCCAGGAC
>Ga0308166_1001445_pt1 | contig 25145 bp, 23 predicted proteins | sample PhyCR2_2_FD_202137 | JGI IMG/M metagenome (GOLD analysis project Ga0308166, IMG submission 202137) | Phyllosphere microbial communities from UC Gill Tract Community Farm, Albany, California, United States - DLSLCC.R2 | ecosystem: Host-associated > Plants > Phyllosphere > Unclassified | place... | reverse complement strand
GGTTGACGATTCCGTAAATGACGATGGCCACCACCAAAAGCAGGGGAACGACGAGCAGCATGAGGCGCACGTAGCGCAGGGTATCGCGACCTTGGAAGCGTTCAGCAGGTGGGAGCATATCAGCATTCTGTAATGCGGGCACCGGTTTTGGGAAAAAGGCTTGCCCAGCCAGGAAAGATCTTCAGCGAATTCGATGGTTGAGGACTTGGCCATTATCAGCTGGCCTGGCTTGTGGAGGAGGGAGTTCCATCTGCAGCAAGCCAAACTGTCGGTGTCGATTGACATGATCATTGAAGAGTCAATAAAGGTTCCGGTTGCACCTGGGACTGTCATCCGTTCAGGTCAATCTCCATCGCAGAGCGTTGTGTTCTGCCGTCACTCGAAGGAAGCACTCATGAGTATTCATACACCGATGGATCCCGGAACGCCGATTCCGGCTCCATCCCCGAAGTCCACCGCGGGACGAGGCCTGGGCATCGCGGCCCTGGTGATAGCTATTGTTGCGCTCGTCCTGTGCTGGGTTCCGATCGTGAACAACGTGGCAGCGATTCTGGGCGTGATTGCCCTCGTGCTGGGTATCGTCTCCCTTGTCATCGCGCTCAAGCGCAACGGCAGCAAGGGACTGGGCATCGCATCAAGCGTGATCGCAATCGTGGCCATCGTCTTGGTTTTCGTGACCCAGTCGTTCTACGTCAAGGCCATCGATGAAGTCGCCAGCGGCATCGAGGACGCAGCGGACGGTCAAGTAGCCGCTCCGGCAGAGGTCGTAGACCAGGCCGAGTACGAGACCCAGGTGCTGGCGCTGGGCAAGGCCGCCAACGTCGGCGAGTACTCCGTCAACGTCAGCGCCGTGAACCTGGACGCCGGCAAGGCCATTGCCAAGGCCAACGAGTTCAACGAAAAAGCCAAGGGGCAGTACGTGCTGGTTGATATTTCCGTGGTCTACAACGGAGATGAAGAAGGCGACGCCTGGATCGATTTGAACCCGGAACTTGTTGGCTCGGATGCGAGTATTTATGACACCAGCACCGCCATGGTCGTTCCTGCCAAGCCGGCGACGGACGCACCAACCCTGTCTAAGGGCGGCAAAGCCAGCTACCAGGTGGTCTTTGATGTTCCGGCAGAAGCCGTGGCGGACGCCAAGATCCGAATGACCGAAACCATGTCATTCAACGATGAATCGGTGCTCTGGGCAACCAAGTAATCTGGCCTCAATCGCATAGCGCAACCCAGGCTCCATGACCCGCTCAAGGGTGATGGGGCCTGGGTTTTTAACATTTTTTGCCCGGTGTACCGCAAGTGAAAACCGCAAGAATCCGTGGTTAAAAGCGCGTCTCATATAGTTCTCATCGACGCATCATGGAACTCTCATGGCCAGCTAATGGCCGGCTCACGTGGGTCTTTTAATGTTCAAAACATGATTCGCCGCATACTTCTCATTCTTCTGGTGCTCGCTGTTCCAGCGGGCCTCGCCAGCGCAAGCCAAGCCCTGGCCGATAACGCCGACCCGGCCATGGACCATCAGCCACCGGTTATGGTCAAGCTCAGCCCTGCCCCGCAACCCGCAACCACAACGCGGGAGAAGGGGGAGCAGGAAGATGCAGACTGACACCGAAGCGCAGCAAGGATCATCAGTCTCCGCCCGACTGAGGATCGTTGGATGGATCGTGTTGACCACTGCCGTGGCACTGCTCGCAGTGACGGCGACCATGCGATCGATCATGACGGCCCAGATCGCCGAGGCAGCCAACGTCGGCATCGCCCAGGAGATTGACGAGTTCAGGACTTTTGCGGCCGAGGCGCTCGACCCGACAACGGCCCAGCCCTTCACCTCGATGCATTCGCTGATGGAACGCTACCTTGCCCGGCAGCAACCCATGGCTGGCGAAGCGATCGTGGCCAAGGCAGAAGGCAAGGTAGCTACCACAGGCAATACGGCCGACCACGAAGGCCGGCTGCTGGCACAGGACCCGGTCCTCTTGGGCCGGATTCTGGCGAGCGAAAAAACCTCGGGCGTTTCGAACAGCGACCACGGAACCGTGCGCTGGGCCAAGGCCGTGGCACAGGAAGCCGGAGGCCAGAACGGCCCGAAGCAGCAGGGGCAGCTGGTCGTCGCGCACTATATCGCCGGCGCGCAGGAGCGGGTTGACCAGCAGGCGGTGCTGCTCTTCGGCATTGCCGGCGGGGGACTGGCCCTCACCGCGGGCATCGCATGGCTCGTATCGCGGCAGATCATGCGCCCGATCCATTCCATGAGCGAAACCGCCGCCTCGATTACCGCCAATGATCTTTCGGCCCGCGTGCCGGTGGTGGGACGCGACGATCTGGCGCAGCTGGCACAGACCTTCAACTCCATGCTCGATCGCGTGGAAACCGCACATCTGGCCCAGCGACACTTCATCGCCGAGGCACGCGAGCATCTGCACAATCCCCAGCGGGAACTGGCCGCCGCCCTGTCCGAGCTCAATAGCGACGCCGTGGGCGCGCAGCGCAGGCAAGAAGTGATTGCCACAGCGCAGAATCTGATTGACCAGATGGGACAGACGCTGATCGATCTGGAAGTGCTGGCGCAGAGCAGCAATCCGGACTTCGTGCAGCCCAGCCTGGTCTCGGTCGGCGAAGTCACCGCGGATGTGGCCGCGGCGGCAGCACGGCCGGGAGCCTACCCGCACCGGCAATTCAGGATCCAGGAATCGGCGCGGGCCCAGGCATGGCTCGATCCCATCCGGGTATCCGAGGCCATGCACCAGCTGATCCACAATGCCGTCGCGCATACCGCTGCTGGCGAGTGCATCCGGATCGGCTCAACGATTGACGGGGACCAGGTGAGCTTCTGGGTCGCCAACGAGGGACCGGCCCTGGACCCTGAACGGGCGAAAGCGCTCTTTGAAACCTATCGAAGCGCCCCGAGCAATGAAGATCGAGCCGCAGGCATGGGGCTTGGCTTGGCGGTGGTCAAGGCCGTCGCGCAGGCGCATGGCGGTACCGCGTGGGTCGAATCAGGCGAGGGGATCGGAGCACGATTCGGTTTCTCGCTTCCGATGGACAACCACGATGCGCCGGGCGCGCAGGACGGCCAGCTGCCGCACCAACTGGCCAGCATGCTGGGGAGCGAATCATGAGTTTGACGCCCATCAATGAAAAGTCCGGGTTCCGGTATTCCACCGAATCACCGGCGGCCTTCAACAGCGATCGGCAGCTGGAGACCAAGCCTCGAAGCAGGTGGAAGCCGAAACACACCTCTGCGGTCATTGCGGCCGTAGTGCTGGCGGGGTTGATCGCGGGCTGCGGTTATGCGGCCTTCGGGCCATCGGCGGGGACACCGAACTCCCTGTCCGCCCAGGGTGCGCTGACCCTCGCGGTGTTCGCAGTGGCCATCTGGCTGTGGATCGTCTCTCCGGTCTCCGACACCTACGTCGCCTTGGGCGCTTGCCTGGTGCTCGTGCTCATGGGAGTGTTCCCCGAAACTCAGCTGTTCTCTTCCCTGGGTGAGGACACGATCTGGCTGCTCTTGGCCGCGTTTGTCATCGCCGCCGGTATTACCGCGACCGGGCTGGCTACCCGGGCCGCGGCCTGGATCGTCATCGGGGCGCACGCCCCCAGGCAGCTGATGCACCTGAGCACCGGGGTTCTGGTGGCTACGGCCTTTGCCGTTCCCTCAACCTCCGGGCGGGCAGCCCTGGCGATCCCGGTGTTCGTCGCCCTGGCCAAGGCGCTCAGTGCGCACCGCCGGGTAGTGCTCGCCCTGTCGCTGCTCTTCCCATCGGTCATCCTGCTCTCCGCGGTCGCCTCCTATCTGGGGGCCGGCGCCCACCTGATTACCAGCCAGATTCTGGTGGCCTCCGAGTATGAAGGCTTCTCGTTTGCCATCTGGCTGCTATACGGTTTGCCGCTGGCTTTGGTCTCTTCGCACCTGTGTGCAGAGCTGGTGCTTCTGCTTTTCACCAGCAGGGAGGATCGCGGGCAGGTTTTGAGCGTCGGGATCAAGAAGATGCAGGAGCATTCGCCGGTTCCGCTCTCCGGCCCGTTGTCGGTAGCCCAAAGCCGGGCCGCGCTGCTGGTCGGCGTGGTGGTGGTGCTGTGGTGCACCGAACCATTGCACCAGCTGCACCCGGCGGTGGTGGCTCTGCTGGGCTCGCTGTTGGTGGCAAGCCCTGGCTTCGGGTCGGTGTCGCTGGCCAAGGCGTTGAAATCGGTGCCGTGGTCGATGCTGATATTCATGGCCGCCACGCTGGCCCTGGGCACCTCGCTGATCGAGTCGGGGGCAGCGCAATGGCTGGCCCATGGTGCGCTCGGCCCGGTGACGCAGCTCGGTCCTTCAGCCCCGTGGATCTTCACGGTTCTTGTTGTGGTGATCTCCGCTGGAGCCCACCTTGTCATCCAGTCGCGCTCGGCCCGTTCCGCGGTACTGATTCCGCTGGTGGTTTCCCTGGCCCCCGGGGTGGGGGTGAATGCGGTAGCCATTGCCCTGGCATCGACTGCCGCGGCCGGTTTCTGCCACACCCTGACCAGCAGCGCGAAGCCGGTGAATCTTTTCTCCGATATTGAAGGGGTCACCACTTATCAGCCTGCAGACCTCCTGAAATTGAGCGCTGCGCTGGGGCCGCTGATGATCCTGCTGGTGCTGGTTTTCGCCTTCTGGATCTGGCCTCTTATGGGTCTTGAACTCTTCGTCTAATAACCCCTTCGGGTTCCGCATTTTTTACTCAGTAAAGGACACATCATCATGGCACACGCACTTCCACAACGAATTCTGGTCGCACCTTCCGGATTCAAGGAATCATTGGATGCTGCCGCAGTCGCCGCGGCCATCGGGGCCGGAGTCCGCCGGGCGCTGCCCGGGGCCACCGTCAAAGCAGTGCCCATCGCCGACGGCGGGGAAGGAACGGCAGAAACCCTGGCCAGCGCCACCGGCGGCCATCTGGTACCGATTCGCGTCACCGGTCCGGTAGGGAAGCAGGTGGATTCCCACTATGCGATGCTCGGCGGGGAAGCGAGCGGAACCGCGGTGGTGGAAATGGCGGCGGCTGCCGGTTTGCGCCTGGTCCCGCGAGACCAGCGAGACCCGGGCACCACTACCAGCTATGGGGTCGGTGAGCTGATCAGCGCCGCAATCGACAGCGGGGCGACAAAAATCCTGGTGGGCTGCGGGGACTCCGGCACCTCTGACGGAGGCATGGGAGCGCTGCAGGCACTTGGCGCCAGAATCCTGGATGCCCAAGGGCGCGAAGTCCCCGCCGGCGGCAATCATCTGGGCCGTATCGACCGGCTGGATCTCGAAGGACTGCACCCGGCTGTGGCTGAAGGGAAAATCCAGATCACCATGGCGCTGAACCAGCACAATGTGCTCACCGGAGCCCGCGGCGTTGCCCGGGTCTTCGGGCCGCAGAAGGGTGCGACGCCCGCGCAGGTGGAAGAGATGTCGGCAGGGTTTGAACGTTGGGCTTCGGTGCTCAGGAGGGACGCCTTGGAGGTGGCCCGATCCACCGACTTCGCCACGGGGCCTGGCACCGGTGCCTCGGGCGGACTGGGTGCTGGATTGGCAGCGATCGGGGCGATCCTGATGCCGCGCTTCGAAGCGATCCTGGACTCAGGTCTGGCGGGAATCGACCTGGACTCGATGTTGCGCGGAGCCGACCTGGTGATCACCGCCGAAGGCGCCATCGATTTCCAGACGCCCAAGGGCAAGGTTCCGGCCGAGGTCGCCCGCAGGGCATCGCTGCATGGGGTACCTGTGGTGGCGCTCGCCGGAACCTTGGGCCGTGGTTGCCGCGATGTGCACGACATCGGCATTGACGCCATTGCGTCGATCATGCCGATTCCGATGACTTTGCAGGAAGCCGTGGATGACGGGGAGCGGCTGCTCATCGAAGCAGCCGAACGCTTCATGCGCACCATTATCCTCGGGGCCTCGATGGCGGTGGCTCGGCTGAGCCCGCGTGCTGCGTGGTAGCTGTCTCTGTTACAGAACGTAGCTGGCGATCAGCTGCGAGAGAGCCCGGACATCAACTTTGCCTTTGAACTCCAAGCGAACCTTGCCCAAAGAACTGAACCAAAGGTCCAGTTCTGCGTCGAGGTCAAAGGTTCCCGCCGTCTCGACAGAGAAAGACTGGACTTTTGAATAGGGCAACGAAGTGTAATCGCGCTTCTTGCCGGTCATTCCTTGGACGTTGACGGCAATGAGCCGCTTGTTGGTGAAGACCACGTAGTCGCGAGCACCCTTAAAAGCAGCAAGCAGTTCTTCGCCGGTTACGAGCATAGGCATGATTTCTGGTGCTACTTGTGCAAGATCCCAGGGGCCCAATTTGAACACTGAAGAATTATTAAAATCGATCATGTCCTGATCGTACTGAAGCAGAAGGACAGGATAGATGCGGCTCAGGCGTGCTGCCTGCTCCCACGAGATGTGGAGCAAGCAACACGCCTGATGACTGTCTGCTGGAGACTAGAGTTCGATGGCTGCCACGGTTCGAACTGCGCGAGCTGCCTCTGCACCCTTCTTGAGGAAGTGCTCGAAGTAGAAGTTCTGGTGCTCGTCGCTGGAATGGAAGTGGTGCGGGGTCAGGCTCACCGAGAAGGTCGGCACATCGGTATCCAGCTGGACGCGCATCAGCCCGTCGACCACGGCCTGGGCGACGAAGTCGTGGCGGTAGATGCCGCCGTCGACAACCAACGCAGCGGCAACAATCGCATCGTATTTCCCGGTCTTGGCCAAGCGCTGGGCCTGCAAAGGCATCTCGTAGGCGCCGGGAACGCTGATGGTATCAACCGTGTACTGGGTACCGGAGGCATCCATGTCAGCGGTGAAACCCGCCAGTGCCTGATCGACGATATCTGCGTGCCAGCTGGCCTTGATGAACGCAACCTTCAATGGGGAACTCATAAAAATCTCTGCTTTCTGTCCGATAATGATCTGACTCTTAGACTCCAGCCTAATCACTGGTTGCCCAAGGGCTTAATGACCAAGAGAAACGGCGTAACTATGTGAAGTTAGCGCCATCCAAGCTGCGGAGCAACGTGTTTGAGTACCGACTCGATGACATGCGCGTTGTAATCCACGCCCAACTGGTTGGGGACGGTGAGCAACAAGGTGTCGGCAGCAGCGATCGCTTCATCTTCAGCCAGTTTTTTGGCCAGTTCATCAGGCTCGCCGGCATAGGATTTGCCGAAGACCGCACGGGTCTTCTCATCGATGTTGCCAATCTGGTCCGAGCTGTAGCGGTCGCGACCGAAGTACTGCCAGTCGCGCTCATCGGTGAGCGCAAAGATGCTTCGGCTCACCGAGACCCGAGGCTCGCGCTGATGGCCGGCTTCTTTCCACGCGTCGCGGTAGAGCTGGATTTGCTCGGCCTGCTGGACGTGGAACGGTTTACCCGATTCGTCGTCCTTCAGGGTGGAGCTTTGCAGGTTCATGCCCAGCTTGGCCGCCCAGACGGCAGTGGCGTTAGAGCCTGAACCCCACCAGATGCGTTCGCGCAAACCAGGTGAGTGCGGCTCAATGCGCAGGAGTCCTGGAGGATTGGTGAACATCGGGTTGGGGCTTGGCTCGGCGAAGCCAACGCCAGTAAGAACTTCGAGTAGGCGTTCGGTGTGCCGGCGTCCCATATCGGCGTCGGACTCACCGTTTTCTGGTTCAAAACCAAAGTGGCGCCAGCCATCGACAACCTGCTCGGGTGAACCACGGCTGATGCCTAGCTGCAGCCGGCGATTGGAAATCAAGTCAGCGGAGCCTGCGTCTTCGGCCATGTATAGCGGATTCTCGTAGCGCATATCAATGACACCGGTGCCAATTTCGATGCGGTTGGTCTTGGCGCCGATGGCTGCGAGCAACGGGAAAGGGGACGCGTATTGCTGGGCAAAGTGGTGCACGCGGAAGTACGCACCATCCGCACCGAGCTCTTCAGCGGCCACTGCAAGATCAATGGCTTGCAGTAGAGCATCCGAGGCGCTGCGGGTGCCAGATTGCGGATGGTCGGTCCAATGACCGAAGGACAAGAATCCGATGTTCTTCATACTTGAACCAACAAGTAGCTCTGGTCGGTTATTCCTAGGACGATCTTGCTATCTGTCAGAACTGCCGGGCAGCGACGTCGGCTCGTTGTGAACCTAGGAGCACCGCTTCTAGCTGCGCGAAGGTCACCGGTTGACCGCGATCGGCGAGGTAGTCGGCAGCAAAACCAGCACGATCGGCAGCGTAGGTGAGCGTATAGCCCCCTGATTCGGGCTCGGTGCGCCAAGAATCAGCTAGGTTGCCAGCATCAACTGTGTCGAATCCCAGAGTTCGGATAAGTTCCAGCACTTCAGCCTTGGTGGCCTGATCATCCCCGAAAACGGGCAGTGCGGTCTTCGGTGTGGAGTGGGCAAGCAGTGGGATGTGGTGCGCCACGATGTTGTTAAAGGCTTTAACGATACTGGCGTCAGGAAGCAGAGCTGTTTCTAGCTCGGCCGTGGTGGATTTCAGAGAATCGAGAATCTCGATACGACCATCGCGGGCAGGGTAGTAGTTGCCGGTGGACAGTACCGTTTTGCCTGCTAGTGCCTGGGTGGGTAGTTGTGCGTAGGCCGAGAGAGGAATGGCCAAGACAATAATGTCACCAAACTCGGCTGCCTCAGTGGCGGTTGCAGCGTGCGCGTTGGAACCAAGGTTTTTAATGAGATCGGACAGGGATTCAGGTCCGCGTGAATTGGAAATGGCGACGGACAGTCCAGCTGCAAGAGCTAAACGTGCGATTTCTTGGCCAATCGCTCCACTGCCGATAATGCCGATGTTGTTAATGCTCATTTGTTTCTCCGTCTAAATCAACGTTGCTCTTGCGAGCGATTTCTTGTTGAACTGTGCTCATCAGTCCGGGGAATCGGTCGTCCAGTTCATCAGAACGCAACCAATTGCGGTGGCGAGTTCCGTCGACTTCTTGTCGGATTAGGCCTGACTCACGAAGAATGCGCCAATGACGAGTGAGTGCTGATTTTGAGACGCCAAAGTCAGAACTGCTGCACGCCCCGCCAGGCGTGGCAGCTATGTGGGCGATGATGGCGCGCCTGACTGGATCGGCCAATGCTGCCATGATTTGAAACAGATCCATCTCTTCCTTGGAAGGAAGGGAGAGGGGGCGTGTGAGGCGGCTTGCCACGATAAGTTCCTTCGCTCCACAGAGTGTATGTACGCATAAAAGCGTACATAAAAGTCATGTACGCGTCAAAGCGTACATTGGCGTCAGGATGAAATGCTGCTGTTTAGCGGTGCGCTAGTTGCTTGGCGTGAGGTGGTGCTGCATCTATAGTTGCTTGCAGATTGATGGATGACCAGATCTCATCGAGCGATAGATTCAGTACGGCGGCTACGGCTGCAATGGTGGAGAAAGCGGGGGTGGCTACCCGTCCGGTTTCGATTTTCCGTAACGTCTCGGGGGATAAACCGGCTTCCAGCGCGACGTCGAGAATGGTGCGTTTGCCTCGTGCGCGTCGCAGGATTGACCCGAGAGTCTTTCCCTGTTCGAGTTCTTTGGCAGTGAGCGGCAATCTAACCATAAGAAAATTATAGTACCGGTACTATATGACCGGTATAGTTATTGGCATGATTGAAATTCTTACACCCGTTGAGGTGGATAAGGCTCGCGCATCCGGAGAACTAGTAGGCACCATTCTTGCCACGCTCAAAGAGCGGGTGCAAGTAGGCACAAATCTGCTAGAAATCGATGCCTGGACCAAAGAGATGATTCTGGCCGCAGGCGCCGAATCTTGCTACGTCGACTACGCGCCATCCTTCGGTAATGGTCCATTTGCTCACTACATCTGCACCGGCGTTAATGACGCTGTGCTGCATGGGCTGCCACGTGATTACAAGCTGGTCGAGGGTGACCTGCTCTCGCTGGATTTGGCAGTTAAACTGCACGGCATCGCCGCGGACGCTGCCATTAGCTTCGTAGTTGGTTCCGCGGGTTCTGCTGAAGATCAGAAGCTGATTAAAACCACGCAGCTCGCGTTGGCCGCCGGAATTGCCGCAGCGAAGCCCGATGCCAAGGTCGGTGACCTTTCCTATGCAATGGGGTCGGTCATCAAGGCCGCCGGGTACAAGGTCAATATGGAATTTGGTGGACACGGCATTGGCAGCACCATGCACCAAGATCCGCACGTATCCAACGACGGCCGCCCGAACCGTGGCTATAAACTGCGCCCCGGTCTGCTGCTGGCGCTGGAGCCATGGATCATGACCAATACGGATCGATTGATCATGGACAAGGACGGCTGGACCTTGCGTAGTGCTACCGGCTGCCGAACTGCTCACACCGAGCACACTATTGCCATCACCGAAACCGGCGCGGAAATCCTGACCCTGCCACGCAGTTAATGCCACTAGGCGTTGGGCAGTTGTTGCGTTCCGGCCCCTCGCCGACGTAATGCCGGTTCGATATTTGTCGGCGAGGTGGTGCAGCAACCACCACCGCACGAGCCATGGTCGGAGCACGGTTTGAGCGTGTTGCCGGTCTGTGTGGAGACATCGGAATGGCTTTGTCCTAGAACGACAAATCCGGCGTCGGTGATCATCTGTAGATCAGCCCGCGAATCCTGGCCCTCACTGGTTAGGTAGTCTCCGAGGAATAGTGAATTGGCGACCTCCAGCGCGGTGGCCTGCAATGAGCGCAAATGCATTTCTCGACCGCCGGCAATCCTCACCTCCTTATCTGGGCAGGCCATGCGAACCAGGGCAAGAATTCGTAGGCAAGCTAGCGGGGTGAGGTTCCATGTTCCCTCAAGCGGAGTGCCGTCAAAGGGCATGAGGAAGTTGATCGGAATGGAGTCTGCGTTCAGTTCCCGCAGCGCAAATACTGCCTCAACAAGCTGTTCATGAGATTCGCCCATCCCCACGATGAGCCCTGAACAAGGGGACAGGCCGCTGGCTTGGGCCTGCTGAACTGTGGCCACCCGCTCATCAAAGTCATGTGTGCTGCAGATTTCCGGGTACATGGACTCTGCGGTATTCAGGTTGTGATTGTAGGCGTCGGCACCCGCTGTTTTTAGGCGGTCTGCCTGACCATCCTTGAGAATTCCGAGGCAGGCGCATACTTCAACGCCAGGGTGCTCGTCCTTGAGTGAGTTAATTAGGCCCGCCACGCGATCGACATCGCGATCCGAAGGGGATTTTCCGGACGCAACAAGACAAACGCGCGAGGCACCACCTGCAATGCCCAGCCCGGCTTGGTGCACCGCCTCTTCGGTTTTTAGCCACGTGTATTTCAAGATTTGTGCTTTGGAACCAAGGCGCTGGGAGCAGTACGTGCAATCTTCGGGGCACAGGCCTGATTTGAGATTCACCAGATAGTTCACCTTGACCGTGTTGCCAAAATATCTACGTCGTAGTCGCCCAGCTTCATTGACCAATCTGAAGGTATCGGCGTCGCTGGTAGAAAGTAGGCCAAGGGCTTCACTGGTTGCCAGTCGGTGGCCCTGCTTGATGCGTGTAGCTAGTTCAGCGAAAGTTGTGGTGTTTTTTGGTTGGGTTTCGGCTGACATGGATCCCTTAGATGTTGTTGGTAGCGGCGTCCTACAGATTCTTGAACACTGTTCAATTGTGATAACTAAACTAGCACGGAACAAATCAGGAATGGCGATTTCTGGATTATTACACTCTCGTTCGCCATGTCGGGACCCACGCTAGGGTGGGGACTACAGCTGAAATACGCTGCCTTGGAAAGGAGCGCCGTGAGAGCGAATCACGATTGGGAATTGGTTGGAATCGAACGAGCAAAGCTTGCAGAGATTCTAGGAAATCTGAGCACGCAGCAGTGGCAGGAATCCACGCTGTGTGACCAGTGGCAGGTTCGTGACGTCGTGGCGCATCTGGCCGCGGCAGGCGCAACAGGCACCGGCGCGTGGCTCGTCAACATGCTCAGCAGTGGCTTTAACACTGATCGGCATAATGACCGCCTGCTTGGTAGATACTTGGGGTCCGACCCCGAAGCAACGCGGGAAAATTTTGAGCAGACAGTACACAAAACGGTGGCGCCACTGAACTCAGTGCACGGCTTACTGACGGAAATAATCGTTCACGGCCAAGACATTGCCGTGCCGCTGGGCATCAAACTGGAGCCATCGCGTCAAAGCCTCAGGCTCGTCGCAAGTTTTATGGCAACGAAGAACTTTGCCGTCAACAGCCATACGTTGGTCAAAGACCTGAGATTCAGTGCCACCGATTATCCATTTGCCCATGGTGAGGGACCGGCGGTCACTGGAAAACTATTGGATTTGGTGATGGTCATGGCCGGGCGCAAAAACTTCGTGGCCAAGCTGGACGGTGAAGGTGCCGCTCAGATTGGACGGCGGCTTTCTTAAAAACCAGAAGAAAAACGCATCGCGCCACACGATGACTGTGTGACGCGATGCGTTCGAAAGCTACGGTCTAGCTTGCCGGAATCACCGCGGTAGCCAGCGGATTTTCCAGGTCGCCGGCATAAAGCAGACCTGAGGACTGATCGGTGAGATCAAGCATTTGCTGATGATTGCGCAACTGCAATCGGTTCAGGCACGAGAGCGGGAAGGAAGACTCAAAGAGTCCCAACTCGTCAAAGCGCCCAGCAAACTGCGGATGCTCTGAACGGTATTCCAGCAAGCGTTGCGCAACAACGCTCCAGAACTCTTCTTCTGCCAGTACACCTTCGTTGTCCAACAGCGGAGCAAGGAAGCGGAAGAACGAATCAAAGACGTCGGTGAAGACCGAGAGCACCGGATCACCACCGGTACGTACCCGACGAATTTCTTCAGGTAGCTCTACACTGTCAGAAAGCACCGCTACCTCTTCGCCCAGATCCTTATGCAGAACCTTGCGAACCGCACCGTTTTCCAGAACCATGATCACGTTTTCCCCGTGTGGCATGAAGACCAGATCGTAGGCGGCCAAACAGTGGACCAACGGCACCAAGTAAGCATCAAGATACTGCGCCAGCCAAGTCGACGGTGCCAAACCGCTGCGACGAATCAGCGCGGCGGCGAAAGAACGACCTTGGGCATCCACGTGTAGCAGGCTGGCCATGGTGGCCAACTTTTGGTCTTCTTCCAGGAGGTTGATCGGCGACTCGCGCCACAAGGCGGCCAGCATCTTGCGCTGTGGATCTGATTTCACGGTGGCCGCTTCAAACTGAGGATTGCGATAGCCCACCGCGGCCACTTCGCGCAGCAGCGAAACTGGTTGAGCGCTGAGTACTGGGTCGTTCTCGAACAGTTCTCCCAACCATTGATTGATAGCCGGGGTGACTTTCATGTACTCGGCGCTGAGTCCACGCATGAAGCCCATATTCAGGATCGACATCGCGGTTTTCACGTAGTGGCGAGTTGGCTTCGAGAGGTTGAAGAAGGTGCGGATCGACTGCTGGGCTTGGTACTCATCGTGACTAGAGCCAAGCCAGATGAGCTGTTTGCGGGCAATATCGTTGGCGAAGGTGATGGACAAACGGTTTTCCCACTGCCACGGGTGCACCGGCATGAAGATGTAATCCTCAGGCGAGTATCCGGTGCCAAACAATGCCGATGCTAACGCGTCATCGAGCTGTTTGCGTTCCTCCGGGCTCAGCTCTTCGGCCAGCAGCGTTTCATAATCCAGGGTGCTGATGGAATCGAACTGGGCACGCGATGTGTGGGCGGCAGCCCAGCCGAGGTTCAGCGCGGAACCGGTCTCGGGGGCAAAACGTAGATAGTCGCTACGTCCCACACCCATGCGTCCGTTGTTGGCGACAAAGCACGGGTGGCCTTCGGTCATTGACGACTCAATGAGCTGGAAGGATTGTGCTTCGGTGCCTGGGAATTGTGCCAAAGCCGCCGAATCATGGGTGGTGTGCACCTGCTTGTAGCAGTGGCTGGACAGCGTGGAGGAGAGCTCTTCCAAATAGGTCGGCAACTGCGCAGGGTTCAGCGTGAGTTCAGTGGCGAACAGCGTGACGAAGTTGATGACATCCACGTCTGCAGGTTGCCAGGATCCGTCGATGAATTCTAGATGTTCGATGCTGGCCGGCTGAACTAACCAGTGGTTGAGCTGGAAACGACGTGCCGTGAAGAGATAACGATGTCCCTGTTTCTGCACACAGTAGGTGTCATCACCTTGTTCGGCCGGTTCCAAAAGTCGTTCGTGTGAGAACTCGCCCAGGGCTTTGGCCAGCACATGCCTGTTGGCTTGCTCCCACTGTTCGGGGCTAAGGAAGGAAGAACTTAGGTTGTTGCCGGTGGCGCTCTCAAAGTCGTTGCGGGTACAAATCGAGAGAAGTGCCTGCTTGGTGGAACCGTCGTGCTCGGCCAGTTTGATGGGGCGAATCGGTCGGAAACCAATACGCGCATTCAGTGCGTGGATGGCCTTGTTGCGAACATCCGGTTCAACAACAAGGCGCTGAACGCCGGGCTTGGCGAAAGCATACTGCGCTGCGGCAGTCAGGGCTTCTAGGGTGAATCCCGGCGCAGGGCTCTGGGTTGCTGGAGACAAGAAGTGGAGGCCGCGATCACCTCGGACGTAGTTATACGCATCGGCTAGTGGCGAGGTGGCCGGGTTGTAGAGCTCGATGAGGAACCGAGCCGTGCCATCGTGATCCAGACCTAGGAGCACCGCGTAGTCTTCGGTGTCCAACAAGTTGGAGTATTCCTCGAAGATTTCGTTAGACGTAGCGTTGGGCATGCCCCAGAAAGCGGCGTGTTCGGTGGCGATCCAGGAATGCAGCAAGTCGGTGTCTTGCGGCAGGGCAACGGAGCGGAAAGTGTAGTTAGGCATGAATATTTGTCCTTAGGCGTGCAGGTTGGCGGGGGAGGCGGTCGGTAGTCCAGTCAGCTGAGCTGCCCCAAATTCTTGGAAGGCGATTCGCTCTTCGACCGGGTACACCTCGCGGCCGGCGATGCGGTTGATGATGACCGAATTACGGTAGGCCCCCATGCCAAGATCTGGCGCGGTGAAGCCATGGGTGTGCAGTTCAGCGTTTTGCACAAAGATGTCCTGCTCACTACCGATTGAATACTCGCGGTCAACGTTGAACCGGCCATCGGCCAGGTATTCGATGCGTTGGGAAATCCCGCTGAGGAAGTCCGGGACACCTGCACGGTAGCCGGTAGCCATCACCAGATTGTCGACGACAAAATCTAGGTCCTCATCGGTGCGCTCATGATGCAAGCTGATGGCGATGCCTTCGGCAACCACGTCGATATTCTTCGCGGCGCAACCGGTGCGAAGGTGCACATTGGCTGCACCATCAATGCTGCGTTCATAAAGCTCTTCGTGGATCTCATTGATCAGATCCGCGTTGATGCCTTTATATAGACCCTTCTGCTCCGCATTAAGCTGATCGCGTTTGGCCATAGGCAGGCCGTGGAAGTGGTCGATATATTCCGGCGAAGTCATTTCCAAAGTGAGTTTGGTGTATTCCAGCGGGAAGTAGCGTTCAGAACGAGTAGCCCAGATGAGGTGATCATCTTCTGGCACGCTCCGCAGTAGATCAAGGAAGATTTCTGCTGCGCTCTGACCGCTGCCTACAACGCAGTGCACTTGCGGGCGTGAGGTATCACCGGCAGGCGCTAGTAAGGCATCACGCTCGAAGAGGTATTGGCTGGAGTGGATAATTTTGCCGGTCTTGGCAGCGGCGTCGGTAATCACCGGTGGCAAGAATGGTTGGGTGCCGGTTCCGAGTACTAGTTTGTTGGCGGTGAAGTGGCTCAGACCAGCTTCGGTCAATACCGACAGGTGGTAGCGGCCATCGCGGTATTCGGTTTCCAATACGCGGTGGCCAAAACGCACACTGTGAATATTTTCAGCGGCCCACGCCAAATAGTTGGAGTACTCCTGACGTAGCGCGTAAAAGTCTTCGCGGATATAAAACGGGTAGATCCGCTGTTTGCTCTTGAGATAGTTCAGGAATGAGTATTTGTTGGTGGGGTCGGCAAGGGTCACCAGATCGGCCATAAATGGAACCTGCAAGTGGGTCCCGGGCAGCATCATGCCTGGATGCCAGATGAACTGGTCGCCGGCTTCGAGGACAGCAACGTTGAAGTCCTCAATTCCATCGGTCAGTGCAGCAAAACCAAGGTTGAAGGGGCCCGCTCCGATGGCAATAACATCAAAGTGTTCGTTTGGCTGATTCATGCGTTTTCTCCAGTGGTGCGCTCGGTGAGGATCTGCGTGCCGGTGCGGCAAATAGCGTCGAGGATTTCGCTGATATCGCTCAGCGTGGTGTTGGGGTTGAGCAATGTGAGCTTGAGCAGGCGTTTGCCAGCCACAGTGGTGGCAGCGATCATTGCTTCACCGCTGGAATACAGGCGTTGACGGATCTGGTTGGCCAGCTGGTTGTGCTCTTCAATTTCCAATGGATGGCTGGGGTCTTCGAAGGAGAAGACCAAAGTGCTTAGCTGGACATCGGCAACCAGGTGAAGTTGGGCGCGCATGGCGACTTCTTGTTGCGCGTCTTCGGCCAGGGCGATGACTTGATCAAACATTGATCCCAGACGTTGGACGCCGAGCGTGCGTAGGGTTACCCACAATTTCAGAGCGTCAAAGCGGCGCGTAGTCTGCAAAGACTTTGACACCTGATTAGGAGTAGCGGCTGCCTCGGAGACCGGATTGAGGTATTCGGCGTAGTGCGCGATCGATTCAAAACTTGATGCCGCTTTTACGATCAAAGCACTGGAACCGATGGGCTGGAAGAAGGACTTGTGATAATCCACGGTCACCGAGTCAGCCTGTTCGATACCATCCAGACGATGCCGGTGTCGTTCTGAAAGTAGTAGCCCGCATCCATAGGCGGCATCAACATGCAGCCAGGCGCCGAACTCGGTAGCCAGCTGACGTAGTTCCGGTAACGGATCGATGGCGCCGAAGTCGGTGGTCCCGCTGGTGGCTGAAATCGCCATGGGTACCAGCCCGGATTTACAATCCTGAATTAGTTGGGCTCGTAGGGCCTGAGCATCCATGCGGTGCTGGGCATCGGTAGAGATGGCAACAGCTGCTTCGTAGCCCAGTCCTAGAAGCATCGCTGCGTTGCGGATCGAGAAGTGCGCGTCTTCGGAGCAGTAAATTCTCAAGTTGGCCAGTCGCTGAGGCAATGGGCCTTTCAGTTTGGCTGTGGCGGTGTTGCGAGCGATGAGCATCGCCTGCAGGTTGGACTGAGTGCCACCGGAGGTGAAGATCCCATCAGCCTGTACTGAGTCGTAGCCGATGAGGCTAGCGGTGAAGTCAACCAATTTTCGCTCAATGTGTGTGGCCGCCGCGCTTTGGTCGAAGGTATCCATTGAGGTGTTGATGCTGGTAACGAAGTTTTCTGCCACGACTGCCGGCAACGCTACAGGGCAGTTCAGGTGTGCGGCGTACTTCGTGTCGTGGAAGTACACCGCGTCCTTGAGGTACAGGTCGTTGAGTTCCGCGAATGACTCCTCGGTGGTACCGAGGGGAAGATGCAGATCAACGTGGTTGATCTTGGTTGCCATCTCTTGTGGGGTCGGTCCGGTCGTGGGGGCGTGAACGGTTTTGAACTTGTTGGCGACAATGGTTGCTGCCCTGTGAGAGGTTTCTTCGTAGATTTCCGCCGTACTCGCGCACAAGAGCGCGTTGTCGTAGAGCGGCACTGGAACATCAGGGAATTGCAGGGTAGGTAGTGAGGCACCCAAGAGCATGCTCCTCAGATAGGATCGAAATATATTTGGTCAGGCTCACCTAACAAGAATCTATTAACAACACAAAGTAATTAGTTAATGCAAACCGACTAACCCATGTCGAGTCGCGGCGAGATTTTTTCGACATTTTGCTTGCTGGGTGCGCCTGTTGTGATAAATTGACCGTTGACCTGATGTTTGAAGCTTCATCTATTTACCCTGAGAGTGCGAATGCCGCATGAAGTCCTCGGGTTCTAGCCTTTTTAGGTTTCACTAATTGTTTGATTGCAATTTGCGGGTAATCCAAATATGCTCAAGCGGTTATCAAGGAGACTCAGGTGACCATCGATGAGGCCAGGGGAAGTCAACGTAGCCAGCGCTACTTGATTACTTCCAACGCGTCCGACGCCGCCGCTCGAGGCTTGGGTGACATCACGATTGACTTGCTCTTTGTCTCAGCACTGGGAGCGAGCGCATTCCAGATGGGCTTGCTCAACACACTGGGCTCGCTGGCTTTTGTTTTCGCCAGCGTCCCGGCTGGTCATCTGGTCGACAAATACTCGGCACTGCGTTTCCTGCGTATTGGACTGAGCGGAAAAATCGCCGTGATGATGTGCCTGGCGATCTTGGCGTTTGCCGGCGTGCTAAGCATCGCCATGGGCATGCTGCTGTGCACCTTGTTAGGTGTCTGCAACGTATTTTCGGAAACTGCGCAGACCTCGGCCGTTCCGCGACTTATCGGAATGGGTCCTGAACGCAGGTCTTCGAGCATCAGCAAGCTCATAGCCCGACTCAGCGCGGCAGACCAATCGATGACGGTCATCGTGCCAGCGCTCGCCGGTACCGGATTTGCCTTGCTCGGCGCACCAGCTCTGCTGGGTATATCTGCAGCGTTGGCCGTATTGGCACTCATGCTCGCATTGCGGATTCGCGATCATCGCCATGTGCCCAAGGCAGATCTAGCTCAGGGGCCAACGCCGGAAGAAGGTGCTGTCCTCGCCGGTGTCAAGTACCTGTTTGCACACCGAGAACTTAGAACCGTGACGATGGTTGTGGCACTTTCCAATCTGGGATTAGCCATCGGCTCCTCCGTTGAAGCCATCTTCATCATCAATGACCTAGGCTTCGGCGAAGTCGGGTTCGGTCTTTATGCCTCGGTTTGCGCGGTTGGCGGACTGATTGGAGCCATGGCTGCCAGCAAAGTAGTAGGACACTACTCGGCGGCGAAGTTACTGATGTTAACCGGAGTAGTCCAGACAATCTTGGCCGGATTTGTATTGTTAGCCGCCTTTGTCGGCGATTTTTGGAGCATCGTATTGCTAGCCATCCACGCACTGGGATGGGGGAGTGCGACGTTGATCTTTAATATCGCGGCCTCCTCATGGCTGGTGGAACTTGTTCCGGAAGCGTTATTAGGCCGAGTGCTTAGTGCTCGCCGACTCTTTACCTTTGGCGCCATACCGCTGGGAAGCCTGCTCGGTGGTGTTCTGGGTAGCGCCTTCGGAATCGTCGCTGCGCTCATTGGGTGGGTAGGCGCCGCTCTGATCGCAGTCGTGTGGTTCTGGATCATGCGCCACCCGGCGAAGCGCTAGGCTGGAATACATAAGCTTCCGAAGAACCGAAGGCAACTGCGCCCGTGAAATTAGTTATCGACGCCCGATACACCCGCATCACCCATCATGACGGAATCAGTCGCTACACCGCTGGTCTCATCGCGGCAACAAGCAAACTCGCCGACGTCACCATGCTGATCAACGACACCCGGCAATTGGCGATGCTCCCTGACGTTCCCTATCTGTTAGTTACGGCACCAACTAGCGTGCTGGAACCATTAGTTGCGCTGCAGATTAATAAGCTCAAGCCCGATGTGGTCTTCTCTCCAATGCAAACCATGGGCACGATCGGAAGAAAATTCCCGGTCATTCTTACCTTGCATGATCTGATTTACTACGCGCACCCGCACGCACCGAAGTTCCTGCCAGCACCGATTCGGGCCGGATGGTTCCTCTTCCATCAGGTCTATTGGCCACAACGCTTGTTGCTGAATCGAGCCGATGCGGTGGCCACCGTCTCGAACACGACGGCTGATCTGATGCGCAAGCACCGACTGACCAAGAAGCATATTGGTTTGGTATCCAACGCGCCGACCGGAAATTTTGTTCGCCGGGACCCCTCGCTGACACCCAAAAAGACGTTGCTCTACATGGGCTCCTTCATGGAGTACAAAAACGTTGAAACTTTGCTTCGCGCGATGCAATACCTGCCGGAATTCGAGCTGCACTTGCTTAGCGGAATCAATGAACAACGTTCTGCGGAACTGCGTGCGCTGATTCCCGATGGTGCCAGCGTAGTGTTCCACAACGGAGTCAGCGACGAAGAATACGAGCAACTGCTCAGGGAATGTACCGCTTTGGTGACGCTCTCGCGTGAAGAAGGCTACGGGCTTCCGCTGGTTGAAGCGATGAGTATGGGTACTCCTGTAGTCGTGACCGATATGCCGATCTTCAGGGAGGTCGCCGAAGACGCCGCGTTGTACGCCTCGCCGGATGACGCACAAGAGTTTGCGCAACAAGTACGTAAGTTGGATGAGCCTACAGTCTGGGAAGAGTATTCGCAGCGTGCAGTTCACCGTGCAGAACACTATTCGTGGCAGCGCTCCGCACAGCAACTATTGGAGTTAGTCAAGTATGCCTCAGATCACAAGAAGCGATGAAGCGGATCTAGCTCTGAGGCCTAGCGAGGTAGTGGTTCAAATCGCCGAATTTTGGGGATAAATCACCGGTGGCGCCACCGAAGCTCGCCGATTTGAAAACCTGAGTTGGCCAGTGCTAAAGTATTACTCGTTGCATTCCTCCATAGCTCAATTGGCAGAGCATTCGACTGTTAATCGAAGGGTTACTGGTTCAAGTCCAGTTGGAGGAGCCAAGAAAAAACTTCCCAGTTACTTAGGTAGCTGGGAAGTTTTTTTATTTCCCCGACCCTAAAGTCAACTGGGTATTTCGACTGAAATAAGTCTGATGGGCGGATCTCCTATAACCTCAGGTGATAAGACGATAGACTTTCGAATCGTTAACAGTTACACCCTAAGCATGAGATTGAGCTATGGGTTTTACGCCTGAAGACTGAGTCGTTGAAGGTAGCCGGAATGTTAGCGTGAGTTATACCGGTTGCCGCGCGATCGAGAATATGGAGAAACCATGACTGAAGCTGAATCGATGCAAGCTGACGAAAGCCTGAAGTCGAGCGTCAAAAGTGCAAAGTCGCAGGTTGATGGACTTAAGGAGCTTGTTCCCCAACAGCTCTCCGACGAAGTCAAGCTCGCCACCACGGTACTCAAGGGCAAAGGAATCAGGCTCGGCACCGCCGCAGCGCTCGCGGGTGCCGCGTTGCTCTTGGTATTGCTTTTTGTGATCGCTGTAGTCGTGACCTTGGTAAATGTTCTGGCTATCTGGTTGCCCGGTTGGGCCGCCGCTTTGATCATTGCAGGATTCTTCCTCCTGGTCGCCGCTATTTTGGGATTGGTCGGATACGCCAAGATCAAGAAGGCTCTACCTTTGAAGCCGGAAGCAGCAATCCGTGGCCTGCGTCATGACTTCGGTGTGCTCAAGGACGGTAGTGGATTTGACGTTTCTACCCTCGATGAGCCGCTAAAGAAGAAGTCTGAAGAAGACGATGACAAGGACAAGAAGAAGGAACCAAAGCCGCCAGCACCAAGTGCTGACGAACTGATCCTTCGTACCCGTCGCCGTCGTCGCCAGATCCAGGCTTTGCGCGACAACCTAGGCGAGAGCGTTCAGGCGCCTCTGGCCAAGATCGATAAAGTACGTACCTTTACGCAGAATGCTGGAGATCGAGTTTCCGGTGCTGCTGCTAAGGCTCGTGGATTTGTCCGCCCTTCGTCTTCGGCTTCCGAAGATCAATCGGAGGCTGACAGAGTCAGCGGTAAACGCGCAGAGCAAGCACGCCCCTATGTAGTGATGGCTGGTTCAACGTTGGCACTCGGGGCTGTAATCCGCGCTTTATTCAAGCGCTCCTAAGTTTTCTGCTGACGGGGCGGTGCGACAGCGCCAGGGCGAAGAGGACCGCCCCGTCATGTACAAAAAATTTGGGCTAGAAAGGCACTGACATGGTTTGGATCGCTATTGCAGCGGCACTATGCAGTGCCTTTTGTCTTGCCTTTGGGGCTCACTTCCAGTCCAAAGCGGTACGTGAATCCGTGGATGGTCTGGAACTGACCCTAAGGAATGCAGGAAACCTCGCCAGCAACAAAGGCTGGATGGGTGGACTGCTCTTGATGATTCTGGGCATGGCTCTGAATGTTTTTGCCTTGGCCAGCGCCCCACTTACCGTGGTGCAGCCAATTGGTGCTATCGCTCTTGTGGTCACAGCGGTGGTTAATGCCAAAGAAACTGACATCTCCATGAACCGGCCAACGGTGCTGGCGATCATCAGCTGCATGATCGGTTCCGTCGGCTTTGTGCTGCTGGCAGTTACCGCAACCAACAGCAATCACGCAGTGACCGAAGAACAGTCACATTTGATTGAAATGATCCTGGCCGGCGTAGTTGCCATCGTGGGATTGGCCACGATCTTGTTCCACCGCAAGCTGGTAGCGATCTTCTTTATCGTTGGTGCAGGCGTGCTGTTTGGGTTTGTTGCGGTACTGGTTCGAACCATTGCCATCGCCGTGCTGGGTATCGGAAACAGTAGCTTCCTGCAGCTTCCTTGGATCGCTGGAATCGCAGTGGTGGTCGCCGGGCTCCTCGGATCATTTTTTGTGCAGAAGGCCTACTCAAAGGGGCCTCCGGAGCTTGTGATCGCGGGGCTGACCGTCATTGACCCGATTATTGGTATCGCCATCGGAGCGAGCATCTTGGGTGAATTGCGTCCCGATGTTCCACTTCTAGTCACCGTGTTGATGGTCGTGGCAGCTGGCTTTGCAATAGTCGGAGTTGTGGCTCTCTCGCGCTATCACCCAGACGTGATCGAGCGCCGAAATCAATCCGAGGCGGACAAAGAACTGCACGAGCCCAAATAGACTGAACCTACAGACTTTTCATCAACCCAAATTTCTTGTGAACGACTAAGGATGCCCGTGGCCGAGGAAAAACCACTGACCATTGTCATTGCAGCTGACACCTACCTGCCGAACGTAAACGGCGCAGCGATGTTTTGCTATCGGTTAGCCACCGAGATGCATGCCCGAGGACATCGGGTGCACGTGCTAGCTGTACGTGGTGACGATGGTAAGACTTTCACCGAAATCCGTGACGAAGCAATTGTGCATCGTCTGAAATCGCACTCGGTTCCGACCCACGAGTATTTCCGAATCGTCGCCCCCTGGGAAGTCAACAGGCAGATTGATAAGTTATTGGCCGACATCAAACCTGATGTCATTCACGCGCAGAGCCACTATATGATTGGCCAGCGTTCCGTTGGGTGGGCCAAGAAAAACAAGGTTCGCTCAGTGGCCACGAACCACTTCATGCCTGAAAATCTTGACCCTTTCCTCCCATTCCCTCAGTGGTTCAAACGCATCGTGGCGCATAACTCCTGGAAGGACATGGGCAAGATTTTTGGTCGCGCTGACGCCGTGACCACTCCAACACCTTTGGCTGCTAAAGCCATGCGCGAGCGTGCCAAGCTGATGAACGTTTTGCCTTTGTCTAATGGCATTGAGGTTGGCAACTACGAGTTGGCTCCTGGGGAACAGATCATCAAGAACGACTTCCCAACCATCCTCTTCGCTGGTCGTTTGGCTGTTGAAAAGAACATCCACGAACTAATCGAGGCGCTGCCTTTGATGACTCAGGTACCCGATGCCATCATCGAAATCGTTGGTGGTGGCGAGCAACGAGTCCACCTGGAAAAGATTGCCGATGATCTGGGAATTCGGGACCGCGTACGCTTCCTCGGACTGGTCAGCGACGAAGAACTTCGACAGGCCTACTTGCGGTGCGATGTGTTCTGTCAGCCAGGAACCGCGGAGCTTCAATCGTTGGTCACCCTCGAAGCACTCTCCGCGTCAAGGCCGGTAGTGCTGGCTAATGCCATGGCGCTGCCTCATCTAGTTGATGAAGGGGTCAACGGCTACATGTTCAAACCTGGTGATCGCCAAGATTTGGCCGACAAGCTCGACCGCATTCTGGCCCTGAGTGAAGATGAGCGGGCCAAACTTGGCCAGGCCGGACACCGTAAGGTGATGAACCACGCGCAGAGAAAGACGATGGACTCCTTCGAAGCGTTGTACCGCGGTGAAAAGGTCTCCACACACTAAGTCTTGTGTCACGACGGGGTGCGCCAAATCGGTGTTTTGGCTAGTGATGCCCTAGAATATTTCGAGTGTGCTTGCACCAATAGGTGTTGAACACATGTGGGGAGTTAGCTCAGTTGGTTAGAGCAGGGGACTCATAATCCCTTGGTCATGGGTTCAAGTCCCATACTCCCTACCAACACTGATCGCTCGGCAACTAGTTACATCTAGTTGTCGGGCGATTTTTCTTTGACCACAGTTTTGAAGCTATTCGTGAAGCGGTAAGAGGATCGACGGGCGCATATCGCGCACCAGTAATGTGGGGTCAATATATTCGCCCTCTAGCCGCACACCCCAGTGGATGCAGCGCCCAGAGCAATGGGCTCCAGTGGCTACGGTTCCCACCTGATCCCCGGCATTCACCATTGCACCGACTTTCACCGTAGCGGTCACCGGTTCGATGCTGGTCTTAAAACCGCCACCGTGGTCAATAACCACCACAGGTCGGTCAACAACGGTAGAAGCGAAAGTAACTTTCCCGCGCTGTGGTGAAGAGACCTTAGTTCCCTCGGATGCACCGAGGTCCACTCCGCGATGTCCAGGCAACCAATTTTGGGCCGGCTTATCAAAGGGCTCAAGGATCTTGGGTTCACCGGCCAGCGGCCATCGCCAACCTGCCGCGGTACTTAGCGCTGCGCGTTTGGCCAGTGATTGACTTGGCCCGGTGGACGCTGAGGCCGCGGATGAGCCGAAGGTAAGTGCAAGTACAAGCAAGAAGTAGAGACAGCGTTTAATATTCATTTATTCAGCCTGCGTGGTGCATGTCAGCAGCTGGAGGCAGTGGGGGCGAAATGTGGGTAAGTTGATGGGCTCTAGATCACTTTCCTGCGTGTGGGTGGTTGTCATCTCTGTAGTACACTTGAAACAGCAGTTTCCTGTCATAGGTGTGTCCAAAATTGGATGCAGCGGATAGGGGATTGACTTCGCGTATGAGTTTCCATGACCACTTTGGTTGTGGCCTGAGGTTCCAGTGGTCCGAGAGAATCGGTGGATCGAAGGCGAGATGCTAAGCATCTTCGGCGCTCGTACTAGGGCGGATAACCACAATGGCTATCTGCATCAACCCGAACAAACAAGAGCAGTTACCGCGGGCGCATCTGTGCCCGGTCCGCCACTGCTGAAAGGAGTTGCGACATGCCAGTCGTAACCATGCGAGAGCTGCTTGACAGCGGCGTCCACTTCGGCCACCAGACCCGTCGCTGGAACCCAAAGATGAAGCGCTTCA
>Ga0308166_1001444_pt1 | contig 25153 bp, 25 predicted proteins | sample PhyCR2_2_FD_202137 | JGI IMG/M metagenome (GOLD analysis project Ga0308166, IMG submission 202137) | Phyllosphere microbial communities from UC Gill Tract Community Farm, Albany, California, United States - DLSLCC.R2 | ecosystem: Host-associated > Plants > Phyllosphere > Unclassified | place... | reverse complement strand
TTTCGACTGCTTTACTGTATCTATGGTCAATCTGATGATCGTAAATAAGTTTATTTGTCCATGCCCATAACTGTTGAGGGGAGTATGGCAGTGGCGTATCTTCAAAGTAACGATCTAGAATTAACCCTACAACTTTACTTATACCAAGTCTACAATAACATTCAAACCTGTCCTTTCCACAAGTGCATATGATATTTGCAGTTAATGAATCAAGAAGTGGCACAAGATACTCTCGAGGTATTTGTTTTGAGAATTTCCTAATGAAATATCGCGAGCCAACTACTCTTTCATGTGTATCTCTTTCGGTAGGGTATAAGTGAGCACACAATCTTAAATAATTTGATATGTATTTTATCTTAAAACTACTAACACCGACTTTTTCAATAATTGAGGCGGATATATGTAAGGCTGTATGGGATGATTCAAATAATAAAGTTTGAAGCAAAGATGAGAAATTATATTTTTCAAGATGTAACAAGCAATCTGCAGCAAGAATTCTAATATTATTGGATTCCTCGATGTTGCCTACAATGTAATTAATATCCTCCAAAAGAGACTCAACGACTTCTGAACCAGAAATTAATTCTAAAATCAACCCTCTTAAATGCCCATCATTACTCTCAAGTATAAATGTTCTTATTTCATCTGTAATATCTACTGTAAAGAACCCTGCCACACTAAATCTTCGCCAAAAATCACCCCTTCTGAAATAAGGATCTTTTTCTTCAATTTCTTTTAACTTACTTAAAAGAAGTTTTTTGGATAATGGTTCTAACTGGGATGGGTCACCGTTAGCAAGAACTGCATAAGCATCAATTTCTATCAATTTCTCTTGTATTGTTTTACTTCCTAAAGCAGCCATCCAACCAATGAGTCCTCTTAGTTCATCGCGAGGAACATTATTTGGAGCTATGATTGCAAGGCATTTACTAAGAGTAAGTGAGTCTTGACTATTGGCTATTCTTTGCACCAAATAATTTGCGGCACAATATTCAACTACTATCTTATGAACTGGACGATGTTGATGTTCGCGTTCTCCAAGTCTAAACAAGCGCGTAGATATAATGTCACTAGCATTCTGAGTTTCAGGTAAAAGTGTTACTAATAATGGATAAATTCTATTCTCATTCGCTTCAGTTGTAGTTATTCCTTCTGCCGCCGATAGTAATAGCTTTGCGAATGCTTCTGAAGCGAGTGAGATTTTTTTTTCAAGTGACAAATGTAATGGTTTCAAAGGAAGTTTTGCGTTAGCCTCTTTAGCTAAGCGCTCTACAGCAAGAGAAAATATTGAACGTTTATCGCTAAAATGCTTATTGCTTTCAATGTAGGCGTCTGCAAACATTTTCAAGAATTGTGGGTTTGGCAATAGCATTTCTAAGTTGAAGCGGCTTATTTCTGTTTCAAAATTCTGAAAATCTTCACCTGATGTATGAGATTTGAATATCTCAGACTGTTGTTGTCGATCAAATTCATTCAATCTTACGAGAAGAGGTGAACAACCTAAGAATTGTTCGAATACCATTGTTGATGATTGTCCCCACTCGCTTGAACGGCTAGACATAATCACTAAAGCTGGCTTTGTTTTTTTAACCTCGCTCATTAGTTTGAAAATGCTACCTTGTTCGATTGTGGCAACCTCATCTACTGCGTCGATCAATAGTGGAATATTTGTATCGCTAATTCCCCCAAACATTAAGACGCTAGCATTAATAATCTCTGTATCTAATTTTCGAGCAAGACTTTTCATTAACTCCGTTTTACCACCACCTGGTTCTGCTAAAATCACTATATATTTTGATTCTTGCAGTAATGCAGTTTCAGTGAAGGTTTTGTCACCATCAGAAAGGTGTCGTTCAAGATAGATTGATGATGGCCCAGTCGCAGAATCTTTTTTCATAGTCCCTTTCATAAATTTTCAATAAGTCATTTCTAATGGAAATGATGATACAGCTACATTCACGCAATTGTCATGGCTAGATTTAGCACGGTAGACACTGTTGAATCACATAGAATGTGCTCGCTGCATGTCATCTACTTCTTAGTATGAAGTGTTCAGTTCTCCCCATCTGTTACTTAGATACCATTTTTAAAGCCCCCAAGCAGTGATTTGTGGAACATCAAATGGACTAGAGATGAAATAATTAAAATAAATACCTTTAAGAATCATGAAGATAGGCGTAAAAGAAACATGCTTCTGAAATATTACGCACCTGAAAGTGGCGGTGAGGGCGGTGGTGGTGGCGGTATCGAAATCACTCCTAAAATCCAGAAGCTGATTGATGAGCGTGTGACCAGCGAAGTCACTGGCCTGAAATCAAAAAACTCAGAACTGCTGGGCACCATCAAGCAACAAAAAGAAAACCTGTCTCGCTTTGATGGTATCGATCCTGATGCAGTGCGCGGCATTCTCCAGCGTTTTTCCGACGACGAAGAGGCAAAGCTAATTGCCGCCGGAAAAATCGATGAGGTGCTCGATAAGCGCACTGAGCGTCTGCGTGCTGACGTTGATAAGCAGATTAAAGCCGCAAATGAACGCGCCGACAAAGCCGAAGCATTCTCCAACAAATTCCGGGACCGGGTTCTTGGCGATGCAATCCGTGCAGCAGCCTCAAAAGCTGGCGCGCTGCCTGAAGCATCCGACGATCTGATCCTACGTGCCAAAGGCACATTCCAGCTCAACGACGAAGGCGAGGCCGTAGCAGTTGATGCAAATGGCGACGTTCTGTTCGGTAAAGACGGCAAAACTCCACTAAGCCCGCTTGAGTGGGCGGAGTCTCTTAAGGAGACGGCTCCGCATCTGTTCCCACGCGCTGAAGGTACTGGCGCGGGCGGGCACAAGCCAAACGGCGGTGGCAGCCTGAAACGTTCCGAAATGAGCGCCAGCGACAAAGCGGACTACATCCGCAAGCATGGCCAGCAGGCCTTCCTCAAACTTCCGAAATAAGGGATTAACCCATGTCTACCACTGTTAATAGTGACCTGATTATTTATGACGATCTGGCGCAGACCGCTTTCCTCGAGCGCCGCCAGGACAACCTGGCAATTTTCAACACGTCCTCCAACGGTGCGATCCTGCTGGATAACGAGCTGATTGAAGGCGATTTCCGCAAGCGAGCTTTCTACAAAGTGGGCGGCTCAATCGAATCGCGTGACGTTAACTCCACCGAAAAGGTGACGGGTAAGAAGATTGGCGCCGGTGAAGCCGTATCCGTCAAAGCGCCGTGGAAATACGGTCCATACGAAACTACCGAAGAAGCGTTCAAACGCCGCGGCCGCTCGGTTGACGAGTTCTCCGAAGTGATCGGCACTGATGTGGCTGACGCTACGCTGGAAGGCTACGTGAAATATGGCCTGAAGGCGCTAACGGCAGCAATTGGCGCCAACGCGGATATGGTGGTCACCGCCGATATCGAAACAGACGGCAAGAAGACCCTGACACGCGGCCTGCGTAAGTACGGCGACAAGTTCAACCGTGTCGTGCTCTTCGTTATGCACTCCGCCACTTACTTCGACATCGTGGATGAGGCGATCGCCAACAAAATCTACGAAGAAGCAGGCGTGGTGGTCTACGGTGGCCAGCCAGGTACGCTGGGTAAACCTGTGCTGGTGACCGACACCATGGACGCGGATGCGATTCTCGGGCTGGTGACCGGGGCGGTGACTGTTACTGAGTCTCAGGCTCCGGGGTTCCGTTCCTACGATATCAACGATCAGGAAAACCTGGCGATCGGGTACCGTGCTGAAGGCGTGGTGAATGTCGCCCTGCTGGGCTACAGCTGGGATACCTCCAAAGGTGATAACCCGGACCTGACCAAAATCGGCACTGCAGGTAACTGGAAGAAGCACTTCACCAGCAACAAATCTACGGCTGGCGTCCTGATTAAGCTGGGATCCGCAGCGGGGGAGTAACGCTGTCAGCGGATAAAACCTCCGCAACCGCTGACAGCACCGATGCGGTCACCATTTCTCTGAAGTACATGCTAAACGGCGCAGGTGTTTCCGGCAAAACCGTTGTCTGGAGTTCAACGGGCGGCGCGCTTAGCACGGCCAGTTCTCAGACCGGCTCTGCTGGTGGGGCGACGGTCAAACTCACATCAGACGTTGCTGGCACCTTCACGGTAACCGGCACGGTTGAAGGAGTGGCGAAAACCACGGATGAGATCACCTTCACCGCACCTGCAGCTGGCTAATCGATGGGGCGTAAGCCCCATTCAACGGATGCTCAGATGATTATTACTGATATCACCGCCGCTGACGTAAACAGTTACGCCAGCGAAGATGAACTGGCGTCATTTGCCACGCTGAGAGGAGTTGAGCTGCCTGAAAAGCTCGCACCGTTACTGATTAAGGCGATGGACTACCTGGAAGGGCTTGAATGGGTAGGTTCCAAAGCAGACCCTCGACAGCCGCTGGCCTGGCCACGCGCAAATGTCATTCTGGATGGACACGACTTCCCACCCGACCAGGTGCCGCGGCAGGTTATCACCGCACAATGCATGCTGGCTATCGAGGCAATTGCTGGCGATTTGCTTTCAAGCGTTCGTGAGGCCGCGGTTAAAACCGAACGTGTCGAAGGCGCCGTTACCATGACCTATGCGGTTGCCGATGGTGAGGCGTTTACACCTTCTTACCCGGCGGTAATGGCTATTCTTGGCGACCTGGCTGGTGGGCGTGGATATGCAATCAATACTTTCGCGGAGCGCGCGTAATGGCCATCAACTATCAGCGAATGCAGGCGACAACGACTCGTATGCTCAAGCAGAACGGCATTGCATACAACGTCACGCGTAAGGGCACGTTAATCGTCATCGGTGGTGTGGAGCATCGTTCCGATGATATCCAGTTCACCGCCACAGGAGTGAAGACGGATTACACGCCAGGCGAAATTGATGGAACCGTCATTGAAAACGGCGATGTGCGGATTGTCTTCACCGCTGAGAAGGAAATTAAAACCGGCGATCTGATCGTCGTGGACGGCGTAAGCCACCGCGTAGTTAAACCTAACCCCGTGAAACCGGGTGCGGTGGTGCTCTGCTACAAATCCCAGTTGAGGACATAGCATGGGCGATAATAAGGCGTTTACGACTGCCATCACCGCGTTCGTGGACAAAGCCAAAGCGAATCAGGAAGCGGTCGTACGTGCTGTCGGCATTCGGATCCTTAATCAACTGGTGATGATGTCACCTGTCGGCAACCCGGAACTGTGGGGCATCAACCAGACGGCAGCTTCTTACAATCAGGCGGTATACGACCATAACGAAGCGCAAAAATCGGACCCTGCCAACCTGACTAAAACCGGACGGCTTAAGAAGAAAGCTCGACTGGTGGATGGGATGGATATCAAAGCGCCACCCGGATATACCGGTGGACGGTTTCGGGGCAACTGGCAGGTGTCTTTTGATGCACCGACCACAGATGAAACGGGCCGTGTCGATAAAACCGGAAATCTGACAAAAGCCGCCGGCAATTACACGCTGTCGCTGTTCAAAGTCGGGATGAAGGCTATTTATTTCTGCAACAACGTCCCTTACGCGTATCGACTGGAGATGGGGCACTCTTCCCAGGCTCCGGGAGGGATGGTACGCATTACTGCTGCTGAGTTTCAGCGATTTTTTGAGGAAGCAGTAAGGGAGGTGACTAAATGATTCCCGATATCGCGGCGGCGCTGGCCGCCAGGCTCGGCGAGTGGGCTGATGCTGAAGGGATCCCAGTAGCCTGGGAAAATGTTCCTTTTACACCGCCGTCTGATGGGCTCTATCTTGCAGTCCATGACATGCCCGCCACGCCGCGTACGCTGGACCTTGGATTGCGCTGCCGCATTTATTCAGGTGTATACCAGATTAACGTTGTGGCCCTAGCAGGCACTGGCCGTACCGATGTTGCGGCTCTGGCTGACCGCGTGGCTGAATTGTTCCCCGAGGGGCAGGAGATTGAAGGCAGGGGTTTTACATGCTGGATAGATCAAACGCCTGGTGTTTTCCGCGGTATCACTACATCTGTTTCTTATACCGTTCCCGTTAGTCTCAATTACCGAGCTGATATCTCCAGCTAATCCTCACAACCTTCTAAACCCGACCGGCTCTTTGCCGGTTTTCCCGTTTCTAAAGGAGTAACCAATATGGGCTTTGCATTGCCTAACGGCGCTCACGTCTATCTGGCATCGGGTTATGGCCCAGCCATTACTTTCACCGGGGCGACGAACGCCGAAAATATGGTGATCACCGTGAGTGAAGCGGATGCTCTCAAGGTAGGTGATATTGTTCATGTGAACTGCAACTGGTCCGGTGTTGATAACGTCATCGCAAAAATTGATGCAATTGCCGAAAGCGCCGTAACTCTTCGCAATATCAATACCACCAACAAAAACAAATATGCCGCTGGTGGCGGTACCGGTTCGATCCGCAAGGTCCTTGAATGGACCGAGCTGCCGCAAATTACTGAGGTGTCGAAATCTGGTGGCGATCAGAACACCACACAGATTCAGTTCCTGAGCGACGATCGCCAGCGCAACCTTAATACCTATAAATCCGCTGTCTCTCAGACCTACTCGATCGCGCATGACTCCACTCTCCCCGTATATCCGCTGCTTCGCCAGTTGGATGAAGACGAAGAGACGGTTGCGGCTTACATGTACGTGCCGAAGGCGAAGGAAAACCGTTACTGGGCGGCCACGGCGTCCTTTGACGATATGCCAACTACTGCGGTTAACGAGGTAGAGACAGTAAGTGTGGTGCTGAACCTGCAGTCACCGGCGATGACGTTCTACAAGGTGACTGACGCTGCCGCCTGACCCGTCAGAGCTTTCACTATTCCATGCCTCCCATCACGGAGGCTTTTTTTCGTTAAGAGGTTTCAATGGCGACCAAATTCACCCTTCAGCCCAAACCTACATTCAAGGCCAATGTCTCGATCCCCCGCGCTGGCGATGAGGATGGCGTGCTGACGTTCACGTTCAACCACAAGCCACTTAAAGAACTGGCTGACCTCGAAAAACTCGAAGGTAAAACCGCCACTGATTTTCTGATGGAAATCATTGCTGGCTGGGCACTTCCCGATGCATTCAACGCGGAAAACCTGTCGGTGCTGCTGGAAAACTATCCGGCGGCGATGAAGGCCATCCCGGAAACCTACTACCGCGAGCTCCTGGGGCAGCGTGAAAAAAACTAATAGCGGTTGCCTCTGCGTTCTATACGCCTGAACCCACAGCGGCAGAACTGGCGCCTTACGGGCTTACGCCGGATGACTACGACGATCAATACATCGACGTCTGGCCAGATGTATGGCCTTCATTTCTGGTGTTTCAAGCTGTCAGTACGCAATGGAGAACGGGAATGGGCGGCGTGTCCGGGCTCGACTATAACGTTTTGCCCTGGGTGATGCGTCTGCACAACGTCGACGACGAGGCAACCGCGCTTTCGGACATCCGGGTGATGGAAAGTGCTGCGCTAAAAATTATGCATAAAGAGAGGGCGGAATGAGTAACGATATCGCCACGATTTCCCTGCGCGTAAATACCAGTGAGCTGGAGCGCGGTAATCAGGCACTGGATCGCTTTCAGGAGACCGCGTCCGCCGCGGCAGGTAAAGCGGATGACCTGAACAGTACGTTCCGCACCGGTATCGATAACCAAAAGAAAAACAGCGAAGGCCTGAAGCAACAGCGCCAGGAGCTGCAGAACCTGCTGAATAAAATTAGCCCGGTCAACAAGGCGCTGGATGAACTGGACACGATCCAGGAGAGCCTAGCGAAGTTTCGCGGTAAAGGGCTGGTGGGAGACGAGGACTTTACTCGCTACAACAGCGTGCTTGAGACGACCCGAGCTAAACTGGCGCAGGTCATGGAGTCTGAGACCGCAGAGGGGCGGGCTCGCATTGAACAGGCACAGGCAGCGCAGCGTGCAGCTGCGGCGGGCAAAACCTTTATCGATTCGCTGGAAGAGCAGGTCACAGCAATCGGAAAAACGCGCGCAGAATTGTTAGAGCTAAAAGCAGCCCAACTTGGCGTGTCCGATCGTGCTGCACCGATGATTGCCCGACTGAAAGAGCAGGAGGAAGCATGGAATTCAGGAGCGATCAGCGCGGGGCAATACCGCAACGCGATGCGTTATCTACCAATGCAAATGACCGACATCGTAACTTCATTGGCGTCCGGTATGCCGGTTTATATGGTAGCCATTCAGCAGGGCGGCCAGCTGCGCGATTCGTTTGGCGGTGTAGGCAATGCTCTGAAAGCGATGTTGTCGATGGTGACTCCTGCCCGAGTGGCCATTGGTGGCCTGGCTGGTGCCGTTCTGATTGCGGCAAAAGCGGGCTCGGACTACTTCACAGCTTACGACGAAATTAACAAGGCTATTATCAGGACTGGCAACATTGCCGGCACGTCAGCGCTCCAGATCATGGCTTCCTCTCAGTCTATTGCCGCCTCTACTGGCGCTACTGTAGGAACCGTTCAGAGTTTGATGACTGAGCTGGTTGGCATGGGATTGCTGACACAGCAGCAACTTGAAAAAGCGGCGGGCTCCACGGCGCTGGCGGTTCAGACCGGTATAGTCTCGGCGCAGGACATCGCCAAAGCCTATAAGGACATCGAAAAAGACCCTGTTAAAGCGCTGCAGAGTCTCAACGAACAATATAATTTCCTGACCGTTTCACAACTTAAGCATGTTGACGATCTGATAAAGCAAAAGGACCAGACCGCGGCCGTTACGCAGGCTATGGACCTGTTTGGCGATACGATGGCAAAACGTGGGGAGCAGGCTTACGACTCGCTGACACCGTTTGGTCGCCTGTGGCTGGATATCAAAGGCTGGGCGTCTGAGGCCATGCAGAGTATCGGTCAGTGGGTAGCTGAGCTGGCATCAAACACACTGAAGGAATTTAACGCAATGTATTACAGCGTTGCGATCGTTTTCCAGAAGCTGAACCAGATCATTTCATCCTCTATCGCCGCCGCGATTAACCTCGTTCCCGACTGGGCGAAAACAGATACTTTGCAGGGATGGCAGGACTACAACGAACAAATGGCCAGCGCTTATGGCGACAGCGTCTCTCAGCTGAAAAAAGACTGGGATGCCGCTGATATCAGTGCAGGTAAATACCTCGATACGACCAGAAAGATAAGTACTGCAACCACCCAGAAGGATCGGGAAGAGGTTGCTGCTTTTGGCAAAAAGACGAAAACCGGAAAGCAGGGCACTTTATTGGCTCGCGATCGCAGCACGGATGCTGCCCAGGCCGAGCTACTGGCGCTTCAGGCACAGTTACGCGCGCTGCAGCAGCATAAAGGGCTGAACGACACTATCAGCCAACAGCGCAAAGACCTTTGGACTACGGAAGCGAAATTTCAGGTGCTGGAAGAGGCCTCCCGATCTCGCTCTCAGACAAAGCAGGAGCAATCTCTGCTCGCGAGTAAAGACCAGGTGCTACAGTTAGCGCGGCAGAAAGCCCTGTTGGGTGATCAGATTTCCGCGCAGGAACTGCTGAACAAGCGCATGGATACCTCGCAGAAATACGTCACGCAGATGGCTGAGAAACAGGCCGCATTACTGGGTGGCGCGGGGATGAGTGACCGCCAGGCGCAGCGAGAGCTGGCAAAAAGTCAGCTCGCCGCCGGCTGGAAAAATTCAGGTGGTTCGCTGGATGATGGCGGATATAAGAAGCAGCTTAAAGCGGCGAATGATTACTATGATGCAGAGGACAGGTTGCGTGGCGACTGGTTGACCGGCGCGAAAAAGGGCTGGGCTGATTTCGAAGACAGCGCGACCAATGTCTACTCCCAGATGCAGACGGTTACCAGCAACGCATTCACCGGCATGGCCAGCACCCTGACTGATTTCTTCACAACAGGTAAATCTAACTTCTCAGATTTCCTTTCCACTTTCCTCAAGGGCATCGCCCAGATGCTGACCCAACTGGCTCTGGTTAATGGAATGAAGTCAGCGTTTGGTGGAACCGGTATCGGCGCGTTCTTTGGTTTCTCAGGTGGTGGTTTGGTCCCCGGTTTTGATGGAGGCGGCTACACGGGAGATGGCGGTAAATACCAACCGAAAGGCGTAGTTCATGGTGGCGAGTTTGTGTTTACGAAGGAAGCGACAAGTGCATTAGGTGTCGGCAATCTCTATGCGCTTATGCGTGGAGCTCAGGGGTATGCAAACGGTGGTTATGTTGGCACAGCCCCAATGTATGGGCTGCAATCGAATGCAGCTGGTGGCGTAACCGTTCAAACTTCCGTGCTCGTTCAAAACCAGAACACTCACCAGCAGACTTCCGGCAATAACGATGCTATTTCTCGGGCTTACAAACAGACCATCGATCAGTCTGTTCGTTCTGGGATTGCCAAACAGCTTCAGCCAGGTGGTTTGATCTGGAATGCAATGAAATCACGTTAGAAGGCGTAACGATCATCCAATGAGTCCATGCGCGTAAATACGCGTAAATCCGCTAGGTTGTTCAATACCTTGGCCGATAAAACATTCTACAAACACTTTTCATGGAGTTGGCAGTGAAAGCAAAAATTGCTATTTGGTTAATTGGTTTTGTATTGGGCGTGCCGGTGACAATAGCAGGTGTCGAATGGGCGATGTTTAAATACAACAAGCAACTTGTTAACTGCGGTACAGATGCTGTTCATGCCAGCATGAGCGTGATGGATTTGGAGAAATACTCAAACAGTGCTGAGGAGCTGAACTTAATAGCTGAAAATTTGGACAAGTGTAAGAATGAAGCTAGCCCTCTTAAATCTAATCTCGACTTCATGCGTGATGAAATGGGTCGAAGGAATTAATAACCTCTTTTAAGTTTTATTTTCAAACCCGCTTCTGCGGGTTTTTTTATACCCGGAGGAAAGGTGGCGATCGAAAAATTTACCTGGCGAACCCAGATTCAAGCGGGAATGGAAGGGGAGTTCACTTACGCAACACGCTCTGCATCCTTCGGAGACGGCTTTGAACAGATCGCCGGTGAAGGCATCAATCCTGGAAAACAGTCATGGCCAATGACCTTAACGGGAAAAAAGGCAGAGATGCTCGATGCGCTGAGTTTTTGCCGCAAGCACATCACAAAATCCTTTATCTGGACGTCTCCTGTTGGCGAAACCGGTTTATACCGGATTGAAGCTGATTCCATTAAAGCCCAGCCGCTATCCAGCAAAGTGATGACCATAAAAGCAACCTTCAAACAGGCATACGCACCATGATTACTGAAGATTATCAACGCCTCGAACCGGGTCAAAAAATACGTCTTCTTGAGGTAGACGGTTCTGCGTTTGGTCTGGACGACGTTCTGCGCTTTCACGCTTATAACCTCCCGCATACTGAAGAAGAGATTGCGGCTGCTGGTGGCGACGAATCAAAGTTAAAGGCGAAGAGTATCTGGTGGCAGGGCGAAGAGTATGGTGTCTGGCCATATAAGCTCGAGGGACTGGAAGCTTCAACAGATGGCAGTAGCGCCCAGCCGACGCTCACCGTTGCCAACGTTGACAGCTCTATCACTGCGCTCTGTCTGGCCTATGACGATATGCTGCAGGCCAAAGTTACGATTCATGACACTTTTGCGCATTACCTGGATGCGCGTAATTTCCCTGATGGAAATCCAACAGCAGATCCCTTGCAGGTGAGGAAGCGGGTTTTCTATATCGACGGTAAAAATAGCGAGCTTCCCGGTGAAAGTATCGAGTTTGTTCTTACAAGCCCGATGGATCTGCAGGGATTGATGATTCCGACCAGACAGCTGCATTCCCTTTGCACATGGTGCATCCGGAATAGGTACCGCACCGGCGATGGGTGCGATTATGCCGGCACGCTTTACTTCGACAGAAACAACAATCCGGTAAGCGATCCCTCATTGGATGAATGCAACGGCACGCTCACCGCCTGCAAGCTTCGGTTTGGTGAACACAATGAACTTCCTTTCGGTGGTTTTCCAGGAACATCTTTGATCAGGAGTTAACATGCGTCAGAAAACAATTCAGGACATCCTGGCGCATGCTGCGAAAGACTATCCCCACGAATGCTGCGGCGTGATAGCGCAGAAAAGCCGGGTGGAACGCTATTTCCCATGCCGTAATCTGGCTGCTGAATCAACGGAACAGTTTCACCTTTCACCAGAGGATTACGCCGCTGCTGAAGACTGGGGGACGATAACGGGAATCGTACATAGTCACCCTGACGCGACGACCCAACCAAGCGAACTGGACAAGGCTCAATGCGATGCAACGTTGCTGCCCTGGCATATTGTCAGTTGGCCGGAAGGAGACTTTCGTACCATTACTCCCCGCGGAGAATTGCCGCTGCTCGGGCGCCCGTTTGTGCTCGGACATTACGACTGTTGGGGGCTGGTGATGAGCTATTTCCGGCAGGAGCATGATGTCGAACTTCAGGATTACCGTGTTGATTATCCGTGGTGGGAGGAATCCTATCCGGATAATTTCTATCAGGATTGCTGGGATGAATGTGGCTTCCGAGAATTCAGTGGATCACCAATGCCGGGCGATTTGATCATCATGCAGGTGGAATCGAATAAGTGGAACCATTCAGGGATCTTGCTGGAGGGGAACATGCTTCTCCATCATCTTTATGGTCACCTCAGTCAACGTGTGCCATATGGAGGTTACTGGATGGAGAGAACCATGAAAATTGTCAGGCATAAAAGCCTAATCATGCAGGAGGGATAATGTGCGAATCCGTCCGTACCATTCGCCTGTACGGTGTTCTAGGTAGTACGTTTGGCCGAGAATTCCAACTTTCTGTAGCATCACCAAAAGAAGCCATCCGTGCATTGTGCGTTATCGTGCCAGGCTTCGAGCGGTTTTTGAATACCAGCAAGCAGCGTGGGCTTACTTACGCTGTATTCAGTGGAAAGCGTAACCTGAACGATGACGAACTCTCTATGGATCAGAGTAGTGCTGATATCCGTATTGCGCCGGTTATCCTCGGGAGTAAACGTGGTGGAGTATTCCAGACCATCTTAGGCGTGGCTTTGGTCGCAGTTGGTGCTGTGGCGTCATACTTTGGCGGTGGTGCTGTCGGCGTTCCTCTAATGCAATTTGGCGCTGCGATGGCCCTTGGCGGTGTCGTACAAATGCTCTCACCACAGACAACCGGACTTGCCAGCAAGCAATCGGCAGACAATAAGGCCAGCTATGCATTTGGCGGTGTTACTAATACAACCGCTCAGGGTAATCCGGTACCACTGTTATACGGTCGGCGTCGCGTAGGTGGGGCAATCATCTCCGCCGGTATCTATGTAGAAGACCAACAGTAAACAGATTTATCAATAAGCCACCTCCCGGTGGCTTTTTTTATGGGCGCAATATGGCTACAGCAACCGCTATTAAAGGCCGCAAGGGCGGCAGCTCTAGTTCACGAACTCCTACAGAACAGCCAGACGATCTGCAGTCAGTAGCCAAGGCAAAAATCCTTCTCGCGCTGGGAGAGGGGGAGTTTGCTGGTGGCCTTACTGCGCGCGATATTTATCTTGATGGCACCGCACTTGAGAACATAGATGGTTCACAGAACTTCAGCGGTGTGGCGTGGGAGTTTCGTTCTGGAACTCAGGCGCAAAAATACATTCAAGGGATCCCAGGTACCGAAAATGAAATTAATGTAGGTTCCGAAGTTTCCAGCTCTACAGCGTGGACGCGCACGTTCACCAATACGCAGCTTTCAGCTGTTCGCCTGCGTCTAAAATGGGCTTCTCTCTTCAAACAGGAGGATGATGGCGATCTGGTTGGCTATTCGGTCAACTACGCAATTGACCTGCAGACAGATGGCGGTACCTGGCAGACGGTGCTAAATACTAGCGTGACCGGGAAAACCACCTCTGGTTATGAACGCAGCCACCGTATTGATTTACCTCAGGCGGGCAGCACCTGGACCATCAGGCTGCGCAAGATTACAGCTGACGCAAATAGCGCGAAGATTGGCGACACGATGACGCTGCAAAGCTTCACAGAAGTAATCGACGCCAAACTGCGCTATCCGAACACCGCGCTACTGTACATCGAATTTGATTCGAGCCAGTTCAATGGCTCAATTCCGCAAATTTCCTGCGAGCCCCGCGGGCGTGTTATTCGTGTGCCCGATAATTATGATCCCGAAACACGAACGTACAGCGGCATCTGGACGGGCGCTTTTAAGTGGGCATGGACGGATAACCCTGCGTGGATATTTTACGATCTGGTGGTCACTGACCGCTTCGGCCTTGGTAATCGGCTAACGGCAGCCAATATCGACAAATGGACGCTTTATCAGGTCGCTCAGTATTGTGATCAACCGGTACCGGATGGTAAGGGGGGGAGCGGAACTGAACCTCGTTACACCTGCAACGTATACATTCAGGATCGGAATGACGCTTACACCGTCCTGCGTGACTTCGCCGCCATTTTCCGAGGCATGACCTACTGGGGAGACGACCAGATTGTTGCCCTTGCAGACATGCCCAGAGATGTCGATTTTACCTACACGCAAGCTAATGTCGTTGACGGCAAATTTGTGTATTCCAGCAGCACAACCAAAAGTCGCTACACGAACGCTCTTGTATCCTGGTCTGATCCGGCAAATGGGTATGCTGATGCAATGGAGCCCGTCTTCGAGCAGGCTTTGGTGGCGCGCTATGGTTTCAACCAGCTTGAGATCACCGCCATCGGTTGCACCCGGCAGTCAGAGGCTAACAGAAAAGGGCGCTGGGGGATCCTGACCAACAATAAAGATAGGATTGTAACGCTTGAGGTTGGTCTGGACGGCAATATCCCTCAGCCTGGCTACATAATTGCTGTCGCTGACCGAAATATCTCTGGCCGAGATTTAGGTGGTCGATTATCCGCGGTTAATGGTCGCGTCCTCAAACTTGACCGGGTGCCAAGTGCTAAGGCCGGTGACAGGATAATGGTAAACCTGCCGTCGGGTATCACCCAATCCCGAACGATTCAGTCCCTGTCCGGCGAAATGGTTACCGTGACAACCGCCTTTAGTGAACCTCCGCAGGCTGAGGGTGTATGGGTTATTGAATCTGATGAACTCTATGCGCAGCAGTACCGGGTAATAAGTGTCACCGATAACAATGACGGGACATATACCATCACGGGTGCAAATCACGATCCGGATAAATACGCCCGAATCGATACGGGTGCCATCATTGACCAGCGGCCGGTTAGTGTGATCCCTCCAGGTAATCAGTCGCCGCCAGTCAACATCGCGATCAGCTCGTTTTCGGTGATTCAGCAAAATATCAGCGTCGAAACCATGCGCGTAAGCTGGGACAAGGCACAAAATGCCATCGCCTATGAGGCGCAGTGGCGCCGCAACGACGGGAACTGGGTTAACGTGCCGCGCAGCTCCACCACGTCATTCGACGTCCCGGGGATTTACGCCGGACGGTACCTGGTGCGCGTGCGAGCTATCAACGCAGCGGAAATTTCTTCCGGGTGGGGATATTCAGAAGAGAAGACGTTGACCGGCAAAGTGGGCAATCCGCCCAAGCCAGTGGGCTTTATGGCTACGGCCATCAACTGGGGTATTCGTCTGAACTGGGGGTTCCCGGGAAACACCGGCGATACACTCAAAACAGAAATCCAGTACACGGCCAACAGCGATTTTTCCGATCCGTTGCTGCTATCGGACGTACCTTATCCATCTACTGAATATACCCAGCTCGGGCTAAAAGCCGGGCAGGAGTTCTGGTATCGCGCGCAACTGGTAGACAGAACGGGTAACGAGTCCGGTTATACCGACTGGATCAGGGGGATGTCTAACGATAACGCCGATGATTATCTGGGTGAAATCGCAGACGATTTCCTTACCTCGGCCGACGGCGACCGCTTGACCAGCGATATTGATACCAATCTTGAAGCCACAATGCAGAACGCGCTGGCCAACCACGGAACAGTTGAACATCAATGGGCGCAATACGGAGAGGTTCGAGCCGATATTCTGGTTGTGAAAACGACTATTGCTGAGGTGGACAGGGCAATGGCCGAAATGTCGACACAGGTGCAGGCGCAGATCGACAACGTCACCGCGTCCCTGGAAGACAAGCTTACAGCCGTCGTCGATGCCTCCGGCGCTTCGGCAATCTACACCCTCAAAACAGGGGTAAGGATAAACGGCGTGATGTACAACGCCGGGATGTCGATTGCTGTGCTTGCTGAGGCCGGGAAACCGGTAGTTACCCGTGTTGGTTTTAACGCTAATCAGTTCGTGCTGATGAGTGGCAATGGTGATACCCAGTATTCACCTTTCGCGGTGGTTAATGGTCAGGTCTTTATCAGTTCTGGTTTTATTCAGGATGGCACGATCAGCAACGCCAAAATCGGCAACTTCATCCAGTCCAATAATTACGTTGCCGGACAATCCGGATGGAAACTGGATAAAGGGGGTACTTGGGAAAACTACGGCAGTGACGGGCAGGGCGCAAGAAAGACCACAAACGTTACTGACAGCATCAGGGATGCGAACGGCGTCCTGCGCGTACAGATTGGAAAACTGACAGGAGTATTCTGATGTCATGGGGAATACAAACATGGGATGCCAGCGGAAGGCCTAATAACTATGGCATTAAACCAGTATCGGTAGTAGGCCGCATTCCACTTGCAGCAGGTCAGAACTCAGGTTCCTGGAGTTTCACTGTACCAACAGGTTTTAAAGTTGGTTTTGTTGTTTCTCTTGATGAAGGAGGTAACAGCGTAGGGCGCAGAATAGTTGCAGCAGGTAACTCAATAACTGTGACGCCCGCATCTGACACTGGGCTTGGTAATTATCCAGCCTCAAAATGTGAGCTGATCATTTTTATGGAGAAGGCATAGTGTCTGACTTTGGCGCAATGATTTTAATGGATAATGGGAATCCCTTCGTCACTCCGCAATCAACGCCTTTCTGCCTCTACGGGAAATACTCATTTAATTCCTCAGCTAATGGCAGCTCCCAACAGGTGGCACAATATCTTTCGGTGCCTGCCGATTATCCGGTAATGGTGTTTATCAAAACTACTGATACGGCGCAGCCGACACCCGTCATGTCATATCGCATCGGAGGAAATGTCTATATTAGTGGCGTAAATCCCTATAACCAGAGCTTTACGCTTACAGCATATGTATTTGCAATATTTCCTCAAACACTTCCTGCGTGGGGATTTGCTATCTGGGATGCCTCCGGTAAGCTTGTTCTGACGAACGAATCAAGGGTGCTTTCTGATCTACAAACTGTGGGGAGTCTTGGTGCAAGCGGTGGGATTAACATTGACCAGACACTGTCCGGGTCGTGGGCTGTCGCTCCGGCTCAGCTTGGTCAGACGATTATCGTTAATAACTCCACTCAGCCCCCAACTATCTACACTATAAATGCCTATTCATCGTGTAGGTTTAATGGTGGCAGTACGAGAATAAACGCAGGTGGTACATCTACCGGAACTGGCTCACCAGGTGGAGGAACCAACACAGGAATTTCTTTGACCGCTATCAATACGGCTGCATTTGATTAAATGATCGTTTAAAACGATCGATGTATTGATATTGATCTGTTTAATCTATTTTCATTAATCTCCCCGTCAGGTTAATTTTTATAAAAATAATTACCTCAGGGCAAAATAATGAAAAAAATATCAGTCATGTTTCTTTTTTGCAGTCTTCTTTCTGCTTGCTCATCCAATCTCCTTGAGAAGCAGAATCCAGTATGTGAGGCCGTAATAGTTGTCGGTGGACAAGAACAGACTGTTCAGGTCTATGGTGTGAGGCGAGTAGCAAATCAGATTGAATACAAAGCTGGATATCCTTTCAACTGGCGATGGGTAAGTAAAAACAACTTTACCGGCTCGACCTGTACAAAATGAACAAAACAAGAACCCGCTTCGGCGGGTTTTTTATTTTCTGAATTAAGGAGTCCTATATGTCGGCAGGAACAATAACTCTGACAAATGGTTCCGCTATTGTTGGCGGTTCCGGAACCTCTTTTACTACTGAACTTTCCGCAGCTGACTTCATTGTCTCTACTGTGGGCGGGGTGCCGTATACGCTGCCAGTGAAAACGGTCGACAGTGGCACGCAGCTTACGCTTGTCAGCAACTTCACCGGGCCAACGCAATCCGGCGCTGCCTGGTCAGCCGTCCCCCGTGTGGCGCTGAATATGGTAACTGCCGCGCTGGTGGCGCAAAGTGCTGAAGCGTTGCGTGGACTAAATTACGACAAACATAACTGGCAAAGCATTTTTTCTGAAACTGGCAATGTAACGGTAACTCTGCCGGATGGAACGACATGGACGGGCCCAGCTTGGAATAGCATTACCTCATCTCTTTCAGGCAAGGCGGCAAAAGGGCAAAACAGTGACATTACGTCCCTTACAGGACTTACTACTGCTTTGTCTGTTGAGCAGGGTGGGACAGGATCAAAAACCGCTTCAGGTGCACGCACTAACCTTGGACTGGTGATCGGTTCTGATGCGGGCAATATTTATCCACTTAAACAAAAGCTGATTTACCCTGACTTTTCATCTCCGTTTCCGGTAGCTGGAAGTGCAGTTTCAGGATTTAATTTTTTAACTACCATATGGAATGGCTGGTGTACGGCAGCGAGTGACTATACGTTAAATACCGGGGGACCAAATCCTTCACAAAACGGAACAGGGTATGCATATGCTCAAAGTCTGAGTCTTGGTAATCAACAAAATCGCACTCTGTTTTTTGTACCATTCACAATAACTGGTAATTCAGGCAGTTTATGCTGGCAGGGGGTATTTAACGGAACATTAACCCCCATGGTAACAACTCGTGACACCAGAAACACTATAGTTGATAGTAATGGATTTATAAAACAAGCATCACCTGTTATTAAAATTTTTTCCGACGGGGCCTATGAGACAAACGCAGAGTCTGAAGGTTGTTCAGTTACACGATTGGCGATAGGGGAATATATCATCGATGGTTGTATGGGGCTTAACTCTGACGGAGTCTGGGGGGGAATCGATGGAGGTTTTGAGATTCCTTCGGACCGAAATAAACAGCCATTAATATGGTTGGATTATGATGTTAACTCCGACGGCTCTGTGCTGGTAAAAACGTATCACCGAACCCATCCATCAGCTCCTGCTTTTGCCAGAAATGATCGTGTAGGATTAGCTGATGGCGACCCCGTTGATATTCCAGCGGATCAGTTTGTGAGTGTTCGTGTAGAAATGGCAAAGAACAGTAGCAAAAATGTATGGGGAACTCGCTCAAATTAATTGTTTAACAAAATTCTTAAAATGAAAATATTTTTTATTGAATCCCTTTGAGCGTATGAATGGATGTGGGCTGGATACAGACAGTACCAGAATCTAAGTTATCGAGGCACTCAACAAAACTAATTTATCAAGTGCCTCGTACTACAATCAGTTCAGCAGGATATTTTAGCTATGCCCTTACTGTTCTTTTCAAAAAAAGAGATTTCAAAGCTTTATTACGCTCAATGAAATGCCAGCATGTCGCGGCCATAAAAAGATTTAAGGAAAAAGCTAAAATCCAGCTGATAAAACCGTGAGTTCTTAAAATGGAATCTGGATTTCGATCCAAATACATCAATAGTGGAAGTTGCATCAGGTAAAATGAATAACTTATATCTCCAAGATACACCAAGGTTGATGTAAATATGTTCTTTGTTACTTTTAATTCACCTAGGTAGGATATTATAACAGCAAGTGTGGGGGTGATTAGAAAGTTCGTATCCATGTTTACATTAGATAAGCTAGTGGCATAAAAAAATACAATTATCGAAATAAAAAACACACTGTGTTTAATTCTCATGCCGTGGAGGAAATAAAAGGCAGCACAGATACCAATAATAAACTCTGGAAACCTGAATATTGGCGTGGCATAGTAAACAGAACTTACAGTTGGCCCGCCTATTATCAAGGATACGGGGACGAGTGCTGCTGAAAATATGTATGCAAATAGAATTAAAAGATGTACGTTGTTTTTTGTTATTAGTTTCAGAATGGAAGGGAATAAAGAATAAAAGAACATCTCAACTGAAACAGACCATGTCCCACCGAAGTTCCAGAGACTAAATGATTGATATATCCACGCTTGCATACAAACTAAATATAAAGTTATGCATGCGATAATTTGCCCTGCGGTAAGGTTATCTGTAAAAAGAAATGGAAAAGACAGAACCCCACAGCATAGATAAGCAGGATAAATTCGCGCCAGTCTTTTTTTAAAATAATCAACCAATTGGGAATTATAATAATTATAAGTGAGTACAAATCCGGAGAGCATAAAAAACACACTCATTCCGATCGCACCATTTGATATGCTTTTATTTATATGCGAACCAAAATCCAGAGGGCTTCGCATGTTTATATGGAAAATAAACACATAAAACGCAGCAAAGAATCTTAATATAGTGATTCCATCCATTTTATTTTTTGATAAATTCATTTTATGCTCTCAATTTCGCCACAAATCATCATTTTAAACTCTTATTCACAATGAGAGTAGTCTCATCACTAAAATGTGCTTACCCTGGGAGTATATCCAAAACATTATAACACTCAATCACTTATAGAGTCCTCTACAAGAATTACTTGATCTTAGCGATTATCTAATAATGCTGTATATAAATACAGCTGTTGGGGTGAGTATCATGGAATTCATTAGGCCTACAGAAATTAGCGAAACTTTCACGCTTCCACTTTTCAGTGACTTAGTTCAATGCGGATTCCCCAGCCCCGCGGCGGATTACGTTGAACAGCGCATTGATCTCAATGAGTTACTTGTCGCTCACCCTAGCTCGACCTATTTCGTCAAAGCAGCGGGTGATTCAATGATCGAAGCCGGGATCAGCGACGGTGATTTGCTGGTGGTGGACAGTTCGCGCACGGCTGAGCACGGTGACATTGTCATTGCCGCGGTGGAAGGGGAATTCACTGTTGAACGCCTGCAGCTGCGCCCGACAGTGCAGCTCAATCCTCTGAACGGCGCCTACAGTCCGATTGTTTTAGGCAGCGAAGATACACTGGACGTTTTCGGCGTTGTTACTTTTATCGTCAAATCAGCGAGCTGAGTATGTTTGCGCTCTGTGATGTGAATTCGTTCTACGCATCATGCGAAACGGTATTTCGATCCGATTTGAAAGGACGGCCAGTGGTTGTTCTCTCGAATAATGATGGCTGCGTAATCGCGCTCAGCTCAGAGGCTAAGGCGGCTGGAATTACCATGGGAGAGCCATTCTTTAAGCAAAAGGAGCTTTTCCGGCGCGCTGGTGTTGTTTGCTTCAGCAGTAACTACGAGCTGTACGCAGACATGTCGAACCGGGTAATGACCACGCTGGAAGAAATGAGCCCTCGCGTCGAAATTTACAGTATCGACGAAGCATTTTGCGACCTGACAGGTGTTCGCAACTGCCGGGACTTGACGGAGTTCGGCAAAGAAATCCGCGCTACGGTTCTGAAGCGTACGCATCTGACTGTCGGGGTTGGCATTGCGCAGACAAAAACACTCGCTAAGTTGGCAAACCATGCCGCCAAAAAATGGCAGCGGCAGACAGGGGGAGTGGTTGATTTGTCTAATATCGACCGGCAGCATCGCTTGTTGGCGATCGTGCCTGTAGAGGATGTATGGGGCGTCGGCAGGCGCATCAGTAAGAAGCTGAACGCCATAGGCATCAAAACGGCTCTGGACCTCTCAGAACAGAGTACGTGGATTATTCGGAAGCACTTTAACGTAGTACTCGAGCGAACCGTTCGGGAGTTACGCGGAGAACCATGCCTTGATCTGGAAGAGTTTGCACCAGCAAAACAGGAAATCGTCTGCAGCCGGTCATTTGGCGAACGCGTCACCGAGTACGAACATATGCGCCAGGCTATTTGTAGCTATGCTGCCCGTGGTGCTGAAAAACTGCGGGGTGAACATCAGTACTGCCGCTTTATCTCTGCGTTCGTGAAAACCTCTCCCTTTGCGTTTAACGAGCCGTATTACGGTAACAGTGCGTCCATGAAGCTTCTTACCCCCACTCAGGATTCACGCGACATCATCAACGCCGCTGTAAAGTGCCTGGACAAAATCTGGAAGGATGGCCACCGGTACCAGAAGGCAGGGATCATGCTTGGGGATTTTTTCAGCCAAGGCGTGGCCCAGCTCAACCTGTTCGATGAGAACGCGCCGCGTGCTGGTAGCGAGAGGCTGATGGAAGTTCTGGATTATCTGAACGGGAAAGATGGAAAGGGAACGCTTTATTTTGCCGGGCAGGGCATACAGCAGCAGTGGCAGATGAAACGGGATATGTTATCTCCACGATATACTACGAGGTATTCAGACCTAATAAAAGTTAGATGATCCTTTAAACGGTATATTCATTCGAACCTAATTATCGGCTATGAGTATTAAGATTAATATGCCTACTACTATGCTTTTGTAATGTAAATAAGCCCCTGCAATTATACAGGGGCTTATGGGTATGATGCCGGGTGCCTCCCGGTGAGTCATTGAACTAACCACTCGTGACTCGCTGCTTCAGAAATTCACGATGAGCCGCTGGATATACAAATCATCAGGTTAATTAGCCCTGCCGCTGAGGAGGATTCATCATTAAACCGAATGTAACAGCAATGCTTAGCAAATGATACAATATTTACTGATGTGCCTCATGATTTTCTTTCGCGGATTTCACGGTCACGGAATTTTCAGATGGTGAAGGTTAAAATATCGATGTTCATTTTTTTACTTTAAGTCTTGAGACAAAGGTTAAGGTTTTATCTTCTGGGCAAATCATTAGAAAAATTGCTGTGGGAGATTTTTCTAAACGTGTAATTCCATGCAGCATCTGGTAGAGTCTTTTTTTTAGTTTTTCTGCTCCATCTTTTTCAGACTCCCACTCTAAAACTGCCTGACCCTCTGAACCAATGAATGCATGGGATGGAAGTTTGACACCTCGGTTTGACTTACTTGAATAGTTCCGGTCATGTAAGAGACCCAAGATAAGAGGGTTGATATTATTATCTGAGAATGGGGCTTCAAGAACTATTAATACTGTGTAATGCAGGATTTTCATGGAAGCCTTATGGTTGCCTCAGCAATAAAGTCATATTGCCATGGTGTTGGATGTACATGTCTTAATTATAAATTTTTGTGTGGGGGTAAAAAAACCTGCGTTAAGCAGGCTATAATAATTAAACGTAGTTATAATAATGATTTCATGAATGTCGGCGTTGAATCCCTAGCGTCAAAGATACTTCTGCGCCGCATCTAATATTTCCTGAGAGGTAAGTTCTCGATCTGATGCCACATGGACCACTTCATGGTCACCTGTTAAAGAGGGAAAACCTGCTGACATTATCTGAAGGTTTATCACTTCTCCATTAGGATATTCTTCGCGTATTGATGTCACACCTTTAAGCACAGTGATAACTTTACTTGGCTTACCATTAAAAAAAATGATTACTTTTTTCATATATCACCATGTATTTTGCGGGTTTCTAGCCCCTGCAGGTGGTCGAAAGGGTTCTGTTTGTTCATTTTTTTTGCCTCTTTCGAAATTAAAACAAGCATTATACTTTCTTAACGTGTACTGTAACGGTCCATTTGAACTGGAGAAGTCTATGTCTGCACGTAAAAACACTCAATTCCGCCGAAATTATTTAGTAAAATGTCCTTGTCCAAACTGCTCAAAAGATTCCGAACATAGTTACAATCGTGTACAAAAGGGGGCTCAGTTGGTGTGCCCATACTGCTGTGCTTTGTTCAAATCTTCCCAGCGCTTCTAAAAAAATTATTAAAAAAATAAGAAGTGATGCTTTTGGAGGCTGCCTAACCTCTTACGCACTTTAGTATTTTATAAGCAGTTAGCTTCTGCTTTGAGACTGTTCATGCAGCAGTCCTGCATTTCATCACATCGGTCAGCAAACTTGATGGTAAGTAAATATGCTGGCCTGTTGTAATGATGTGAGTAACCGAACATCACCTTTCACTGATAAAGTCATGCTGGCTTAAGCAAACCATCTAAAAATTATCTATCGCAAAGTGTTACATTGGCAGCGATTGGACCTTTAGTTCCAGCTATGATAGCGAATTTGACTTTTTGTCCTTCAAAAAGAGTATTAAATGTTTCTCCCAGCAGGGAAGAAGTGTGAACAAGAACATCTTTACTTCCATCGAGTGGGGAGATAAAGCCAAACCCCTTATCTTCGTTAAACCACTTAACAAGACCTATGATTTTAGATGACATACAAACTCCGTTTGAACATTTCAAACTGACAAGCAAGCTCATGATAAGAAACGTATGCTGGTATATGTATGGACTCAAGAGGAGGGATATCAGAGATAACACCTAGTTATGAGAACGGCTTTTGGAAAAGTTAGATTCATCATCGCACCGAATCAGCCAAACCATTAAGGCACGTGTTGAATGATTAAGCAAATTTTATCTTAGCCTTCTAGAAGGCCGTTAAAATAGTGTTAGCTATTATTAACTGATCCTGTATAGTGAAATCTGGATTACCATTAGGAAAATATTTGTCTCGTAAAATGACAGGAATTGTCAAAAGTTTTGACTTCAAGAGCGGAAAGGGATTGATTATCCCATCAGATGGCAGAAAAGATGTTTTTTTGCATGTTTCTGCATTAAGTAATAGTGAAAGCCAAACGTTAAAGCCAGGTGTTCGTGTTGAATTTTATCGTATAAATGGACTTAGTGGTCCGATGGCTGCAAATATATTTCTTTCTTAAAGTAAGATAATATTGAACAAAATATAAAGTGCGCATCAAAAGCACTGCAGATTATATATCTGTTTGTTCTATCAATTTTCTCCCCTGATTTTTTCCATTTCCAACATCACGGGCCACAGCATGCCAGATAAACTTGTCGGTTGGTACAGCGCCGTCGGCCGCTATCTCTTGAGCTTCTTTCCCTCCAGCGTCCTGACGCATCCATTCCCTTGCTGCTACTGCTGACAAAACCAGTGGCCGGCGGTCATGAATATCCACCAGGTCTTTGTCAGCTGCAGATGTCACTATCAGGAAACCTTCCGATTCATCGCCGCGCTCGAACGGCGTGCTGCCGATTGCAGCCATGAAAATAGGCTGACCGTCTGCCCGGTGAATGAAGTAGGGCTGTTTCTTGTCGCCTTCTTTCTTCCATTCAAACCACCCATCGGCAAAGCAGATCGCTCGGCCATGTTCCCACAAAAGTTTAAGCA
>Ga0308166_1001442_pt1 | contig 25180 bp, 28 predicted proteins | sample PhyCR2_2_FD_202137 | JGI IMG/M metagenome (GOLD analysis project Ga0308166, IMG submission 202137) | Phyllosphere microbial communities from UC Gill Tract Community Farm, Albany, California, United States - DLSLCC.R2 | ecosystem: Host-associated > Plants > Phyllosphere > Unclassified | place... | reverse complement strand
TCCCATGTTATCCCTCGGCGCCCTGACCTTCGAGACCGCGAACGCGGCCCTGGAGCAGGGTGTCGCCGCCATCCGCGCCGGCGAGACCGTGTTCGACCTCGGTGGCGTGAGCGCCGCCGATTCCTCGGGCGTGGCCCTGCTGCTGGCCTGGCAGCGCCGCGCGCGCGAAGCGGGGCAGAAGCTCACGTTCATCAATGTACCGGCGAATATCGATGCGCTGGCCAATCTGTATGGGCTCGATGGGGTGCTGGAGCGGTCGTAAGCCGCTGTCGTCCGATCTTGCCGCTATCGGTGAACGCGTAGGGTGGGCACCCCGTGCCCACGCGTGAAGTGTACAGACCTGCGGCTCATCCTTTGGGAGCGCTTCGATAGCGCCGGTTCTGGCCCGATGCGTTATCGACTCTCTTCCGGAGCCTGATCGGCTTTCATTTTTCGCTTTTGCCACATCCGCCGCCGATGACGCCGCCTTCCGCGTGGGCACGGAGTGCCCACCGTACGGTTGGGGCCGCCGATTCCGGCATATGACGCTTGAACGCTGGCGTTGTTAGCCATTCATTCCCCCCAAGCTCTTGCATTTCCGATTTCCCCTATAATGGGTCGTTTCCGCCATCGGCTTCCGCGCGTCCTGCGCCACGGCCACTCCCAAGAACAATGACAGCGATCCAGATTAACAGTGTCGAGAAGAGCTACAAGGGCTTCAAGGCCCTCAAGGGCGTTTCCCTGAGCATCGAACAAGGCGAGTTCTTCGGCCTGCTCGGCCCGAACGGCGCCGGCAAGACGACCCTGATTTCCACCATCGCCGGCCTGATCCGGCCCGACGTCGGCAGCGTGAAGATCCACGGCCACGACGTCGTCACCGATTTCCGCAATGCCCGCAAGAACCTCGGCGTGGTGCCCCAGGAACTGGTGTTCGATCCCTTCTTCACCGTGCGCGAAACCCTGCGCCTGCAGTCGGGCTACTACGGCATCAAGAACAACGATGGCTGGATCGACGAGATCATGCACAACCTCGATCTCACGAATAAAGCCGACGTCAACATGCGCGCCCTGTCCGGCGGCATGAAGCGCCGTGTGCTGGTGGCGCAGGCCCTGGTGCACAAGCCACCGGTGATCGTGCTGGACGAGCCGACCGCCGGCGTCGACGTCGAACTGCGCCAGACCTTGTGGAAATTCATCTCGCGCCTGAACCGCGAAGGCCACACCGTGGTGCTGACCACCCACTACCTGGAAGAAGCCGAGGCCATGTGCCAGCGCGTCGCCATGCTCAAACTCGGCGAAGTGGTGGCGCTGGACAGCATGCAGGGCCTGCTGCGCCGCGTGTCGGGTTCGCAACTGATCGTGCATCTGAAAGAGGGCGCGCTGCCGGAAGGCCTGCGCCCGCTGGTCTCGCACGATGAGAACGAAAACGGCAAGGGCAACCGCTACAGCCTGCGCATCAATGCGCCGGGCGAAGTCGAGGCCATCCTGGCGCGCCTGCGCGAAAGCGGCGCCGTGGTCGACGAGATGCAACTCCAGCAAGCCGACCTGGAAGACATCTTCCTGCAAATCATGGGCGATGCCAAAGCCGGAAAGGGTGCACTGTGAGTTTCGTATCCGTGGGTTTCCGCACCCTGTTCTACAAAGAAATGCTGCGTTTCTGGAAAGTCGCGACGCAAACCATCGCCGCGCCGATCCTGACCGCCATGCTCTACCTGCTGATCTTCGGCCACGTGCTCGAAGGCCGGGTCGAGGTGTATCCGGGCGTCAGCTACACCGCCTTCCTGATTCCCGGCCTGGTGATGATGAGCGTGCTGCAGAATGCCTTCGCCAACTCGTCCTCGTCGCTGATCCAGTCGAAAATCACCGGCAACCTGGTCTTCATCCTGCTGCCGCCGCTGTCGCACTGGGAAATCCTGCTGGCCTATGTGTCGGCCTCGGTGGTGCGCGGCCTGGTGGTCGGCGCCGGCGTGTTCGCGATCACCGCCTGGTTCGCCCACCTGAGCTTTGCGGCGCCGCTGTGGATCATCGTGTTCGCCGTATTCGGCGCGGCCATCCTGGGCACCCTGGGTGTGATCGCCGGTATCTGGGCCGACAAGTTCGACCAGTTGGCGGCGTTCCAGAACTTCCTGATCATGCCCGCCACTTTCCTGGCCGGTGTGTTCTATTCGATCCACTCGCTGCCCGGCTTCTGGCAGGCGGTCTCGCATTTCAATCCGTTCTTTTATATGATTGACGGGTTCCGCCACGGTTTCTTTGGCCAGTCCGATATTTCGCCCTGGACCAGCCTGGCCATCGTGTCCGCCTTCTTTGCCGTATTGGCGGCCATTGCGATCAACTTGCTCCAGCGCGGCTATAAACTGCGCCACTAATCATTATTTAGGATTTATCGTGTCGACCACCCCAGAACTGATCCACAGCTACATCGAAAAGGGCCTGCAGTGCACTCACCTGCAGGTCGAGGGCGATGGCCGGCACTTTTCGGCCCTGATCGTCTCGCCCGAGTTCGCCGGCAAGCGCCCGATCCAGCGCCACCAGCTGGTGTACGCCGCCCTCGGCGACCGCATGCGCGAGGAAATCCACGCGCTGTCGATGAAGACCCTGACCCCGGAAGAGTACCAAGGATAAGCATGGACAAGCTTCAGATTGTCGGCGGCAAGCGCCTGAACGGCGAAATCCCGGTCTCGGGCGCCAAGAACGCGGCCCTGCCGATCCTGTGTGCCGGCCTGCTCACCGCGGGCGACGTCGAACTGGCCAACGTGCCGCGCCTGCACGACGTGAAAACCATCCTCAAGCTGCTCGAACAGACCGGCCTGAAGGTGACGCAAGACGACGAGAACGTCACCCTGAACGGCGCCAGCATCACCAGCCTGGAAGCGCCCTACGAGCTGGTGAAGACCATGCGCGCCTCGATCCTGGTGCTCGGCCCCTTGCTGGCGCGCTTCGGCGAAGCCAAGGTCTCGCTGCCGGGCGGCTGCGCCATCGGTTCGCGTCCGGTCGACCAGCACATCAAGGGCCTGCGCCAGATGGGCGCCGAAATCACCATCGAAGGCGGCTACATCTACGCCAAGGCGAAAAAGCTCAAGGGTGCGCGCATCCTGACCGACATGATCACCGTCACCGGCACCGAGAACCTGCTGATGGCCGCGACCCTGGCCGAAGGCGAGACCGTGCTGGAAAACGCCGCGCGCGAACCGGAAGTGACGGACCTGGCCAACCTGCTGGTGGCCATGGGCGCCAAGATCGACGGCATCGGCACCGACCGCCTGGTGATCCAGGGCGTGCCCGAACTGCATGGCGCCAGGCACGCCGTGATCTCGGACCGCATCGAAGCCGCCACCTTCCTGTGCGCGGTGGCTGCCACCGGCGGCGACATCGTGCTGACGAATACCCGCACCGATATCTTCGACGTCGCGCTGGACAAGCTGCGCGAAGTCGGCCTGCAGATGGAAGTGGGCGGCAACACCATCCGTGCGCGCATGGATGGCCGTCCGCAGCCGGTGTCCTTCCGCACCACCGAATACCCGGGCTTCCCGACCGACATGCAGGCCCAGTTCATGGCGGTGAACACCATCGCCGCCGGCCCGAGCCGCGTGACCGAGACCATTTTCGAGAACCGCTTCATGCACGTGCAGGAGATGAACCGCCTGGGCGCCTTCATTTCCACCGAGGGCAACACCGCCTTCATCAAGGGCGTCGAGCGCCTGGTCGGCGCGCCGGTGATGGCCACCGATTTGCGCGCCTCGGCCTCGCTGGTAATCGCCGGCATGGCGGCCGAAGGCACGACCCTGATCGACCGCATCTACCACCTCGACCGCGGCTACGACCGCATGGAAGTGAAGCTGTCGGCGGTGGGCGCCGACATCGTGCGGATCAAATAATCGATCGGGTAACTGAGTTCATGAGCATCGCAACACAATCGACGGAGCCGGGCCTGATCCTGGCCCTGTCCAAGGGCCGCATCTTCGAGGACACCCTCCCGCTGCTGGAGAGCGCCGGCATCACCGTCACCGAAAACCCGGAAACCTCGCGCAAGCTGATCCTGGCCACCAACGACCCGCTGGTGCGCGTGCTGATCGTGCGCGCCACCGACGTGCCGACCTACGTGCAGTACGGCGCGGCCGACTTCGGCGTGGCCGGCAAGGACGTGCTGCTCGAGCACGGCGGCGAAGGCCTGTACCAGCCGGTCGACCTGAACATCGCCTGCTGCCGCATGTCGGTGGCGGTGAACGCCGGCTTCGACTACGACACCGCCGTGCGCCAGGGCGCGCGCCTGCGCGTGGCCACCAAGTTCGTGCATACCGCGCGCGAACACTTCGCCAGCAAGGGCGTCCACGTCGACCTGATCAAGCTGTACGGCTCGATGGAGCTGGCGCCGCTGGTGGGGCTGTCCGACGCCATCGTCGACGTCGTCTCGACCGGCGGCACCCTGCGTGCCAACAACCTGGTCGAAGTCGAGAAGATCATGGACATTTCCTCGCGCCTGGTCGTGAACCAGGCCGCGCTCAAGCTCAAACGCGAGCGCCTGCAACCGATTATCGAAGCCTTCGACAAGGCATCCAGACTACAAGGCTGAACCATGGCAGTACAGATCCGCACCCTCGATTCCAGCGCCGCCAACTTCAAGGAACAGCTGCATGCGCTGCTGGCTTTCGAGGCCGCGACCGACGATGCAATCGAAACCGCGGTGGCGGGCATCCTCGCCGACGTGAAGAAGCGCGGCGATGCGGCCGTGCTCGACTACACCAACCGCTTCGACCGCGTGAACGCCACCAGCATCGGCGCCTTCGACCTGACCCAGGACGAGCTGCAGGCTGCCCTGGCTGCGCTGCCGGACGCCCAGCGCGCGGCCTTGCAGACGGCGGCCGAGCGCATCCGCGTGTTCCACGAACGGCAAAAGCAGGAACTGAACGGCTTCACCTACACCGAGCCTGACGGCACCGTGCTGGGCCAGCGCGTGACGCCGCTGGACCGCGTGGGCATCTACGTCCCGGGCGGCAAGGCTGCCTACCCGTCGTCGGTGCTGATGAACGCGATCCCGGCGCAGGTGGCGGGCGTGAAGGAAATCGTCATGGTGGTCCCGACCCCGGACGGCGTGAAGAACCAGATGGTGCTGGCCGCCGCCGCGATTGCCGGCGTGACGCGCGTGATCACCATCGGCGGCGCCCAGGCCGTGGGCGCCCTGGCCTACGGCACCGAGACCATTCCCGCCGTCGACAAGATCGTCGGCCCCGGCAACGCCTATGTGGCCGCCGCCAAGCGCCGCGTGTTCGGCACGGTCGGTATCGACATGATCGCCGGCCCGTCGGAAATCCTGGTGCTGTGCGACGGCAGCACCGACCCGGACTGGGTGGCGATGGATCTGTTCTCGCAGGCCGAGCACGACGAACTGGCGCAGGCGATCCTGCTGTGCCCGGACGCCGACTACATCAAGCATGTGGAAGCGAGCATCCACAAGCTGCTGCCCACCATGCCGCGCGCCGAAACCATTACGACCTCGCTCACCGACCGTGGCGCCCTGGTGAAGGTGCGCGACATGGAAGAAGCCTGCGCCATCGCCAACGACATCGCCGCCGAGCACCTGGAAATCTCGGCCGAGAACCCGCAGCAGTGGGCCGAGCAGATCCGCCACGCCGGCGCCATGTTCCTGGGCCGCTTTTCGTCGGAATCGCTGGGCGACTACTGCTGCGGCCCGAACCACGTGCTGCCGACCTCGCGCACGGCGCGCTTCTCGTCGCCGCTGGGCGTGTACGACTTCCAGAAGCGCTCGTCGGTGATCCAGGTGAGCGAAGCCGGCGCCCAGACATTGGGCCGTGTCGCGGCCGAACTGGCCTATGGCGAAGGACTGCAGGCGCACGCGCGCAGCGCAGAGTTCCGACTTAAGCAAGAGTCATGACGGACTGGGTCAACCAGGTCTTCTGCGAGGATGCGCTGGCAGGGCTGGCGCGCATCCCCGACGGTTCGATTGACCTGATCCTGACCGATCCGCCCTACAACCTCGGCAAGGACTACGGCAACGCCTCGGACCAGCAGAGCGTCGAGGCCTACCTGGCCTGGACCGAGGAATGGGTGAATGCGGCGCTGCCCAAGCTGAAGGCCAACGGCAGCCTGTATATCTTCCTGACCTGGCGCTTCGCCCCCGAGATCTTCGTGATGCTGAAAAAACGCATGACGATGATGAACGAGATCATCTGGGACCGCCGCGTGCCCTCGATGGGCGGCAGCGTGCGCAGCTTCTCGTCGGTGCACGACACCATCGGCTTCTTCGTCAACCGCAAGGATTACTACTTCGACCTGGATGCCGTGCGCGTGCCGTACGACGAAGCGACGAAAAAGGCGCGCACGCGCTCGATTTTTGTCGGCGCCAAGTGGCTGGAAGTGGGCTACAACCCGAAGGACCTGTGGAGCGTGTCGCGCCTGCACCGCGAGCATCCCGAGCGCGCCGACCATCCCACCCAAAAGCCGCTCGAGATCATCGAGCGCATGATCAAGGCATCCTGCCCGCCGGGCGGCATGGTGCTCGACCCCTTCATGGGCAGCGGCACCACGGCGATTGCCGCCAAGCGCCTGGGCCGCCGGTTCGCCGGCTTCGAACTGAACCCGGCCTATTGCGAGATCATCGAGGCGCGCCTGGCCTCGCCCGACCCCGAACCGACCATCAAGCAACGCAAGAGCAGCGCGCGCCAGGCACGCAGCCGCGCCGCCGCAGCCAGCACCGCCACCGAGGAATAAAGCATGTCTATCGAGAACCTGATCGCCAATGTCATCCGCGCCGACGTGCGTGCCAACAGCGCCTACGTCGTGCCCGATGCGAGCGGCTACATCAAGCTCGACGCGATGGAGAATCCGTACGCGCTGCCCGAGGCACTGCGCCAGGAACTGGCCACCCGCCTGGCCGACGCGGTGCTGAACCGCTACCCGGTGGCGTCCTACGCCACGCTGAAGGACAAGGTCAGCGCCAAGCTCGGCATCCCGGCAGGCTACGGCGTCCTGCTCGGCAACGGCTCGGATGAACTGATCCAGATCGTCACCACCACGGTCGCCAGCCAGGAGCGCCGCGCGGTCGTGCTGGCGCCGGTGCCGGCCTTTGTCATGTATGCGCGCTCGGCCCAGTTCGCAGGGGCGGACTTCGTCGGCGTGCCCCTGAAGGCCGACTTTACGCTCGACATGCCGGCCATGCTGGCGGCCATCGAGGAGCACAAGCCCGCGGTGGTCTTCCTGGCCTACCCGAACAACCCGACCGGCAACCTGTTCGCTACCGAAGACATCGAGGCCATCCTGCGCGCCCTGGGCGAGCACGGCATCGCCGTGCTCGACGAGGCCTACCAGCCGTTCGCGCGCCAGACCTTCATGGACCGGCTCGGCGAATTCGACAACCTGGTCGTGATGCGCACCGTGTCCAAGCTGGGCCTGGCCGGCATCCGCCTCGGCTACATGACTGCCGCGCCCGCGCTGTTGAACGAATTCGAGAAGGTGCGCCCGCCCTACAACGTGAACGTGCTGACCCAGGTGGCCGCCGAGTTCGTGCTGGATCACGTCGAGGTGCTGGACGCCCAGGCCGCCGCGATCAACGCCGAGCGCGAGCGCCTGGCCGCCGAACTGGCCGCCTTGCCGGGAGTCGAAGTATATCCATCGGCAGCGAATTTCATTTCGCTGCGCGTGGCGGACGCGGCCGATGTCTGCGCTAAACTCCTGCGTGAGAAGGTGCTGATCAAAAATTTGAGTAAAATGCACCCATCGCTGGCCAATTGCATTCGTGTGACGGTCAGCACGCCGGAAGAAAACTCCGCATTCCTGAACGGCCTGAAGGCGGCCCTTGCGCCTGTCTAAGCCAAACGAGCACCTTTTCATGACCCGCACCGCAGACATCACCCGCAATACCAACGAAACGCAGATCCGCGTCTCGCTCAATCTGGACGGCACCGGCCGCCAGAAGCTGAATACCGGCGTCCCTTTTCTGGACCATATGCTCGACCAGATCGCCCGCCACGGCATGATCGACCTGGAAGTCGAGGCCGTGGGTGACCTGCACATCGACGCCCACCATACCGTCGAGGACACCGGCATCACGCTCGGCATGGCAATCGCCAAGGCCGTCGGCGACAAGAAGGGCATGACCCGCTACGGCCACTCGTATGTGCCGCTGGACGAGGCGCTGTCGCGCGTGGTGATCGACTTTTCCGGCCGTCCGGGCCTGGAAATGCACATCCCCTGGACGCGCGCCATGATCGGCACCTTCGACGTCGACCTGACCGGCGAATTCTTCCGCGGCTTCGTCAACCACGCCGGCGTGACCCTGCACATCGATAACCTGCGCGGCGTGAACGCCCACCACCAGTGCGAGACCGTGTTCAAGGCCTTCGGCCGCGCGCTGCGCATGGCGACCACGCTGGACGAGCGCGCCGCCGGCATCATTCCCTCGACCAAAGGCAGCCTGTAACAGGGTTGACTAAGCGATGACGAACAAGATCGTAGTGGTCGATGGCCTCGGCAATTTGCGTTCGGTAGCGCAGGCCTTGCGCGCCGCCGCGCCGGAAGCCGACATCCTGGTGTCGAACAAGGCCGCCGACATCGACGCGGCCGACCGCATCGTGCTGCCGGGGCAGGGCGCCATGCGCGACTGCATGGACAGCCTGCGTGCCTCCGGCGCCGAGGATGCGCTGCGGCGCGCCGTCGCCACCCGCCCGGTGATGGGCGTGTGCGTGGGCGAGCAGATGCTGTTCGACGAGAGCGAAGAGAACGGTGGCGAGGGTGGAACAACCGCGGGCCTCGGCCTGTTGCCGGGCAAGGTGGTGCGCTTCCGGCTGGACGGCAAGACCCAGGCCGACGGTTCGCGCTTCAAGGTCCCGCAGATGGGCTGGAACCGCGTCCAACAGACCCGCGCCCACCCGCTGTGGGAAGGCGTGGCCGACGGCAGCTATTTCTATTTCGTGCACAGCTACTACGTCGCCCCCGACGAAGCCGGCGACACCATCGGCGAAACCGACTACGGCGGCCTGTACACCTGCGCCGTCGCGCGCGACAACCTGGTCGCCACCCAGTTCCACCCCGAAAAGAGCGCAGCCGCCGGCCTGCGCCTGTACCGCAATTTCATCCACTGGAATCCTTGATTTTCCTGCCACCTAACCGACAACGACCATGCTGCTGATCCCCGCCATCGACCTGAAAGACGGTCACTGCGTTCGCCTGAAACAAGGCGATATGGACCTCGCCACCGTCTTCTCCGAAGACCCCGCCGAAATGGCCCTGCATTGGCTCAAGAAAGGCGCGCGCCGCCTGCACCTGGTCGACCTGAACGGCGCCTTTGCCGGCAAACCGAAGAACGAACCGGCGATCAAGTCGATTCTGCAGGTCGTGCAGGAATTCGCCGAAGAGAACGGCATCGAGGAGATTCCGGTGCAGCTGGGCGGCGGCATCCGCGACCTCGACACCATCGAGCGTTACCTGGACGACGGCATCAGCTACATCATCGTCGGCACCGCCGCCGTCAAGAACCCGGGCTTCCTGCACGACGCCTGCGGCGCCTTCCCGGGGTCGATCATCGTCGGCCTGGACGCCAAGGACGGCAAGGTCGCCACCGACGGCTGGAGCAAGATGTCCGGCCACGAAGTCATCGACCTGGCCCAGAAGTTCGAGGGCTACGGCGTCGAATCCATCATCTACACCGACATCGGCCGCGACGGCATGATGGGCGGCGTGAACATCGAAGCCACCGTGCGCCTGGCCCAAAGCGTGCGCATCCCGATCATCGCCTCCGGCGGCCTGCACAACCTGGCCGACGTCGAAGCGCTGTGCGCGGTGCAGGACGAAGGCATCGAAGGCGTGATCTGCGGCCGTTCCATCTACGAAGGCACGCTCGACCTGGAATCGGCCCAGGCGCGCGCCGACGAACTGACCGAGGGCGAAGAAGCTTAACTCCATGCTGGCAAAACGTATCATCCCCTGCCTGGACGTGACGGGCGGGCGCGTCGTCAAGGGCGTCAATTTCACCGAGCTGCGCGACGCCGGCGACCCGGTCGAGATCGCGCGCCGCTATGACGGACAAGGCGCCGACGAAATCACCTTCCTCGACATCACCGCCTCGAGCGACGGCCGCGACCTGATCCTGCCGATCATCGAAGCCGTGGCCTCGACCGTGTTCATTCCGCTTACCGTCGGTGGCGGCGTGCGCAAGGTCGAGGACGTGCGCCGCCTGCTGAACGCCGGCGCCGACAAGGTGAGCATGAACACCTCGGCCGTGCAGAACCCGCAGCTGGTGTTCGACGCCTCGCAGAAGCACGGTTCGCAGTGCATCGTGGTGGCGATCGACGCCAAGCAGACCGCACCCGGCAAGTGGGAAGTGTTCACCCACGGCGGGCGCAACGCCACCGGCATGGACGCGGTGGAGTGGGCGCGTAAACTGCAGGAACTGGGCGCCGGCGAACTGCTGCTGACCAGCATGGACCGCGACGGCACCAAGTCCGGCTTCGACCTGGGCCTGACCCGCGCCGTCTCGGATGCCGTGGGCATTCCGGTGATCGCCTCGGGTGGCGTCGGCGGCCTGCAGGACCTGGCCGACGGCGTGCTCGAAGGGCATGCCGACGCGGTGCTGGCGGCATCGATCTTCCATTATGGCCAGCACACGGTCGGCGAAGCCAAGCGCTTCATGGCCGAACGCGGCATTCCGATGCGACTGGAGTGAGCATGGCGCCGACAACGACGACAAGCGCCGCTTCGAACGCGAAGTGGCTGAAAAAAGTACGCTGGGACGAGAACGGCCTGGTGCCGGTGATCGCCCAGGAAGCCGCCACGGGCGACATTTTGATGTTCGCCTGGATGAACCGCGACGCTCTGGCGCGCACCGTGGAGCTGGGCGAGGCCGTGTACTGGAGCCGCTCGCGCAAGAAGCTCTGGCACAAGGGAGAAGAGTCCGGCCACACGCAAAAGGTGCTGGAAATGCGCCTCGACTGCGACGAAGACGTGATCCTCCTGAAGATCGAGCAGGCCGGCGGCATCGCCTGCCATACCGGCCGCCATTCCTGCTTCTTCCAGAAGTTCGATGGCGAGGACTGGCAGGCGGTGGAGCCCGTGCTCCAGGATCCGGAAACGATTTACACGAACACGAAGAAGACCCCATGAGCGAGATCCTGGCCCGCGTGGCCGCGACCATCGAAAGCCGCAAGCCCCAGAACGGCGGCGACCCGGCCACGTCGTATGCGGCGAAACTGTTCGCCAAGGGCGACGACGCCATCCTGAAGAAGATCGGCGAGGAAGCCACCGAGACCGTGATGGCGGCGAAGGACGCGCGCGTCTCGGGCGACACGTCGAAAGTCGTGTACGAAGTGGCCGACCTGTGGTTCCATTCGATGCTGCTGCTGGCGAAATTCGACCTGACGCCGCAGCAGGTGCTGGACGAACTGGCAAGGCGCGAAGGCGTGTCGGGCCTGGAAGAAAAGGCTGCGCGCAAGGACGCATAGAAACCGTTTGCGTCATGGCGCCGTCATGGTTTGCGCTTAGTATGCCCGACACAAGGAGACAACATGGATAACTGCATTTTCTGCAAGATCGTCGCGAAGCAGATTCCCGCGAGCGTCGTCTACGAAGACGACGACGTGCTGGCCTTCAAGGACATCAACCCGGCCGCACCGGTGCATCTGCTGGTGATTCCGAAGGTGCACGTGGCGACCCTGTCGGACGTGACCGACGAGCACACCGCGGTGCTGGGCAAGATGCTGGCGCTGGCGCCGAAGCTGGCGGCGCAGCAGGGCGTGGGCGTGAGCACGGATGCCAGCGGCCAGCGCAGCGGCGGCTTCAAGACCCTGATCAACAGCGGTCCCAACGGCGGGCAGGAGGTGTATCACCTGCACCTGCACATGTATGGCGGCGAACGGCCGTGGCGGGGACTGGGTACGTAACAGGAAGATAATCGACGCCGAATGATTGCTGCCTGCGGCTGAAACTGTACGGTGGGCCCATGGCAGCGTCGGTATCCAGGGTCGCTGTGGTATTGGCTCTTGACAATATTCTTTTGGCCGGGTCAAGTCGGGCCGCATGGCTTATACTGGCACGGTATGCTTTACCGCACTGCGCCTTACTGCACCAATTTCGGGCGCATGCGCCCACGAAGGAGATAAACATGGGTTCGATGAGTATTTGGCACTGGGTAATCGTGCTGGTCGTGGTGGTGCTGCTGTTCGGTACCAAAAAACTGGGCAATGTCGGTTCGGACATCGGCAAGGCCGTCAAGGGCTTCAAGGATGGCGTGAAGGGCGAGGAAGAAAAGTCGGCGGCCAATCCGTCCCACCCCGCCAGCCCGACGCAACAGGTGGCGGACAAGTCGACGATCGACGTCGAGACCCGCGAAAAACACCGTTCGTAATCCGCCCGCCCCATGATCGACCTGGGACTGTCGAAACTCGCCATCATCGGCGTGGTTGCGCTGATCGTGATCGGCCCTGAAAAGCTGCCGAAGGTGGCGCGCATGGCCGGCACGCTGTACGGCCGCGCCCAGCGCTACCTGCAGGACGTCAAGTCCGAGGTCAGCCGCGAGATCCAGCTCGACGAACTGCGCAACCTGCACAAGGAAGTGGCGGACAGCGCGGCCGAGTTCCAGTCCGACATCGAGCACCACATGTCGAGCACGGTGAACGACGTCAAGTCGGCCTGGCAGGGCGATATCCAGCCGACCATCGCCACGCCGGCCGCGCCATCGGCCACCATCGACGACCTCGAGCGCAAGGCGCGCGACTTCCGCCGCAAGAAGCTGGTGCGTTCGTCCGCCGTGCCGGCCTGGTACAAGCACCGCCACGGCGGCAAGACCCGGGTACTGTCGGGCGCCGCGCGCGTGCGCAAGTTCCGCCCGGGCGTGAAATCCTCCAACAGTTCCTTTTTCTAGATGACGACCGAAGAAGCGCCAGTCGAAGAAACCTTCATCTCCCACCTCGTCGAGCTGCGCGACCGCCTGGTCAAGGCCATCATCGGCGTGGCGCTGGTCTGCATCGCGCTGATGATCTGGCCGGGGCCGAAGGAGGTGTACGATTTCCTCGCCTACCCGATGCTGCAGTCGCTGCCGACGGGCGCGAAGATGATCGCGACCGGCGTCGTCTCGCCCTTCCTGGTGCCGATGAAGGTGACGCTGATGGTGGCGCTGATCATCGCGCTGCCCTGGGTGTTCTACCAGGTCTGGGCCTTCGTCGCGCCCGGCCTGTACGCCCACGAGAAGCGCCTGGTGCTGCCGCTGGTGATCTCGTCCTCGCTGCTGTTCATCGGCGGCGTGGCCTTCTGCTACTTCCTCGTGTTTGGCCGCGTGTTCCACTTCATCTCGGAATTCGCGCCCTCGTCGATCGCGGTGATGCCGGACATCGAGAACTACCTCGACTTCGTGATGTCGATGTGCCTCGCCTTTGGCGCCACCTTCGAGGTGCCGGTGGTGGTGGTGATCCTGGTGCGCATGGGCATCGTCAGCATCGAGAAGCTGAAGTCGATCCGCCCCTACATGATCGTCGGCGCCTTTGTCATCGCGGCCATCGTCACGCCGCCGGACGTGGTCAGCCAGCTGGCCCTGGCTATTCCGATGTGCCTGCTGTTCGAGCTGGGCCTGCTGGTGGCGCCGATGTTCGTGCGCATGACGCAGGCGCCGGAAGAGGCATAAAAACGAAAACCGGGCTTGCCCGGTTTTTTTACGCCCTCGTCATTTTCCCTTCGCGCCCCGGATGTGCGCCAATACTTCCTGCTCGCGCCCTGCCGCCACCAGCTGGGCCGGCGTCTGCCCCTCGAAGGCCGCATGCGGCGCATCCATCCAGGCGCTGGCCGCCTCGTCCTTGCCGAGTATCCCCTTCATCTCGTGCATGACCGCGTAATACGTCTGCGCCTTGCGCGACTGCGCATCGAAGCGGGCGCGCAGCGCGGCCATCGCGTCGGGAGTGATCTGTCCGTCGGTGCTCATGCTGCTTGTCTTCCAATTAAAACGTCATCATACCTGCCCCGCAAAAATGCTTGACCCTCACGCGGCGTCAGGCTTTATCGTTATGTGCATCAGGACAACATAACGGAGAGCGCGATGCTCCTCAAGATCGGCCAACTGGCACGGCAGAGCGGCCTGACCGTGCGCACGCTGCACCATTACGACGCCATCGGACTGCTGCGCCCGAGCGGACGTGCGGACAACGGCTATCGCCTGTATAACCGTGACGACATCGCGCGCCTGCACCAGATCCAGGCCCTGCGCCGCCTCGGCCTGGGCCTGGAGGAAGCGGGCGCGCTGCTGGCCGGAGAAAACGCGGACATCGGCGCCATCGTCGCCCGGCAGATCGCCCAGCTGAACAGCCAGATCGAGAACGCGACCCTGCTGCGCGACCGCCTGCAGCGCCTCCAGGAAGACTGCGTGACGGCGGCCGAGCCCGACCTGCAGGAATGGCTGACCACGCTGGAACTGATGGCGATCTTCGACCGGCACCTGACGCCCGAGGAAACGGAACGCTGGCGCGCCCATGCCCGGACCGGCCGCGCCGAGGAAGGCCGTTCATGGAAGGCGCTGGCCGAGCACATCCACGGCCTGATCCGCGCCAGGGTGCCGCCGGCGTCGCCCGAGGCCCAGGATTGCGCGCGCCGCTGGATGGCGCTGGTCGACCCGCACCTGAAGCGCAGCCCGCAGCTGATGCTGAAGATGGATGCCCTGTACCGCGACCAGCCGGATTTGCAGGCCGCCGCCGGCATGGACCACCTGCTGTTCGACTACGTCGGCGAGGCCGCCGCCCACTACCGTCTCGCCTTGTACGCGCGCCACCTGACCCCGGCCCAGCTCGACGGCATGCGCGAGCGCTTCCTGCGCCATCCGAACGGCCTCTGGGTGGCGCTGTGCCGCGACCTCGGCGCGCTGATGGAAGAGGGCGTGGCGCCAGGCGAACCGGCGGTGCAGGCGCTGTGCCTGCGCTGGCGCCAGCTGTTCGACGAATGCTACGGCAGCGACCCCGAGGTCAAGGCGCGCATCCTGCACGCCCAGGCCACCGACCCCCAGCTGATGCTGGGCAGCGTCTGGGACACGCCGCTGCGCGATTACCTGGAGGCGGGCTTGCGGCACCTGGAAGCGGAGGAGCCCAGCCATGTCTGAGCGCGATCCGAACGCCGGCGCCCTGTGGCGCAACACGAACTTCCGCTGGCTGTGCGGCGGCGGCGTCATCTCCCTGCTGGGCGACCAGTTCACGCTGATCGCCTTGCCCTGGCTGGTGCTGAAACTCAGTGGCGACCCGCTGGCGCTGGGCGGCGTGCTGGCGGCGATGGGCGCGCCGCGCGCCGTGCTGATGCTGGTCGGCGGCGCACTGGTCGACCGCAGCTCGCCGCGCCGCATCCTGCTGCTGACCAAGTACGCCAACGCCCTGTTGATCGGCCTGCTCGGCGCGCTGGTGCTGATGGAACGCGTCGACATGACGCTGGTGTATGTGCTGGCGGCGGCGATCGGCGTGTGCAGCGCCTTTGCCTGGCCGGCCGGCAGCGCGCTGCTGCCCGGCGTGATCGAGCCGGCCCTGCTGGCGCCGGCCAACGGGATCCTGATGGGCATGCGCCAGGTCGCGATGCTGTTCGGTCCCCTGCTGGCGGGCGTGGTGATCGCGGCCGGCGGCGATACGGGTGGCGGCATCGCGGATGCGAGCGGCCTCGGCATCGCCCTGCTGTTCGATGCGCTCAGCTACCTGGTCTCGGCCGCCACGCTGGCGCGCGTGCGTCCGTTGAACCAGACGCCGCCGGCGGCCAACAAGCCGCCGCTGCTGGACAGCCTGAAGGCCGGCCTGCGCTACTGCTGGGACGACACCACGCTGCGCGCCTGCTTCCTCTACTGGGGGGCGATGGCCTTGTTCGTCTCCGGTCCGCTGCAGGTCGCCATGCCGCTGCTGGCCGAGCGCCTGGGCGGCGCCGGCACCTACGGCAGCCTGATGGCGGCGCACGGGGCCGGCATGCTGGCCGGGATGCTGCTTTCCAGCGTACGCCCGGGCCTGCGCATCGCCAATTTCGGCACCACGCTGCTGGTGGCCGACGGCGTGGTCGGGCTGCTGTTCATCGCCATGGCGGACGTGGCCGGCATGTGGCAGGCGATTGGTTTACTGGTGGCGCTGGGCGTGATCGGCGGCTACCTGCAGGTGGCGATGATGTCCTGGCTGCAGAAGCGCATCAGCCTCGACATGCTGGGCCGCGGCATGGCCCTGCTGATGTTCCTGTTCATGGGCCTGGCGCCGGTATCGGCGGCGCTGAGCGGCTGGCTGGTGGGTGTCGTCGGGCTGGGCGCGATCTTTGCCGGGGCCGGCGTGGCGATGCTGGTGGTGGTGCTGTTCGGGTATGTCGCGACGCCGATCAGGCACCTGCGCGAGACCTGATCAGCCGCCGCCGCCCAGCGCCGGCCGCGTCGCCAGCCGGGTCTTCACAAACGCCAGCCATTGGTCGTTCTCGTCGACCTTGCCGTCCACGGTCTCGATCTTCTCGAAACTGCGCCACGTCGCCGGCGAACCCTGGAACACGAGGTAGCTTTCGCCCAGCACGAAGCTGGGCGAGATGACGCAGTCGCTTTCGTTGATGGTCCGGCCGCCGCCATGCTGCCAGAATACCGGCGCGGTGTGGCGGTCGAAGCTCGAATCCCGGTGGTTGCCGCTCGGCGTGCGTCCCATCAGCGTGAAGGTCGCATGACCCGCTCCGGCCAGGCGTTGCCGCACGACGAAGCGGTACTCGACCGCGGACCCTCCGAACGACGTCGCGCTCACCACCGTCGCCACCGTGACGTCCCTTGCCTGCATCAGCTGTTCGTCCACCCCGATCAACTGCTGGGGCGGAGGACGATAGCAGGCCGACGCATCGTGGATGGCGCATGCGCAGAGCAGGAGGGCCAGGCCCCGCAGTGGAATCTTACGCATCCTTGCGCTTGAAGAACTTACCCAGCCCCGCCACCAGCCCGAACCCCGCGATCAGGATGATCTTGGCAAACTTCGCCAAAAAGGCCGCGATCACCGCGAACAGCCCCAGCTTCTTGGCCGCGACGCCGGTCACCAGCGCGGCGATGCCGTATTCGGCCACCTTGTCGGTGCCGGCATTGAAGTCGGCATAGGTCTTGCCCGTATTAAAGCTGGTCTGGGTCAGCAGGGTCTGGACGAAGGGTTTGTTCTGCGGCAGCGAATCGAGGCCGGACACCAGGTTCATCGACAGGTAGCCTTCGCGCCCCAGCACATAGGTGTTGTAGTTGACGCCGTGCTCTTCGTCCCCGGCGCCCTTGTCCTTGCTCTCGATGGCCCACACCAGGCGGTGGCTGGCCTTGTCGTAGGTCGGCTTCTGGGTCCAGCCGACAATCTCCATGTCGGCCATGCCGCGCGCCTGGCGTTCCTTGTTGCCTTCTTCCGTGCCGTCCTTGATGCTGGTGAGCAGTTCGTCGGCGTCCCAGTCGGCCGCCTCGTCGTCCTTGATGTAGCCGGCGTCGATGTAGCGCGGCACGATGAAACTGTCGCTGTCGGGCGGCACGATCATGCCGAGGCGGCTCGGGTCTTCGCCATTGCCCATGGCTTTTAGCAGCTGGTCGGCCTGTGGCTGGGGGATGAAGGCATAACCTGCAGGAAGTTTCAGCGTGGCCTGCTTACCGAGCGCGATCTCGGCAGGCCCGGCCTGCATCGCGGCGCGCACGGCCTCGCCCGCCGCCTTCATTTCCGCTTCCGGGTCGATCTTGCCCGGCTGAGCGTGGGCGCTGGCCAGTGTGATCGAGACGAGCAGTGCGCCCGCTGCGCGCGTGGTCCATGCAGTGTTCATGACATCCCCAGTGGTTGGCCGGCAGGAAGCGCCGTGATGCGATCGAGCTTGTTGTGCCGCTATTTTAAGCGCCGGGATAGGGGCGAAAACTCTCCAATTGTTGCTACTTTGAAATCACAAGATGGCGATGCCGTCGGGGTATTCACTGCCCGCGCTCCCGACCCTGCAAAAAAAAAGCCGGGACCGCGGTCCCGGCAAACGATGCATCTGACCTGTCCGGGTTATGGGCAGTTGCCGATGATGTAGTAGCCGGCCGCCGTCTGGGCCAGGGTACTGGTGTAGAAGGTGTTGTACAGGCCCATGTTCTGGTTCGAGCCGTTCGCCAGCGCATAGCCGCCGCTGGCGTGGGCGCGTCCCGCCTGTACGTGGGCGTAGTTGCTGGCCGTGGTCGCAGTGCAGGCAAAGCCCGCGCTCGTGCTGCCCGAGACCGCCGCCGAGCGCGCGCTCTCCACGCCGCCGTTGCCGAGCGCCGACACCTGGTAGCTGTAGCTGGTAGCCGCCGCCAGGCCGCTGTCGGTGTAGCCGGTCGAAGCCAGCGCCGCGCCGTTCACCTTGCTGCCGTTGCGGTAGACGTTGTAGCCGGTGGCGCCGTTCGCTGCGTTCCAGTTCAGCGTGATGCTGGTGGCGCTGCTGCCCGCTACCGCCAGGCCGCCCGGGGGCTGCAGGGCCGGCGCGCTGCCGACCAGGAACTGGGCGATGCCGCAGGCGCTGGAGGTGGCGCCGGCGCTGTTGGTGGCAGTAACGCTGCCGCTGTAGTAGCCGTCGGCGCGGCCGGCATAGGCCTTGCTGAAGCTGGCGCCGCTGCCGGCCGCCGCGTCGTCCACCGGCGTCGGCCCGTTCAGCACCACCCGGTAGCTGGCGACCGCGCCGCCGGTGGCCGCACCATTCACGGTGACGGTCGACCCCGACACGCTGGCGCTGCACGAGGCCATGCTTGGCGCGGCCGCCTGGGCCACGCGCAGGTTGTTCCTGAACCAGAAGTCCATCACGAAGGCCGGGTAGTTGACCTTGGTGGCGTCGACGTAATTGCTGTTCTGGCCACCGCTGCCGGCCGGCCAGGCGTGGCCCATGCCGCTGACCGTGATCTCGGAGGTGCGCAGCTTGCCGTTCGCGTCCGTGTACGGGATGTTGCTGCCGCCGGTGGCCACCGTGGCGGTCGCGCCTTTCGTGTAGCTGCCGCCATACACGAGGCGCATGGCCGCCGCGTCCAGCGGGCCGTAGCCTTGCGCCACCGTATAGTCGTTCGTTCCCCAGATCACGCTGGCGACCTGGGTGCCGAACTGCGCCGCGTTGGAACCGGCGAAGCTCTTGCAGTTGTTGGCCGCCGTGGTCGCCGTGTAGCCGGATGGGACGATGCCGATCTGCGTGGTCGAGACGCCCGGTGGCGGGCCGGCGTTGATGCCGATGCCGGCAAAGATGTCGGGCGCCAGGCAGCCCATCACCATGGTCTGGGCGCCGCCCGAGGACAGGCCGGTGACGTAGACCTGCTTGGGATCGATGGCGTACTGCGGGTTGCTGACGAAGCGGTTGACCAGGTCGAGCAGCACGCCGGCGTGGCCGCTTGTGCGGCTGTGGGTGGTCCTGGCCCAGTCCCAGCAGTGCACGCCATACACGTTGCCGGTGGCGTTCGGCGCCAGGATCACGGCGCCGTACTGGTCGGCCACCGCCTTCCAGTTGTAGCCCTTGTCGGCCGTGCCGTCGATGACGTCGCCGGCGGCCGTTTGCGAGCAGCCGTGCAGCACCAGCACCAGGGCGCGCTTGCCGCCCAGGGTCGGTGCGGTGGCGGGCCAGTAGTAGTAGCCGGTCAGGGCGCCGCCGTTGACGGTGTCGCCCGCCCAGGTCTGGTTGCCGCTCCAGGCGCCGGGGCCGGCCTGGACTTGCGCCTGGGCGGCCAGCCAGGGCGCGAGCGCCGCGACGAATGCAGCCTGGCGTGCCGCGCGTGAAAACGAGAATGCCATGGGAACCTCCTGTGTGAATCACTGCGATGGATGCGGGCGACGCGACGGCGCCTTCCTGCAAGCGGAATCGGAACACGTAAAAGGCAGCGGCGCTGGGCGCGCTAGGAGGTCGGCAAAGGGAAAGGATTGTGCATGGCTGGTCTCCGCTGTCGGTATAGTTATCGCGACGTGATGTCGCCAGCCGATTGTAGACGGGGAGCGGTGGCATGCAAGCGGCGCGCAAGCACGCCGCTTGTGCGCCGTTGCACAGCACGAAGGCAGGGGCCGGCGCTGCCGGCCCGTTTTACTGCATCAGAACCTGAAGTTGGCGCGCGCGTAGTAGTAGGCGCCGTTGATGCCGATCGGCGAGAACGACGGATAGATCGTCACCGCGCCGTTGTCGAGGTTCTCGCGCTGGATGCGCAGCACTTCGGCGTTCACCTGGTCCGGATACTTGTTGAACAGGTTGTTCGCGCCCACCGACACGGTCCAGGCGTTGCTCAGGCGGTAGCTCACTTCGAGGTCGGTCACGGCCAGGGTGCCGATCTCGGTCTTGAAGTAGTTGGCGCCGCCGTCCGGCGACTGCATCTCCGACGACTTGCCGTAGATCGCTTCGCGCAGGTTCACCGTCCAGGCACCGATCCGCCACAGCGCGCCCAGGTTCACGCGCATCTTGGGCGAGGCGGTCTCGATGTCCGAGATCGCGGTGGCGTCGAGCAGCACCTGCGGCTGCAGCTGGATTGGCGCCTGGTTGATCTTGGTGACCTTCACGGTGTTGTAGTTGGCGGCGGCGGACCAGTCGACGCGCCCGTAGCTGCCGTAGTTGCTGCTCTTGGTGGCGACGAATTCCAGGCCGCGGCTGCGCGTGTCGATGGCGTTCGAGAAGATGTTGATGCCGGTTTCGACCACGGTCGTATCGAGCACGTTGCCGTTGGCGAGGATGGCCGCCGTCACCGCCGGCGAATTCACCGCGCCGCCCGAGCCGTACAGGGCGCCGCTGCCGACGATGCGGTCGCGGATCTTGATCTGGTAGGCGTCGAGGGTGAGGGTGACGCCCGGGGCCGGGTTCAGCACCAGGCCGGCCGAGAGGTTGGTCGACTCTTCCGGCTTTAGGCCGTCGATGCCGACCAGGCGCGCGCCCGGCGAGTTCGGCGCCAGCTGCACGAAGGCGCTGCGCGGCGAGACGTTGGTCGCCGAATAGTAGGACTCGGCCAGGGTCGGCGCGCGGAAGCCGTTGCTGAAGGTGCCGCGCAGCGCGAACGCCGGCGAAAAGTCGTAGCGCGAGGTGAGCTTGCCGACCTTGGCGTTGCCGAAGTCGCTGAAGTGCTCGTAGCGCCCGGCCAGGTCGACCGTCCAGCCGGCCACCGGCTGCGAGGAGAAGTTGATGTACACGGCTTCGTTGTCGCGGTCGTGCTTGCCGGCGTCGGTGAGCAGGAAGCCGGGATAGGACTGCGAACCCTCCTTGTAGCGCGAGGCCGGCTCGCCGGCCACGATCTCGTAGGTGTCGCGGCGCTGTTCCAGGCCGAGCGCCAGGTTCAGCGGCGCGGCCCAGCCGATGTCGAATTCGCGGCTGATGTCGAGGTTGTTGGTCCACTGGCTGGCGCGGAATTCCCCGGCCTCGAAGGTGGTCGGCGAAAAGCCGGTGTCGGTGAACAGCGAGACGTTGATGGAATCGTCCACGCCCAGCCTGGTCACGTCCTTGCCGTAGGTGCTCGACAAGTCCCAGCGCCAGGCGCCGAGAGTGCCCTTGATGCCGGCCGTGAGCGCATAGTCGGTCTCGTCAAAGGTCTCGAAGGGGCTGAAGCCGAGCGGATAGACCGCCGGGATGCGGTTCGGCATGCGGTAGTTCTCGTAGGCGCGCGCTTTTTTCTCGCCGTAGGTGGCAAAGCTGTAGAAGCTGGTGTGCTCGCCGAGGTCGAAGCCGAAGTTGGCGGCGCCCACGTGCTGGCGGTACTGGGCGTCGCCCTGGATGCGGTTCAGGTAAGGGTAGCCGGGCGCCTGCTGCAGCTGGGGCTGGGCCGCCATCGTGGCCGGGTCGATCACGCGCGGGTCGATGCCGCCGCGGTTGCTGAAGCCGTGGTACTTGGTCTCTGCCGTCAGGCTCAGGTAGGCCGAATCGAAGGGCGTCAGGCCGAGGTTGGCGCTGGCGTTGCCGGTGTGGCCGCCGCCGTCGTAGTAGCCGCCGCCGTTGACGTTGCCGCTCAGGCCGCTGCCGTTCGATTTCAGGATGATGTTGATCACGCCGGCGATGGCGTCGGTGCCGTACTGCGCGGCGGCGCCGTCCTGCAGCACCTCGACGTGGTCGATCGCGCCCAGCGGGATGTAGTTCAGGTCGGCCGCCGCGCCGCCCTGGAAGGCGCCGCCCAGCACGGCCAGGTTGGCGGTGCCGTGGCGGCGCTTGCCGTTCACCAGGACCAGGGTGTTGTTCGGGCTCAGGCCGCGCAGGCGCGCCGACAGCGTCATCGCCGCCATGTCCGAGCCGAAGGCCTGGATCGTGAACGAGGGCAGGTTCTGGCCCAGGGCCTGGCGCAGGTCGGCCTGGCCGGTGCGGTTCAGCGAAGCGGCGTCGAGCACCTGGATCGGCGAGGCGCTGTTCTCGACCTTCAGGCCCGAGGCGCGGGTGCCGGTGACGATCACCACGCCGCTGGTGACGGGGCCGGCATCGGCATTGGCATTGGTGGGCGCCGGCGCGTCGGCCATGGCAACCTGGGCGGGTGGCGTTTCCTGTGCCTGCGACAGACCGGAGTACAGCATGAAGACGGCGGCGGCGCCTTTGGTGAGTTTGGCCTTGAGCATGGTGATCCCTTGTTATTGGTTGGCGTGCGGGTTTTATGAAAAGGACTGCGGTCTTATTTTTTGGCGGCGACGACCTCGATCTCGATCAGCCAGCCGGGGTTGCTCAGCGCCGCCACCTGGAACACGGCGCGCGCCGGCAAATTCGGCTGGGCGCCGCCGAAGAACTGGGTATAACCCTCCATGAAGCCGGCCACGTCGCCCTTGCCGCCGCGCGCCGGGTCGCCCACCAGGAAGACCTGCATCTTGACCACGTCGCCCATGCCCAGGCCCATGCCGGCCAGGATCTCCTTGATCTTGTTGAGGACACCGATCGTCTGCTGCTTCGTGTTGCCGAAGGCGGCCAGCGAATCGCCGGGCGCGTTCTTGTCGATTACCGGCGGCACCTGGCCGCTGATGAAGTGGATGGTGGCGTTCGGCGGCAGCGTCACCGCCTGGGCGATGGGAAAGTCCGAGCCGGGGATCTTGTGGCGCACGATGTCCTGGGCGGCGGCGGGCAGGGCGGCGCCCAGCAGGGCGAGGAGAAGGGGAAGCGAGCCTGGTTTCATGGGGTTTCCTGGGTGGGTGGGATCAATGTTTGTTACTGAGGCGGCCGGTGCCGGCCTTGGCCGCCTGCAGCGCCGTGCGCAGGGATGCGACCTCGGCGTCCGGCACCGGCGCGGCGGCGTTGCCCCAGCTGCTGCGGGCATAGGTCAGCACGCGGGCGATGTCGGCGTCGCTCAGGCTGGCGCTGAAGTCCGGCATGCCGCCGCGCCCCTTGAGCAGGACCGTGGCGCTGTCCGCCGCCGGCCCCTGGACCAGGGCATTCCCGGCCAGCGCGGGAAAGGCGCCGGGAATGCCCTTGCCGTTGGCCTGGTGGCAGGCCGCGCAGTTCTTCAGGAACAGGGCCTTGCCGTCCATGTCCTGGGCGGCGGCGCTGTGCACGGATGCGGCGCAGAGTGCGCCAACGATGAGAAGTCGGAAGTTCATGCCTGGGCCCTCGCGTGGAGACGTTCGATCTGCTGCCATGCCGATTCGATGGCGCCGGCCTGCCAGCCGGTCAGGTAGCTCAGGTGCTCGCCGGCGAGCAGGATCCGGCCTTCTCCCTCGTGCAGGACCGGATATGCGGCCTTGCGGCTTTCCGGCGTCCACTCGGCCCAGCCGCCCAGGTTGTACTGGACGCGGTGCCAGGCCACCGAAAAGGCGCTCTCGAACGAGGAGCGGTAAGAGGGGAAGATCTGCTGGCCGGCGGCCAGGGCGAATTCGGCGCGTTCGGGCGGCGTCATCGCGCTGACCTCGATCGCATCGAGCATGTAGTTGTAGTAGCCGAGCACCACGCCCTTCTTCGATTGCCAGTTCGAGGACGGCACGGATATCGTGTTGATGCCCTTCAGGTCGGTCAGCACGTGGCCGCCGTAGATGCCGTCGTCCTCTTCCCAGAAGCGGCGCCGCATCTGCAGGCCGATCTTCCCGACCGGCATATACGCGACCGCCTTCACCGCTTCCTGCAGGCGCGGCGAAAAGCCGGTGTCGACATGGCGCAGCACCGACAGGGGCAGGGTGCACAGGCAGTAGTCGGCGCTGAAGGACGATAGCTTGCCGCTGGCCTTGTCCTTTACCGTCACCGTGACCTTGCCATCGTCCTGGCGGATGGTCTGCACCTCGGCGCCGTAGCGGATGTGGCGCTTGACGCGCGATTCGAAGGCGCGCGCGATACGGTCCATGCCGCCCACCGGCTGGAACATCGTGTTCTGCATCGGGAAGTCCTGCACCGCGCTGTAGACCTTGCCCATCTTCGAGGCCAGCAGCTCGCCGAAGCCGAGCGGGTCGGACGCCTCGCCGGCGCCGGGCACCATGCCGGCGCCCGGGTTGACCTTGAAACCGCGCCCGCTGCGGCCCTTGTAGCGCAGGTCGCCGGCATCCAGGTGGCCCTCGTTGGCCAGGTAGTCGAGCAGGTTCTGCTTGTCGGCGGCGCCGAGCTGGCGATCGAGCTGGCCGTCGTTCACCGACTTGGCCAGCAGCTCGGCCACGTGGCCGCGCAGGTCGGACTTGATCTGGGCCGGACGCAGGCGCTGCCTGGCCAGCGGCCCGCCGTTCTCCAGGTAGACCCAGGCCTGGTCGTTATCGTTGACCATCACCTCGAGCGGCACGCCGAACAGGCGCGTGTAGTAGAGGGTCGACTGGTGGTGCATTGGGATGCGCCAGGGGCCGTGGTTGATGTAGTGGCCCTCGTCGAAGCGGCATTCCTGCACCTCGCCGCCGAGTTCCTGCAAACGGAAACCCTTGCGCGCCGTCTGGCAGCGCCCGCCGGCGAAGTCGCGCGCCTCGATCACCTGCACCTCGTAGCCAAGCTTGCCCAGCTCGAAGGCGGCGGTCATGCCGGCCAGTCCCGCGCCCAGGATCAGTACGCGCTTGCCCTTGCCGCTGCCGGACAAGGCCGGCGGTGCGCTGGCGCGCGAGGCGATGCCCATGCCCCAGGCGTTCATCGTGCTCAACAGCAGCGCCGACCCGCCCACCGCCGCGGCCCGGTACAGAAATTCGCGCCGTGTCCATGCTCCCTTCGCTCCACCCATGCGTCACTCCTTGCGTGTTGTCGATAAGCAACACATAGCAAGCGCTGTGCCTGATATGGCCGCGAAACGCCGGGTTTCGCGGGCAAAAACAATGTGTTTTCAAGGACAGCGGGTGTGTTGTGACGCGGTGCACAAACAATGTATTTACTTGGTGCCTGGATGGGTCCG
>Ga0308166_1001440_pt1 | contig 25192 bp, 19 predicted proteins | sample PhyCR2_2_FD_202137 | JGI IMG/M metagenome (GOLD analysis project Ga0308166, IMG submission 202137) | Phyllosphere microbial communities from UC Gill Tract Community Farm, Albany, California, United States - DLSLCC.R2 | ecosystem: Host-associated > Plants > Phyllosphere > Unclassified | place... | reverse complement strand
GAATGCCGAGCGAAGCGAACCGCTCCAGGTCCTGAAGCCGTTCGGCATGTCCGTTGCGTTCCATTTGGGAGAAGTACTGATCGCGTACGCGGTTGACGGTGCATTCGAGGCCGCCCCAGAGCTGGAGCGGCGAGCTTGCTGGCTGGATATGGTTGTTGAGATTCATGTGCATGTCCTGCTGTTGATCCAAGACGTAAGCCTAGACGCCGATGCCGGCTTCTTGTGTGGGATGGCGAACATATAGACCGGATTTAGGACAAGTCCTACGTACTATCGGTCTTTGCTATGACTCCCGTCTTGACATGCCGGCCGTGCGCCCACACGATGCAGGCAGGAGGGCACACGATGTACATGGTCTACTGGATGATCGAAGAAGATGGGCGCCGGGCCCCGCACGCGCAGGGGTTCGACACGACCGCGATGGTCGAGGCGATGCGCTTCATGGAAGACCTGCGGCGGCGCCAGCGCGAAGGCGAGCGCATCCGCTTCGTGACGATGTGTTCCGAGCATCCGGACGTCGTCGGGCATCCGGGCGTGGATGTGACGGGACCGGAGTACGACTGGAAGAAGCGGCGGCGGTAACTGTCGGACGCTGCCTATGAACGTCGTCCCTGCGGAGGCAGGGACCCAAGTGCTGCGGGCACAGCTGCGGTACATGCAAATTGGGCCCCCGCTTGCGCGGGGGCGACGGCTTCCTGCGCGGGGGCGACGGTTTCCAGCGCGGGGGCGACGTTACAGGCTGGCGGCTTGTTCCTTCAGTACATGCTTGAGCACCTTGCCGTTCGCCGCCGCCGGCAGGGCTTCCATCATGACGATGCGCGCCGGCCGCTTGTAGGGCGCCAGCCGCCCGGCGGCCCATGCACGCAGCTCGGCTTCCGACGGCATGCGGCGCGGATCCGGCTGGACGAACGCGACGATCTCTTCGTTGCCGTCGGCGACCGGGCGGCCGACGACGGCCGACTGCGTCACCCCCGGGTGCGCGTTCAGCACGGTCTCCACTTCCAGCGGATAGACGTTGAAGCCGGACCGGATGATCAATTCCTTCGTGCGGCCGACGATGAACAGCGCGCCGTCCGGGTCCTGGCGCGCCATGTCGCCCGTGTTCAGCCAGCCGCTGGGACGCAGCGCCGCAGCAGTCGCTTCCGGATTGCGGTAATAGCCGCGCATCAGGTTCGGCCCGCGCACCCACAATTCTCCCGCCGTGCCGTCGACGATATCCGCGCCTGCCTTGTCCACGACGCGCACCTCGACGCCGGGGATCGGCAGGCCGACCGAGGTGTCGGACCGTGGCGCGTCCAGCCGGGTCTGGCTGACCGTGGGCGCCGCCTCGGACAGGCCATAGCCATTGTGCAACGGCACGCCCAGCAGGCGCCCGACGGCCGCCTTCAGTGCGGGATCGAGAGGCGAACCGCCGGCGTACGCAAAGCGCAGGCGCGTGGCGAGCGGACCGCTGTCGCCGACGTGCTCCAGCAGCCGCGCATACATCGCGGGCACGCCTTGCACGATGGAGAGCCCGTCGTCGCGGATGGCCGCCAGCATCGCCTCGGGCGTGAAGCGGGGCGTCAGGTGCAGGCAGGCGCCCGCGCTGAGCGTGCCCAGCATCACCGACGTCAGGCCGTACACGTGCGAGATCGGCAGCACGCCCCACGCCCTGTCGGCCGGCGTCAGGCCGCGCAGCCGGCTCGACACGGCGGCCACGAACAGCAGGCTGCGGTGGCTCAGCATCACGCCCTTCGGCGCGCCCGTCGTGCCCGTCGTGTAGAGCAGGGCGGCGACATCTGCATCCTGTTCGGGCGTACAGTCGTCGTTCAGGGGCCCCATCATCAAGCCGTCGTCGAACGACGCGGCCGCGCGAGCCGCATGCGCCTCCGCTTCGGGCGACACGGCCGCCGTGTACACCGCGAGGCGCGCGCTCGCGTGGTCCCGGATCGCGTCCAGCTCGGGCGCGGTCAGGCGCGGGTTGACGTTGACGATCCACGCGCCCACGGCCGCCGCGGCGAAGATGAGTGCGATCTGGTCCGCGCAGTTTTCGCTGGCCAGCAGCACGCGGTCGCCGGGACGCACGCCGCGCGCGCGCAACTGGTCCGCGCGGCGGTCGACGAGAGTGGCCAGGTCGCGATACGTGAGCGTGCGGCCGGCGTCGACGAGGGCCGGGGCGTTTGGCGTGCGCGCGGCCGCGGTGCGCGGGATGGAGTCAATGCGCGCGGGGAGCGAGGCCAGCAGGGAGTGAATGTCGATCATGGCGGCACCCGTGGAGTTTCCAACGGTATATTATTTCAGAAATTCATCCGCACAGGAGGAGGCATGGCAGAACCCATGGTACCCGCGGCCGGCAGGACGGTGATCCCGATCGCGGCCCAGGGCCCGAGCCGCCAGCGCAAGCGCGAGGCGCCGAAGGGCCGCCGTGTCGACCCGCAGGCGCTCGCCGAGGTGCAGGCGGCGCTGGGGGATGCGCCTCGGCGGCGTGACCTGCTCATCGAGCATCTGCACAAGATCCAGGACCGCTACGGTAGCTTGTCCGCCGCGCACCTGGCCGCGCTGGCGCAGGAGCTGAAGCTGGCGCAATCCGAGGTCTACGAGGTGGCCACGTTCTACCACCACTTCGACGTGCTGCGCGACGGCGAGGCTGCGCCGCCCGCGCTCAGCGTGCGCGTGTGCGCCGGCCTGTCGTGCGAACTGGCCGGCGCGCGCGGCCTGCTGGACCGTTTGCCGGCGATTCTCGGCACCGAGGTGCGCGTGCTGGCCGCGCCGTGCATCGGCCGCTGCGACAAGGCGCCCGCGGCCCTCGTCGGCCAGCGGCCCGTCACCCATGCGAGCGCCGAGTCGGTGCTGGCCGCCGTCAGCGCGCGCGCGACCACCGACGTCCACACGGGCCACCTCGACTACGACGCCTGCCGCGAAGCCGGCGGCTACCGGCTGCTGCGTGCGTGCACGGAAGGGCGGTTCGACCCGGAAAGCGTGATCGTGACCTTGATGGCGTCCGGCCTGCGCGGCCTGGGCGGTGCAGGCTTCCCGGCCGGGCGCAAGTGGCGCATCGTCAGGAACGAGCCGGGCCCGCGCCTCATGGCCGTCAACATCGACGAAGGCGAGCCGGGCACCTTCAAGGACCGGCATTACCTGGAACGCGACCCGCACCGCTTCCTGGAAGGGGCGCTCGTCGCCGCGTGGGCCGTCGGCATCGAGACGATCTACCTGTACCTGCGCGACGAATACTACGGCCTGCGCGCCATGCTGGAAACGGAACTCGACCGGCTGCGCGCCGATCCTCCGGTGCCCGACCTGCCGGACATCGTCCTGCGGCGCGGCGCCGGCGCGTACATCTGCGGCGAGGAATCCGCGATGATCGAATCGATCGAGGGCAAGCGCGGGATGCCGCGCCTGCGTCCGCCGTACGTCGCGCAAGTGGGCCTGTTCGGGCGGCCCACGCTGGAACACAACATGGAAACGCTGTACTGGGTGCGCGATATCGTCGAGCGCGGCGCGGAATGGTTCACGAACCGGGGCCGCCACGGTCGGAAGGGGCTGCGCTCGTTTTCCGTGTCGGGTCGCGTGCGCGAGCCGGGCGTGAAGCTGGCGCCGGCCGGCATCACGATGCAGGAACTGTTGAACGAATACTGCGGCGGCATGCAGGACGGGCACACGTTCCATGCCTACCTGCCGGGCGGCGCCTCGGGCGGCATCCTGCCGGCCTCGATGGCCAATATTCCGCTCGACTTCGACACCTTGCAGCGCCATGGCTGCTTCATCGGTTCGGCCGCCGTCGTCGTGCTGTCCGACCGTGACACGGCCCGCGCCGCCGCGCTGAACACCTTGCGCTTCTTCCGCGACGAATCGTGCGGCCAGTGCACGCCGTGCCGCGCCGGCACCGCGAAGGCCGTCGCGCTGATGGAGCGGGCGACGTGGGACACCGCGCTGCTGGCCGAGCTGTCGCAGGTGATGCGCGACGCGTCCATCTGCGGCCTGGGCCAGGCGGCGCCGAATCCGTTCGACTGCGTCATCAGGTATTTCCCGCACGAGCTGGAGGCGTCATGACTGTGTTTTTCGAGCTCGATGGCCGGACCGTCGAGGCGCAACCGTTCGAGACGATCTTCGAGACCGCGGCCCGCGCCGGCATCGCCCTGCCGCACTTGTGCCACAAGGACGGGCTGGAGCCGGCCGGTAACTGCCGCGCGTGCGTCGTGGACGTCGACGGCGAACGCACGCTGGCGCCGTCGTGCTGCCGCCATCCGGCGCCCGGCATGAAGGTGCGCACGGACAGCGACCGCGCCGTCGCCGCACGCAGGATGGTGCTGGAGCTGCTGCTGTCCGACCTGTCGGACACTCCCCGCACGCGCGAGAACGAGGTCGCGCAGTGGGCAGATAAACTCGGCGTGGGCACGCCGCGCTTTCCCGCCACGCGCGCGGTGCCGCCGGCGGACGCGAGCCATGCCGCGATCGAAGTGAACCTCGACGCCTGCATCCAGTGCACGCGCTGCGTGCGCGCGTGCCGCGACGAGCAGGTCAACGACGTGATCGGCCTTGCCGGCCGCGGAGAAAATGCGCGCATCGTGTTCGACCAGGGCGACCCGATGGGCGCGTCCACGTGCGTCGCGTGCGGCGAATGCGTGCAGGCCTGTCCGACGGGGGCGCTGGCGCCGGCGCGCGGCGCGGCACTCGTGGTGACCGACAAGCAGGTCGATTCCGTGTGCCCGTACTGCGGCGTGGGCTGCCAGCTGACGTACCACGTGAAGGACAACCGCATCGTGCGCGTGGAGGGCCGCGACGGTCCCGCCAACCACGGCCGCCTGTGCGTGAAGGGGCGCTACGGCTACGACTACGCGCACCATCCGCAGCGTCTCACCATGCCGCTGATCCGTCGTGAAGGCATGCCGAAGAACGGTGAATTCACGATGGACCCGGCGCGCGTGCTGGACGTGTTCCGCGCAGCGACGTGGGACGAAGCGCTGGAGGCGGCCGGCGGCGGCCTCGCGCGCATCCGCGCCGCGCACGGCGGGCGCGCGCTGGCCGGCTTCGGTTCGGCCAAGGGCAGCAACGAGGAAGCCTACTTGTTCCAGAAGCTCGTGCGCACGGGCTTCGGCAGCAACAACGTCGACCACTGCACGCGGCTGTGCCACGCGTCGTCCGTCGCCGCGCTGCTGGAAGGGATCGGCTCGGGCGCCGTGTCGAACCCGGTGATGGACGTGACGCGCGCGGAGGTCGTGCTGGTCATCGGCGCCAACCCGACCGTCAACCATCCCGTCGCGGCCACGTGGATGAAGAACGCGGCGAGGACGGGTGTAAAACTGATCGTCGCGGACCCGCGCCGCTCCGACCTCGCGCGGCACGCGCACCGCTTCCTGCAATTCAAGCCCGACACGGACGTCGCGCTGCTCAACGCCATGATGCACACGATCGTGGAAGAGGGCCTCGTCGACGCGGCGTTCATCGCCGACCGCACGAGCGGCTACGACGCGCTGGCCGCGAACGTGGCGCACTACAGCCCGGAAGCGATGGCGCCCATCTGCGGCATCGCCGCGGAGACGATCCGCTACGTGGCGCGGCTGTATGCGACATCGAAGGGATCGATGATCCTGTGGGGCATGGGCGTGTCGCAGCACGTGCATGGCACGGACAATGCGCGCTGCCTGATCGCGCTCGCGCTGATGACGGGCCAGATCGGCCGTCCCGGCACGGGCCTGCATCCGCTGCGTGGCCAGAACAACGTGCAGGGCGCGTCGGATGCGGGGCTCATCCCGATGATGTATCCGGATTACCGCCGTGTCGACGATGTGCAGGCACAGGCGACATTCGAGGCCGCGTGGGGCAGGCAGCTCGACGGCAAGCCTGGCCTGACGGTCGTCGAGATCATGGACGATATCCTGGCCGGTGGGATCAAAGGCATGTACATCATGGGCGAGAACCCCGCCATGTCCGACCCGGATGCGAACCATGCGCGCGAGGCGCTGGCGGCGCTGGACCACCTCGTCGTGCAAGACATCTTCCTCACGGAGACGGCATACCTGGCCGACGTGATCCTGCCCGCATCAAGCTTCGCGGAAAAGACCGGCAGCTTCACGAACACGGACCGCGTCGTGCAGCTGGGCCGCCAGGCGCTGGACCCGCCGGGAGATGCGCGCCAGGACCTGTGGATCATCCAGCAGATGGCGCACCGCCTTGGCCTGGACTGGGATTACGCCGGACCGGCCGCCGTGTTCGACGAAATGCGCAACCTCATGCCCAGCATCGCCGGTATCACGTGGGACCGGCTGGAACACGACGGTGCCGTCACGTACCCGTGCCGCGTGCCGGGCGATCCGGGCGAACCCGTCGTCTTCACGCGCGAGTTTCCGCGCGAAGGCGGCCGCGCGCGCTTCGTCCCGGCCGACATCATCCCGGCCGACGAGCGCCCCGACACTGACTACCCCGTCGTGCTGATCACGGGCCGCCAGCTCGAGCACTGGCACACGGGCAGCATGACGCGCCGCGCGGGCGTGCTGGACGCGCTGGAGCCGGACCCGGTCGCGCTCGTGCATCCGCTCGACCTGGAAGCGCTCGGGGGCCGGCCGGGCGACGTGATCACGATCGCGTCGCGCCGCGGCGAGGTCACGCTGTATGCCCGGGCCGACGACGGCACGCCGCGCGGCGCCGTGTTCGTCCCGTTCTGTTATTACGAGGCCGCGATCAACCGGCTGACGAATGCGGCGCTCGACCCGTTCGGCAAGATCCCGGAATTCAAGTACTGCGCCGTGCGCGTGCGGCTGGGCGGCGAGGTCGCGCACCCCGGTTCCTACGGTGGCGGCCAGATTTTGGGGGACGTGGCAGAATTGCAAGCATGACATCATCTTCTTATCGTCCCCAGCTATCGCAGGCCAGCGCCGGCCTCACGCATCCCGTGACGGCCATCGACGAGCGCGGGCGCCGCGAGACGCTCTACATTCCGGCCGAGCGCCCGCTGACGGTCTATGTCGACAAGCGCGAGCTCGTCACGCTGATGACCCTGGGCGCGGCGCCGGAAGCGCTGACGCTGGGCTACCTGCGCAACCAGCGCCTCGTGCGGTCGCTGGACGACATCGTGTCCGTGCAGGTCGACTGGTCCGTCGATGCCGTGGCCGTCGTCACACGCGGCGGCATCCAGGACGTCGAGGCGCGCACGGCCAAGAAGGTCGTCACGACCGGTTGCGGCCAGGGTTCCGTGTTCGGCGGCCTGATGGACGAAGTCGACCGCATCGTGCTGCCGCCCGACGCGCGCCTGCGCCAGTCCGTCGTGCACCGCATCGTCGAGACGGTGCGCACCCAGCAATCCGTGTACAAGCAGGCCGGCTCCGTGCACGGCTGCGCGCTGTTCACGAGCGACGGCGACCTGCTGTGGTTCATCGAGGACGTGGGCCGCCACAATGCCGTCGACGCCATCGCGGGGCTGATGTGGCTGGAGGGGATGGAGGGCGCCGACAAGGTGTTCTACACGACCGGGCGGCTGACGTCCGAAATGGTCATCAAGGGCGCGCAGATGGGCATCCCGTTCCTGCTGTCGCGTTCCGGCACGACACAGATGGGCCATGCGGTGGCGGAGCAGGTCGGCATGTCGCTGCTCGCGCGCTGCAGCGGCCATCACTTCCTGCTGCTGTCCGGCGAGGAGCGCCTCGTGTTCGAGCCGGAATGGCTCGCCGCGCTGGAGACGGCGCGCACGTTGCGAACGGCATGAATGCGATTGCCGACGCCGTCGCGCGCGCGTTCACGCTGCTGTTCACGGGGGATCCCGACCTGTGGCGCATCGTCTGGGTGTCGCTCAAGACGAGCATCGTCGGCCTGCTGCTGGCCACGCCGCCCGCGATCCTGATCGGTTACGTCGTCGCCATGCGGAAGTTCCGCGGGCGGCGCATCGTCATCTGGCTGGCGCAGGCGGCGCTGTCGCTGCCGACCGTCCTGATCGGCCTCCTGCTGTATTTGCTGCTGTCGCGCCACGGGCCGCTGGGCGGCCTGCAATGGCTCTTTTCGCAGCCCGGCATCGTGTTCGGCCAGTGCGTCGTCGCGCTGCCCGTGCTGCTCGCCTTTACGCTGGCGGCCGTGCAGGGGCTCGATCCGCGCTATGCCGAGACCGCGATCGCGCTGGGCGCGGCGCCGATGCAGGTGATGGTGCGTGTGCTGTACGAGGCGCGCTTCGGCGTGATGGCGGCCGTGCTGTCCGGCTTCGGCCGCGTGATCTCGGAAGTGGGCTGCGCACTGATGGTGGGCGGGAACATCGAAGGCGAGACCCGCACGATCACGACCGCGATCGCGCTGGAGACGAGCAAGGGCGAGTTCGCACAGGGCATCGCGCTCGGCATCGTGCTCGTGTCGATTGCGTTGCTGATGAACGGCGCGCTGATGCTGCTGCAGGGCGACGCGCACACGGCCCGGGAGCGCGCATGAGCATCGGCATCCATTCGCAGATTTCGGCGGCCGTGTACGAGAACGAGGGCGAATCACAGCGCGTGAAGCGGCGCGACGAGCGCCGCAAGGCCCTGCTGGGCGTGCGCGGCCTGCGCAAGCGCCATGGCGACCGGCTGCTGTTCGACATCGACCGGCTCGAGATCGCCACGCACAGTGCCTACGTGCTGACGGGGATGAACGGCGCCGGCAAAAGCACCCTGCTGCGCGTGCTGGGCGGCCTGGAGCGGGCCGAGATCGACAGCCTGCGCTTCGCCGGCGAGGACGTCCTGCGCGTGCACCCGTATCCGCGCGCGCTGCGCCGGGCGATCGTCTACGTGCACCAGCACCCGATCCTGTTCTCGACGAGCGTCGCCGACAACATCGGCTACGGCCTCGTCGTGCGCGGCGAAAAGCCCGAGACCGTGCGTCCCGTCGTGGCAGAGGCGATGGCGTGGGCCGGCGTGGCGCACCTGCGCGACACGGACCCGACCCGGCTGTCGGGCGGCGAAAAACAGCGCGTGGCGCTCGCGCGTGCAAAAGTGCTGGAGCCGCGCCTGCTGCTGCTGGACGAGCCGACGGCGAACCTGGACGGCGCCGCGCGCGAACAGGTGATCGCCCTGATCCCGACCATGATCGAAGCGGGGAGCAGCGTCATCATCGCCTGCCACGACCGCGACCTGATCAACCTGCCCGGCGTGCAGCGGCTGAAGCTGCGCGACGGGCATCTCGAACACCGCTGATACCAACAAGGAGAAATCATGCAACGCCGTTCCATCCTCGCGCTCATCGCCGGCCTTGTTTGTGCCGTTCCGTTCGCGCATGCGCAATCGGACACGCAGTCCGGTAAGCCTCTGCGCCTGTCCACGACCACGAGCACCGAGAACTCGGGCCTGCTGGGCTACCTGCTGCCCGCGTTCGAAGCGAAGACGGGCATCAAGGTCAACGTGATCTCCGTCGGCACCGGCAAGGCGCTGGAGTTGGGCAAGAACGGCGACGTCGACGTGACGCTCGTGCACGCGCGCGCGCTGGAGGACAAATTCGTGGCCGAGGGCTGGGGGATCGACCGCCACGACGTCATGTACAACGACTTCATCGTCGCGGGACCGGTCGCCGACCCGGCGGGCGTGAAGGGCAGCCGCGACGTCATCGCGGCCTTCAGGAAGATCGCGGCGGCCAACGTGAAATTCATCTCGCGCGGCGACAATTCCGGCACGGACGTGATGGAGAAGGGCTACTGGCAGCAGGCGGGCCCGAAGCCCGCCGGGAGCAACTACGTCAACGCCGGCCTGGGCATGGGCGAGGTGCTGAACATGGCGGCGGAGATGGGCGCGTACACGCTGACGGACCGCGCGACGTATGGCGCCTACAAAGCGAAGACGGGGCTGGCCATCCTCGTCGAGGGCGACAAGCGGATGTTCAATCCGTACGGGATCATTGCCGTCAATCCGGCGAAGCACAAGGGGATCAACTACAAGGGCGCGAAGGTGTTGATCGAGTGGATCACGTCGCCGGAAGGGCAGGCGAAGATCGCTTCGTTCAAGCCGGCGGGCGAGCAGTTGTTTTTCCCGTCGGCGAAATAAACCTATCCCTTGCGGCGGGTATCGACGGCGATCCAGTTGGTCTCCCAACGCCTCCCGCCATCCGCCGAATACGCCTGCTCGAAGCGCCACTGGCCGGCGCCCATCGGCACGATCAGGAACCGCACCAGCACCGCGCGCCCGTCCACGGTGTCCTTGCCGTAAAAGGTGCCTTGGCCATTCTTGAAAGATCCCTGCATCGGGTCGGTCATCAACCCGTTGGCCAGGTTTGCGAAATGCAGGGTCCATTGCCCGGTCGCGGGCTGGTACAGGCGCAGCGACACGCCCGCGATCCGTCCGCCGCTGCCGCGCACATCCAGCTCGACGAGGTTGGCCTGCCCGCCCATCACCGCCTTGACGACCGACGTGCCCGTGTACTCGACCCAGTCGGCTTTGCCGCTGAGCGGCTCGCGCAAGCGTTTCAGTTGCGTATCCCAGGTGCCGATCTCCCAGTCGAAATCGTGTTGGCCGTCATGCGCCGCGGCGGACGTCTTCGTGGCGGGATTGTCCGGCCCCGCCGCGCTTGACTGCGAGAACGCCAGGACTGCAGAGATCAGGAGCGCAATGGATGATGGTTTCATGGTCGGTCCCCGTTCCGGATCATACGGGATGCAGCTGCCCGCAGCACCATTCAGCCTTCTGCAATCTAAAAACAACGAAATAAAAAAGGTTTCGAAAGCTTTCGAAAGTTCCTTGTGTTTTCAATTGCCTTTTATTACTATCCTATAACAATACATAAGAGGAGAAGTAGGCATGCCAAGGAGACACGAAACAAGAGCCCGCCGCACCCTGATCGCCGCCGCGGTGGAAATGGCCCTGTGCACCACTGCGTTCGCGCAGGCCCAGCCCGATGTCGCGCCGCCGGCCACCGTATCCACGACGCCGGAACCGCAGGGCGCAGTGGTCGTGGTGACGGGTGCGCGCGCCGCGCTGGCAAAGTCGCTCGATTTGAAACGCAATGCGGACGTCATCCAGGATTCGATCTCGGCCACGGAACTGGGCCGTTTTCCTGACGATAACGTGGCCGACTCGCTGACCCATATCTCCGGCATCTCGGTATCGCGCACCCGCGGCGGGGAGGGGCAGTACATCAATGTGCGCGGCCTGGGCTCCGGCTACAACATCGTCACGCTGAACAAGCGCATCCTGGCGACCGACGGCGATGGACGCGACTTCGCTTTCGACGTGCTGCCGTCGGAAGTGATCAGCGGCGCCGACGTCATGAAGTCGGCCGAAGCGGCGCAAATGGAGGGCAGCATCGGCGGTTCGGTGAATCTGCGCTCGGCGCGCCCGCTCGATATCCCGGGCTTTCGCTCTTCCGTGCGGTTCGAAGGCGAGCATAACGACCTGTCGCGCAACAACGGCGGCAAGCTGTCGGGCGTCGTCAGCAACACGTTCAACAACAACACCATGGGCGTGCTCGTCGGCGCCGTTTTTTCCAAGCGTAAGGTGCGCACGGACTCGCTCGGCTACCAGACCTACAACGCCGACTCGCCGGGAAGCGTCGACGTCAACGGTGACGGCGCCATCGGCCCCGGCGAGAGCAACCTGCTGGCGCCATGCTGCATCTCGTTCGGCTCGGTATTCGAGGAGAAAAAGCGCTCGGCGCTGTCCGGTGCCTTCGAATGGAAGGTCACGCCGCAGTTCAAGATGATCGTCGATGGCTTGGCGACCCGCCTCGACTCGCCGCAGGTCGGCTACCAGCAGTCCTATTACGTCGAGCATGCGCCCGGCCGCTGGTCCGACATCGTCGTCAAGGACCGCCTGGTGACCGGCATGACGGTGCACGACCTGGTCCCGGAGATGTCTAACGTGACCACCGACCGCGTGGTCGACACCATGCAATTCGGCTGGCGCGGCGAATGGAAGCCGACCAGCCGGTTGAAGCTGAACGGCGACATCTACCGTTCGACGTCGAAGCGCGACTCGGGCGGCAAGGACACCTTCGTGGTTGCCGGCATCGCCGGACACAATACCGGCTATTACCGGGCCAACAATGGCGCCTTTCCCGACATCCGCGTGACGCTCGAGGATGGCCGGGACCTGGCGACCGAACTCGCCGCAGGCCGCCTGGGCAACAAGGACTACGGCATCCATTTCACCGGCCTCACCGGTAACGACATCAAGGACACCATCGACGGCGCCTCCCTCGACGGCCGGCTGGCGATGGACGGCACCTGGCACATCGACGGCATCCAGTTCGGCGCCAGCGGCACGTCGCGCAAGAAGGATCGCAATTCGATCGGCAACGAGAAGAGCGGCGGGGCCTGCCAGTACTGCGACATGTACTCGACCACTTTCGCTTCGCTCGGCGCCGACGTGGTGCGCCCGATGACGCTGCCGAACTACATGCGCAATGCGGGCGGCAGCTTTCCCGGCAGCTTCATCGCTTTCGACGTACCGGCCTATTTTCGTGCGCTGCAGAGCCTGAACGGCAAGCCCGTGCTCGACGCCGAAGGCAACCCGACCGGCGACACCTTCGACGTGTCGCGTTCCCAGCCGGTGTTCGTGCCCACCGATTCCTACTCGGTGCGTGAGAAGACCGCGACGTTGTACGGCCAGCTCGAACTGTCCGGAGACAACTGGAACGGCAACGTGGGCATGCGCGTGGTGCGTACCAGGACCACGTCGAAGAGTGCGATCGACCAGATCGTCGCGATCGACGACCCGACGCCGAACATCCCGACCAGCAGCCCGACCGTCACCTACAGCCCGGCCGTGCCGGTGTCGGAAGACGGCAGCTATACCAAGCTGCTGCCGTCCGCCAACCTGAGCTGGTGGGCGCGCGAGGACTTCGTCGTGCGGGCCGCGGTGGCCAAGGTGATGGCCAGGCCCTCGCTCGACAAGCTGGCGCCGACGCGCACCGACAACACGCTGGACCGCACCTACCTGCTGAGCATCGTCGGCGATCCCAAGCTCAAGCCGACCGAGGCGGTGCAGCAGGACATTTCGGTCGAATGGTATTACCGCCCGAAATCGGCGATCACCGCCGCGGTCTTCGCCAAGCAGATCAAGAATTTCGTGACCTACCAGACCGACGAGCACGTCGATATCGGCGTGCCCGGCTACCTCTATACGGTGACGCACCCGGTCAACGGCGACAAGGCACGCGTGCGCGGCATCGAGATCGGCATCCAGCACCTGTTCGACAACGGCTTCGGCATCAACGCCAAATTTGCCAAGACCCTGACCCGGGCGTACCAGAACGGCGCCTACGTCGGCCAGCTCGAAGGCGTGGCGCCGACCGCGTCCTCGCTCGGCTTCCTGTACGAGAGGAACGGCATCAACGCATCGATCTCCTTCGATTACACCGGCGAATACACGCAGAGCACCAACGTGATCGCCGGCTTCCCGAACAAGGTCGATGCGCTGACCTGGGTGACGGCGTCGGCATCGTGGGACGTGACGCGCAACGTCACTGTCTTCGTCGAAGGCAAGAACCTGGGCGACGCGGTGATGCGCTCCAACCTGGGTCGGCCCGATGCGCTGTACGGCTTCGAGACCTGGGGCCGCACGTACGTGGCCGGCATGAGTGTGAAGTTCTGATGGAGCGCGCGATGGAACCGACGACGACGACGACAACGATGGCAGCGAAGGCCGCGAAGGCAGGCGTACGCCCGGCCGGCTGGCTCGGTTATGCGCTGGCCACCACGCTGCTGTGGGGCGTGTGGGGCGCCTTCGCCGGGCTGCCCAGCCAGCACGGCTTTCCGGAAACGCTGATCTACGTGGTGTGGGCGCTGACCATGGTGCCGCCGGCCCTGGTCGTGCTGGCGCGCGCCGGGTGGCGGATACGCCGCGACGCCCGCGCGGTCGCCTATGGGCTGTCGATCGGCCTGCTCGGCGCCGGTGGACAGATGGTCCTGTTCTACGCGGTCAAGGCCGGGCCGACCTACCTGATCTTTCCCCTCATCTCGTTGTCGCCGGTGATCACGATCGTGCTGTCCTTCCTGTTCCTGCGCGAACGCACCGGGGGCCTCGGGACGGCCGGCATCCTGCTGGCGCTCTGCGCGCTGCCGCTGTTCGACTATGCGCCGGGCGGCGCGCCCCAGTCCTACGGCCTGTGGTTCGTGCTGGCGCTGGGCGTGCTGGTCGCATGGGGTTTGCAGGCTTACCTGATCAAGCTGGCCAACGCCAGCATGGACCCCGAGAGCATCTTCTTCTACATGACGGCCAGCGCGCTGCTGGTCATACCGGTCGCGCTGGCCATGACGGATTTTTCCCAGCCGATCAACTACGGCCCGTCCGGGCCATTGCTCGCCGCGGCAACCCAGGTACTGAACGCCATCGGCGCCCTGACCCTGGTGCATGCCTTCCGCCAGGGCAAGGCGCTGGTGGTGTCGCCGCTGGTGAACGCCGGCGCACCGCTGCTGACGACCGTCATCGCGATCGCCCTGGCAGGGACGCTGCCGGGGGGCGCCAAGCTGGCGGGCATCGTGCTCTCGCTGGTGGCGGCCATGCTGCTCGCGCTGCAGCCCGACGACAACGCATCCGCGTGAAGCGGACGACTATACGGAACCTGACATGGAATATTTGTTGAACCTGGTCCAGCGCCACAAGGCGGGCACGGCGCTGGGCATGCATTCGGTGTGCTCTGCCCATCCCCTCGTCATCGAAGCCGCGATGGAGGCTTCCGCGCAGCGCGGCCTGCCGGTCCTGATCGAGGCGACCTCGAATCAGGTGAACCAGCATGGCGGCTACACCGGCATGACGCCGGCGGCCTTCCGCGATTTCGCGCACGCCATTGCCGACCGTGCCGGCATGCCGCGCGAACGCGTGCTGCTCGGCGGCGATCATCTTGGGCCGAACGCCTGGCAGGACCTGCCCGCCGATGCCGCCATGGCCAGGGCAGAGGTGCTGATCGACCAGTACGTGGCGGCGGGATTTCGCAAGATTCATCTGGATTGCTCGATGTCCTGCGCCGGCGACCCGGTGCCGCTGCCCGACGACGTGGTGGCGCAGCGCGCGGCGCGCCTGTGCGCCGTCGCCGAGCGTGCCTGGCGCGCCGCCGGCGGTCCGGCGCCGGTCTATATCGTCGGCACCGAGGTGCCGGTGCCGGGCGGTGCCCACGAAGACCTGGACGAGCTGGGCGTGACCACGCCGGGCGCCGCGCAAGCCACCATCGACGTGCACCGCGCCGCGTTTGCCCGCGCCGGGCTGGAGGGGGCGTGGCCGCGCGTGATCGGTCTCGTGGTGCAGCCGGGCGTCGAATTCGACCACCACAAGGTGATCGACTACCAGCCCGGCAAGGCCGCGGCCTTGAGTGCCTTCATCGAAGGCGTGCCGGGCATGGTCTACGAGGCGCATTCGACCGACTACCAGACGCCGGCCGGGCTGGCCGCCCTGGTGCGCGACCACTACGCGATCCTGAAGGTCGGTCCCGGGCTGACCTTCGCGCTGCGCGAGGCCTTGTGGGCACTGGCCGGGATCGAGGACGAGATGTCGGGCGCGAAGGAAGGCTCGGCATTCAAGGACACGGTGCTGGAAGTCATGCGCGCGGAACCGGGCTACTGGGCCAGGTACTACGGCGGACCGGATGCCGACGCGGCGCGCGTGCGCTTCGACCAGCAGTACAGCCTGAGCGACCGGATCCGCTATTACTGGCCGCATCCGGCCATCCAGGCGGCGCAGGCACGGCTGCTGGCCAGGCTGGAGCGCGAAGCGCCGCCGCTGACGCTGCTGAGCCAGTACCTGCCGCTCCAGTACGAGGCGGTGCGCGAGGGCCGCGTGCGCAACCGGCCGGCCGATTTGCTCAAGGATGGCGTGGCCAGGGTGCTGCGCCAGTATATGGACGCCTGCACGGCGGTCCCCGCAACGAAGGAGTTGGAAACATGCTAGTAGTAAACAGGGAAATTTTTGGAATCGGCGAAGACCGGCTGGAGCAGGCGGGCGCATGCCTGACCGCGCGCGAGATCGCGCAGCAGCCGGAGGTGTGGCGCGAGATCGCTGCGCTGGTGGCGCAGCGGCGCGGCGCCCTGGACGCTTTCCTCGGTCCGTTGCTGGCGCGGCGGGACCTGCGCATCGTGCTGGCCGGCGCGGGTACCTCGGCCTTCATCGGCGAGTGCCTGGTCCCGTCCATGCTGCGCCAGGGACTGCGCGCCGAAGCCGTGCCGACCACCGATATCGTCTCCGGACCGCAGCGCTTCCTGCAGCCCGCGGTGCCCACGCTGCTCGTGTCGTTCGCCCGTTCGGGGAACAGCCCCGAGAGCGTGGCCGCGGTGGCGCTGGCCGACGAGCTCCTGCCCGACGTGCACCACCTTGTCATCACCTGCAACCCCGACGGCGAGTTGTACCGGATGGCACAAGGCCGCGCCGGCGCCCTGGCCCTCCTGCTGCCGGATGCCACCCACGACCGTGGCTTCGCCATGACCACCAGCTTCACGTCGATGCTGCTCGCGGCCGCGCTGGCGTTCGGCGTGCTGGGGCCGGACGTGGTGGCGGCAACGTCCGCGGCAGCCGCGCAGGTGCGGGACAGCGCCTTGCCGCTGCTCGAAGCGCTGGTGGCGCGGCGCTTCGGGCGCGTCGTCTACCTCGGCAGCAACGAGCTGCGCGGGCTGGCCCGCGAGGCCGCGCTCAAGCTGCTCGAGCTGAGCGATGGCCGCATCGTCGCCCTGCATGACTCGCCCCTGGGTTTCCGTCATGGCCCCAAGACCGTGGTCGATGCCGACACCCTGGTCGTGGTGCTGTTGTCGAACGATGCGCATGCACGCCGGTATGACCTCGACCTGCTGCGTGAACTGCGCAGGGACGGTCATGCCGGCCGCGTGCTGGCCCTGAGCGGCCGGCCCGAGCCCGAGCTGGGCGACGACTGCCTTGCGCTGGACGGCGCCGGCGCACTCGCCGAACCGGCGCTGGCCTTGCCCTTCGTCGTGTTTTGCCAGGCCCATGCGCTGCTGCAGTCGCTGGCGCTCGGCCTGCGTCCGGATACGCCGAGCATGTCGGGCACCGTCAACCGCGTGGTGCGCGGCGTGACCATTTATCCGTTCACCCAGGGAGCGAGCGATGTTTCTCGGCGTTGATGGCGGCGGTACCAAGACGGCGTTCGCCCTCATCGACGAGCAGGGACGGGTCCTGGCTCGCCACGAAGAGGGCAGCGCCTACTACCTGGAGGTCGGTATGGATGGCACCGCCGCCATGCTCGAACGCGGCTGCCGGGCGGTGTTGCACGCGGCCGGCGCCGGGACCGGCGACGTCGCCTTCGGCTTCTTCGGGCTGCCGGCCTATGGCGAAGACCGCGCCGTCCAGCCTGTGCTCGACGCACTGCCGCGCGCGATCCTCGGATCGCAGCGCTACTTGTGCGGCAACGACATGGTGTGCAGCTGGGCCGGTTCGCTGGCCTGCCGCGACGGCATCAGCGTCATTGGCGGCACCGGTTCGATGGCGTATGGCGAATTTGCCGGCGCCAGGGCGCGGGCCGGCGGCTGGGGCGAGTTGTTCAGCGACGAAGGCTCGGCCTACTGGATCGCGCGGGCCGGCCTGGCGCTGTTCTCGCGCATGAGCGACGGCCGAGCCGTGCGCGGCCCGCTGCACGGGCTGCTGCGCGCACGCCTCGGGCTGCAGGAGGACCTGGACCTGTGCGGCGTCATCTATGGCGAAATGAACGCCGAACGCAGTCGCGTGGCCGCCCTGGCACCCGTGGTCAGCGCGGCGGCGGCAGCGGGCGACGCGCAAGCTCAGGCGATCCTCGACGCCGCCGCCGGCGAGCTCGCGGGCATGGTCGACGCCGTCCGTGCCGCCCTTGGGGTGGCGGCCGGCGTGGAAGTCGCGGTGTCGCATAGCGGCGGGCTGTTCTCCGCCGGGGGGCCGCTGCGCGAGCCGTTCGCGCGCGCGCTGGCCGCGCGCGCCTTGCCCTACCGGCTGACGCGGCCGCGGCTGCCACCCGTGCTCGGCGCCGCGCTGTATGCCGCGCGCAGCGCCGGCCGGCCACTCGCCGCCGTCGCCGTGGAACGGCTTGCCGGCGCGATCTGAGCGCCCCGCCGCCGCATTCATCCAAGGAGGAGATTCCCATGCATTCGATCCTGATCCGGGCGATCCTGGCGGCGCTGCTGGCGCTGCCGCCGGCATTCGCCGCCGACACGTACACGATGGCCGACTTCGACAAGGTGCCGAAGGTCGATGCCCACCTGCACCTGCACGGCGCCAGCCAGGATGCCTACCTGGCGCTGGCACGCCGGGACAACTTCCGGGCACTGACGATCAACGTCGATTACCCGGATTTCCCGCCGCTCGAACGGCAGCGCCGCATCGCCAGCGCCGCCGCCCACGCACATCCGGACCGGATCGCCTGGGTGGCGTCGTTTTCGACCCAAGGCTTCGAGCGGCCCGACTGGACCGAAGCGACCCTGAAGGACCTCGACGGCGCGCTGGCCGACGGCGCCGTCGGCGTCAAGGTCTGGAAGAACATCGGCATGGCGTTGCGCGATGCGCGTGGACGGCTGGTCATGGTCGACGACGCGCGCCTGGCGCCCCTGTTCGACGGCCTGGCGGAGCGCGGCACGATGGTGCTCGGCCACCAGGGCGAGCCGCATAACTGCTGGCTGCCCCTAGCGCGGATGACGGTCAACAACGACCGCGAGTATTTCAAGGCGCATCCGGCCTACCACATGTACCTGCATCCGGAGATGCCCGGCTACGACCAGCAGATGGCGGCGCGCGACCGCCTGCTGGCCCGTCATCCGCGGCTGCGCTTCACCGGCGTGCACATGGCATCGATCGAATGGGACGTCGACCGGCTGGGACACTGGCTGGACGCGCATCCGGGTGCATACGTCGACGTGGCGGCCCGCATCGGCCAGGTCCAGTACCAGTCGCAGCGCCGCCGCGAGCGCGTGCGTGACTTCTTCATCCGTTACCAGGACCGCCTGATGTACGGAACCGACCTGGCGCAGTCGGACGAGCAGCCGGACGCGGGTTTCGCCAGCGATCTCGACACGGTTTGGCGACGTGACTGGCGCTACTTCAATACCGCCGACACCTTCGCGGTGCCGGAGCTGGACTCGCCTGTGCGAGGGCTGGCGCTGCCGCGCGTCGTGGTCGACAAGCTGTACCGCCTGAATGCGGAAAAGGCCTATCCGGGCGCGTGGCAACCGCCGCCCGCCGGCTGAACGACGTAGCGCCGGCGGCGCGGGCGGCCGGCACCGATCTTTCGTTTCATTTCGGATGGAGCCTCCTGTATGATCTGGCTCTCCAATACGGGGCGACGACGAGGCCCGAAAGATCGGCAATGAAAGAAACAAAGAGAACGGAAGCGAAACCTTCGACGCAAAACCTTCCCGGTGCGCCGTCCGACCCCGACCTGCTGGTCGAGGAAAGGCGGCGCCGCATCCGCGAACTGGTCGGCGAACGCGGACGGATCACGGTGGCGGAGCTCGCGGACATGTTCGACATTTCGCAGGTCACCGCGCGCAACGACCTGAACGCGCTGGCGGAGATCGGCGCCGTGGTGCGTACGCGCGGCGGCGCGCTGGCCCAGCGTGACGACGAAGACCTGCCGATCGGCGTCAAGCAGACCTTGCGCCGCGCCGAGAAGATGCGCATCGCCGAAGCGGCCGTGAAACTGATCGGCGAGGGCCAGACGATCGTGCTCGATTCGGGCACGACCACGGCGGAAATCGCCAAGCAGATCCGCGGCCTGAAGTTGCAGTCGGTGAACGTGATCACGAACGCGCTCAACATCGCGGTCCTGCTGGCCGGCGCGCCCCACGTCACGCTGATCATGCTTGGCGGCGTGCTCAGGCCAAGCTCGTATTCGCTCGGCGGTCCGCAAGCGGAAAGCGCGCTGCAGGGCCTGCATGCCGACATCCTGTTCCTCGGCTTCGACGGCCTGGATCCGGAGATCGGCGTGATGACGCCGCACCTGCTGGAAGCGCGCCTGAACAGCCGCATGCTCGAGATCGCACGCCGGGTGGTCGCGGTCGGCGATTCGTCGAAGCTGGGGCGGCGCAGCCTGTCCGTGATCGCCCGGATCGAACAGGTCGATTGCATCATCACCGATACCGGCGCGGTACCGGAGACAGTCGAGGCGCTGCGGGCACGCGGCGCGCAAGTCGTGCTGGTGTAGGGACGGCAGTGCCGGCCCGGCGCCGGCCATGTAGTCCAAACATTGACATGACGAGGAGACTTATGAAACGAGCGCATGACGAACGCCGGCGTACCCTGCTGCAGTGGCTGGCAGGGACCGCCGTCGCATCGACGGTCGGATCCGCGGCGGCAGCGGGCAACGGCAGGGACGTGGCGCGGATCGGCGACGCCGCGATGGCGCTGGAATTCGACGGCGAGTTGCGCTGCCGCCTGCTGTCGAAGCGGGGAGCGCGCGCGACGGCCGTCACCGCCTTCGCGTCGAGCGAGCGCCTGCGGCTCGCGAACGGGCGCTGGATCGAGCGCTTCGCCATGTCCGGCCAGGCTGCCGACCGTGTCGACGGACCGCATGGACCGGGCCTGCGGCACCGCTTTACCGGCGTGGCGCCCGAGGGCATCGAAAAGACCGTCGCCGTCACGTTCCATGACCGGCATCCCGGTTTCGCGATCATCCGGGTCTCCTACCGCAACCTGGGCAGCAAGCCGCTGGACATCACCGCCTGGGCCAACAGCGCCCATACCCTGCGTCCGGCCGCCGGCCGCAAACCGGAATTCTGGACCTTTTCCGGCGCCACGCACCAGGACCGGCGCGACTGGGTGCTGCCGATGGCGCCGGGCTTCGAGCAGCGCAACTTCATGGGCATGAACGCGTCCGACTATGGCGGCGGCACGCCGGCCGTGGACGTCTGGCAGCGGGATTGCGGCGTGGCGGTCGGGCACCTCGATACCGTGCCGCGCCTGGTCGCGCTGCCGGTGCGGGCGACGGCCGGCGGCGCCTCGCTGGCGGTCGAGTTCGAGGGTGCCGCCACGCTGGCGCCGGGCGGCACCCTCGACACGCTGGACACCTTCCTGGCCCTGCATACCGGCGATTATTTCGCGGCGCTCGACCGTTACCGCCAGGTCATGGCCGAACGCGGCGTGCGCGCGCCGGACGCGCCGCCCGAATGCTACGAGCCGATCTGGTGCGCCTGGGGCTACGAGCGCGACTTCACGATCCCGCTGATGGTCGGCACGCTGCAGAAAGCGAAGGAACTCGGGCTCGAGTGGGCGGTGCTGGACGATGGCTGGCAGAACAATGAGGGCGACTGGAAGCTCGACACCAAGAAATTTCCGAAAGGCGAGGCAGACATGCGCGGCCTGGTCGGCGCGGTGAAGGAGGCCGGATTGAAGGCGCGTCTGTGGATCACGCCGCTGGCAGCCGATCCGGGCACCGACCTGCTGCACGAGCATGCCGACATGCTCTTGCTGGACAAGGACGGCGCGCCGCAGCTGATCTCGTGGTGGAACAGCCTGTACCTGTGCCCGGCCTATGAACCGACCATCGAGATGACCCGGGCTTTCGTGCGCAAGATCCTTGGCGAGTGGGGCTATGCCGGCCTGAAGATCGACGGCCAGCATCTGAATGGCGTGGCACCCTGCTACAACCCGGCGCACAAGCATGCGCGGCCGGAGGAATCCTTCGAGAAGCTGCAGGATTTCTGGAAGATGGTCTACGACACAGCGCGCGAGGTCAATCCGCATGCGGTGGTCGAATTGTGCCCCTGCGGCACCGCCTACGCCTTCCATAATTTCCCGTACATGAACCAGGCGCCGGCCTCGGATCCGCTGTCATCCTGGCAGGTCCGGCACAAGGGCAAGACCTTGAAGGCGCTGATGGGACCGTCGGCGGCCTATGCGGGCGACCACGTCGAGCTGAGCGACGGCGGCGAGGATTTTGCCTCGACGGTCGGCATCGGGGCGGTGCTGTCGACCAAGTTCACCTGGCCCGTCGATCCCAAGCCGAAGGACAGCTTCCTGCTGACGCCGGAACGCGAGGCCAAGTGGCGCAAATGGATCGGCATCTACCGCGACAAGATGCTGGCCAACGGCGTCTACCGTGGCGAACTGTATGACATCGGCTTCGACAAGCCGGAGGCGCACGTCGTGGAAAAGGATGGCAGGTTGTACTTTGCCTTCTTTGCGCCACGCTGGGACGGGCCGGTCGAGATACGTGGCCTCGGTCCGGGCCGCTATCGCCTGCGTGACTACGTCGACGAGCGCGAGCTGGGACAGGTCCAGTCCGGCGCCAACCGGATCACCGTCCGCTTCGAGCATGCCTTGCTGCTCGAAGCCGTGCCGGCCTGAAAAACAGAAGGCCGCACGAAGCGGCCTTTGTCACGCGCGCGTCGAGATCACGCCAGCGCGTGCATCACCGCATCGACTGGAATCGCCTTGACCCAGTCCCGTCTCTGATCCGCCGTGATGACGGTGGAGTTGGCCTTGTCGACCGGGGCCCATTCCGGCGTCTTCTGGCGCATCAGCGCGACGACCGGCACGCCCACGGCATTCGCCAGGTGCATCACGGCCGTCTCGACGGACACGATCAGGTCGCACTGCGCCAGCATCGCGGGCAGCTGGAAGAAGTTTTCGTTGGCGCTGAACAGTTCCGTGCGGTCGAGCTGGCGGCGCGCCAGCATGGCTTTCACGTTGTCCACTTCCTGCGGCACCGCGTTGACGATGAAGCAGGCATCGCGCCATTCCGGCTGGGCGCGCATCGTCGTGATCAGTTCGGCCACGCGCTCGACGGGCCAGCAGCGCTTGCGCGTCTTGGCGAACGGGTTGATGAAGACGAGCTTGCCCTGGCGGCCGTCGAAGCCCCATTCGTGCAGGCGCGCCTTCGCGCCCTCGACGAACTGCCCGGGAATGTGCACGAACGGGATGCGTCCGGCCGGCGGAATGTCCACGCCGGCCAGCTGGCGGAACCAGTCAGCATGCACGTCGCTGATGTGCGGCGCGCTCGCGCGGTCGGCTACGTCCGGGTCGAGGCTGGCGTCCAGCTTGCGGTAGCTGAACCAGTGGATCAGGCCCTGCAGGCCGTGCGGCTTCTTCAGGCCGAGCACGAAGCCGTCCGGGCTGATCTCGCGCGCGAGGTCGGCGTAGAAGTGCGGACGCAGGGTGCCCAGCGAGACGACGATCGGGTAGTGTTCCTGCTGCGCTTCCCGGATGGAAGCCTGGAACAGCTCCGGCGAGTAGTTCTGCTTGTAGACCTTCCCGATGAAGTCGCAGGCGTCGAGCCAGTCGTACAGGACGTTCTTTTTCAGGTGCGGCCACTGCGAGGCGTCGCTCGTGCGGCGCACTTCGTCCACCCACAGGTGCAGTTTCAGGTGCGGGTAGGCGCGCGCGAACGCCTGGAAGCAGTTCTGCAAATAGGTGTAGTCGCCCAACGCCAGGTGGGCGATGAACAGGATCTTGTCCGATTTCTTCAGCAGATCGGTAGGAATGAGAGGTACGTTCATTGTCTCTTACGGGTCGCCTGCCAGTTGTTGTCCGACGCCGCCAGCGGTATATCAGGGTCTGCGATTCAGCAGCGCTAACCGGTCGGCTGGCTGCGCATCTGCCTGGTGAGGATGCACACTACCGCCAACTCTCGAAATCTTCAACAAATTGTCTCGAATTGTAGTCCAAACCGGGACACTGCGTTGCCCCTGACCATATTTTTAGACGCATTGTCCTGTGCGAGCAACATGAACTGAACAGGATGACAAATCCTTGTCCTGGAGACGGCGAAACTGGCGTATAAATTTCACATCACATCAGGATGACGTCGTACTGTTCCTGGTGATAGCCGCGTTCGACCTGCAGCGAGATCCGCTTGCCGATAAAGTCGCCGAGCATGGCCAGGTGCTGCGACTCTTCCTCGAGGAACAGGTCGACCACTTCCTGCGACGCGACGATGCGGAATTCGCGCGGGTTGAACTGCTTGGCTTCGCGCAGCAGTTCGCGCAGGATCTCGTAGCAGATCGTCCGGCTCGTCTTGACCTGGCCCTTGCCGCCGCAGGCAGGGCAGGGCTCGCACAGGATGTGGGCCAGCGATTCACGCGTGCGCTTTCTCGTCATTTCGACGAGGCCCAGCGCCGAGAAGCCGCTCACGGACACCTTCGTGCGGTCGCGCGACAGCGTCTTCTTGAGCTCCGCGAGCACGGCGTTGCGGTGCTCGGTGTTCTCCATGTCGATGAAGTCGAGGATGATGATGCCGCCCAGGTTGCGCAGCCGCAGCTGGCGGGCGATGGCGTGTGCCGCTTCCAGGTTCGTCTTGAAGATCGTGTCGGCGAAATTGCGCCCGCCGACGAAGCCGCCCGTGTTGACGTCGATGGTCGTCATCGCCTCGGTCTGGTCGACGATCAGGTAGCCGCCCGATTTCAGGTCCACGCGCCGGCCCAGCGCGCGCAGGATCTCTTCCTCGACGCCGTACAGGTCGAACAGCGGGCGCTCGCCCGTGTAATGCTGCAGGCGCGACAGCACGCTCGGCGTGTACACCTGGGCGAATTCGACGAGTTTCAGGTAGTTCTCGCGCGAGTCGACGAGGATCGCGGCCGTCTCGTCGTGCACGAAGTCGCGCAGCACGCGCTGGGCCAGGCTCAGGTCCTGGTACAGCAGGCTCGTCGCGGGACGCGTGCGCGCGCCCGTCATGATGGCGCCCCACGTCTTGCGCAGGTAGTCGACGTCGGCGGCGAGGTCGGCGTCGGACGCGTCCTCGGCCTGCGTACGCACGATATAGCCGCCTTTTTCGTCCGGCGGCAGCAGGCCCGCGAGGCGCGCGCGCAAGGCTTCGCGCTCGGATTCCTTCTCGATCTTCTGCGAGATGCCGATGTGTTTGTCCTGCGGCAGATAGACGAGCATGCGGCCCGCGATCGAGATCTGCGTCGACAGGCGCGCGCCCTTCGTGCCGATCGGGTCCTTGATCACCTGGACGGTCAGCACCTGGCCGTCGAACAGGATCTTTTCGATGGGCGTTGGAGGGGCGCTGCTGCTGCCGTTCGCGCCGTCGTGCGGCCTGGCCTCCCAGATGTCGGCCACGTGCAGGAACGCGGCGCGTTCGAGGCCGATGTCGATGAAGGCCGACTGCATGCCTGGGAGTACCCGCACGACCTTGCCGAGATAGACGTTGCCCGCGAGACCGCGGGTGAGCGTACGCTCGATGTGCAGCTCTTGTACGGCACCCTGAACCACCAGCGCGACGCGCGTTTCCTGGGGGGTGATGTTGATCAGGATGTCTTCAGTCATGAGGCTGGGTTCTAATTGTTGTCTCTGGTCACATCATACACGTAGGGTGGGGTATGTGAGGCCGGGGGCCTCGCATACGAACGTGCCCACGCGTGACGTATGCGATCCGT
>Ga0308166_1001435_pt1 | contig 25300 bp, 13 predicted proteins | sample PhyCR2_2_FD_202137 | JGI IMG/M metagenome (GOLD analysis project Ga0308166, IMG submission 202137) | Phyllosphere microbial communities from UC Gill Tract Community Farm, Albany, California, United States - DLSLCC.R2 | ecosystem: Host-associated > Plants > Phyllosphere > Unclassified | place... | reverse complement strand
AGAACCTGTCCGAAGACGACAAACTGCAAGCCGAACTGGAATTCGAAGGCAAACTGCGCACGCTGATGGGTGAATACTCCAAGTCGCTGCGTGACATCATCGCGCTGCTGGATCCGGAAGCCAAATCCAAGGCGCCACGTGGCGGCGCAGTAAAAACTACCGGCACCAAGCGTGCACGCAAAGTTAAGCAATACAAAAACCCGCACAACGGTGAAGTCATCGAAACCAAAGGTGGCAACCACAAGACTCTGAAAGAGTGGAAAGCCAAGTGGGGCGGTGACGTGGTTGAAGGTTGGGCAACCCTGCTGGGCTAAGCCGCGACGCTTTCGCCGAGCGATCCGCGAACAAAAAAACGCCAGCTTGAGCTGGCGTTTTTTTATGCCCGCAAATTAATTCCGGGTATGTTCGATTTCAAAGATTCAAACGTTTGCGTAATGCCTGGACATAGTTCTGCCAGTCATTGAGTACCTCGCGCTGCAGGGGCGTCGCACTAAGCGACCATTGCTCGGCCGCTTCTGTAAAAGACTGCACGGTATTCGGCGCGCCGGCCTCGGGTTGCGTAAGACGCTGCTGACAAAACAATCTCCAGCGCTCTTGTTCAGCCACATCCAGGGTGTCTGGAAAGTTGCGTGCTCGATATCGAAAAAGTAATTCAGGCAAACGTTCATCATCGAAAGGCCATGCCTCTTGCGCCAATTGCGCAGGATCAGCCGCTCGAACTTGTTCGCATAGACGCCGATCACGATCACCGATAAATCCGTCGTACAACTGTTGCTCGGGATCTTCGCTGGGAGTGAAATCTTCGCTGGCATAAATCGCTGCGATTTTATCTTTCCAGACTTGTTGTGCGTCAGTTAGTCGCATGACCCGTTCATCATAAAGCGCCATATCCAGCCCAAGGCGTTGCTGATCTTCTGCGCGCAATACCTTCAGCGGCGCTACCACCGGGCAACGATTGATGTGAATGAGCTTGAGCGGCACCGGCAGTTCACCTTCGGCCAACTCATCACGGCGGGTGTACAAGCGCTGGCGCAGCGTTTGCGCGTCGAGCTCCAGCAGCCCCTGCGGATCGAGATGCAAGTCACAGACGATCAAGGCGTTGCGGTTCTTCGGGTGCCAGGCCAGCGGCAGGACCACGCCGACATAACTGCGCGCCGCCGAGAAACGTCCGGACACATGCACCATTGGCTGCAACAGGCGGATCTGATCCATGACCTTTTGTTTGCTGCGCAACTGGAACAGCCACTCGTAGAGCTTGGGTTGTTTCTCGCGAATCAGCCGCGCCAACGCAATCGTAGCGCGCACATCCGACAGCGCCTCGTGGGCATGGCCGTGATCGATATGGTTGGCCGCTGTCAGGCGTTCGAGCTTGAGGGTGACCCGGCCTTCATCATCGGTCGGCCAGACCAGACCCTCCGGGCGCAACGCGTAAGCGGCGCGCACCACATCAATCAGATCCCAGCGACTGTTGCCACCCTGCCATTCACGGGCGTAGGGGTCGAAGAAGTTGCGATACAGGCTGTAGCGAGTCATCTCATCGTCGAAACGCAAGGTGTTGTAACCGGCGCCGCAGGTACCCGGTGCGGCCAGTTGCGCATGCACGCGAGTCATGAAATCGGCTTCGCTCAGGCCTTTCTCGGCGAGCTGGCCGGGGGTGATGCCGGTGATCGCACAGGCCGCCGGATGCGGGAGGATGTCTTCGCTGGGCTGGCAATAGAGGTTGACCGGCTCATCGATTTCGTTGAGCGCATGGTCGGTGCGGATCCCGGCCACTTGCAGCGGCCGGTCGTTGCGCGGATTGATGCCAGTGGTTTCGTAGTCGTACCAGAAGATTGAAGTCACGGGCGCATCCTGAACAGAAGATCGGCGAAGTCTAGGCGCTCAGCCGACTCCGGAGCCAGTCTCCTGTCCTCCGAACAGCATTTTTTCCAATTTCCTACAGCTTAAAGGTACTCGAACTGTGGGAGCGAGCTTGCTCAACCGAAGGGGCCAGCACATTCAACATTGAGGCTGCCTGTCACTGCGCCTTCGCGAGCAAGCTCGCTCCCACATGGGCCAGTATCGTCAGCCTCTACGGAGTGGTTACACGCTGTGCAATACATAGTGATGTCGTTTCCCCCCGAGAGGCTGCTAGCATCAGGCGCACTTGCATCCCGGACAGGCGAACATCAGGTAGCCCATGCTCGAACACACAGCACCGCCAAGGAAAGCACCGCTGGATACGCGGCATCAGGTCGAAACGCCGGAAGGCATCGACCTGCCGTTGCGCCCTGCCGGGTTGATGGTGCGCGCCGTGGCATTTGCCATCGATCTAGGGATCCGCGGCCTGATTCTGGGCGTGCTGTTTATCGCACTGGCATTTCTCGGCCAGCTCGGCATGGGCCTCGGCTCTTTGCTGCTGTTTGCCATCAGTTGGTGGTACATGGTGCTGTTCGAGGTACTGCGTCAGGGCCGCTCGCCGGGTAAACAGTGGATGGGCTTGCGCGTCGTGCACGACGACGGCACGCCGATCGGCTGGTCGGCCTCGTTGCTGCGCAACCTGCTGCGTTTCGTCGATCTGCTGCCGTTCGGCTATTTTCTTGGTGCGCTCAGTTGCCTGCAGCACCCGTCCTTCAAACGCCTCGGCGATCTTGCCGCCGGCACGCTGGTGGTTTACAGCGAGCGGCCGCTGAGCCGTCCGCAATTGCCTGACGCCGAACCTCGTCGCTGCCCCTTTGCGCTCACGCTCAGCGAACAACGCGCGGTGCTCGGTTTCGCCGAACGTCAGGCGTACCTGTCGCCGGCCCGGGTCAATGAGCTGGCGGCATTGCTGGCTCAGCCGCTGCACATTTCTGCGCACAAAGCGGTATCCGAACTCAACGGCATTGCTCGCGGTCTGTTGGGGCCGACGCCATGAAGCAGAGCCTGTTCGAAACCCGCCACAAGGCCGAATGGGAGCGCTTCGCCGTGGCGCTCGAACACCTCGAACACGGCAAGGACACTTCGCAAGTGGCCGCTTTCCCCAAGGCCTATCGACGCCTCTGCCAACATCTGGCCCTGGCCCAGGCGCGCGGCTACAGCAGTTTTCTCATCGACTCATTGCAGCAGCAAGTGCTGCGCGGTCATCAACAGCTGTATCGGCATCGCAGTCGCCTGGGTGCGCAAATCATCAGTTTTATTCTCGCCGACTTCCCGCGACTGGTGCGTGAAGAGTGGCGCTTCGTCGCGGTCGCCAGCCTGCTGTTCTTCGGCAGCCTGATCGGTTTCGCACTGCTGGTTTACCTGTTCCCGGAACTGATCTACAACCTGATCCCGGCCGATCAGGTGCGCGAGATGCAAGGCATGTACGACCCTGTTGGCGGCCACCTCGGCCGCTCCGCGGAACGGGCAGCCAGCGAAGACTGGGTGATGTTCGGCTATTACGTCATGCACAACATCGGCATTGCCTTTCAGACCTTCGCCAGCGGTTTGCTGATGGGCGTGGGCAGCGGTTTTTTCCTGCTCTACAACGGCATGATCATCGGCGCGGTGGCCGGACACCTCAGCGAAATCGGTTTTGGCCAGACCTTCTGGTCGTTCGTGATCGCTCACGGTGCATTCGAACTGACCGCCATCGCTCTCGCCGGTGCAGCGGGCCTGAAGCTGGGCTGGGCGCTGATTGCACCGGGGCGCCTGACGCGCAGCGAGGCACTGCGCCTGGCTGCGCGCAAAAGCGTAATGCTGGTGTGCGGGGTCATGCTGTTCTTGCTCATCGCTGCATTCATCGAGGCTTACTGGTCGTCGAAAACCAGCGTCACGCCGCTGACCAAATACGCCGTCGGCGCCGCGCTGTGGCTGGCCGTTGCGGTGTATCTGCTGTTTGCCGGAAGGACCCGCCATGCGCCTGAGTGACGCCAGTGTGGTGATTCGACCGCGCACGACCTGGGAAGCCATGGACCTGGGCGTGTTGATGAGCCAACAGCACCGCCGGTTATTAATGACCAGTTGGGCGATCGTCACCCTGCCGCTGTTCGCCCTGCTCAGCCTGTTGCTGTGGGATTCGCCATCGCTGGCGGTGTTCATTTTCTGGTGGCTGAAACCGGCCTATGAACGCCTGCCGTTGTACATCCTTTCCAAAGCGCTGTTCGGCGAAACGCCAACGCTCAAACAAGCCTTGCGTGAATGGCCGCGCCTGCTCAAGCCGCAACTGCTGGCGAGTCTGACCTGGCGACGGCTGAGCCTGAGTCGCAGCTTTGTGCTGCCGGTGACGCAACTCGAAGGTCTCGACGGCGAGGCCAGGCAACAACGGCTGCAGGTGCTGCTGCAACGTAACGGCGGCGCCGCGCAATGGTTGACGATTATCGGCATGCATCTGGAAACCGCGCTGTGGATCGGTTTGATGCTGCTGTTCTATATGTTGCTGCCGCAGCAGATCGAAACCGATTGGGACTGGCAGTCGCTGCTGCTCGCCGCCGATCAGGACTGGCGTTGGCTGGAGCATCTGACCAACGTTTTTTATGCACTGATCCTGGTGGCCTGGGGACCGGTATATGTCGCCTGCGGTTTCAGCCTGTACCTGAACCGCCGCACACAACTGGAAGCCTGGGATATCGAGCTGGTTTTCCGCCGTTTGCGCCAGCGCTTGAACAACGGCGTGCTCGGGATGTTGCTGGCGGCGTGTCTGCTGCTGCCGAATCTGCAACCGGCATGGGCCAGCGATGCGCCGGATGCTCCAAGGTTGCTCAATCAGCCGCTGACCAGTCAGGCCTCGCGTGACAGCATCCAGTCGCTGCTTGAGCAACCGCCGTTCAAGAACAAGGAAAGCGTCACCCGCTATCGCTTCGGCGACGACCCGGCAAAACCCGCCGAGAACGAGCAACCGGGCGAGGCACCGCAGTGGCTGAAAAACCTGCTCGGCTGGCTCGACGGTCGGCACCTCGATAGCCTCGCCGGCGTGATTGAAGTGCTGCTGTGGGGCGCGCTGATAGCCGCGCTGGGCTGGCTTATCTGGCGTTATCGCGAATTCCTCGGGGCTTTCGTCAGCCGCCGCCCGAACCTGCCAACGCGCCGCAAATCAGCGGCGCCGTCACAAGTCTTCGGCCTTGATCTGAACCGTGAAACCCTGCCGAATGACATCGCCGCCAGCGCCGAACAGTTGTGGCTGAGCGAACCTCGCGCCGCGCTGGGCCTGCTCTATCGCGGCCTGCTGAGCCATCTGTTGCATGATTTTGACCTGACGCTGAAAGCCGCCGACACGGAAAACCAGATCCTCAAACGCATTGAGCAATTACAACGCCCGGACCTGCTCGCCTACAGCCGCAACCTTACTGCTCACTGGCAGAACATGGCCTACGGGCATCGGGTTCCAGCCGCGCATCTGCAAGCAGAACTGTGCGACGGCTGGCGTGAATTGTTCAGCAAAGGATCCGGGCATTGAACCGGCGCATCGGCTGGTTGTTGGGTGCGCTGGCGCTTCTGCTGCTTGGCGGCATGAGCCTGTTCCTTTACCTCAAGGCCCAGCCGTATCAGGAAACCATTGATCACGGCCCCTCGCCTGCCGCGCAAGCCAATCCTTACTTGGCGGCGGAAATGTTCCTGCGCGAGCGCGGCCTCTCGGTCAATCACGCCGAGACCTTGGCGGTGCTGCCGCAGATCGATCCGCATAGCCACACGTTGCTTTTGTTTGGCGAGCGCGCTCGGATGACGCCGCGTGAAGTCGATCAAGTGCTGAACTGGACTCGCGCCGGCGGGCGGCTGGTGTTTGTTGCCGAGTCGCTGTGGGATGCGCAAACCCGGCAAAGTAATGATTTGCTGCTCGACCGGGTGCAACTGCAGCAATCGCTGAGCAAGGATCTGAAAGATCCTCCGGAAGCAGTGGAAAAGGACCGCTTCCCGAAACTGACCAAGCTGTACCTGGAAGACGAAGATGCGCCGGCCTACGCCGGGTTCGACACCGACTTCCACCTCGACGACCCCAACAATGTCGCGCAAGCCTGGGCCAACAGCGCCAAAGCCACGCACATGATGCAACGGGTGTACGGCCTCGGCACAGTCACCGTGGTCACCGATGCCGAGCTGTGGAAAGCCCCGACCATCGGCCAATACGATAACGCCTGGCTGCTTTGGTACCTTAGCGCCGACACCGACGTCACGCTGATTTACAACACGGCGCACGACGGTTTGTGGTCGTTGCTCTGGCACTATTTCCCGCAGGCCATCGTCGCCCTGCTCGCTTTGATCGGCCTGTGGCTGTGGCAGGCCGGCGTGCGTCACGGCCCGGTGCAAATGCCGGCGCCAGCGGGCCGCCGACAGTTGCTCGAACATCTGCGCGCCAGCGCCGATTTCCTCCTGCGCCACAACGGCCAGCAGGCGCTGCTGCAAGCCTTGCAACAAGACATCCTGCGCCGCGCCCGCCGCCGCCATCCCGGTTTCGATCAATTGAATGTGGCCGAGCAATGGCTGGCGTTATCGCGCCTGACCCGGCAACCCACCCGCGCCATCAGCCAGGCCCTGAGCCCACGACCGAAGCAGCGATTGTCCAGCGCCGAATTCAGCCGTCAGGTCGCTCATCTGCAAACCTTGAGGAACGCGTTATGACTGAACAGATCGAGCCCGGCAGCGCGACGCACGCCGCCCAGCAACGCCAGCGTGCCAGCCAGTTGGCGCAGGCGGTACGCAACGAATTGAACAAGGCCTTGATCGGCCAGGAGGCGGTGATCGACGATGTCCTGACCGCACTGATCGCCGGCGGCCACGTGCTGCTCGAAGGCGTGCCCGGCCTGGGCAAGACCTTGCTGGTGCGGGCACTGGCGCGATGCTTCGGCGGCGAGTTCGCGCGCATCCAGTTCACCCCGGATTTGATGCCCAGTGACGTCACCGGTCACGCCGTGTACGACCTGCAGACCGAACAGTTCAAGCTGCGCAAAGGCCCGCTGTTCACCAACCTGTTGCTGGCCGATGAGATCAACCGCGCCCCGGCGAAAACCCAGGCAGCGTTGCTTGAAGCCATGCAGGAACGTCAGGTGACGCTCGAAGGTCGCGCGCTGCCGATCGCGCAGCCGTTCATGGTGCTGGCGACGCAGAATCCGATCGAACAGGAAGGCACCTATCCACTGCCGGAAGCCGAACTCGACCGCTTCATGCTCAAGGTGCGCATGGATTATCCCGACGCCGATCAGGAGTTGAACATGGTCCGTCAGGTCTGTCGTTCGACCCGCGCCGACATGCTCGATGTGCAACCGCTGCGCACGGTGTTGCAGGCCAAGGACGTGCAAGCCTTGCAACGCATTGCGAGTGACTTGCCGCTGGACGATCAGGTCCTCGACTATGCCGTACGCCTGGCGCGCAGTACGCGCACCTGGCCGGGGCTGACCCTCGGCGCCGGACCACGCGCCTCGATTGCACTGGTGCGTTGTGCCCGTGCCCGGGCGTTATTGCGCGGCGGCGAGTTTGTCATTCCGGATGACATCAAAGCCTGCGCGCTGGCGGTGCTGCGCCATCGCGTGCGCATCGCGCCGGAACTGGATATCGAAGGTCTGCAGGTCGATCAGGTGCTTGCGCAATTGCTCGACCAAGTACCGGCGCCGCGCCTGTGAAACCCTCGCGACTGCTGCTGATCTGGCTGACCGTGCTGCTGGTGGTCAGCATGGTGCTCGGCACTTTGCAGGCTTTGCAGCTTGAAGTTCCAAGTAGTCTGGTTTCGATCAACTGGGGTTTGCTCCTGGCGCTGTTGGCGCTGGCAGTGATTGACGCGGTGCGCCTCAGACGTTTGCCCTCGCCGCTTATCAAAAGGCAGATGCCCGGCAGCCTGGCACTGGGGCGCTGGGCAGAGGTACAACTGGAAGTTGCCCATGAGTTTGCCGAGCCACTGTACATCGATCTCTTCGACCACGTCCCCGAGGGCCTCGCGTTCGAACATCAGCCATTGGCCGTCGAGCTCCAACCCGGTCATGTCAGCTGGATCACCTACCGTTTGCGCCCGACCAGACGCGGGCATTTGCGCTTCGAGCAGTGCGAAGTCAATCTGCCGAGTCCCTTGGGCTTATGGTCAGGCAAACGCCTGATCAAGGTCGCCGATCAGACCCGTGTGTATCCCGACTTCGCCCGGCTCTACGGTGGTGAATTACGCGCCGTCGACAACTGGCTGAGCCAGCTCGGCGTGCGCCAGCGGCAACGTCGCGGGCAGGGTCAGGAATTTCATCAACTGCGCGAATTTCGTGAAGGCGACAGCCTGCGCCAGATCGACTGGAAAGCCACCGCGCGCCAGCGCTCTCCGATTGCCCGTGAGTACGAAGATGAACGTGATCAACAGATCATCTTTCTGCTCGATTGCGGCCGGCAGATGCGCAGTCAGGATGGTGAACTGTCGCACTTCGACCACGCGCTCAATGCCTGTCTGTTGCTCGCTTATGTTGCGCTGCGACAGGGGGATGCGGTGGGGTTGAGTACGTTTGCCGGTGATCAGCCGCGCCATGTCGTACCGGTCAAAGGCAGCGGGCAACTGCACGTCCTGCTCAACGCTGTTCATGATCTGGAGACCACGCAGCGCCCTGCCGATTATCAGGCCGCCACCAATCAACTGCTGACACGACAGAAGCGCCGGGCACTGGTGGTACTGGTGACCAACCTGCGTGATGAAGACGACGAGGAGCTGCTGAGCGCGGTCAAGCGCCTGAGCGCACAACATCGGGTGCTGGTCGCCAGCCTGCGCGAAGAAACATTGGATACGTTACGCCAGGCACCGGTGCAAACCTTGCCCGAGGCATTGGCTTACTGCGGCACGGTGAACTACATGAATGAACGGACAGAACTCCATGAGCGGTTGAGCGCTCATGGCGTTCCGGTGGTAGATGTCCGGCCCGCCGAGTTGGGGGCCGGACTGGTGACGCAGTATCTCAGTTGGAAAAGGAGCGGAACCGCATGATCCCGTACTGATTTGTGTACGAGGTTCAAGGCAACTCCGAGTCAAAGAATTGAAGCCGGAATACTTCCTCTTCAAGTACCGCCCCCTGCTCATCGACAACAGAAGCACGAACGGTCTTGTAGCCAACCATTCCTTGCGACGAATAACTTTTTCTCACCCATCCATCTTCTGTTGAAAATGACGAGCCATCGGGATCACTGTTCAGTACCCAGAGAACTTTTTGGCCAACAATCGGCTTGCCGTCGGGGATTGATACGATCCTGAACGAGATGGGCACAGATTGATCAATCGGGTAACTGCCGCTGCCGCTGATCTCAGTCATCATTCGCTCGTGCGCTTTAAGCGTAAAAAGAATCGAACTGACCTCCCATCCAGCCAGCCCCCCCGGAACGGCTGCATCGAGAAGACCGGATTGAAAAGCCGAAAGTCGGAACACGACATTGGCGATACCCTGGCTATCCGTTGTCGTCGGTGCGATGTCGACTCCAGAGAATTCCCAATTGACCTCAACGTTTGCCAAGGGATTACCGGTAATGGCCGAAACGACGTAAACCCGGGCTGAAACTTCCTGCCCCGGATAACCGCTCGGGTCATCACTGACCAGCTCTTTGATCTCTCGCGGCTCGTGCAGGAAATACGGCAATGAAATCGACTCCGAATACTGCGCATCCCCCACGGTCGCCGTCAGTTGCGCCGCTCCGGGAGTCTTGGGCACGAAACGGATCCGCGCCTCGCCGTAGAAGTTAGTGGTCGTCGTCACCTCGCCAAGATCCGGAGCGCGCCAGACAACTTTCATCCTCGCCATCGGCCTGCCGCTGATAGCCGAAACAATGGTGATCTGCTCGGACACCGCTTCGCGCCAGAACAGCGTCTGACTAACCCGCGAACGCTCGGCGATTTTCACCACTTGCGCGCCTTCGCCCACCGACATTGCGTTGACAGGTGACCATCGAGCCAGGCTTTCGCAGGCCAGAAACAAGCCGAAACTGCCGTTACGCTGGTCATCGACCGTGAAGTAATCGGTGAATCCCGTCTCACCATGGAAAACCCTCGGCAAACCGAGTACTGGCTGAGCAAAGCGGATACCCAGTGCCTCCGGGCCGGTACCGACTATCCCCAATGTCAATTTGCGTCCAGACAGGAAAGTGTCACCCGGGGCGTTTACATCGATTTTATGGGTCAGTTTGCGCCGCGCAAAACCGGTGTCCTGGCCGAAAGGCTGTGCCGGGCTGAGATCCATACTGAACAGCAATCGATCCCAGGGGTCGTTGGCCAGCGAACATACCTCCATCGAGCGTGTATCAGTAACATTGTCATACGGACTGTTCACAGAAACTTCGACCGTTGCATTGCCCTCCTTCGCTGCCTCATAGGCATAGCGAACCCATCCCTCTTCATCTGTAACATGCTCTTCAGTATTGCCGTTCACCGTCCACAGTGTTCGTGCTTGAGCCATCCGGTTTTCCGAGAAGTCCGAACGGACCTTCGCCCACATCCATGCCGGATCCTGACCCACGATCGGAAAAACGGCAGACTCACGCACGGTTTCAATGCTCAGTTTGTTGTGGCCCAAGTGCATTCTGGTGACATCCGTCGGGTCAGCGCTAGTCAAGAAATGTAGACCGAACTCACCGCCACCCCGACTATTCGAACAATCCAGTGTCCAGGTCATGCCACTTTCATCAATAAAATTCGAGGTCCTGACTGGAGGATCGAGAATGATCCCCAGATCTTCGGCCGAGCTTCCGGACCAACTCAAATCCATTTCAGTACCTACCAGAGGACTCAACGCATTCGTTCTGAAAATATACCGGTGCACAGCGCCAATGCAGGGATACAGCGACTGACCTCGTTTGGAGGGCATTTGATCGAGAACAAGCTCGAACTCATCGTAAATATCCGGCGAAAGCAAGCGACCGAGCAACTCCCGATCCTCCAGTGAATCGGTCAACAACCGCAGTCCGAACATACTGCTGCGGCTCGTTGCGAACTCAGAACTCAGGGTCCAGACCAATGGTTCATCTGCCCGCAATATCCTCGGCTCGCCAAGCTCACTCACCGCCAGCCCGATGTCTGATCCATCAACGCCCCATGCCAAGGTAATTTCCTGGCCGATAAGAGGACTGTCGGCAAGCGCCGTGACCTCCAGAGAATGGATTTGACCTCGTCGGCAGAAAAGACCCAGAACATTGTCGATGTAGCCGCGATCAAATGTGATGTTGACCTTGTCTTTCCATGAACTTCTGGCAATCGCTGTCACGCTGAATTCGCACTCATGCGGCTCGGCAGATTCATGCGCTCGGACCGCTGCAGTGATTTCATGAGTCCCGGGTTCTCTGGTGTAAAACTTCAGGCTTCCCCAACCAGCGCTTCCCGTTTGGCTCTGCACGACGCCGTCGGCGGTTTGCCACTTGACCAGCGCACCGATCACCGGTTCGCCGTCGCCCTCATCGGTAACATGCACCACTTGCAATCGCAGATACGCACTTTCGTGCTCCTCCACCACCGGACTATTCCCGGCCTGGCGTATCTCTTTGATCCTGATCCTGTTGCGCGCCAGCGACATGCGCTTCCTGGGCGACGGCAACAACAGCTTCGAGCAGCCCAGTGACAACTCGAATATCCCGTCGCGCCGGTCTTCGCAGTTCAGCATCCAGGAGGCAGTGCCCCCGTCATCGATCGGCATGGGCACTGCCGTTTCCAGAGGCGGACTGACAACGACACCCAGTTGCTCATGCCTGTCACCATGCCAGTGCAGATAGAAGTCGCTGCCTCGCAGAGGACTGTCTGCCGCCAGCATGACATCAATGGAATGGGTGGCGCCTCGGTTCGGATAACTGTTATCAATCCAGTCCCTGATCTCGTTGTTTTCAAAGACAGTCAAATGTGCCCACGGGTCCTCGCCCAGTACCAGCACGTCAAACGTCTGGGTCCACACACCCTGCTTGTAATAAAGGCTGACCACAGAGGCTTCAATAATGAAGTCCCCTGCTGCCTTCGCCTCGTAATCGAAGTAGGCCCAGCCTTGTTCATCCGTAACGGCAGCCGCCAACACCCGTTGCTCGGTCGACCAGTTCACCGTAAGCCCGGCCAATGGCTGGCCGGTGTAAAACGACGCCACTTGCACACCCAGGCGAACAGTTTGCTCAATCAACGGATAGTAAGCGGCCTCGACCACCTCGCGAAAAATCAGTCGATGATGCCCCAGCGATACAGGGATCTCGTAGGCCTGCGCGGTGTAACGGTTGCGTAAACTCAGGGTGAATTGATATTCCTGATCATCGATCAACGGGCAATCGAGCGTCCATGGCAAGTCCAGCGATTGCTGAATGTCCCAAGCAGGAGACGCGACAATGGAGCCCTGCGGGTTATTGTCGATGCTCAACGCAACCGGGGTGTCGCGCCAAGGGTTATCCGGCACAGGTACAAAACCGAGTACGTGGGGCGTGATCAATGCGTCGCTGCCAAAAGTTGCGCCGCTGCTGGCGCCCTGACACAGGTACATTTTGCTCAAGGGTCGGAACGACATACCGTCCAGCGTTATTTCCTGCAACTCGAGCGGGGCGAGTTTCAACGCGATCTTGACGCGTGTAACCCAGAGTTCGCCAAATGGACTCGAAGACTCTGTTGAGCTGCATATTTCGATGCGCAGCGGCTTTGAGCTTGAGAGGTCCGATGTCAGTTCCACCTCATGCAGGGTCGGACTGAATCGCCTCTCTGGCCCTGATCCGAAACCCTCGCGCTGTTGTGCCTGCCCGGCTTCACCGTCGGGTTTGAGTTCGATGCGATAATGCTCGGTTTCTCCCTGAGAAACCCTCACCCAGCCTGACTGGCTGAAACTGCTTTCCCACAGAAAACTCAGCCAATAAGCACCCTTGCCATCGGGATCTCTGGGAAGGGTGACGTCCTGAGTGACACCCCCGCCCTTCGGTGCTTTCATGTGCTTGATCGGCGTGTTGTCGTAATACGCCGTGCCTATAGCAACCGTCCCCGTCCTTGCCCAACATTCGAACCTTTCTTCGAAATCACCATTGCACACCAGGTTTTCATTCACCTGAACGATAGGCTCATTCATGACTGCGCACTCCCTTGCCCTTGCCGGCCAGACCCTCTTGCGCTGCATTGACCAACTCCTTCACCGAATCGATAAACGACTGATCTCCGCTCTTGCACGTATAGCGAATGCGCAAGATGCAATCGTTCATCGAGCACAGCATGGCCTGCTGCAGCGGCTTTTTATGCCATGGCCATTTCAGCTCCCAGGCGGACACCACCCCGGTATTTTCAAAGGGAAAGAGCAAACCTTCATCTGGCTTCGCCGCCGCCATGCCGTTGTCGGCAAACCCCACCGACAGGGCAATCTGTTGGCCCGGACGCAAGTTGAACAGCACATCGGCAGGGGCCACGTCCCCAGGATCAGGATTGTGCAAGTACTGCACCGACTGCACCGAAGCCCGGCTGGCGGTCATGCTGCCGACCTGCAGCAAGGTCGCGCGCACGTCCTCGAAAGGCCCCGTCAGCACTGGCAAGTCGACTTCCACCGAACTGATCTGCCGGCAGTAATGTCCAGGATAATCCCGATCGAACAGCAATTGCGTCAGTCTGAACTCAAGCGAGCCGGTGGTCTGCAGCTGCTTCAGTGCAGCCTCCCAAGTGCTGATGCCGACCTGAGGGTCTATTGCATCGTTGAACAGCTGACGCAAGGAGATGGTTTTCACCAGTTCCAGCCGCCGCTCGGTGCGCTGCAGGTACTCATGCTCCATGCGCAGCAGGTGCACGCGCAAATGCTCGCCAGCGGCCAAACCGTGGCGTTGATCCTGCCAGACCTGCGGCAAGGGAATATGGGAATCGTAATCGCCGGTTTCGGCATTCATCGCCGCTTGCGCGCTGAGGCACAGACTGACCACCGCGTCGTAAGCCTGATAGTGCAAGGCTTTGAGCTGGCCCAGCATCCAGCCGAACAATTCGGCATTGGTCGCGCGCTTTTTCAGATAGTTGTACATCGTCAAAGCCTGAGCGTTAGCTCGCAGCGTTTGCGCGAGGTTGGTTCTGGCCGCATCAACCGCATGGTTCTGCGCGACGATCTGCGCATCGATGGCCGCGATTTCTGCCAACGCCTGATCGCGTTGCAGCCCCCATTCGTTGCGGCGACGGCGATAGCCTTCGGTGGTGGCTTGCTTGTCTGCATCGATTTGCAGCATCGACGAAGCTATTTCCAGGCCAAAGCAGATGGCATCCGTGACTTTATCGACCCGAAAACCACCGTTCGCCATCCCGAAAATATTAGGCGCAGCCGCCACCGCGGCGCCTACCGGTTTGAGAATTTTGGCAGCCAGCGCCAACTCTTTGGACTGGTCCAGGTTTGCCATGACCTGATATTCGACAGCCGACACGTTTTCGTCATAGCGGGCTGCGTAAGCATCAGCCCGTTCCCGCGCCACTGCCCGGCTCTGCTCAAGCGCCGTCGTGCTCGCTTCCAACTGAGCGATGGATTGCTCCTGCAAGGTTCTGGCGTAGTTGCCCAACTCCACCAGATGGTTTTGCTGCAGCTCTTCCTGCTCTGCACGGTCATGCCGCTCAAGCAGATTGAGTACCTGGCTGCCGTAATCCTGCAAGGCCTGCACCGCACGCAAGGCAACCTCGAAGATCGCACGCCAGCGAAACGCAATCACCACCAGCCGGCCACCCATCGGTCTGGCGCCACCGACGCCACCTGCGGCCAGATCGCGCAGCAATTGGTTCGGGTCAGTCGGTGGGTTGAACAACGGCAGGAGCATGGGCTTGCCATCAATCGTCAGGTGGTTGCGCAAGTTGTTCATGCGGTACTGCGGCTGGTTGAACCAAGAGAGCAACTCATCGTTGATGGGTGCCCTGAACGGCGGACATCCCAACATGCCCAGCATGGGAGCCGTATCCGAGCCGGCCGGAACATCTGCCAGGCTGTAATTTAATGTCTGCTCGAAAGTTTCCAGTGCCGTACGCGTGCAGCTTTGGGCCAGAAGGCTCCCCAGCGTCGCGGTCTGCCACAAGTTCACCGTTTGAGTCAGAGGCGGTTTGCCCATCAATGACCCCGCTTGCACATAGCACAGCTTTGCCGCCACCAGGCTTTCGCGGGTCAGTTGGCGGTAATGCCAGTCCCCCCAGGCCATGAGATTCTTCACATACTCGATGAACATCAGCAGCCTCAAATGCACAGGCGCTGAATATCCAATTGCATCCGGATCGGCGGGCGCCACGGCTTCACAGCCGGCATTGCCCAGATCGTTGATCAACGGTCGGCAGCGCCAGTAACTCGGTTTTTCGGGGACCGAGCTGCTGTCGGCGGTAGCCCGGGGATCAAAGACGAAATGCAACCACGTCTGTGCTTCGGCAAACCGTTCTTCATCACGCAAGCGTGTCGCGATCAAATGCGGCAAATGGAAAAACAGCTCCCAGAAAAACAGCCCGTTGGCACCGTCGAAAGCGCCGTTGCGTTCCTCGAAATCAGCAGCAGTGGGTGGCGGCTCTGACAAATGCTGAGAGTCCCAGTTGATCAGCGTGGCTGGAGAGGCAGTGGAGCGTGTGACCAACTCGGGGCCGAACAGCGAATTGAGCCGAACGTATCGCAGCGCCCAGCCAGCGCCCAGTTGAAAGTCGAGGAATTGGGCGGCATCCGTGGTCTTTTTCAGCAGTGTTGGCGGGCGGAAATCAGAGAGATCGACAATCGTCAGGTCAAACTGTTTGCCGCCAAAGCCTTCAGTATCGTTCTTTAGAGTGAACTTGACGTTGTCCCAGTGCCCCTTTGGTCGAGTGAAGCTCCCCAAGAACTTCATGGTCCAGTCGCCGGCGACTGCGACCTCACTTTTCACAGGTTTAGGGTCGTCAGCCGTTGCAAGTTCCAACTGCAAGGTAAACGCAGTCTTTTCGACACCTGGTAACCCTGTTGACCTGCAAACCCCCTCAACCGTCAGCACATCGTTGTTACCCACTCGCATGGCGAAGACGTTCAGCCCCAGAAAAGCTGCCATGGAGCCTGGCGGCGACTCGCTTGATACCACCTTAACCTCAAGACCCAAGGGGTGCTGAACCGTCAAGGCAGAAACAAATCGATCGCTCTTGGCCAACTCAAGCCAGTTGCCACTGTCCCCGGTAACGGGACGCATCAGCACATCGATGATTGCGATCTCTTTCAAGGCACCTGTACCGGTTTTATCGTTGACCAGCAATACCCCCAGCTTGCCTTTGGGGAGCTGAGGGTCGGCCCACACGGTTGCAATCAGCCTGGCATCTGCAGAGATATCCTCATCAAACTCGCTATGGCGTAAATTCAAAGGCGCCGACCACTGGCCGTTCTGCTTCATAAAGGCCACATTGATATGCAGTTGATGGGGCACGAATCGGGATCTGTCGTCTGGCAATGCCGATTCTCCGTCACCCGCAGGATCGGCTTTGATGATCTCGCCGACCTTGTCCCGCCACTCCGCCCAGACCAGACACAGCCGGCCGTTCCAGACCACCGGACGCATGTCCAGCACCCGCCCGGCGGGTTGAATGTCCACCGCTTTCCACTCACTCCACGCCGCCGGGTTGACGGCGAGGCAAGTGGGCGTGATCTCGATTTGCGCCTTGCGCCAGAAGTACTGGAACGGCGGCACCCGCTGGCGTCCGACAAAGTAATAATCGGCGCCCTCAGGGGTTGTGCCGTCCATGTAGCCACTGATGACATCCAGATCGCAGATCTGCTCGAAGGCTTGCAAGTAACCCTGCAACGCCGCCTGAACCGAATCGGTGCTCAGACGGGCCTGGTTGAGATTGTTTTCAAGGGTCTTGAACAGATCCGTCTTGCGCTGACGCACAAACGGATTAATGTAGTTTTCCGGGTAGAGCGCGATCATCTGCACCGCTGCCCAGTCCGAGTAGTTGTTGTACAGCGCCCAGTTTTCCAACTGTTCAGGGGGAAACTCGTGGTTTACGAAACCTGGCTCCATTTTGTTGTACACCGCACTGATGAATTGCTGTGCACAACTGATCGCTTCGGCCACCCCCGACGTCTGTACCCGAGCACTGTCCAGCGGGTCGATGCGCAGCAATTCGAACACGTCCTCCGGGGTCCGCAAAGGCGGGTAACGCTCCGCCCTCACTTGCCCGATGCAGTACTCAAGCAACGCGCTACGACGTTTTCCCTGCAACAGGCCAATGTTGTTCGACGTCATGATCCTTGCTCCGTGGAAGAGATTCCCGCGTCACTGTCGGAAGGCGGTGCCGTTTGTTCAAGCGAGTCGGCGCGCCCTTGCATCACCCCAAACCTGATGGGTTCGAAGAGCGTCCCCAGCCCGCTTGCCAGGCTGCGTATACCGACCTGGAATTCACCGCTGAAATCGCTGGTGATATCAACCGTGGTTTCACCTTTGTGATTGGTGAAACCCTGTGTCGGACGGATCGTTGGTCTTTCTTCGGGATCTGTTTCTTGCTCCCAGGCCCAGTCCACCAGCATGTTGGCCCCAAGGTTTCCGTACTGGTCCACCATCGTGGCGTAGAGTGTGACTTCCTGACCAAGCGGCACGACCTCCGTTGGCACCGGAGACATTAGCCCGGTCGGGAAATTCATGCTGTTGACGTCGGCAATGACGTCGATGCTCACTGCCCACTCAGGCTCGAGCAAGCTCATCGAAAAATAAAGGCTGTCCGTGCCCAGGACTTTGCCGGGAGAATACTCAGCCGTGAGGACTCCTTTGGTATCAGTGATACCTGACGTGATGGTCCCTAGCTCGGAATGCCAGTCAACAGCGACACCTTTCAATGCTGCGCCCTGGGCGTCGGTGAGCGTCATCGTAATGATCGCTTTCTCGCCTGGTTTACCAGCGAAGACTTCTGTAGGCGTTACGATGCAAGTCATCCTGACCAGCTGGTTCAGTTCGCCCGGTATTTGCACGACCGGCACACGCGTCCGGGTCTGACTGAGCAACGCCAGTTCAGCCGCCTCGGCATAGGCCTCACTGGCATCGGTGGTCTCCGGCAAGGTACCGATGCGCAAAATGGTCCGGGCATCCATACCGGTCTGCATCGACAACTGGTAAACGCGCATCAGCAGATCCAGTTGCTCGAGGGTTTTCAACACTTGGGTTTCAGGATCGATATAGCGAACGCATTCGCTGACTTCCTGCGCGCTCCAGGCAAAGAACTCAGCCAGTTTGATGGCTGCGGCCTGTCGCACCACGCGTAATGCATCGGCGCTGAGCTTAGGCGGTAGCGAATGGACCTGACGCAGAAAGTCCAGCAATTTCTGCTCCGGTTGTTTACTCATGCTGAACGCGCGGGCCAGCGTGGTCATTGCGTAAAGTATGCGCAACGAGAACATATATTTTTGAGAGGGATCGATGATGGTGAGTGGGTCGACCCACACCTGATATCCATAATCCAGGTAATCCCCGACCAGAGCCGCACTCAAGCCCAGGGTCGAAACAACTTCAGCGCGCTGGCGCACAACAGCCAGCAATTCGAGTAACGAATCTGAAGGTTCGTCGCGCCTGCGCTCCGTCGCTGGCGATTCGAAGTCGGTGCGGTCACACACCTGGCGCAACAGTTGATACACCGAGGAATCGACCCAGTTCAGCACCAGAATGGCCAATTCGCCGTCGAGGCCGGCGTAGACTGCCAACGACTCCCTGACCAGCGACACCTGAGCGTCTCTGGCCTGCAGAAGAACGGTGAGCATGATCTCGACCAAAACGCTGACCTGGGTTTCCTCAATGTCCAGGCCGTTCCTGACGGCCCATTGAGCTTCGCGCGGGCAAAAGCCAAATAATCTTCCGGCGTCATGGCAGTGGGCAGAATCAGGCCATTGACGTCGACAAGCGGCGGCTGCCCCTCACTGTCAATCGAGAGCAAATCCAGCCAGTCTCTTCTTCCGGCCGGCGGAATACGGGCCACGAGAAATGAATTGTTGGATAACCGCGCGCTGGGCAGGAGGGTGCCGATCTTGTCGAAGAACTGCTGGTCCTGCTGGGAGAACTCGCGCAAACGCAGTGGTGCACTCACGTGCTGCAACATCCACAACACCGATATCTTGCTTTGTTCGCACCATTGCACACAGGCCTGCATGGCTTCGATCAGGCTCAGCACATCCGGACCGCCAGCCGTGGCGTCAGTGCGGCTGTCATCATCCGCCACGGCGACAATACGCGGCTTGCCCGCCAGCCCCTTGAGCCAGGTTTCGCCCCCCAGCACACTGAGCATCAACACGCCTTCGACCGGCGTGATATTCAACAGTCGAGGCAGTTTTACCAACCGGTAAAAACTGGAAATAACCGCCGAACTGCGTTCCAGCTTATCGATAAGGCCATGAGCCTGGGCTATGGCCACCGCCAGGTAATGGTAAGTCTGAAGATCGATACCCAAACCACTGCATAGCTGGCTGACCGTAAGATTGTCCTTGTCCGATGTCGGTATCAGCGCAAACGGTGTGTCGTCGAGTTTCAGCGGCTCGCGATAATTGTCCTGATTGTTGAAGACCTGATCGAACTGCGACAGTGCATCACCACGACCGTAGAGTGACATTTCATCGAGAAACACGGCGAAATCCGCCGCCGTGCACTTGTAGCGTTCACGCAATCGCTGAAACAGGCCCAATGCATGGATCACATTCACCGAAATCGCCCACACTTCAGACTTTTCCGCACCCCGTGCTTCAGCCCTGATCGCTGCCACCAACAAGGCGTCAGTCTGCTCAGGGGGCAGATTCAGCCATTTGTCCAGGCGTAACTTGCGGTTGAGTCGATCAAATGCACTCAAGCCTCTTGGGGTATTGGGATTAACGATAATCCGATGAAAATTATTCCCTGACTGGGTGGTGATACCGATAGCGGGGTGAGCATTATCATTGATGTAAACCGAGCCGGATCGGCCGCCTTCCGGAACGTCGGGCTCACTGGAGTATCTGACATTGGCCGAACGCCGCGGCGCGTAGTCCCCAACCGACAAAAGACTTGTCACCTCCTCGGCCACAAGATTTGTACGTTCAGCCAAATAAAATATCTGATTGAGATTCAGAAACTCCAAGTCTTCCGTGCCAAAGCTCTCCAGATAAAACTGATACATCTCCCCGGATTCTTTATATTCCTCAGTCACCAAACGCTGCTGGTACGGGCCAAGTCGAGAGGCATGAGCCAAGGCAGCAGCGGCGAGCCTGGTCAGAGACCCGGAGTGCAAGAAGTTGGGGAATTTACTGTCAACGATGTTGGCAAAATCCCCCACGGATCGATTGTTGAAACCGGCCACACCATCGATCGTGACCCAGTGCTGGTAATACGGCAGACCGTTGGGATAGCGCGCTTCGATCAATGCCTGTTCAATTGGAACCGTTGTGTTCGCAGCGATGAACGCCTGCAGCACGCGTACGATCACGTCGACGGATGACTCCAGCGCGTTCACCGTGTTACTGTCGACCGTCAACGTCATCAAATCCGTGCGACGCTCATGCAACGGCAGACTGGTGTTGTCGCCAACGGATTCGATCAAGTCGCGAATCAAGCGATACAAGAAGACGAGATACGCTGAAGGCCCGAACATGGATTCCAGAGAATCCGAGGGGCATTTGGTTCTCAACTGCAGATCGAATATTCGCTCCAGTTGCGGCCCGACAACAATCGACATCAAACCACTGGACGGTCCTGTCGACCCGGCTTTGTCCTCCTGCTGGTGATGTTCAATGAACCGACGCCGCACATAGGTCGCCAGGCTGTTGGCCCGGCGCAAAAAGCGCCGGGCCTCTTCCTGCTCAAGTCCGTACTCGCCGACCAGCACAGGAAGACCCTTTTCCACCAGAGAGAAAAACGATCCCCCCTGCTCAACGTAACTCCAGAGCTTCGAAAGCCGGTTTGGCGCGGTGGACGCTTGCTCACCAAACAGCTGAATGAACAACTGCGCAGCGGGACGGAGTGAATCAGCCATGGCCACATTCCTTGAGTCGATAACAGGCCCGGGGCGCCTGACTGATGTGTCAGGCGAACCCAGCGGTGCATAAGGATTTAGCGCTTTAACGCAACAATTGAAAACTGTCATAAATGACAGTTTTTATGACCACCCATCGGAATTTACAACCGCGCTTTGTCCGCCGGCGCTGATTCGATTTCAAACCGCTCGCTGACGACCCAGTCAGAACCCATCGGATCGCTGTCGCTTGGCTGCAGCTTGAAACGACACCAGTTGCCACCTGACGGTAGCGCTTGGTCAGACAGGCCTTGCCAGTCAGGGTCGACCTGAATCGACGCTCCCCATATCTTGTCCGGGTTGAACGGGTCGACCAGAACACCGACACCTTGACGGCCCTTGCCGGCAAACAGCACCGGGTTGCTGACCCAGCCTCCCGGCGCTGGTTTGTCAATGGTGGGTAGATAAGTCGCCAGCTGAAGCGTGCGTTTCGCGCTATCGGATTCAAACCCTTCGCAAGCCGCTACAACTTCCAGCTCATGATTGCCCTCGTCTTGCCCAGGCTCCAGCGTTACCGACCACGTCCGGTTTTCCCGCACCTCGACGTTTGCGTGGTCGCTACCCAGCGTCACGGATACGGTGTCGCCGGGCGTCGCGAAACCCGACACCACGACCCGTCGGCCGACATGGTCATCGGCAGTCGGGGTTTCGATAAACGGAGTCGCTGGCACGACCTTGTAACGCAAACGCTCATTGGGCTGAGAACGCAGCGCAATGCCATTGACGACGAGCGTCTGAAACGCCCAGATGGTTGTGTTGCCCACCGGCAAACTCACGTCCGCCTCCCAGTTGCCTGACGCGTTCACCTCGATATCCGTCAGCAATGGCTCAGTAGCGCCTTCCAGCCAGACCTCCACCAGCGCGGTACGTCTGCCCGTGCCAGCAATCTTCGAGATGCGCGGCACTTTCCCGCCAGGGATCGGCGTCGTGAATCGAGGCGGCGGCACCACCACCTTGAGTTCGTGCTCAGCGCTGTTGGATGACTTTTGCCCGTTGAGTGTCTGTTGCGCGTGGAGGAAATAATGCCTCAGCTCCAGATCGCGCAGTCCGATCGACCATTTGCCCTCCTCAAGCAATTCGAGCGGAGCACCCAGTTCTCCTCCCATCTGTTTGTCATGCAATTGCATCATCGCGCCCAGCATGCCGTTATCACCTTCAATGGTGACGTCGTACCCCACTTCTGAGCCGGATACCGGCGCGACGATGAGCGGTTGCAACATGACTCTGTGAACAGTGAAGGTTTTCGAGGTCGGTTCTGAAGGGAGATCGAGGATAGTTTGCGTGACCTCCACGGTATGTTTGATATTTGCCTCGAACGGGGTTGGTCGCTGAAACATCCAGGTGGCCCCCGTCACGGTCGCCACATGCGTCTCGGTATCGTCGCTGAACCGGAGCTTCACCACCGCTTCAGACCAACAAGTGCCGCTGAATATCGGCTCCAGACCCTCCTCGCAAGGATCATCCAGACCTGGCGCCAGCGGTGGAATCGTGACGTACAGGATGAAAGGACGTTGTGAGGGATTGTCCCCCAGATGCTGTGTAATGCGCACTTCCCGCTTGTTGGTTGGGCCCCACGTCACCAATGCCGGGGTCGACCATTTGCCGTTCACGACCACTACACATCGTGCAGCCTCGGTTGAATCGGGAAACCTGAGCGAGACGGTGGCGTCTGAATAACCTTCGCCGCTGAAGACGGGTAGATAGTCCTCGGTGTAGCTCGCCTTGATGATATCCGGCATGTCGTTGTGGACTTTGAATTCAACAGGCTTGGACTCGATCCAGCCATCGGCCTTGTCGGCGATTTTTTGCATCACCGTCACATCGTAGCTGCCCAAAGGCCAGACAACGGGGGCAGTTTCCCACTGGCCTTGAGCATTGACGCGAACGTTGGACGGCAAAGGCAGCGAGCCGTCGCTGTCAGAGAACTGGATTTCGGTCGAGAGGTTGTTATCGAAATGGCCAGTGCCGGAGAACTTCAAGCCAGTATCCGGGAGAAAGGTGACCTCAGGTTTTTCCAGTTGCGGCGGGCGAATTCGGTAAGAGCGTGGAGCGCTTCTCTTGGACGGTTCATTTTTCAATACCTGCATCGCGACAAGTGAAACCGGTCCAGGCTCGACCGTCACAGGCAAGCGCCAGTCAGTCGCCGTGACGGCTGTCTCACCCAGATTTACCGATGTCAAGTCTGTATAGATATAAAGAGTTGCGCCCACGACGCCATCGATACCTGACAGGAAGAAATGTCGCTCCTGCAAATCAATGACCGGGAAAGTGATGGTCGGAATGCGAATGCCCGGCGAATAGGTCTCAGGTTGAGATTCGTCTGAAGCGAATTGTGTGCCGCCGATGGTAAACCTGCTTTTTGCTACGTATACATATTCCCTTTCTTCAGGTTCATACCCTCCGAGCCACTTGGGATTCCACTTTCCATCAGCGCCAACGACAGCAGTCCCAGCCACGAATTTTCCATCGGAGTCCTTGCCGTATATCAGTATGTTTGTACCGAATATTCCCGTTCCGCCAACCTCGACACCGGTGCCTTCCTGAGGAGTAATCCTTGGCGGTGGCTGAGTAGCAGTGAAGTGATTCTTCACCTCAAAAATTACGCTGCGTGCTGTAACCTGGAGTCTGCCTGTGGGCAAGAAGTGCGGCAGGGTATAACTCCAGACACCCTGCCTGGCAGACACCTCGAAATTCAGCGAAATAGTAGGTCCACTGATGTGAATGTAGACGTTCTCATTGTGGATCAGGCCTCTACCTGAAATGGTATTGCTCCTGAAATCAATCTCAGATCCGTCTGCAGGCTCGTCGATGATCAAGGTGAACGCATCAGGATTCTGGTGAGTATCGTCGTTCATGCTTCACCTTTGGATACAGTGACAGGAGAGGACAGAAAGCCACAGGAATCAGCTTATTCCTACCTGTAAAATCTGACAGTCCCGACGAACGGTAGCTGCTCTCCTAGCGAGCCGATAATCTCGTGCAAGCTTCAGCTCGCAACGCAACGCCCTGGTTCCTTACCGGCAAATCCCTGAAAAAATGCGCTGGTCTGTGCACTTGCGGATCTGACTGACAGGCCGCGGACCCTGCCTGACGATCAATCAGTTGAGCGAGAGGGAAATATGGCTTCGCAGAAGTCTGGGTAACGAATGGGCCAATGACACGATCTGGCGGTCAGCATTAGAGTGCCCGTGAAGACGCTTTCGCGGGCAAGCCCGCTCCCACAGGATGCTTGTGCACCCCGGATCCAGTGTGAGAGCGAGCCTGCTCGCGAAGCGTTTGGAGGTTTGAATTCAGGCCGAAGCTGGCATCGGCTGAAAACTGAAGTACTGCTGCAACGCCTGCACCAGTTGGCCGAATTCCGCCGGCGCGCGCCGCAGGATGAAACCGGCGTCGTAATGCAACGGCGTGGCGTCTTCATGGCACCACACGCAGCAGGCGCTGAAATCGATCACTTGCTGGCTGCCATCGCGGGCGGGGACTTTGAGGCGTAACTGGAAATCCACCCCAACCATCATCGGCAACTGGCTGATCAGCATCAGCCCGTCCGCCGACACATTGCCGAGAAAGCCGACAGGTTTGTCGGTGACGCTGTTGAAGACTCTGAGGTAATACGGCAATTGGTGCCGTTCGATCCGGCGGTCGGTAAACATGATGTGCTGTTCGCCATGCAGGGCTCCGCAAGGAGCCGCACCTGTGCTTCGGAACGAACCTGTGCGGCAGGCCCGCTCTCCCCGCTTCCGGTGTGACGCTCGCATAGCGCCGTCATCTTTACCACGGCCAGTCGCAGGTGTTGCTCCGCCGTCGAGACAAGGCTCGCAAGCGGTTTCCTTGACTATAGCGGAGCTTGTACAGAGGGCCAGATTTTGTACGACAACGCCGTCAGAAGCGTGTCGGCCGCACCACCGCAGCGGCGCTGCGTGTCGGGTAATGGCCCAGGCTCTGCAGGGTTTCCAGACGTGCGCGGGCGCGGTAGGCGTATTCGCTGTTCGGGTATGACGCGATGATGAACTGGTAGGTCTGCACCGCGTCGATGTACAGCTTCTGCCGTTCCAGGCACTGGCCACGCATCATCGACACTTCCGGCCACACATACGGGCGGGCGCGGCTGGCGCGTTCGACCTTGGACAGTTCGAGCATGACCTGCTCGCAATTGCCACGTTCATAGGCGCTGTAGGCGTTGTTCAAATGATGGTTCATCGACCAACGGGTGCAACCCGTCGCGGCGAGGACGCTGAGGGCAAGGGCGGCAATGGGCAACAATCGCATGGGGGTTCTCCTGTCTTGTGCTCTGTATCGACCCCTGGTCGGAAATCTTCAGGCGCGCTGAGCGCAAAGTTGCCGCGTTCAATAAAGAAAACGATAAGTAGTGCATTCGAACAATGACTACACCCTTCGAGCATAGTAGCCTCTGCCTGCGCTTGAACTCAGGAGTCTTTGCATGTCCGTCCGTCG
>Ga0308166_1001433_pt1 | contig 25308 bp, 17 predicted proteins | sample PhyCR2_2_FD_202137 | JGI IMG/M metagenome (GOLD analysis project Ga0308166, IMG submission 202137) | Phyllosphere microbial communities from UC Gill Tract Community Farm, Albany, California, United States - DLSLCC.R2 | ecosystem: Host-associated > Plants > Phyllosphere > Unclassified | place... | reverse complement strand
CGCGCCGCTGTAATCCGTCACGGTATTCGATCCCGTGGTGCCGGCCAGGATCGCGGCCTGGGACAGTTGCGGCAGCGCCAGCGCGGCCGCCAGGGCGAATGCGCCCATCAGTTTGTTGTTCATGTCGGTTCCTTTCGATGGCGGATCAGAGCGGGCCCTTGGCCCACGGACCGGAGATCGCGAACGTGATGCCCGGCGTCTGGATGTTCACGAACAGGTAGCGGCCCGTCGGGTCGAAGCAGGCGCCCGCGAACTCGTTGCCGCGGTGGTCGCCCGCCAGCGCATCCAGCTTGCCGGCCACATTCAGTTGCGACGTCGTCAGCTGCACGTTGTTCTTGGCGAAGATGTAGGCGTCGCCGCCCTGCGTGATGCCCATCAGGCGCTGGCCGTAGCCGAAGGCGTCGGTCGTGGCCGTGGACGCGTCCTCGCAGATCAGGATGGCGTTGCGCGGGCTGACCGTGAGGTTGTCCCCCATATTGCCCACCGTCGTGTTCGGGCTCGAATAGATGCAGCGGAAGACCTGCGTGGCGAGGTCCAGTTCCCAGATCGCGCCGCGCGCCACGCTGCCGCCCGACGTGTCCATCACATACATCTTGCCCTGCGCGTACCAGATGCCTTCGCCGCGGTTCATGCGCAGTGCACCCTGCAGCCAGCCCTGCACGAACGGGCCGGCCGCGTTGTTGATCGTCGTGCCGGACGGCCCCGTCGCGTTGCCGCGGTTCTGGTCGGGATCCGCGACGGGCACCCATTCCAGCACGTACGCATCGCCCTTCAGCGCGCCCGCCACGTTGGCGTTCGGCGTGCCTTTGACTCGCGCCATCTGCAGCACGCCGCCGCGCGCCAGCGCGCCGTAGCCGCCATTTTTATCGTCCGGGATGTAGCGGTAGAAGCCCGACTTGCCCGACGAATCCTCCGTCATGTAGACGATGCTCGTGGCCGGATCGACGGCCGCCGCCTCGTGCGCGAAGCGGCCCATGCCGACGATCGGCTGGCCCGTCGTCTGCGTGGTGTCCGGCGACACTTCGAACACATAGCCGTGCTTCTTGCCCGATGCCGTGACGTTGTCGGAGCCGATTTCCTCGCACGACAGCCACGTGCCCCACGGCGTGATGCCGCCGGCGCAGTTGCCGTCCGTGCCGCCCAGGCTCGGCGTCACGCTGACCCAGGCGCCGTCGCGGAACAGCAAATTCGTCGTGCCGCCGCCCAGCACCGTGCTGGCGCCGGCGCTGCTCGCGCCCGTGTCGTACGCGCCGAACGCGTTGATGAATTTGTTCGGGCTGACGGCATGCGCCTCGTGGTTGCGGATCAGGACGAGCTCCGTGCTGCGGCCCACCTTGCGCGCCAGGACGACGCCCATGCCGTCGTGCGCGGCGGGGCAGGGTTTACCGTCGGTCATGGTGTCGCCGGTCCAGCCGAAGCTCTTGTACGTGAAGCCGGCCGGGAGCTGCAGCAGCGGCAGGCCGGTGGTCAGGTCGTTGACGGGGGCGATGGGGCCGTACGGACTGTCGATCAGGGCACTGGCGCCGCCCGCGGCCAGTGCTTCGCGCGCCTGCAGGGCGGCGAAGGCGCCGACGAACGGTAACGTCCCCATGCCCTTGAGCAGGTTGCGTCGCGACGGCGAGATGTCGTTGTGAGTCATGCTGAGCTTTCTCCATAGGGATGGATTGCACCGGCACTTCGCGGCCGGTTTGCGTGCCGGGATGGCACGTGCTCATGCATTAAAACAAACGAAAACTACCGTTCGATGACAGCAAAAAGACAATACTCAGACGGGCGTGACGACCCGCACCACCGTCTCGCCATAGTCGCGGAAGCCCATGCGCAGGTAGAAGTCGTGGGCGGCCTGGTTGGCGCTCATCACGTGCAGGAACGGGATCTCGCCGCGCGCGAGCTGGCGCATGATGAGCTTTTGCATCAGGCGCTTGGCGTAGCCGCGGCCCTGGTGGCCGGGGTGCGTGCAGACCCCGCTGATCTCGCGATAGCGGCCCGCCGTCGTGCGTTCGCCGGCCATCGCGACGAGGCGGCCGTCCTCGAAGCAGCCGAAGTATTCGCCCATCTCGATCGTGCGCAGGCCGAACGGGCCGGGACGCGTCAGCCGAGCCAGCGCCAGTGCCTCTTCCGCGTGGGCGGGGCCCAGCGGCAGGGCGTCCGGAGCGGGATCCTCGGCCGGGCCCGGGCGGCCATCCCACGCGAGGCGGAACATCTTCGCATCGACCTCGATGCGCCAGCCGTCCGGCGCGGGACCGGACCAGACGTCGCAATAGAACTGCTCGCCGGGCGTACAGAACGGGCGCAGCGCGGCGAAATCGGGCCGCTCGGGATCGGGAAATCCGACGATGGGCGACAACCCGGGCGCATAGCGGCGCGCCCGGTCGGTGCCGGTGGAAAGATGGCGGTGCGGGCCGTCGAGGCAGTTCCAGAAGATGTTGTCGAGCGGGTGGGTCATGGTCTTATCATGCAGGCAGCTTCAGGATCCAGTCCAGCAGCGGCCGGGCCGCGTCTTCCCAGTGCGGATCGAGCATCAGCGCATGCGCCAGCTGCGGCACGAGGTGCGGTTTCACGCCGAAGTAGGTCGCGGTGCCGCGCACGGCGTCGGGACGGATGAAGCGGTCGTCCTCGCCGCCCAGCACGAACACGGGCGGCGCCTGCCAGGGCATCGGCGCGAACGGCCGCCAGCCCTGCAGTTCGATGCCCACGTGGCGCGACTCGCCCTGCACGCGGCGCGCGAAGCGGGCATAGTCGGCATCGGACAGGTCGTCGGAAAAGAGGTGGCGGCGCATGACGTCCGGGTCGAGCGTCCGCGGTTCGGCGAAGGAGAGGCGTGCCAGCTGCTGGAACAGGTCGGGCGAGGACAGCATCATCTGCCACGCCGAATACGCGAGGCCCCACGGCGGCACGGACGCGAGCAGCGCGACGCCGGCCGCGTGCCCGCCGCTGCGGATCCAGTCCTGCACGACGGCGCCGCCGAGCGAGTGACCGACGACGACCAGCGGCCCGTCGCCCAGACCCGCGACGGTCGTGCGCAGGTCCTCGGTGTAGTCGGCCAGGCGCCAGTCGTTCAGCCGTTCGCGCCCGCCGCTGCCGCCATGGCCGCGCAGGCTGAGCGCATGCACTTCGAAGCCGGCGTCGGCGAACCAGGGCAGGACGTGTTCCTCCCACACCCAGGCGCCCACGCAGATGCCGTGCACCAGCAGCAGGCGCGGGCTGTCCGGACGGGGCGTTGCCGGGCGGCGGGTGATCAGTTCGAGTTCCATGCGGTCGTCGTGAGTCGCTCTCGACTGTATGGTAGCGCAAACGTCATCACCATGTAATACCGCCGTTCGCCCCATGCGGAGTATCCTGGTCACCTCAGTATGGGTCCCCGCCTGCGCGGGGACGACGGTCACTTCAGTCGCCGAGCCTCAACGCCTTCGCGACGTCCTCCCACGCCACCAGCTTGAAGTTCTGCGGCCCGTCCGGCAGCCGCTTGTGGCCATCCTGCACGACGAGCAGGCCTTGGCCATACGGCCCGCCCAGGCGCGCGGACGTGACGTCCAGTCCATCCGTCTCGGACGTCCCGTCGATACCCCTGGCCGCGTCGATGCCGATCCGGAACGCGCCGCGCACCGTGAACGGCACCGTGGCATCCAGCACGACATAGCTGTCGTTGCCCTGGCTCGACACGACGACCCAGCTGCCCGTCTTGCCGTGATAAACGCCCATGCCTTCGACGTCCGCATGCAGCAGGCCGCCCACCGGCAGCACGAGGCGCGGCGTCATCGGCTTCGCTGCGTCGGCATCCGCCACCCACAGGCCGCGCTTTTCCTCGCCCATGAACAGCAATCCGGTGCGTTCGTCCGCCACGCAACCCTCCGGCTGGCTCGCGAGGCGCCAACTGCGCGCCAGGGTCGCGCCGAACCGGCCGTCCGTACGCGTGATGCGGTATTGCTGGAAGCGTCCGTCCTTGTCGTTGACGATGGCATCCAGCCCGCCTTGCGGCGTGCGATAGAGGCAGGCGCCGTAGATGTCGGACAGCGTCGTGGGCAGGCGCGCGGCTTCCTTGACGGTGCCGTTGCCGTCGATGGCGAACAGCACGATCGCGTTCTCGTCGCGCTGCGTGGCCATCGCGAGATCGACGCGGACGCCGGCGCCGAACGCGAGGTCCTGGCGCACGTCCACGTTGTTCAGGCGGCCCGCTTCCAGCAGCTGCGTCTGGCGGCCCGCGAGGTCGTACACGAGCAGGCCCTGTTTCTTGTTCGTGCCGAGGATGCGCGCGCCGTCCGGGTCCGCCGGGTGGATCCAGAGCGCGGGATCGTCGGCGGCGTCGCCGGCGCGCGCGACGGGCGCAGTCTGCGCGCGCGGCAGCACGACCGGCAGCGCCGCCGGCTTCGATGCCGACGCTTTCCATGCCAGGCCGGCATCCTTCCAGCCGGCGTCCGTGCGCGCGAGCAGGCGCGCGCCGGATGCCAGCGCGTGTCCATTCAAAGGCAGCGCAGCCTGTTCGCGCCACGTGTCGCCCGCGCGGCGCCATGCGTGCAGCGTGCCGCGTCCGTCCAGCGCGGCCACGCCGCCGGGCAATACGGCGATGGCGCCCGCACCCTTGGCCAGCTTGCCGAACGGCGCCGCCAGTGCGACCGGCACGCGGGCGCCGGCGCTTTCCGGAGCGGCGTCGTAGGCCCACAGGCCCAGGCCACTTTCGGCCACGTACAGCGTCGCCTCCGTATCGTCCACGCGGCAGTGCTTCACGTGCGGCGGCAGCGCCATGTGGCGCACCAGGCGGGCCGGCTCGCCCAGCAGCCATTGCTGCGCCTGGCCATCCTTCGCGATCAGGAACGCGTGGTCGAGGTGCTGCGCGTCGCGGTACAGGCAGGCCGCTTCGATGCCGAAGCCGGTCTCGGGCAGCGGGGGCAGGGCGTGCAGGCCCTTCGCATCGATGCGGACGGGGACCGCGCGTTCGGCGTTCGCATCGACGACGAGCGCCAGGCCGTCGCGCACGTCGAACTGGCGGCCGCGCACGGCGACGCTGGCGCGTTCGTTACCGCTGCCATCGACGAGGCGCAGCGCGTGCTTGTCCAGCGCAAGCCAGCCGCCGCCGGGCAGCGCGGCCAGCTCGTTCGCACCGTGCAGCGCGGGCGGGATGACTTGCGCGTGGGCCGTCGTGGCGAGCAGGGCGGCGTACAGGAAGATTGCTTTCATCAGAACAGGCTCGCTTTCAGGCCGATCTTGTAGGTGCGGCCGTAGCGTTCGTACTGGACGTTGTGGCCCTTCACGCCCTGGTACACGTAATAGGTTTCGTTGTTCAGGTTCGCGGCGTCGAACGACAGCTGCCAGCGCTTGCCCAGTTGCCAGGCGAGCGAGAAGTCGACCTGCTTCTGCGCGTCGACGATATGGTCCTGCATCGGGTCGCTCACGTCCCCGCCCAGCTCCAGCAGATACGGCGACTTGTAGTTGACGGCGATGCGCGTGGACAGCGGACCCGCCTCGTACCCCAGCATCACGTTCGCCATGCGCTTCGCCTGGCCCGGCATGCGGATGCTGCGACCGCCGATGTCGGCGCTGGACGATGTGAGCGTCGCGTTGGCGCCGACGAGCAGGCCGTTGAACGGCGCGGGCAGCATGCGCAGCGGCTGCTGCCAGGCCAGTTCGACGCCGCGCACGTCCGCGTCGTCGCCGTTCGCATACGACGTGGCGGTCGTATAGCCCACCCACCGGCCCGTGCCCGCGAGGTTGGCGGCATACGTGAAATTGCGGATGTCCTTGTAGAACGCATAGGCCGATACGACGCCGCCGCTGCCCAGGATGCGCTCGATGCCGATGTCGAGATTGTGGGCCTTCAGCGGCGCGAGGTCCGGGTTGCCGATCGTCGCCTCGGTGGCGCTGGCCAGGCTGATGCCGGGCGCCAGCTGGCTGAAGTTGGCGCGCACGACGGCGTTCGTCCACGCGGCACGCACGCTCGTGGCGCGGTCGATGTCGTAGCGCAGCTGCACGCCGGGCAGCCAGTTGGTGTAATTGCGATCTGCGTGGCGCGGCGTGATCGTGCTGCCTGCCACCTCGTTGCCGTCGGCCGCGAAGCGCGTCCGTTCGGCGCGCACGCCGGCCAGGATCGTCCACGGACCGCGCATGAAGCTCGCCTGCACATAGCCGGCATCGATGTCTTCGCGCATGCCGTAGTCGTTCAGTGCCGATTCGGCGACCAGGCGCGCCGCGGCGCGATCGAGCCCCGCCACGCGGGCCCGGATCAGCGCCGGATCGAGCGCGGCGCCGATCGTGCCCAGCGCATGGTCCACGCTGGCGCCGCTCGTGAACGCGGACATCGACGTCGAGCCCGGGCCCCAGTAATTGCCGCTCGTGGCCTTGTTGCTGCTGTAGGCCCACTGGTTCGTGTCGTTGTCCTTGTCGCGCCGGATCGCCTTGGCGCCGAATTTCACAGTGCCGCGCCAGTCGCCTGCGTCGACGTCGCGCGCGAGGTCCACGCGCAGCTGGTGCGTACGGTCGGACGAATAACGCTGCTGCAGCGTGATGGCGTTCAGCGCATAGCTGGCCGGATCGAACACGGCCGCGGGCGCGATCAGGTGCGGCCGCATGCCGTCCGTGAAGCCGATGCCGGCAAAGCTGGACGTGCCGCGGAAACGGCCGTCGTTCAGCGACTCGGGCGTGTCTTCGCTGGCGCGCGTGCCGGCCGCTTCCGCATGGATCTTCCACGCGTCGATGCGGTGATCGGCGGCGAGGCTGACGGAGCGGATCTCCTGCGTGTACTTGCGCTGGCGGATGCGGCGTTCCACGCGGGCCGTATCCGTCGCGCCTTCGGCCAGAGCGCCGCCCTTGACGTTGCCGACGGTCAGGCGGTCGCGCACCTCGTCGTCCGAAAAGCGCGACAGGAAGCTGCGCAGCGCGACGCTGGTGCCTGCATCGGGACGCCAGTCGACGTTCAGCGCGCCTGCGCGGCGCGTGCGCGCCGGCAGGTAGTCGCGCAATTCGAAGCCGGACAAACGGTTGCCGCTCCACGCGCCGCCCGTCTCCACGTTGTCCGAGCCGAACCTGCGCTTCTCTCCCGACAGGCCGGCCGCGATGCCGAGCGTGCCGCCCGCGAAGCGCTGCGCCCACAGCGCGTTGGCGGAGGGGCTGGTGCGGTGCGTGAGGTCGTCGTGGCTGGCGGCCGCGCCCACGCTGAGCAGACGGCCCGGCAGGTCGAACGCGGACAGGGTCTTGACGTCGATGCTGCCGCCCAGCGCGTTCGCGTCCTGGTCGGGCGTGAGGGTCTTGGTGACGGCCAGTTCGCGGATCAGGCCTGCCGGCAGCACGTCCAGCGCGACGGCGCGGCGCGACGCTTCCGGCGACGGCACGGTCGCGCCGTTGATGGTGACGCTGTTGTAATCGGCATCCAGGCCGCGCACGACGACGTAGCGGCCTTCGCCCTGGTCGCGTTGCACGGCGACGCCCGGCAGGCGGGCCAGCGCCTCGGCGGCGTTCTTGTCCGGCAGGCCGCCGATGTCGTCGCTGCTGACGACGGAGACGATGTTGTCGGCCTTTTCCTGCGCCGCGATGGCGTGCGCGAGGCTGGCGCGCTGGCCGGTCACGACGACGGTGTCGGCCGCGTGGACGCCGCCGGCGGCCAGCAGGCCCGCGCCGAGCGCTGTCAAAGTCTTGGGAAGATCGAGAGGTCGCATTGTTGTTCTGTCAGGACGTGGTTGGAATGCGGCGCATTCTCGGCACCGAATATGACGGGTCGGTGACGTCCGGCGCCGCGCCGGGCCGTACGACCGTGGAATGAGCCGAATTGACCCGGCGCGCCCGCGGGCAGGCCGTCCACGGTGCTCGGGAAACGCGTGCGGCATGAGCCGTTCGGACCCGTGCGCCTGTCATCAACCTGTCACACGCCCGCGCTACCTTCGGCCGTCATTTTTCGCAACCACGCCGCCATGCCTGCCTTCGTCCGTCCGCTCCTCGTCCTCGCCTGCGCATTGGCCGCATCCGCCGTGATGTACGCGTCCGCCGGCACGTATAAACCGTTCGCGAGCTGGCACTGGATGGACATCGTCGACGAGGGCGGCACCGCGCTGATGGCGCTCGTGTGGTGTCTGATCGTGCTGGCGAGCCGGCCGGACGGACGCGTGACGCGGCTGCTGGCCGGCGGCCTTGCGTGCATCACGCTCGGCTCGTGGGCCGACTGCCTGGACGAGTTCTGGCGCATCGACAAGGACGCGCTGTGGGACAACGCGCTGGAAGGTCTCGTGCCGTTCGGGATGCTCGTGCTGACGGCGGGGCTGTACTACTGGCGCCGCGAACAGGCGCTGCTGACGGACCACCTGCGCAAGCGCGAGCGCCTGTTCCGCAGCCACCGGCCGTTCGACCGCGTCACGCAGCTGGCCGATGCCGGCTACCTGCGCGAGCAGCTGCGCCGCACGACAGGGACCGTGGTCCTGCTCGACATCGACGGCTTCCACCGCATCAACCGCGAGCACGGAAGGGCGGAAGGCGACCGGGTGCTGCAGGCCGTCGCGCACATGCTGCTGCTGAACCTGCGCAACGACGACCTGCTGTGCCGCTACGCGGGCGACCGCTTCGCCGTGCTGATGCCGGGCCTCGCCGTGGACGCCGCCGCGGACGCCGCGCGCCACCTGTGCGCGATGGTCGGCGCCATGCGTCATCATGCGGGCGAACGCCGCGTGGCACTGAGCCTGCGCCACGACTGCGCACCGGCCGACGGCGCGCCCGAGATCCTGCTGGCGGACCTGTGCCGCCGGATGGACGCGGCGTGATCGCCTGGTGCGCGGCGGCCGACCCGGCTATCCCCGGCTATCTGCAGCCGGCCCTCGTGCTCGAATACGGCCGCGCGGCCGATGCGGACGACGCCGTCCTGCTGCGCGACACGGGCCTGGCCGATCCGCTCGACCCGGCGGCGCCGGTGTCGGCGAGCCAGCTCCTGCGCCTGCTCGCGAACACATTGCGCGCACTGGACAGCCCGGACACGTCGTTCATGCTGGGCCAGCAGCAGCTGCCGGGCCACGACGGCGCGGCCAGCCACGCGCTCGTGCAGGCGCCCACGTTGCGCGCGCTGCTCGAGACGCTGTGCCGCTGGCATGCGCGCCTCACGCCCCTGCTGCGTCCGCGCCTGGAGACGTGGGGCGACGTGGCGCTGCTGTACTGGGTGGACAGCCACGGCGCGCCGGGGCTGCGTCCCGCGCTGGTCGAGATGCACATGACGGCCGTCGTCGCGCTGTGCCGCTGGCTCGGCGGGGAAAGGCTGCCGTGGCGCTTCTGCTTCAACCGCGCGGCCCCGCGTCACGTCGAGCAGCACCACGTCCATCTGGGGAGCGCGCTGCGTTTCGACTGCCAGCTGGACGCCATGCTGATCGATGCGGCCTGGCTCGACCGCCCCTGGCCGCGCGGCAACGGCGTCGCGGCCGGCCTCGCGCAGGCGGCAGCCGCCGCGGAACCCGAACGGCCGCCTGGCCTGCTGGCCGCGCTGTACGACTACCTGCTGGAGCGGGTGTGCGCCGCGCCCACGCTGGAGCGCACGGCCCACGATTTCGGCGTCAGCCCGGCCACGCTGAAGCGCCAGCTGCTGCGCCATCACACGCATTTCCAGGCCGAGCTGGACCAGGTGCGCACGCACGTCGCGCTGTGGCTGTTCCAGGCCCGCCGGCTCGACAATGAAGCGGCCGCGGCCTACCTGGGCTTCCACGACGCCGCCAATTTCCGCCGTTCGTTCAAGCGCTGGACGGGCATCACGCCGGGACCGCTGCGGCTCGCGCTGGACGCGGCCCTGTGAGCATCATTGTTGGGCGAGGTTGAACGGACTTCGCCATTTCTCCACATTTATCGCATCGGCGCGAACGCCGACAATGCGTGCATCGGCGACATCCGTCGCCATTCACGACAAGGAGGCATCATGCCATTCGCAAATTTCAAATTCCCGGCAGGCGTCGTCGACGCGGCGCGCAAGGAAGAGATCATCCACCGCACGACCGCCATGTTCGTCGAGTATTTCGGCGAGCAGGCCCGGCCTTATTCGATGGTGCTGGTGGAAGAGGTCGCCGACGGCGGCTGGGGCAGGGCGGACGAGACGCTGACCCTGGCCAAGATGGGCCTGGCCAAGCCGTAGAGACGCAAGGTTACAACGGTCGGCCAACCAAATGATAGATATGTGGCGAGTGTATTGATATACTGAAACAATTCTTTGTGGAAAAGAATGTAACCAGCTTATCTATCGAGCGCGCGCCATGTATCGACATCAAAATGGAATTCACGCCCCGACTGCCGCACGGACCCGGGGCTTCACGCTGATCGAACTGATCGTCGTCATCGTCATCCTGGGCGTCCTGTCCGCGGTCGCGTTGCCGAAATTCGCCGACCTCGGGGGGGACAGCCGCAAGGCGTCGATCCACGCGCTGACCGGCTCCGTCAACACGGGCATCAAGCTGGTCAAGTCGCTGACCGCGATCCGCGGCGCCGGCACGCCGCTCGCCATCGCGAACCTGACGAACGTCGACATGGACGGCACCAACATCCGTGTCTGGAGCGGCTACCCCGACCGGTGGTGCGACGGCATCGGCTCGGTGGTGCAAGGCCTGACGGTGCCGGCCAACGGCTGTTACCTGTCCTCGGCGGCGGTCGAGGCCGACGGCTACACGTTCTATGGCTACGGCAACAACAAGATCCCGAACGGCGATGCCGGATGGCGCATCGAGAGCGCGCCGAATCCCACGCAATGTTCCGTGCAGTATTCCTATGACGGCACCGGCGTCCCCAACGTCAAGGCGAATACCGGCGGTTGTTGAGTCCGGGGAAACCCGGCACGGCTTGATTGCACCTGCAATGCATTAGCGCGCCACGGCGGTGTGCTTTTAGGTAGCATGGGGTGTCAATACGAGCGATACAGTGCCGATGGAGATCCCAACCCCTGCCGCCGCCTCCTGCGTGGACGACGTGCTCATCACGGAGGAACTGGCGCGGCGTCCGCGCCGGGCGCCGGACTACGCGGCCGAAAACCGCGCGATGGCTGCGCTCGCCCGGCAGCTGGCCGCCGATCCGCACGGTGTTCCGCAGAAACTCGCGGAACTGGTGCTCGAATTGTGCAATGCCGGTTCGGCCGGCATCAGCCTCCTCGAGGAACAGGACGGGGGCCGCTATTTCCGCTGGCACGCGGCGGCGGGGCTGTTCGCGGAGCATCTTGGCGGCACGATCGCTTTCGACGTCAGCCCGTGCGGCGTCGTAGTCGACCGCAATCAAACCATGCTCATGCGGTACGGCGAGCGCTGCTTCGCGGCAATGGCCGGCTTCGACCCGCCGATGATCGAAAACCTGCTCGTGCCGTGGACGGCCCAGGGCCGCGCGGTGGGCACGGTGTGGGTGATCAGCCATCGCCCCGACCGGGAATTCGATGCCGAGGATGCGCGCGTGCTGCGCAACCTGGCCGACTTCGCGGCCGCCGCCTACCAGACCATCGTCGCGCTCGAGGAAACGGCCGAGGGCCGGCGCGAACTGATGCAGGCGGCCGAGGAACGCACGCGCGTGCTGGCGGGGCACAACCGCATGCTCGAACACGAGATCGCGCAGCGCCGCCAGGCCGACGACGCGCTGCGCGCCAGCGAGCAGCGCTACCGCGACCTGATCGGCGCGATCCCGGCCGGCGTCGTCGCCTGCGATGCGGCGGGAACGGTCGTGTTCCACAACGCCTGCGCCGACGCGCTGTGCGGCGGTCCGCCCGGCGAGGCGCCCGCGTGCTGGGGGCCGGAGGCGTGCGCGCACAACGGCCACCGGCTGGAAAACTTCACGGCGCCGCTGCGCGAGGTGCTGGCCGGGGGACATGCCGTCGTCGACCACGACCTGGCAATCGAACGGCCGGACGGCAGCCGCATCGACGTCCTGCTCAACATCACGCCGCTGCGCGACCATGCGGGCCGTATCGCCGGCGCCGTCAACATCGTGCAGGACATCACGGCGCGCAAGCGCGTCGAGGACGAGCTGCGGGTGTCGGAACAGCGCTTCCGCACGCTGGCGAATACCGTACCCGTGCTGATCTGGCAGAACGACGAAGCAGGCCGCAACGTGTTCGTCAACCAGTACTACCTCGATTTCACGGGCAAGGCATTCGAGGACGTGATGGGCATCGGCTGGCACGAACTGGTGCATCCGGACGACGCGCCCGCGTACATCGCCGACTACATGGATGCCGTGCGCACGCGCCGGCCCTGGCGCAACGTCGACCGCGTGCGCCGCCACGACGGCCAGTGGCGCTGGTTCGACAGTTACGCGCAGCCGCTGTTCGCGCCGGACGGCAGCTACGCGGGCCACGTCGGCGCTTCGCTCGACATCACGGACGCCGTGCTGGCCGAGCAGGCGTTGAAGGAAACGGACCGCCGCAAGGACGAATTCCTCGCCGTGCTGGCGCACGAGCTGCGCAACCCGCTCGCGCCGATCAGCAACGCAGTGCACCTGCTGCGCCATCCGGACGGCCGCCGCCGCGCCGACCGCCTCGTCGAGATGCTGGGCCGCCAGGTGCGCCAGATGATCAAGCTCGTCGACGACCTGCTCGAGATCTCGCGCATCACGCGCGACAAGATCGAGCTGCACCGCCAGCCGCTGCTGCTGGCCGACGTCGTGCACGGCGCCGTCGAGACGAGCCGGCCGCTGATCGACCAGCACCACCACCACCGGCTGGACGTGCGCCTGTCCGACGAAGCGCTGACGCTGAACGCGGACAGCGTGCGCCTCACGCAGGTGCTCGCGAACCTCCTGAACAACGCGGCCAAGTACACGGACCAGGGCGGCAGGATCGCGCTGGAGGCGCGGCGCGACGGCCTGGAAGTCGAGATCGCGGTGCGCGACAACGGCATCGGCATCCCGGCCGGCCACCTGCCCGCGGTGTTCGACATGTTCACGCAGGCGCATCGCGCGGCCGGACGCGGGCAGGGCGGGCTCGGGATCGGCCTCGCGATGGTGCGCAGCCTCGTGCTGATGCATGGCGGGACCGTGGAGGCGAAGAGTGCCGGGACGGGGCTGGGCAGCGAATTCATCGTGCGCCTGCCGCTGGCCGAACCGCCCGACGCCGCCCACGACGGCGCCGCCGCGGGGGCGGGCGCGGCGCCGCTGGCGGGGCAGCGCATCCTCGTCGTGGACGACAACCAGGACGCCGCCGACACGCTCGCGATGCTGCTGGACGCGGACGGCGCCCAGGCGCGCGCCGTGTACGACGGCCCGTCCGCGCTGGCCGCGTTGCCGCTCCTGCGGCCGCACACGGTGCTGCTCGACCTGGGCATGCCGGACATGGACGGCCTCGACGTGGCGCGCCGCATCCGCGCCGATCCCGCCTGGTCCGGCGTGCGCATCGTCGCGCTGACGGGGTGGGGACAGGAGAGCGACCGCGAGCGCACGCGCGGGGCCGGGTTCGATTTTCACCTCACCAAGCCGGTCGACCTGAATGTGCTGCGCGCGTGGCTGAGCGCGGGCCGTGCCTAGGATGGACGGCTAGCCGTCCGCACCACGCCGAAAGGCCTTGCGATACGCCGCCGGCGACGTCTGCAGCGCGGCGCGGAAGTGCTGGCGCAGCGACAGCGCGGAGCCGAAGCCGGCCTCCTGCGCCACGACCTCGACGGCCGCATCCGATGTCTCCAGCATCCAGCGCGCGTGCGCCAGCCGCTGGGCCAGCAGCCATTGCTTGAACGACGTGCCAGTCGCCTGGCGGAAGTGGCGCGTGAAGTTACGCCGGCTCATGGCGGCGCGCTGGGCCAGGTCGTCGATGCCGTGTTCCTCGCCGAGGTGGCGCGTCACCCACTCCAGCACCGCGGACAGGCGGCCGTCGCTGGGCGACACGGGCAGCGGCCGTTCGATGAACTGGGCCTGGCCGCCTTGCCGGTGCGGCGCCACGACGAGCATGCGCGCCACGTGGTTCGCCGCGTCCGCACCGCACAGCCGGCGCATCAGGTGCAGGCAGCAGTCGATGCCCGCCGCCACGCCCGCCGACGTCAGCACGTCGCCATCGTCCACGTACAGCACGTCCGGATCGACGTTCACGCGCGGATGGCGCCGCGCCAGCTCGGCGGCGAGGGCCCAGTGCGTGGCGACCGTGCGGCCGTCCAGCAGGCCCGCCTCGGCCACCGGGAACGCGCCGAGGCACAGCGCGACGACGCAGGCGCCGCGCGCATGCGCCGCACGCAGCGCGTCCAGCAGCGCCGGCGGCGCGGGGCGGCAGTCGTCGTACCAGGCGGGCATGACGACGATGTCGGCATCCTGCAGCGCTTCCAGGCCGTGGCTCGGCACGATGCCGAAGCCGGCGCTCGTGGCCAGCGGCGCATCCGTGCCGGCGCCGCACACCGTCAGCGCGAAGTGCGATCTCGCATCCGCGCCGGGACGGCCGCTGAACACGAGGCAGGGCACGGACAGGTGGAAGGGCGTCATGCCGTCGAAGGCAATGACGGCGACACGCCAGGTGGAGGGTTCGGTTCGGGGCATGGCCCGATTATATCGAAGGTTGTCCTCCGGGCCACTGTCGGGCAACCGTCCGCACCGCGAGAATGGCGTCACACACACCAAGGAGAGACACCATGCAAGTGACCCAGATCCGCAACGCCACCCTGCTCGTCGAATACGCCGGCAAGACCTTCCTCGTCGATCCGCTGCTGGCCGACAAGGGCGCCTACCCCGGCTTTGCCGGCACGGCCAACAGCCACCTGGCGAATCCGCTCGTCGACCTGCCCGTGCCGTTGGCGACGCTGTTCGACGTGGACGCCGTGCTCGTCACGCACCTGCACGCCGACCACTGGGACGACGCCGCGCGGCGCGAGCTGCCGCGCGCATTGACCGTGTTCGCGCAGAACGACGCCGATGCGCAGGCCATCCGCGCCGACGGCTTCACGGATGTGCGCACGCTGTCGGCGCAAGGCGACACGCCGTTCGACGGCATCCGCATCGCCCAGACGCGCGGCCAGCACGGCAGCGACACCGTCATGGCCGCCATCGGCGCGCGCATGGGCGAAGTGAGCGGCCTCGTGCTGCGCCATCCGGACGAGCCCACGCTGTACATCGCCGGCGACACCGTGTGGAACGTGCACGTGGCGGCGGCGCTGGAGACGTACGACCCGGACGTCGTCGTGCTGAACTGCGGCGACGCGCAGGTGCCGGGCCTGGGGCCGATCATCATGGACCTGGACGACGTGGCCAGCGTGGTGCAGGCGGCGCCGCGGGCGACCATCGTCGCGAGCCACCTGGAGGCCGTGAATCACTGCATGCTGTCGCGGGCCGCGCTGAGGGCGTGGGTGGAGACGCACGACCTGATGGCGCGGGTGCGGGTGCCCGACGATGGCGAAGCGTGCGTATTTCACCAAGCCGCCGCGGGTTCGCGGTAGGATGGCGGAGGCGGCGCCGTGCCGCCTTCCTGCGAGATAGCCGATGCCCATCGATGCCACCGAATTCGACGAGTACCTGCAGTTCGCCAACGAGCTGGCCGACGCGGCCGCCGGCGCCATCCTGCCGCATTTCCGCGCCGGCAGCGGCGCCGAGAACAAGAGCGCGCACGGCTTCGATCCCGTGACCGCGGCCGACCGCGGCGCCGAGCGCGTGATGCGCGCGCTGATCCGCGCCCGCTATCCGCACCACGGCATCCTCGGCGAAGAGGAGGGCGCGCAGGTGGGCAGCGGCGGCCTGACGTGGGTGCTCGATCCCATCGACGGCACCAGGGCCTTCCTCCTCGGCCTGCCGCTGTGGGGCACGCTGATCGCGCTGAACGACGGTACGCGCCCGATACTGGGTCTCATGAACCAGCCTTTTACGCGCGAGCGCTTCGTCGGCACGGCGCACTGCGCGTGGAACGGCGGCCACGTGCTGCACACGCGCCCGTGCGCGCAGCTGGCGGACGCGCACGTGATGTGCACGTCGCCCGACATTTTCGATCCCGCCCAGCGCATCGCGTTCGACGCCGTCGCAGGCCGCGCGCGGCTGCTGCGCTATGGCGGCGACTGCTACGCCTATTGCATGCTGGCGTCCGGCCTCGTCGACGCCGTCGTCGAGGCGGGCCTGCAGCCGTGGGACGTGCAGGCGCTGGTGCCCATCATCGAAGGGGCGGGCGGCGTGATCACGGCGTGGGATGGCGGCGACGTGCAGCACGGCGGCACGGTGCTGGCGTGCGGCGACCGGCGCCTGCACGCGCAGCTGATGGACGAGTTACGCGCCGAGCCACGCGGCTAGCGCCGCCAGATCGACCGGCTTGGTCATGTGATGATCGAACCCGGCAGCGCGCGTGCGTGCGCGGTCGGCCTGCTGGCCCCAGCCCGTGAGGGCGACGATGCGCACATGCGCATGGCCTTCCGCGCGGATGGCGCGCGCGACATCGAAACCGTCCATCTCCGGCATGCCCAGGTCGAGCAGCACGACGCTGGGCGCGAACGCCGGCAGCGCCGCCAGCGCGGCCGGGCCGCCGTACACGGCCCGCGCCCGCGCCCCGTGCATGTCCAGCAGCTGGGCCAGCGTGTCGGCCGCGTCGGCATTGTCGTCGACGACGAGGACGCGGTGGCCGGCCAGCGCCGCACACGTCGTCCCCGCCTCGCCGTCCGGCGCGGTGTCGTGCAGCAGGGGCAGCCGTACGACGAATTCGCTGCCGCAGCCCGGTCCCGCGCTGTGCGCTTCCACCGTCCCGTCGTGCATCTCGACGAGCTTGCGCACGATGGCGAGGCCGATGCCCAGGCCGTCGCCGTCGCCCCGGGTGCCCAGGTGCGGCTGCGCGAACATGTCGAACACGTGGGGCAGCTGCGCGGCCGGGATGCCGCGGCCGTTGTCGCGCACCCGCAGCGCGACGGCACTGCCCTCGCGCCGGGCGAGCAGGTCGATGCGGCCGCCCGCGCCGGTGTACTTGGCGGCGTTGTTGATCACATTCGTGAGCACCTGCGTGAGGCGCACGGCGTCGCCGTGCACGACGAGGGAGGCGTCGGGCTCCGTCACGTCGAGGACGTGGCCGGCGCGTTCGATCTGCGGGCGGCTCGCCTCGACGGCGTCGCGCACGATGTCGGCCAGGGCCAGCGCGCGCCGGTCCAGTTCGATCTTGCCGCGCGAGATGCGTGCGATCTCCATCAGGTCGTCGACGAGCTTGACGATCTGCCGCACCTGGCGCTCGACGATGCCCGTGAGACGATCGGCGGCATCGCGGCTGTCGGCGCGGCGCATCAGCTGGATCGCGTTGCTGATCGGTGCGAGCGGATTGCGCAGCTCGTGCGCCAGCGTGGCCAGGAACTCGTCCTTGCGCCGGTCCGCGTCCTTCAGCGCCTGCTCGGCGCGCACGCGCTCGATCGCGGCCCACGTGCGTTCGGCCGCTTCGCGTACGAGGTTCACTTCGGCCGCGTTCCAGTGCCGCGGCGCCGCGTGGTGCACGCAGAACACGCCGGCGATGCGCCCGCCGGAATACAGCCCGACGCCGACGTGGGATGCGATGCCGACGCCGATCCAGCCGGCGCGCGTGGCGCTGTCCGTGTGCGGGTCGCGCGCGGTGTCCTCGACGACGAAGGGTTCGCCCCGCTCGAACGCGGCGAGCGCCCGCGCGCCCAGCGACGGCATCGGATACGTGCCGGCCAGCGACGCGACGCCCTCCACGTGGTCGCGCCGGATGTGGACGCGGCCTTCCTCGAATTCGCCGATCAGCACGCGGCTTGCGCCCAGGTGCGCGGCCACCATGCGCGTGGCCGTCGTCTCGATCGCGTCGGCATCGTCCAGCGAGCGCATCGCGTCGGACAGGCGCAGCAGGAAGGCCGCCCTTTCCTCGCTCTCGCGCAGGCGCGCTTCCAGCATGCGCCGGCCGGTCGTGTCGCGCGAGACGCCCACGACCTGCTCGACCGTTCCGTCCTCGGCCAGCACGGGGCCCCAGCGGAACTGGAAATAGGCGCTCGTGCCGGTGGGGCTCGTGAAATACACCTCGTCCTGGATGGTGACGCCGGTGCGGAAGATGGTGTCGAGGTGGCCGTCCAGGCGCGCGGCCAGGTCGGACGGGAAGTCCAGGTCGGCGAAGCTGCGGCCCACGAGCGCGCCGGCCGCCATGCCGTACAGTTCTTCCATCGCGCGGTTGACGTAGACGAAGCGGTGCGCGCGGTCGAACGCGTAGACGAAGTCGGGCAGCGCATCCATCGTCGTCGCGACGAAGCGCGACTGGCGCATCAGTTCCGCGTGGGCGGCCTCGCGCTCGGCCTGCGCCTGCGCGCGCTCGACGGCGGCCCAGGTGCGCTCGGCCGTCTCCTGCATGACGGCCAGGTCGGGGGCGCTCCAGGCGCGCGCCTGGCCGTGGTGCGCGAACAGGATCGCGACGAGGCGGCCGTCCTTCACGAGCGGCACGTCGGCCACGGAGAGGGCGCCGAGCGCGGCATGCGCCTCGCGTGCGGCCGCGTCGAGCTCGGGATCGGACAGGATATCCGGCCGCACGACCGGCCGGCCCTTGCGCAGCGCGGCCAGCAGGCCGGGACCGAAGTCGGCGTAGCGCATCTTGCTGCCGAACGCGGACGCGCTCGAGCCGTCCGCATGGGTGACGATCAGGTGCTCGCCGTCGCCGCAGTCGGCCGCGTAGCCGATCCGGTCGACGCCGAGATGGGCGCGCAGCACGCGCGCCGCTTCTTCCTGGATGCGGCGCGGGTCGGCCAGCGGGCGCAGGGCATCGTTCAGGCGCAGCAGGAAGGCCTGGCGCCGCTCGTCGTCACGCCTTGCCGCTTGGCTGCGGTGGCGTTCGATGGCGCCGGCCGCCGCGCGCACGAGCAGGTCGAGCAGGCCCGTGCCGTCCGCCGCGGGCGGCCGCACGAGCGCGAGGCGCAAGGTGCCGAGCACGGTGCCGTCGTGGGCCGTCAGGGGGAGCGCATACGGCGCATCCGTCGCGGCGGCGCGCGCGACGGGCACGACGTCGTTGCGGTAGCCGGCGGCGGCGCCGTGCGTGCGCTGGGCCACGATGGCGCGCCCCGCATCCGCGCCGGCGGCGAATTCGATGCGGCCGTAGGCGGCGCCCGCCAGCGCGCAGGCGCGGTTCAGCACCGGGGCCAATGCCGCGGGCAGGTCGATCTGGCCGGGCGGCGCCACGTGCAGTTCGAGCAGCGGTCGCAGGATCGCGGGACTGGCCAGCAGCGCGGCTTCGGCGGTGCCCCCGGCGCGCGTCTCGACATGGTGGCGCAGCGTCGCGAGGCCGCGCTCGACCTGGCTTGCCGACTGCGCCCCGTCCAGCGCCTTCACGACCTGGTGCGCGGCCGCGGCGAACGACGACAGTTCCGCCAGCAGGCGCGCATCCTCGGCATCGAACCGCCGCTCGGGATCGTGGGCGATGACCCAGACGGTGCCGATCGGCTGGTCGTCGATCGCCCAGGGCACGAGCAGGCATTCGAGCAGCGGCGGGCCGTCGCAGCGCAGCGAGGCGAAGCGGCGTGCCGGCCCATCGAACAGCAAGGTCGTATTGCGTTCGATGACGACGCCGCACGGGCTGTCTCCGCGCGGCACCGCGCCGCCGAGCGCAGCGGCGTGCGCGCCGGCCAGCGCGTGCCAGCGGAACACGTCGCCATGGGGACCGGACTCCAGGATGCTGACGCCGGCCGTGCCGGCACGGCACAGCTGCAGCGCCAGTTCGGCGAGCCGCTGCACGACGCCGCGCGGATGGGTCACGAGCTCCTGGCCGAGCAGCGTGAGGGCGCGGCTCTCCGCGCGGTGGTCGGGCGCACGCACCGGGCGGCGTGCGAGTTCGTGCGTGATCAAGACTTCGTCGAGGGTCACCTCGACATTGCCCGTGTCGTTATGCGTCATGTCTTCTCGTCCGTTGTTATGCCGGGCAGACTCTGCGCGGCTGAGCCGCGAACGGGAAGCATAGGTTCAGATCGTTTTGGAGGGCAAGCGAAAAATGATTTTCAGTGAGATTTCCTTTAACCAGTGTTGCCGATGCGACGATTCAAATTCCGAGTGGAAAATTTTTACTTGCCGACAGGCACTTCGTGATCCCCCAGCAGCACTTTGTCGGGCGTGATCGGCGTCGTGCGCAGGCGCTTGCCGGTCGCGTGGAACACGGCGTTCGCGACGGCCGCCGCCACGCCCACGATGCCGATTTCCCCCACGCCCTTGGCACCGAGCTGCTTGCTGACGATGCGGTCTTCCTCGTCCGCGAAGATCACCTCGATGGCGGGGATGTCCTTGTTGACCGCGACGTGGTACTCGGCGTAGTTATGGTTCATGAAGCGGCCGAGGCGGTGGTCCGTGAACGTCTCCTCGTGCAGCGCCTGGCTGATGCCCCACACGACGGCGCCGCTGACCTGGCTCGCGGCCGTCTTCGCATTGATGATGCGGCCGGCCGCGACGGCGGACACGGCGCGCGTCACGCGCACCATGCCGAGCCGCTCGTTCACTCGCACCTCGACGAACACGGCCGAGTGCACGGCGCGCGAAAACTTGCGCTGCTTGAGCATCTGCGGCGTCATGAGGTATTTTTCCTCGATGCGCTCGCGCCCCGCCTGCGCCAGCAGGTCGGACAGCAGGATGCCTTGCTCCGGCTGCCCGTGCGGGTGGATGCGGCCGTCGTTGAATTCGACGTCCTTCAACTTGAGGCCCTTGAACGCAGGGGCCTTCTGTGCGAGCGTCAGCAGCGTGGCCTTCAGCTTGTCGCAGGCGCCGGCCACGCCGCCGCCTACCGTCGTCACGTGCGACGAGCCGCCTTCCACGGGGGCGAGCGGCAGGGTGGAATCGCCCAGCTGGAACGTCACCCGTTCGAGCGGCAGGCCGAGACGCTCCGCCGCGATCATCGCCATCACGGTGTACGTACCGGTGCCGATGTCGGATGCCGCGCTCGACACGACGAGGCGCCCGTCCGCATGCAGCACGGCCGACACGCGCGCGATCATCACGAGCGAATCCCAGATGCCGGTCGCCATGCCCCAGCCGACGAGTTCATCGCCGTCCCGCATCGAACGGGGCTCGACGGGCCGGTCCTTCCAGCCGAAGCGCTCGGCCCCGAGCCGGTAGCACTGGCGCAGTTCCTTGCTGGAGAACGGCTTGTCCTCCAGGTGGTTGTGCTCCGCGTAGTTCTTCAGGCGGAACGCGAGCGGGTCCATGCGCAGTTCGTACGCCAGTTCGTCCATCGCCACTTCCAGCGCATGCACGCCGTGCGCGGCGCCCGGCGCGCGCATGTCGATGGGCGTCGCGCGGTCCTGCTCGACGAGTTGGTAGCCGAGGTGGATGTTGTCGCACGCGTACAGCTGCCCGGACCAGTTGACGACGACCTCCACGTAATCTTCCAGGCGCGATGTCTCCTGGATCGCCTCGTGCCACACCGCCTGCAACTTGCCGTCCCTGTCGGCCGCCAGTTTGATCTTGTGCCACGTCTCTGGCCGGTGGCCGAAGCTGAACATCTGCTGGCGCGTGAGCACGACGCGCACGGAACGCTTCAGTTTCAAGGCGCCCATCACCGCGAGCGGCAACTGGTATTGCGGACGCAGCCCCGATCCGAACGCGCCGCCCACGTACGGGTTGCGCACCGTGACCTTGCTCTTCGACAGCCCGAACACGTGCGACACGTACCAGCGGCTGTTCTGCGAACTCTGGGTCTTGTCGTAGATGGTCAGGTGGCCGTCCTCGCCGTAGACGACGGTGGAGGCGAACATCTCCATCGGGTTGTGGTGCTCGACGGCGTTGTAGTACTCCGCCTCGATCTTCACGGGCGCGGCGGCGAACGCCTGGTCCGCGTCGCCTTTCGAGCCTGGCGGCGTGAACCCGGCCTTCATCGGGCGCGGCTTGTAGGCCTTGTTCAGCGTCGAAAGGAGATTGGTGTCGTGCTCCTCGATGTCGTACGTGACGCGCACGAGGCTCGCCGCGTAGCGTGCGGCCTCGAACGTCTCGGCCAGGACGAGCGCCACCGGCTGGCCGCTCCAGAACACGCGGCTTGAAAACAGTGGACGGAACGGCGAGCCGCCGGGCGCCGTCATGTCCTTGTACGCGAGGTCGTTGCCGCGCATCTTAGGCCGGTTCTCGTGCGTGATGACGTCGATCACGCCGGGCACGCCGCGGGCGGCCTCCGCGTCGATGGCCTTGACGTGGCCGCGCGCGACGGTGCCGCTGACGACGACGCCGTATGCCAGGTCCGGCGCCGGGATCTCGGCCGCGTAGTGCGCGGTGCCCGTCACCTTGGCGCGGCCGTCGGTGCGCGATACGGCCATGCCGCTGTGCACGCGGCCCGTGCCTTCGGGGGCGGTCGGCGTGCGCAGGTCGGGGATCAGGTCGGTCATGGTTTGTCTCCCTTCCTTGCGGCGTTCGTCAACGCCTGGACGATGGCGTTCCGCGCCAGCGGTATCTTGAAATCGTTCTGGCCGTAGCCGCGCGCGCCGCGCAGGATGCGCTCCGCGGCCTGTTCGAACGCGGTCTCGCCGGCGGGGCGGCCCACGAGCAGTTCTTCCGCTTCCTCGACCCGCCACGGCTTGTGCGCGACGCCGCCCAGCGCGATGCGGGCCGCGCGCACGGTGCCGTCGGCGGCGAGGTCCAGCGCGGCGGCCACCGAGACGAGCGCGAACGCATACGACAGCCGGTCGCGCACCTTCACGTACTCGCAGCGCTGCGCGAAGCGGCGCGCATCGGGCAGGGTGATGTGCGTGATCAGTTCACCGGGCTGCAGCGTCGTGTCGACGTCGGGCGTGTCGCCCGGCAGGCGGTGGAAGCCGGCGAACGGAATCGCTCGTTCGCCGTTCGCCGCGCGCACGTGCACGGTGGCGTCGAGCGCGCGCAGGGCCACGCACATGTCGGACGGATGCGTGGCGATGCACTGCGCGCTCGTGCCGAGGATCGCGAGCTGGCGGTTGATGCCGGCCTTTGCGGGACAGCCCGTGCCCGGCTCGCGCTTGTTGCACGGCGTGCCCACGTCGTAGAAATAAACGCAGCGGGTGCGTTGCAGCAGGTTGCCGCCGTTCGTCGCCATGTTGCGCAACTGGGGCGACGCGCCGGCCAGGATCGCGGCGGCCAGCAGCGGATAGCGCTCGCGCACGAGCGGGTGACAGGCCGTGTGCGCGTTGCGGGCGAGGGCGCCCAGGCGCAGGCCCGTGCCGTCTTCCTCGATCGTGTCGAGGCCCGCGATCGGGTTGATGTCGACGAGGTGTGCGGGCGTCATCACGCCTTCCTTGATCAGGTCGAGCAGGTTGGTGCCGCCGGCGATGGGACGCGCGCCCGGCGCGGCGAGGGCGGCCAGCGCGGCGTCGACGTCGGCGGCCTGGGTGAAGTCGAACGGATTCATTTGGCGATCCCCATCACTTCGCACACGGCCTGCGCGATCTGCGGATACGCGCCGCAGCGGCACACGTTCCCGCTCATCAGTTCGCGCACGTCGTCGACCGTCCGTGCCTGGCCCTCGGCGACGAGGCCGGCGGCGGAACAGATCTGGCCCGGCGTGCAGTAGCCGCACTGGAAGGCGTCGTGGTCGATGAAGGCCTGCTGCAGCGGATGCAGCGTGTCGCCGTCGGCCAGGCCCTCGATCGTCGTGATCTCGTGGCCGTCCTGCATGACGGCGAGGGTGAGGCAGGCGTTGATGCGGCGGCCGTCCAGCAGCACCGTGCAGGCGCCGCACTGGCCGTGGTCGCAGCCCTTCTTGGTGCCGGTGAGGCCGGCGCGTTCGCGCAGCAGGTCGAGCAGCGTCACCGTGGATTCGACGTCGAATGCGCGGTCTTCGCCGTTGATGCGCAGGCGGATGGGGTACTGCCGGTAAGCGTCCATGGCCGTCCTTGTCGGGGCAAAGGCCACACCTTACGGTTCCGGCCACCACCGTTCGGTTAGGTCACACACAATATGATCGATCTGGCAATGCGGTGTGTCATTTGTGCACCAGTCAGCATGGTTTTTGCATAAAAGGTGAATTCTCATCAATTATTTCGAAGTAGAATGTTTTCAAAATTTTACAGCGGCACGGGATGTACCCGGAATGCAACGGATGTGGCTCTATCGCACGGATTAGTGATAATCGGATAGAATTTGCTGCACAGGCTGCGTGCTTCGCCGATCAAGGATGCCCATGCTCAGTCAACAAGATCTCGCTGAAGAAGCACGCCTCCAGGCCCTTCACGCGCTGGGGTTGCTCGACACGCCCCGCGAAGACCGGTTCGACCGGTTCACCCGCCTCGCCATCGCCGCGTTCGACGTCCCGATCGCCCTCGTGTCGCTCGTCGACCGCGAGCGCCAGTGGTTCAAGTCGCAGGCGGGCCTCGACTACTGCGAGACGCCGCGCTCGCTCGCCTTCTGCAGCCACGCCATCGCCCTGAACGACATGCTGGTCGTGCCGGACACGCTCCTCGACGAGCGGTTCGCCGCGCACCCGCACGTGACGGGCGCGCCCCGCATCCGCTTCTATGCCGGCCAGCCGCTGCACAGCGTGGACGGCCAGCCGCTCGGCACCCTGTGCATCATCGACAGGCGTCCCCGCACGTTCGGCGACGCCGACCGGCGCATGCTGCGCGACCTCGCGCAACTGGTGCAGGACGAATTGAACCGCGACGTGCTGGTCGCCAACCGTACCCGGGAACTGCAGGACAAGAACGCCACGCTCGAACTGACGATGCGGCTGCGCGAGACGGCCGAGCAGGCCCTGCGCCAGAAGCAGGAACTGCTGGACGCCGTGCTGGAAACGGTGGACGTGGGCGTGGTCGCGTGCGACGCCGACGGCCACCTGATGCTGTTCAACCGCGCGGCGCGCGCTTTCCACGGCCTCGACGCGGACACCGCGTTGCCGCAGGCCGCCTGGCCCGCGCACTACGATCTGTACGGCGAGGATGGCCTCACGCCGCTGGCAGCGGACGACGTCCCGCTGGTGCGCGCGCTGCGTGGCGAGCGCGTGAAGGACGCCGGCATGACGATCCACGTGGCGGGCGAGCCGCCGCGCCGCCTGCTCGCGAGCGGCCGCGCGCTGCACGGCGCCACCGGCGAGCCGCTGGGCGCCGTCGTCGCGATGAAGGACGTGACGGAACTGGATGCGTCGCGCGCACGCCTGGCCGAAAGCGGCGAATGGCTGCGCACCATCGCCGACAACGTGCCGGCGCTGATCGCCTACGTCGACACCGACATGCGCTACCGCTTCGCCAACGAACGCTATCGCGAATGGTTCGGCGTGAAGACCAGCGACATGATCGGCAGGACGGTGCTGGACGCGATGGGAGAGGGGTTCTACGCACCGCGCCGCGAAGCGCTGGAGCGCTGCCTGGCCGGGCACGCGTCGCACCTGGAGATCGAGGAACAGCGCCGCGGCCGCACGCGCGTGATCAGCTCGACCTATCTGCCGCACATCCGCGACGGCATCGTGCAGGGCATCTACGTGCTGTCGACGGATGCGACGTCCGCGCGCGAATACGAGCGCCAGCTGCACGC
>Ga0308166_1001432_pt1 | contig 25314 bp, 28 predicted proteins | sample PhyCR2_2_FD_202137 | JGI IMG/M metagenome (GOLD analysis project Ga0308166, IMG submission 202137) | Phyllosphere microbial communities from UC Gill Tract Community Farm, Albany, California, United States - DLSLCC.R2 | ecosystem: Host-associated > Plants > Phyllosphere > Unclassified | place... | reverse complement strand
TTCTTCAACGTCAAGCTTATCAGCGATGATAGCTTTTACTCTTGATGCAATGTCTGACATAGTAAATTTTTTTTTAATTGTTAGATGGTGCAAATATATAAAATTCTTTACGATAAAACATTTTTTTAGTCTTTTTTGTGGCCTGCAGGTACTTATTTTGTGATACGGATGTTTAGTCTTTTCGTTTTCAGTTGTTTATATTTTGTTATCTGAAATCCTTCTTTATCCTTAATTTGAAGCTGAAATTTCATTGTTTCCGATGGCGGTCCGGCATTTGCTTCCTGAAGATTTCAAGATTATTTTTCTTCCTGTTTTCCTGCGAAGCGACATTATCACTAGCTTTGCGGATTGTTTTTTAACATTTCCTATTCCGTCTGATATTTATGAAGAAGATTTTATCCATCCTGTTTTTCGCCGTTTCCGCCTTCCTGCTCTCACAGGCCAAAGGCAAAGTCATCAAGATAAAAGACGGCGATACCGTTGTGGTTTTACTCCCGGACAACACCGAGCAGACCCTCCGCCTCGCGGAAGTCGACTGTCCGGAAAGCGGCCAGGCCTTCGGGAAGAATGCCAAACAGTTTACCTCCGACCAGATTTTCGGGAAAACCGTAACCTTTTATAAAATAGGGAAGGACCGCTACGGAAGAGGCGTCGCCGGGGTTTTCTATGACGGCGACAAATACCTGTCCCGGGAAATCGTAAAAGCCGGCTTCGGCTGGTGGTATTTCAAGGCCTCCAAAAACACGGAGCTTCAGAAGCTGCAGGATGAGGCGAAAGAAAAAAAGCTGGGCTTGTGGGCGGATAAGACAGCCATATCGCCGTGGGACTTCAGGAAGGCGAAGAAGAAAAACAAAAGCTCTTCGAAGTCTCAGACTTCGAAGAGCTTTGTTTATAAATAACATAAGTTATTCAGCGCCTGACTTGCAGAATGCATCCCAGGTAGTCCAGAAATGGGCATTGATGGCTCCCGGAGGCGGATTGGTACTGTCGGCAACGATTCCCACCATCGAGGCGCAGTTGGAATTGCATCCGATCTGGTTTTTGCTGCCTTCCTTCGGCGGGATTTCACGCCATGTTCCGGTAGAGCCACTCATCATTTCCACTTTGATATTGAAGATCCCTGAAAGGCCGTCCGTCTTGATCTGGCGGGTAGGCTGTTCGCTGGAAATGGTGTCGCTCCAGTTTCCCTGGGAAAAAGTGACTTTCCACTGGGTAATCATTTTTACGGTGTCGTTCTCTGGCGAAATGTACACCCAGAACTGGGCGCCGCCGCCTACCTGTAATTGTCCTGAGGAATTCGCGTTGTAGTTTGTGTTGGCTGTTTCCATATTGTTGTTTATGAGTTGTTTTGTATTCCAAAGTAAAGAATAAAAACAGATCCGGGAGGCCGTATAAATAACCAATTTCAATTTGCGTACAACTACGCTCTCCGAAGTCTCAGACTTCGAAGAGCGTAAGCGTAACTTTCAGTCCGTATGTTTTGGTGTAAAGCCGTCATCATTTAATGCTCTATGCTCGTAACCGGCTTTCATTTCCGCTTCATAATCTGTTTTTTCTTCTTTACCCATTTTTCGTATGATGGAATCAAACAGGGAATATACAACGGGAACAATGATCAGGGTAAGGAATAGTGAAGACATCAGCCCGCCTATGATTACCCAGGCCAGCCCGTTATTCATTTCTGCTCCCGCTCCTTTTGCCAGTGCGATTGGCAACATACCGAATATCATGGCAATCGTGGTCATCAAGATAGGGCGTAAGCGGGCATGGTTTGCCTGGATAATTGCATCGTATGTGCTCGCACCTTCTGCTTTTCTGGCGTTGGTAAAGTCAACGATCAAGATCGCATTTTTTGCCACAAGGCCGATCAGCATTATCATTCCAAGCAAAGTGAAGATATTAAGGGAGTTTCTGGTGAGGGCCAGTATGACCAAAACACCTATGATCGCCATGGGAATAGAGAATAATACCACAAAAGGATATATAAAACTGTCATATAACGATACCATTACAAGATAAACCAATATGATGGCCGCCAGCAAAGCGATTCCAATGGTTCCGAAACCTTCCTGCTGATTTTCCATATCACCATTCCAGATATACTCTACACCGGCGGGCTTTTTATTGCTATTCATAAACTGGGCTGCCCATTCAGCGGCCACGTCCCCGGTGGATCGACCGACTGTTTTTGCCAAAACCTTAACGGATGACGACTTGTCTCTTCTCTGCAGGAGACTTGGGCCGGCCCCCATTTCAACCGTGGCAAATTGGATAAGCCTGATCTGTTCACCAGCAGAATTGGTAAACAGCAGATTCCTGATATCGTCTATAGATTTCCTGTCATTGTCAGCAAACCGGATATTAATATCATATTCATATTCTCCGGATCTAAACTTGCCATCTGTATTTCCATTATACGCAGACTGCATGGTCTTTCCTACATCAGAGAGGGTCAAGCCTAGAGCGGCCATTTTATCCCGGTCTATGGTAACCTGAATTTCAGGGTTCCCGGTGTCTGTTGATAACTTTGCATCTACAGCCCCGGGAATTTTTTTCAATAATTCCAATATTCTTGTTGCTTCTTTGGTCGCTGTTGCATTGTCCCGCGCGGTAACTACCAGCTCTATGGGAGAACTTTCAGCTCCCATCAGTCCTATAGGAACCGTTTTAAATTCAATACCCGTAAATTTTTCCTCCAATTGGCGTTTGATCTTAGCTGCCAGAATATCCGTGCTTTCGGAACGCTCCGATTTGTCCGTTAAGATGACCTGTATTTCAGACAGGTATACTGTGGCCTGTGAACTTCCAAATCCCGATGATTGTTGACCTACCGTAGTAATCATATCTACCACCTCCCTGTTTCCTCTTAAAAATCTCTCGGCCTCCAGGGTAAGACGATTGGTTTTTTCAACGGTTGCATCTTTAGGCAGTTCCATCTGGACAAGGAACTGGCCCCGGTCTGTCTTTGGGAAAAATTCAGATCCTATGTACCCGAATTTTACCAGCATAGATGAAGACAGAAGAATGATAAAAGTAAAAACAACGGTGGCTGTTCTCCTTAAGGTGGTCTTCAGGCACCACCGGAGTATATCGGTGATCCAATGGGTAAACTGATCCAATTGTTTTTCAAACCAAAGGATGAATTTCTGAAAATAATTTTTGCCGGTAAAATGTTCAAGTTTCCCAAATCTTGAAGACAGCCACGGAATAATGGTAAAAGAGGCTAAAAGTGACAGGAGGGTAGCAATGACCACGGTAATACAGAATTGTGCAAGGATATCAGCCACCAGCCCGGAACTCATTGCAATGGGTAAAAATACCACGACGATAACCAGGGTGATAGCGGATACGGTAAAGCCGATTTCAGAAGCACCGTCATAAGCCGCCCGGATTCTGCTTTTGCCCATTTCCATATGACGGTACACATTTTCCAGCACCACAATGGCATCGTCTACCAATATTCCCACGACCAGCGAAAGTCCCAGCAGGCTCATCAGATTCAGGGTGTACCCCATAAGGTACATCCCGATAAAAGTGGCAATCAGGGATAGGGGGATAGACACCATTACGATAAACGCATTCCGGATACTATGGAGAAAAAGGAGCATCACGATAGCCACCAGTATAATAGCCAAGAACAGATCAAATATAACGTGTTCCGCAGAAGCTAAGGTAAAATCAGTGGTGTTGTTCACTATTTTCAGGGTTATACCCTGCTGGGCATACCCCTGCTCAACTTTATCGATCGTCTTTTTAATATTCTCCGACACGGTAACGGCATTAGCATCAGATTGTTTTTTTACCTGCACCAGGATGGTTGATATTTGATTGTATCTTGCAATCTTCTCCACGTCTTTTTGGGTGTCAAAAACCATTGCGACATCTGAAAGCCGTATCTGTATTCCGCTTTTTGAAGAAATGACAAGATGGCTCATTTCATCAACAGACTTGTATTTTCCGGATAATCTGATGGTTGATTTGGATGTCCTCGTCTTTATACTACCGGTCGGAAAATCTAAGTTAGAAGAAAGTACCGCTTGCTGAACATCACTGATGGAGAGCCCGTATCCCTGAAGTTTTTTTTCATCGATGTTAACCTGGATCTCTCTTTCCTGTCCTCCGATCAGGTCAACCTTTGCAACCCCGTTCACCCTTGAAAAAATAGGTTCAATCTTTTTATCGAGGAGGTTGTAAAGGTCTTTGTTGTTAAGCTTGCTGCTGCTGATGCTCATCGTGATGATCGGCAGGTCATCTAATGAAAATTTATTCAGTGAAGGATTGTCTGCATCCTCAGGAAGGTCCGAGAGGATGGCATTTACTTTCCGCTGGGCATCGTTAAGTGCATAATTTACATCAGCACCGGTATTTAGTGTGATGCTTACGACAGACAGGCCTTCATAGGATGAAGATTCTACTTTTTTTACATTTTCCAAAGCTCCTACGGCATCTTCGATCTTGCGGGTAACCGAAGTTTCCACCTCACTTGGCGATGCACCCTGATAGACTGTGGAAATGGTAACCATATTGGTCTCGAATTTCGGAATTAACTCATACCCCATCATCGAGTAACTTAATAATCCGCCCAAGGTGAATAAGGTAAATATTACTATAATCAGGGTGGGTCTCTTTATTGATATTTCTGCCAGTTTCATACTTATTGCTTTACAATATTGATTTTTGCTCCGTTGTCAAGGTTGATCTGACCACTGGTAATGATCTGTTCCCCCTCATGTAATCCGTTTATGATTTGTACTTTATTTCCGTAAACTTTGCCCGTCTGTACTTTAATTAATTTAGCTGCTCCATGATGGACAATATAGATCTGGCCGGAGCTTACTCCGTTTACAAAAGCCTCGGAAGGAATGGTAAGCATGTTTTGGCTTTCTGTACCGCTGTTCGTTTTAAAGGTGGCAGTGGCATACATCCCTGCCTTAAGCTGTCCATTATTGGGAACTTTAATTTCAACAGGGAAATTCAGCGAAGCAGTACTTTTCGGAGCAATAAATGTTATGGTGCCGGTAAAATGAGTTTCCGGCAAGACACTTACGTTGATGGAAACCTGCTGCCCCGGAACCAGTCTTCCGATCTGGCTCTCGTCAACCAGCACGGAAAGTTTCAATGTATTGATATTAACAATTTCAAACATCTGAGCGCCGGGAGAAACAATACTTCCCGGCTGTACCATTTTCTTATTGATGGTACCGCTTATTCCTGCGCGGATGCTGGTGTCATTTACTTTTACACCCTGGGCTTTTAAAGAAGTTTGGGCATTTTTGAGTTGTAGTCTTGAATTGTCCAGCTGCTGTTTTGTTACCCCTCCGGTCTTATAGGCATTTTCATACCGCTGATTATCGATAACAGCATTTTGCAGATGGTTCTCTGCCTGACTGACATCCACCTCAATAGCATCCCTTTTGATCGTAGCCAGGATCTGTCCTGCATTTACCCTGGAGCCTTCCTTTACCAGAACGTCTACAATACGTCCTGATATTTCGGAAGATTGATTCATTTCCTGCCAGGGGATGAAAGTTCCGTTGGCTATATAATCTGTACTGATGTATTCTCTTTTTGCAGGCAGTACATTGACGTTGATCTTTTCTACCTGCTTGGCAACTTCTTTAACCTCAGCTTCCTGCTGTTGCTTGTTACCGGTGATTTTATATGCTGCCAGACCGGTAAGTATTGCCGCTGCTGCTATATAGGTTATTTTTTTTTTCATTTCAGTTAAGGGTTTTGTAAAGTATTGAGTTCTCCTCTGGATTTGATGAGTTGAATTTCTGCCTGCCTGTAATCCAGTAATGCATTGGCATGGTTCTGTTTGGCTTCTGTAAGTGATTTCTCGGCATCCAAAACCTCCGTAAGGGTAGCCAGGCCGTACTGGTAATTAGACCTGGAGTCTTTTTGTACTTTTTCTGCCAGCAATACATTGTTTTTCATGCTTTCGATATTTATTAATGAGTTTTCCATATTGGCAACCGCGTTTTTGTATTCGAGATCCAGATTTAGTTTTTCATTGGCAATGTCCTGGTCGGCATTCAGGATGTCGATCTCGGCCTGCTGTATTTTGGCTTTGGTAGCACCTCCTGAAAAAATGGGAACTTTTATATTCAGACCTATGCTGGAGTAATCACTCCAGAGTACGCCGTTTCCGTAGCCGTTGGTAAAGGGGAAATGAGCACCCATACCGGCCCATCCGTATTTGGCCTGTAATGAGACGGTTGGGTACAGGTTGGCTTTTGTGGATTCTTTACTATACTGCAGGAGCTGTTTTTGCTTAATCAGACTTTTTAGTTCTGAACGGTTCTCCATATCCGGAGTACTCATCATAAGTTCAGGTCTTGTTTCAATGCTCTTCTCTTCCAGCTCTATTTCGGATTCGATAGGGATTCCCATATAAAACTTCAGTGAATTTTTGCTTAGTTCCAAAGAATTGATCTGTCTCTGTCTGTCCGAACCGATATTGGTTAACTGTACAGTAGTTCTTTCCAAATCTATTTTTTTTGATAATCCGCTTTCCACCAGGCTTTTAATGATCGCTCTTACCTTTTCCGTATTTGTATAGCTTTCCTGGATTGTTTTCAAATTTTCTTCCTGTACAAGCACTTTATAATAGGCCGTTGCCACATTTTCAATCAATTGTTCGCTGGTGATCCGGGTATTGATGATATAAAATTCCCTGGTGGTTGCAGCTGCTTTCAGGCCTATGAAGACGCTCTGGTCATAAAGGGCCTGGTTCAAACTTACCGATGCCCCGGAGTTCCAGGTCTGACCCATTGTTGCCCGTATTTTCTCACCGCCGAACTGCAGCAGAGACTCTTGGATCACAGGATCGTAAGATAAATTTGCAGACCCGCTGATCTGGGGCAGCATACCGGCCTTGGCTTCTCTGATCCGGTATTCGGCTTTCCTGATTTTCAGTTCCGCTTTTTTTGCTTCGGCCTTGTTTTGTAAAGCCTGTTTTATGGCTTCCTGCAATGATATCTGCTGCTGTGCTGAAAAAGAACAGGGAATTATAGCCAAAAGAAGGCTTGCCAGTCCCATTTTCAGTTTTTGTAAAGTCGTACGTTTTTTACTCATAATTCTATACATCGGTATTTGTTAATTTTTTAGTAGGGAAGCTAATATGGCCTCTTTAATCTGTGCCGCAATTGCTTCTATCGTAAGGGTATCATTTAGTAGGTTGTTTACAAGCAGATGTTTTAGGGCCATATTCGGGAATGTTAATAATGATTCCATGCTGATAACGAAATGTAAGGGGTTGATGCGCCTGAAGTTTCCCTCCGTGATTTCTGTGCACAGGCCCTGGTAGAGTTTTCTTAAAGTATTTGCCCGGACAGCATTTAATTCATGCCCCTTCAGCCGGAAAATGTAAATTCCGAGATAAGGGTACTCCAGGTTCAAGGTGATGCTTTTGTCGATGTACATGGTTATTTTATCCCTGAATGAAAAATCAGGGTGACCTATAATAGCCGACCTTTCTTCCTCCATCCGCAGAAAATCATTGATGACACTGGTGATGAGGTTATCTCTAGATCTGAAATAATAGTTGATCAGCGTCCTGTGAATTCCGGCGGCGTCTGCAATCACCTGGGTCTTTGCATCAAATCTGCCTTCTGCAAACAATACTTTTTTTGTGGTTTCTTTGATCAGGCTGAACGTCTGTTCTTTTTTTTCGATTTGCTGCATATTATATCATGTCTATATCCTCAGGATATTGAGATTTCCATATTTTCTCGGGCTTGACCCCATAAAAAGTGAAAAGCCACCGTATCTCATTAATTTCAAAATTGTCCTGACAGGAAATTTTCAAATATTTAAACCGGGCATCCGGGAAAACACAGCGGGCATCCGGGAAATGATCGTTAATATCTTCCGCCAGCCAAAAAACATGAAGTTCTGACGGGTAAAAAAGCTTAAAAAAATAATGTAACATTATATAATGTTTTTAAGATGTTATGCAGGGTTTATTTCCGGTACATTCCCTGGCGATTATGTCAAGGTCTTCTTCTGTGTATGAATTCAGGATTTTTACCGCGATATGGTAGACTGCTGAGAATAAACCGGCTGTTGAATTGGTAATGCTGAGTTTCACGCTTTTGCCCGACATCTCGAAAATATAACTCCGGTATATATATCCTAAAGGAAGAGGAATGGCTAAAATCAGCTCCCGTTCAAAATTGCAGGTGCTGATGTAACCTTTTACCGCAGGAAATATTCTGTGCTTTACTTTGAAAACGCTTCCCCTTTGTACGGCACCCGTAATCTCTGACTGTAAAAAATTAAAATCCCACTCCTTCCATGCATTAATATTGGTGCACAGACGCCATACGGTACTTCTATCCACGTCTGTTATTAATCTAGAATATGATTTCTTTTCCATCTGAATGTGTTATCTTTTACCTGATGTTTTTTAAGGGCCACAAAGGGTAATCCCTGCCATGGAGAACCGGCCGGCTCGTGAACCGTTTCTGGTACCCCTGGTTATCTTTACCGATCTGCACTGACCTGTTTGCCGGTATAGTCATTGGTTGCTAAAAACTTTATACAAAGCAACATAAAATGCAGAATCACCTTTTTCTTTTTATACGAAGCCCTCTGTATTTTATACGAAACCGTTCCCTGTTATTTTAGTAGATGGAAAAGGGGGTTTTGTATAATTTTTAATTCTTGAAAGAGATAATGGGTAATTTTGCAATAAAATATTCGGTAAATGGATTTTAGGAATGTCAGCAATCAGAAAATAATCAGATTTTTGGTTCATAAGGAATTCAGAATATACAGGCATGGTCTGTTGCTTGCCTGGCTGTTTATTGTTCTGATTTACGGAACAACTCCGGATCAGAGTTTAAAAGAATCCGGCAAAATATATCCTTTTATTGCTGTTTATTTTATTTTTCTGATAATGATCTATTTCAATACCTATATATTGGTGCCGCGGTTCTTCCTTAAAGCCAGGTATATCATGTATATCCTGCTACTGGTCGCCATGATTTTCGCAGGAAGCAAGCTTTTCATGCTTATGGTTTTCCTGTTCTTCCCCGAATTCATTATAGATAAGGTGACGATCAATTCCAAGATCATCATCGCCATTCTGATTATTCTGTACACAACAACCATCAAGCTCCTGCAACGATGGATCAAGGATTCCCAAAGATTATCCGAACTCAGGACGGTAACCTATCAGTTTGAACTGAACGAACTGAAAAAGCAGGTTACCCCTCATTTTCTGTTCAATATGCTAAATAATATCAAGGCTCTTATCCGGATTAATCCGATAAAAGCAACAGAGGTCATTATAAAGCTTTCCGACCTTCTGAGATACCAGATATATGAGAGCAGTGAAGAAAAGGTGCCCTTGGCTTCCGAAGTCAACTTCATCAATAATCTCCTGAGTCTGGAAAAAATCAGGAGAGATGATTTCGATTTTTCAGTTAATCTGAATTTTGATGTTGGTGATGCAAAAGTATGGGGGATCTATTCCAACCTTTTTATACCATTCGTTGAGAATGCTTTGAAACACAGCCATAAAGGTACCGGTTCTAACATCTTTATAGCGGTTGAATTTTTATACGATGGTCAGGAACTTAGTTTCAAATGCGTCAATTCTTATAATGGTAAAGACCCGGTAGCCGATAAATATGGCGGCCTGGGCCTCAGGAATATCAGGAGAAGACTTGAGCTGTTGTATGAAAAGGATCAATATCACTTAGAAATATCTGCAGAAAACAAAAAATACATTGTGAAATTAAAATTACCCTTATGAACTGTATCATTATAGACGATGAACCCTTAGCCAGGGAAGAGCTTAAAATAATGCTTGATGAAATATCGGAGCCGGAAGTTATCGGGAGCTTTTCCAACGCTTTACCGGCATTGGATTTCCTGGAAAAAAATAAAGTAGATCTGATATTCCTGGATATTGAAATGCCGGGGATGTCAGGATTGGAACTGATCGATAAGATCCCGGAAGAAAGCCTGGTTATTTTTACGACCGCATACTCGGATTACGCCTTAAAGAGCTATGAGCTTAATGCCATAGATTATTTGCTGAAACCCTTTGCCGATACCCGCCTGAGGAAAGCCGTGGAAAAAGCGTTACAGTATAAGAGTTTTACCGCGGGATTATCCGGTGGCATTCCCAAAAATTTTTTTGAAAAAAGTACTGATGAATATATAATTATAAAAGCGGAAAGAAGATTCTACAAAATCAACTATGCTGATATCCAATTTATTGAAGGGCTAAAGGATTACGTAGTCATCTACACGCCTTCTGAAAAAATAATTGCGGCCATGAATTTAAAAACGATACACAAAAAAATTACATTACCGACATTTATACGGGTCAGTAAGTCATACATTGTCAATACCACTTATATAAAATCATTTGACAATAATACGATCTACATCAATGATACCGAACTTCCAATAGGCGATGTATACCGTGCGGAGTTTTTTAAAAGTTTTACCAACGGATTCTGATATGTTATCAATATGAAAAAGATTGTAATCATAGGAGGCGGATTTGCAGGAATAAATCTTGCCAAAAGCCTTTCAGGAAATAAAAATTTTGAAATCACGATCGTGGACAAAAATAATTATCATTTTTTTCCGCCCCTTATCTATCAGGTAGCCACTGCCTTTATCGAGGTTTCCAATATATGTTATCCTTTCAGAAGGATGATGCAGGAAAAAGACAATCTGTACTTCCATTACGGAGAATTTGAAGAAATAGATACCGCCCGTAAAACCATACATACAGATACCGGGTCACTTCAGTATGATATTGCTGTTTTGGCATTAGGAACCGAGACCAACTTTTTCGGGATGGAAAATGTGGAGAAAAATGCGTATCCTATGAAGACCATAGATGATGCCTTAATCTTAAGAAACCATCTTCTTGAAAATCTTGAAAGAACATCAAAACTAAGCAACAGGGAAAATATTACGAAATATCAAAATGTTGTAATTGCCGGCGGCGGGGCAACGGGAGTGGAGATCGCAGGTATGATTGCCCAGATGGGGGAGAAGCTCCTGAGGAAGGATTATCCTGAAATAACAGATAACCTGGGAGGGATTTATCTTATTAATGCAGGGGAAAGCCTTCTGGCGCCTATGAGTGGAAAGTCTCAGCAGGAAGCCTTACAACAGCTTCAAAACCTTAATGTAAAAGTATTGTTGAAGACTTCGGTAAAAGATTATAAGGATGATAAGGTGACGCTGTCGACAGGGGACATTATACCTGCCGCCACTTTATTGTGGACGTCGGGAGTTATTGGCAGGAAGGTTCCCGGGATACCCCTGCAGTCAGTCGGAAGAGGGCGCAGGATCATAGTGGATGAGTATAACAGAGTTGTTGATGCGGAAGATGTATATGCCTTAGGAGATATTTGTCTGCAGACCTCAGACCCTGCTTATCCTTCGGGGCATCCGCAGGTGGCTCAGGTAGCGATCCAGCAGGCAAAGCAGCTGTCAGAAAATCTTGTCCGATGGACGGAAAATCAGAAAGGGCAGCCATTTGTCTATAAGAACAACGGATCAATGGCCATTATTTCTAAAAGGAATGCGGTGGTAGACCTGCCAAAAAATGGGTTTCTGAAGGGGTTCGTTGCCTGGCTGGTATGGCTGTTCATCCATATTATTGCCATGGTGGGTTTTGGTAATAAGATGAAACTGGCTTATAACTGGTTTTGGAGCTTTATTACAGATAATCCTGCCCTCAGGCTGATCATCAGAAAAAGCGGCAGATAACCAAAAAAGCGTAAAATGGTAAATCAGGATTGGGAAAGCCCTTTCAGGTATCTTCTTTCTTTTCACAAGCTGGCCGATTTCTGGAGAGGAAAAGCTAAACATTCAGCAGGCTGTAAAACCAGATATGCCAGGTATATCGTCTCGGAAATAGGTAAAAATCCGGTACTGGAAGAGGGGGTTGAAGATTGGCCTTCGTTGTTACCACACGTAGAGTTGCTAAATGAAATGACAGAAGCAATCCTGCCGGCGGCCGCCTCCGGATCGGACCTTAAAGCGCTGACAGCCCCCTTCCGTAATGCTTATTTCCTTCCGACGGAGGCATTTGAAAATGTTTTCAGAGATAATGAAGCGTATGATCTCTACGGCTATCCGGCGGAACATCTCTATAAAATGAAATGCCTGTTTATCCTTTCATTATATCATAAGATAGAACTGGATGTTAATTTTCCCATAATTATTGATGTGAGGCACAAAGACGGCATCGTAAGATATTACCGTGCGGTTTTCAACCTGGAATACCTGGAAGCGCTGCAAATGGAAAGCAGCAAAATAATTTCCGAAGAGGAAATCTATGAATTGCTGGACAATTTTGATAATACCGGCCTTTGGAAAGAAAAATTTCCTGCAGACAGCTGGCTGATCAAAGGTTTTATGTTGATCAGCCTCACGGATGTCACCAAAGAGACGTCCTTATCTATGTTAAAGTCCATTATGGTCAAATCCCGGCAAGAAATAGAAACGGATATGGCGAGTCCCGATGAGCTTTTCCGGTCTATCTTCAATATAAAAAGCCTTACGGGAGCTGTTTATATTTATGACAATGACAAGAACTTTTTCGAACTGATAGACTCTTATGATAAAAGTGTTTTTCTTGATGACCTTCATGAGGTCAGTAAAAAAGAATTCAGGAAGATTTTTGATGATATTCTGCTTACCGGAAAACCTTTTATCATCTCCGATGCCGGGAAGCTTGATCCGAATATATTTTCTGATTTTTTTGAAAGAAATCATATACGGAGCTTTGTTTTTTATCCACTGGAAAAATATGGAAAAATATTGGGCATCTTATTCTTTTCCTCAGAAAACAGATATGAGATCAACAGCCTTCTGGATGAGAAGATCGCTCTTATTTCCCCTTTGCTCATCGATACTCTGGAACGGGTATATACGGAGATGGAAACCCGGATAGATGCAGTCATTCAAAAAGAGTATACCTCGATACACGAGAGCGTATACTGGAAATTTCGGACGGAAATAAAAAATAAAATACGACCGTTCCGTAGCCCGGATACCAATAAACAGTCCGAAGTTTTCAATGAAATTATTTTCAATGAAGTGTATCCGCTCTACGGGCAAATTGATATTAAGGGATCATCGGATAAAAGAAACGAGGTGATTAAAAAAGATCTCCGGGACCAGCTGAACAGTGTTCTTGCTCTTTTAGATCATTTTCAGCCATCCGGGAAAGTGCCTGTCATTGAAAAAATTAAATTTGAACTGAATAAGTTTGCCGTACAGCTTGAAAAATCCTTTCAAAATAACCTTGAGCAGAATATGCTTTCCTACCTGAGATCGGAGGTTCATCCTTTGTTCAGAAAAGTAAATTTTCCTAAAGAAAAGTATCAACTGTTGAACAGCTATCTGCATAAGCTGGACCGGAAAACTGAGATATTTTATAATGCCAGAAGACTTTATGATGAGACCGTAACCAGAATTAATTCAAACTTTGCAGAGATTCTGGATGAGAGGCAGCAGCAGGCTCAGGAGATTTACCCTCATTATTACGAGCGCTTCAAAACCGATGGGGTAGAGTATAATCTGTACATCGGACAGTCCATCAGCGAGAATAAGGAATTCCACAAGATCTATTTTGATAATCTACGCCTATGGCAGCTGGAAACGCTGTGCGAAATGGAAACAGAGCACGAGCTTATCAGGACATCCCTTCCTTATCCTATGGAAGTAACCTCTCTGATCCTGGCATTCAGCATGCCGATTGCTATCCGTTTCAGAATGGATGAAAAACGGTTTGATGTCGATGGATCTTATAATGCCAAATATGAAGTGGTAAAAAAGAGGATAGATAAGGCACACATCAAAAACTCAAACGAAAGAATTACCCAGCCCGGAAAAATTACGATTGTATATACCCATTCCTATGAAGCGGAAGAATATGAAAAATATATCACCTTTCTGCAGCACAAAGGGCTTTTGGAAAACAAAGTGGAACATTTCGAAATAGAGGATCTGCAGGGTATAAGCGGATTGCAGGGTCTGAGAGTGAACGTAAACCATTTTAAAATTGATGTTTTGAACAAGGCAAAAAGCCATGTTGCCTCCCTGCTGGAAAAAGGCCGTGATCCCAAGTTTACATACCCTGATATTACACATGCCGAGGAGGAGGTGCGGGAAGCGGAACGGCTTTGCCGGGAAGGGAAAACAGAATTTAACGGTAAAATAAATATTTTATTAGCAGCCTGGTTTCGCAATACCGGTCTTGCAGGGTCACCTGCAGAGCCCGGAAACAGCAGTGCGGATATTGCCGGAAAATTCCTGTCCGGGCAGCATTTTCCCCCTGAAGATATTGCCGAGGTCAAACGGATATTATGGGTACGGAAATAAGGTTGCTGTCCTTTAAGCAGTATAAGGAAAAAAATTAAAGCATAAATAAATGGAAAGTCATAAAGATCCTGGTCCAGCTCAATCCATGGGGACCGTTGAAAAAAAGATGAAAAAAGATGAAAAGTATAAAGAAATGAAACTGGAGAAAGGAGTAGAAACATTATTCCGTACCACTTTAGGGAACCACAACGGACTTAGCCAGTCCATAGACAGTAAGGCCAATATTTTACTCTCTATTAGCACAATCATTATTTCCGTTTCGCTGACGACCATTTTCCCCAAACTGGACCGTCCGGTTAACCATTATCTGATTATCCCAACTTCCATACTATTGATAGTGAGCGTGCTGTGTGTTATCTTTGCAATTCTTGCAACCCGGCCATCCATATCAAAAGGAGCCTTTACCAAAAAGGAGGCTGAAGAAAGAAATGTCAACCTTCTTTTTTTCGGAAATTTTTATAAAATGCCCTATCCTGAGTATGAACGTGCAATGAATGAGCTGATAAAAGACCGGGAATCTGTTTATAATTCAATGATAAAAGATCTTTACCTGCTGGGGATCGTATTACAGAAAAAGTACCGGCTTCTAAGGATTACTTATAATGTTTTTATGTTCGGCATCATCATTACGGTCATCAGCTTTTTTATTGCCTTAAAAATAGCCCTATGAAAAAATGTAATTATCGGGCAGCGTGCAGCATCGGGCCTGCTTCCGGTGTGGGCCCCGCATTTTAATTTTATATACATACATAATACCAATAACAAAAAGACTATGGCAAAATACCATAAGCAGGCAGCCGAGCTGTCATGGCTGTCCTTTAACCGCTGTATTCTTCAGGAGGCCTCAGATCAGGTGAATCCTTTGTATGAAAGGATAAAGTTCCTTGCCATCCATTCTTCTAACTTAGACGAGTTCTACAGGGTCAAGGTGAAAAAACTGTTGCAGGCTTCAGACAAAAGAGCCGGCCTGCTAAAGACCGTTCATAAAGTGATACATCGTCAGCAGCTTCAGCTGGGGGCGATATGGAAGGACGAAATAGTACCCGAACTCGCAGAAAATAATATCATCTACTATGAAAGCCAGCCTATCAAAGAAAAGCATATTGCCGAAATTGAACAATATTTCAGGACCGTTATCCTTTCCTACATACACGTTACCCGCATTTCCAGGGAAACAAATGAAACATTTTTCCTGAACAACAGGCAACTTTATTTATTCATTAAACTTAAAGAACAGAACTGCGGGATCAGCTATGCCTATATCAATATTCCTTCTGATAAAATAAACCGGTACAGGATTCTCAGCGGAACAGGCCCAAAATATTATATCATCTCCATAGATACCATTATCAAAAAGAATCTGCATCATATTTTTAAGGATGATAAAGTACTGGAGGCCTATGCTATAAAGTTAAACCGGGATGAAAACTATCAGATAGAAGACGAAACCACAGGAAACCTGGCTGCTAAGATAAAGCAAAAAATCAATGAGAGAAAGGCGGGAAGCTCAACCCGGTTTCTGTATGATTCTCATATGTCCCGGGACACCGTGTCTTTTTGTAAATCCCTGTTTGCCCTTAATGATTATGAACTGTTTAAGGGTGGCTCCCACCATAACTTCTACGATCTGTTTAAGTTTCCAAACCCGGGCCCACCGCACTTTGAAAACCCGGCTGCCCCGGGTTTAGGACATCCTGCTTTCGATACGTATCGGTCTGTATTTGAGTCTGTTATGCAGGAAAACCGGCTGCTGCATTTCCCCTATCAGTCCTATCATTACATCCTGCAGTTTTTTAATGAGGCCGCCATCCATAAGGAGGTATCAGAAATAAGCATAACCCTGTACAGAGTATCCTCCCGGTCCCTGATTATCAATGCCCTGATGAGCGCGGCAAGAAACGGCAAGAAAGTAACGGTTTTTGTTGAGGTAAAGGCCCGTTTTGATGAGGATAACAACCTTCGCTGGGCCCGCGAAATGAAAAAAGCGGGGGTAAAAATCATTTACAGCCTTCCGGGTGTGAAAGTGCATGCAAAAATCGCTTTCATTACGTTCAGCGCCAAAAGCCAATTGAAGAGCCTTTCCTACCTGTCCACCGGGAACTTTAATGAAAGCACTGCGGTTGCGTATTCGGATTTTGGCTTTTTCACTTCCGATACCCGGTATACTGATGATCTGCAACATATTTTTGATTTTTTGAAAGGCAAGGACAGGAGCCGGTGTAAAATTTCTTATCTCTGGGTGGCGGGCTTCAACTTTAAGGAAAAACTGATCCGCTGTATAGAAACGGAAATTCAAAACAGGAAAAAGGGACGGCCTGCAGCGATCTTTATAAAGGCAAACGGCCTGGATGAAAAGGAGGTCATCAACAAACTGGCAGAGGCCGGCAGGGCCGGAGTTGAAATTACCTTGTTAATCAGGGGAATATGTACCCTGCTGCCCCAGCCGGGGGAAACGGCAGGGAATATTAAAATATACAGGATTGTCGACAGGTACCTGGAACATTCCCGAATTTACAGATTTTCTGATAGCGGCAATGAAAGGGTGTATCTATCATCCGCAGATATGATGGACCGTAATTTAAATAGGAGAATTGAGGTTGCCTTCCCGTTTACTGACAGCGACCTGATAGCCGAGATCAATCATATCATCATGATTTTGTTGGCAGATAATACAAAAAAAAGGACGGTTTTACGGGACGGAAGCTGTGAAATACGGAAAGAAGCCGGAGCCGTCCCGCGGCGGGCACAAACGGAAATTTACGAGTATTATAAGCAGATGATACAGGGTTGAAGGATGTCTGCACCTGCACCACCAAAAGGAATACGTATCTGTTTCTTAAGGCTTATTTATCAATATTATCTAAAAAGTGATTTGATAAAAATGAAACGTATAGATTTAAAAGAAACCAAAAATGGTTATCCGATAAGTTGGGCAAAATCGAGTGATGAGGTGCCGAATTCTCCTCAATAAACAGAAAACTATAACGTAAGATAAATTTTGAAAAATACAATAAGCAAAGTTTTGATCATCTGATTCATATGCAAACTGATTTTTGTAAAAAAGAAAACTGGATTTTTTGGTTATCTAACTTTAAAGAAATCATGTTAATTTTATGCATACGGGCAATTTTCAAAGGAGTTGTAAATGATTATAAAAAATTATTAGACTATAAACTTTGTAAAGAAAAAATGAAACTCAAAAGAATGAAATTAAAAAGATTAAAAGCCAATGAAAAATTTATTTCTGGTAATAATCGCATTAACAATCAATTCCTGTAAAGATGAGCAAAAAAAGCTTATCTAAAACCATATCAGAACCCGGTATACCCCATGTTAAAGTTTTAAAAGATCCGCAATTTTTATCAGTAGATGAGTCATCGGTTGATAAAGTCTCAGATAACGGCCGATCATTTTTAGATTCCTTTAATTTCTCTCTTCGAATAAGGCAAGAAAAAAGAGCAGATAAATTAAATTATCTGCTCTTTTGATATCATTGTGTGTTGTTTGAATGAAGTTACGCGATCTTAACGTTAACTGCATTAACTCCTTTATTTCCATTTTGTAAATCGAACGTTACGACATCATTTTCACGGATAGTATCTACCAAACCTGAAGTATGTACGAAAATGTCCTGACCCCCATTTGATGGAGTGATAAAACCGAATCCTTTCGCGTCGTTAAAGAATTTTACTGTTCCTTGTTGCATTGTAATATGTATTAAAAAATTATTGTATTCTATTGATAATAGGAAAAATCCCGTTGCTTTGATTAACATCAAAACGATAATAAATTTTTGAGAAAAAATAGGGATGTATAGAATTTAAGAGTGAAAATCAAACTTCTTAAAAGGTAGAGCACCTAAAATTAATGACAAAAATGAGCCTGTTTTTTTAAGTTAAAATTAAAAATCTACTGAGGTAAATTTTAAATATGCTTATTTCAACCGCCTTATTATTTTACAAATGTACGGTAAATATTTTAATAATACGATGTTTTTTTAAAAAATAAGCAGAAAATTTTATAGATTCAATAATGATGGATCATTTCAGGACTCATTCCAGTAGACAAGACTGCTTCGTAACCTATAAATAAATTGATACTTATTCTGTAGTTATCAGGGATCGATGATTACTATTTGCCATCATCGCAGAACTTTTGTGATTAAACCGTGGAAAAGAAGCCATCAGGACGGATCTGTTTTGATTGATCACGGAAGATACCTTCACCAGCAAATCAGCTTCATATAAAAGATCAAAAGAATCCCAAAAACCAAAAAAGAGAAAACAAACGTTTTCTCTTTTTCGTTATCAGTGGAGTTGGAGGATATAGAATGATTTCTAATTATCAAGTTGTTATGTTTAAATTTAGACTTTGCTACCACTTATGCTACCACCAACATTTGTTTTACTTTTCTGAATTTGAATTGACAAACTGTTGTAGAAGAAAGAATTTGGAAAAGGTGTAATCCCTTACATTGAAGTTCTCTCGATTTAATTCAAATAGTCGCATTAAAGTTGAATATAAAATCATCCTCTTATTATTATTATTATTATTATTATTATTATTATTTCTATCAAAAGTAATATATTCTTTTTTATAAAATTCTTCCGGTGATATATTTTCTATCCTATGAAATTCTTGTTGGAGGCACAATAATTCTTCAACTTCTAATTCTGGTATTGCGTTTATAATTTCTTTTTCGATTCCAAAAGAAAGTTCTTCTAGTTGTGGGTGATTTTTTAATAATATAAATTTACTTATTAGAGATGATACTTTCCTTACATAGCTATTTATATCAAGTACATATTTTACAGTATATTGTTTTTGTTTCGTCTCAAGAAAATCATATATTTCATTTAATTTCATTCCCCTAATCTCTTCCCTATCCACACCTAATTCCTCAATTAAAATATTTAAATATTTTGGACGAGTATCTCGTATATTAATATCAGGCTTTTCTTGCTTAATAATTGTTTGGTAGTATGTTTTATTAATTTCAGGTCCCTTGAAGTTATCATTCAGAATCACATAATATTGAAACGTACTAAATAAATCAATATAACATACTAATCTTGTATTTCCAAAGCTTCTATCAGTGTAAAGCATTAAAGTATGTGTTGGGAAACCATCTTCTATAACACTTCTAACGGGTTCCATTAGTTTGTCAATAGTACCAACAGGATAAAAGACTAAAACATTTGTAGTGAAAATTATCTGTTCGTTTTCTGTATCGATTGTACACGGCATATCTGTTCTTTTTATACCATGTAAAGAGGCAAAACCAGTCGCTATTTTATTAAGTCCAAGTTTAAACTTTTCATTGAAATTTTCGATTCCTTGAGAAAAATTTATACCTAATTCTTGCCAATCACTAATATGATCTATCAATTCCAAACTTATGGTTTTGGTATCATGACCTTCCTTCTCGAGATCTTGGAGAACTTTCTTTTGAAAAGAATCAAGAATTTTTTTTGCGCCATAAATTTTTACAGTATTGGTTTCTTTATTGAAATCAAAATCGGGTTTTTTGGGAACGATTTTTCCATCTTTTACTTGTACTTCTATTTTAGTTCCATCAGATTTTTTAATATAACCTGTAAGCGTTTTTCCACCATTTTCACCATGGTCTTTAGATGCAAGAATATGACTTATCGGACTTGTAAATAGATCAAAGATTTTTACAAAATCAGTGTCAATGGACTTGGATAATTTACTTCCACACTTTTCGCAAAGAATATTTGGTGCTTTTAAACGACCATATAAAGCATTTTGAATGATGTGTTCGTCATGTTTAAATTTTGGTAATTCATTATCAATATCTTTTTTTAAATATCCTTTTTTTTCAATCATTGTTTGACCACAGAGGTAACAAATATCTTTCATGTTGATTAGTTTTTACTTTAAATATAGAAAATATATTTTAAAATTATAAACTTATTTATGGGAAACCATAATGTTTATAATGGATTCTATTTTACTTTTGAATGATAAAATTATTTTTTTCTGAATTGTAAAAATTATATATTTAAATTATATAATATTATATTCTATGCAAACAAAAAGTTTATCATCAAAATTAGATCAATTGTCAGATGAACAAGTTTTAAAAGAGTTTGTTAAAAGATTTAAATGTGATGGTGCAATTCTTATTTATTTAGAAAATAATTGCGAGAGTGGTCTTGCTCGTTGGACAAATAAAAATGGAAAGAATTGGGTGAATAATCTGATGCCATTAATAAAAGAAATTCATACATAATATTAACTAAAAAATTAAAAACCATGAAAGGAGGTGGTGGCGGAAGCCAAAATTACAGCAGACAATTAGCAGGAATACAAGGAGCAGGTTTTACAGGTGGCGATGATGAATGTTTAAATATATTATTTGACGTATATCTTAAAAAAATTCAAAGTCAGATATTTAAACTGACTGTCGGAGATATTTTACAGATCGATTTAGATCAGGAAATGCAATTAGTGAATGTTTTATCAAAGGGTATCCTATGTGGAATAGTTGATTCTCCACAAGTACTACAATTGCGAAATTGTATAAAAAAAGGCTACAGATATAAAGCTACAATTATTGAGTTAGATGGAAATGAAGAGAAATGTAAAGTAAGAATACAACATTTACAAACTGTACTATGATTGATATCGTTGGTGGAACATATTACGAAATATGTCATGATCCAAAATACGAAGATCTTTTTGGGTCCGGTTTAAGGGGGGCTATTGCATTAAGTGACAAAGGATTTGAAATTAATTATCATTCATCAGTTGGTGCCGATTTCAAAGAACTTTGTAATTATAAGGTTTCAGCTTACAAAATTAATCAATATTTACAGGTACATGAAAAATCTGTTATATTCGATTATTATCATCCGTTAGCAAAACCAATACCTTATAATTTACCTGCCAAAAATTTCATCTTACCAAAGGTAGAAGCAAAGCATATTCTTTATTATGGAATGATTGAGTCGGATTGTTCTGTAGACGGAGAGTATGTAGTATATGATCCTCAAAATCACATAGGATTTAGAAAAACTAATTCAAAAGCACAGCATTTAGCTTTGATACTAAATAAAAACGAGGCTATGATGTTAAGTGATAATATTAGCAATGATATAAATGAAGTTGGAAAATTTTTACTGGAAAATGAAGAAGCAGAGGTAGTAGTAATAAAAAATGGAGCAAAAGGTGCTACAGTTTTTTTTGAAAACAAATCTGAAGTGATTCCAGTTTTTGAAACAGAATCAGTATGGCCAATAGGTAGTGGGGATATATTTTCCGCGGTTTTTGCTTGGAAATGGATGATTGAAAAGCTTTCTCCTGATGATTCTGCCATGTGTGCTTCAAAATATACAGCAGATTACTGTAATTCTAGGAATGTGCCACTTTCCAAAAATCCAAAAGAGTTTAACAATATACTGTCGGAAAAAAGAAAAAAAATCTATTTGGCAGGACCATTTTTTACGGTTTCAGAAAGATTTTTAATCAACGAGATATATTCTATATTAAATGGATTTGATGTTGATGTTTTCTCTCCATTTCATAATGCAGGTATACCAGTTTTTAAAGAAGATTTTGAAAAAATAGCAAAAAAAGATATTGACAATTTAAACAATTGTGATGCAGTTTTAGCAGTTATTTCAGGAAATGACCCGGGAACACTTTTTGAGGTTGGATATGCAAAAGCATTAGGTAAAAAAGTCGTTTTGTTCTGTGAAAATTATAAAGAAAATGATTTATTCATGTTTGAGGGAACAGATTGTGAAATCACATCTGACTTGTCAACAGCAATATACAAAGTCTCATGGTAAAAAAAGCTTTTATCGTCGTGGGGTTAGGATATGGAGATGAAGGAAAAGGAATTGCAACGGATTTTCTTGCAACCAAATATCCAAATTCTATAATAATTAGATTCAACGGTGGTCACCAAGCAGGTCATTGTGTTGTTAATAATAAGACTGGTAAAAGTCATGTGTTTTCAAATTTAGGATCTGGAACATTTAGAGGTTTACCAACATATTGGTCAGAGCACTGTACTTTTGCACCTACTTATTTTCTTGAAGAAATTAGTGAAATAAATACTGATTTTAAATTTTACGTTAATTGTAATTCTCCAATTACAACTCATTATGACGTATTATTTAATCGTACTTCGGAACTAACCCAAAGAGATGATAAGAGAAAAGGAAGTTGTGGTGTAGGATTCGGCACAACCGTAGAAAGAAATAAAGTTATATCATTTACAATTTCAGATTTATTTAAAAATGAAGAATTTCTAATTTCAAAACTTCAAGAAATTCATAATTACTATAAGAGACTTGTTAATATTGAAACATCATTTGATTTTCATCAATTTGATCACCATGTTGAAGATCTTTTTTTTCTTGAACAGATATTATTTTTGAAAAAATTATTAAAAAAAGGAAATATACATATTGTTAATTGTGATAGTGAAATATTTGAAAAGTGGGATACATTCATTTTTGAGGGATCTCAAGGTATTTTAATAGATCAAAATTTTGGAACAAAACCACATATTACTAAAAGTAATACTACATCGCAAAATGCGATTGCTATGATTCAAAAATCTAAGCTAAATATTGATGCGGAAATTTTTTATGTAACCCGGGCATATCAAACAAGACATGGAAATGGTTCTTTTAAAGAAAACAATCCAGATTTTCAATTAATAAATAATTTAGAAGAAACTAATGTTGATAATCTTTACCAAGGAAAAATGAGATCTAATTTCCTTGACATTAATGATTTAATTTATGCATTCAACTGTGACAAACAATATTCAAAAGAACTTAATAAAAATCTATTGATTACTTGTATTGACCATATGATTTCTGAAAATATTAAAATTTATATTGATGGAGAATTAGAAATGACACACTATAGAAGTATTTCTGATTTTCTTGGTGTAGATTTTAAAAATGTCTTTTACAGTAAAAGTAAATTCTCGGAAAACATTTTTCAGTAGATAATCGGTTATTTTTGTATTGTATATCTCTCCCTCATATACGTTTAAATTTAAACCCAAAAAAATGGAAAAATAAGAGCGGAAATATGTGCGCTTAGTTTGTCGCATTGAAACATTATTTTTGTTTATAAAAAATTTATAAGTTCCTAACCAAAATTATTGATCATATTTTACTTAAAGTCTATAGAATATATATTTCCAAAGTCTAAAAATATACCTTCCAATGCTTTCTCAAGAGTTTCGAAAGAGAGGTAATGCTTTGCACGAAGCCATTCGTGCTTTGTTTTTCTCCAAAGAATCTCAATGGAATTCAGATTAGGGCTGTATTTGGGGAGATAAAAAATCTCAAGATCCAATGCTTTCAATTTGAAATTTGTCTCTGAAACTCTTTGGAATGATGGATGCGTGCATTTATCCAGACAAATCACGGTCTTCTTTTTAATCGTCTGTGAAAACTCATTAATGGCCCCAATGACAAAAGCAGAAGTGATTTTCCCCATATGATGACGCTGAAAAAGAGCATTGTCCTGAGATATGATCCTAAAAACATTGATTCTCTTACTGTGCCGGGGTTACTATTTTCACATGCTTGTTTTTCTGCTGCCAATGGTAAGAGATGAAAGGATTTAGGGAAAACCCGCTCTTGTCGGCGAAGTACAAGTCCAGATAATCATCCTTCGCCAGGCCCATCAGGGTGTTCAGTTGTTGTGCTTTTAGAAGGTAATCTTTTTGGTTTTGAAGAGGTTTGAGCCAGCACCTTATTCTTTTCCATATATATCCTTTTTTTTAGAAAGCTTTTAAGCATTCTCTCGCTAACGTTCAGAAATGTTTTCATTGATAAAACAGGTGGTTGCTTTCACCGAATCGCCCTGGTCTATCCTTTCATAATACATTTTTCTTCTTCCAACGAGAGCGCTGAAAAAATACTTTTCCGGTTCCTGGCCTTTTTTCGTGTAAAGCCCAATAAATCCAGAATTGGGATAATCCCACGCTATCATTTAAGGTCTAAAGTTCAGATTAACAAAGATTTATAAATTTAATCTCCTAACTTTACATAAAATTGACGGATAATTAGTGCGGAATACTTATAAATATAATTTATGAGTATTAGAAAAAAAGATAAAAGATTTCGTTAAATTCAAAGCCTGAAATATTTCAGGCTTTGAATTTTAATAACTATTTTTTACTGGATGTTCCACCTTTAGTTGCTGGTGTAGATTTCGGAATATTTCCTCTGTTTCCTCCAGACGGATTACCTGGTTTTGCTTGGGGTAGTTCGGATTTATCTCTTTTGAATTGTCCATAATTGATAATTTTAATATTTATTTCTAATTCGAAATTGATGCCAATAATTGTGAGATAATTTGAATTCTATTCTTTAATAATTTTTAAATATCTATTCGCATAAGTTTTTCATTAACAATGCGTAATTTGAAAATTACTCATATTAATATCCCCGGTTATTTTTAAATTCCCTTTCACATTTTAATGAACAGAAGTCTTTTTCATCATTCACAATACACTGGTATTTTCGATTGTAATTATCAGGTACTTCATAAGTCTGAATACATAGTTTTGGATTTACACTGAATGTGCCATAAATTCTTGCAAGTATTTCTAGTGGATTATCAGTTTTTGGTTGTACAATCAGTCGCAATAAATCTTTTGAAGGACTGATTTTACCTGTTAAATCTATTTCTTTTCCACACCATTTACATTCCTTAGTTCCCATACTGCATTTCTGTCCATCACGGTTCATAGGGTCTGGATCAGGATCACTTAGAATTTTTTTTACTTTTAATATTTCATCAGAAGATAAACCATAGTTCTCTTCGATGTTTGCCCGGTTCACGAGGGTTTCTGCTTCTTTTGTAATATTAATATCGTCCCAGGAGAATGGTTCTTTTTCAGTACTATTTGAAATATTATTATTTATTTCTTCTTTCTGAAGA
>Ga0308166_1001431_pt1 | contig 25323 bp, 20 predicted proteins | sample PhyCR2_2_FD_202137 | JGI IMG/M metagenome (GOLD analysis project Ga0308166, IMG submission 202137) | Phyllosphere microbial communities from UC Gill Tract Community Farm, Albany, California, United States - DLSLCC.R2 | ecosystem: Host-associated > Plants > Phyllosphere > Unclassified | place... | reverse complement strand
GCAAGCCCTCCAGTGAAGAGCGCGCCGCGCCCGGTTTTTGGTTCAGACATGCGCTTGTCCTTTCGAATTGAAATTGGATAGCGTAACCTTACTTCCGTACTCATGTACGGAGTCAAGCGATATGGAAAACAATTTGGAGAACCTGACCATTGGCGTTTTCGCCAAGGCGGCCGGGGTCAATGTGGAGACCATCCGTTTCTATCAGCGCAAGGGCTTGTTGCTGGAGCCTGACAAGCCCTATGGCAGCATCCGCCGCTATGGCGAGGCGGATGTAACGCGGGTGCGCTTCGTGAAATCAGCCCAGCGGCTGGGCTTCAGCCTGGATGAGATCGCCGAGCTGCTGCGGCTGGAGGATGGCACCCATTGCGAGGAAGCCAGCAGTCTGGCCGAGCACAAGCTCAAGGACGTGCGCGAGAAAATGGCTGACCTGGCGCGCATGGAGGCCGTGCTGTCTGAGTTGGTGTGCGCCTGCCATGCGCGAAGGGGGAACGTTTCCTGCCCGCTGATCGCGTCACTACAGGGTGGAGCAAGCTTGGCAGGTTCGGCTATGCCTTAGCGTGCTTTATTTTCCGTTTTCTGAGACGACCCCATCTATGACGTAGGCGCCTAACGCTTTGCGATCGGCTTTTTGATGGCTCCACGGCGAGCTTTTCGGCGAATTGGCAGGGTAGTCGGCAGAATCAACGCCCGCAAGATGGAAGGCACACCGTTCGCAGCGCGGGAGACGCGGGCCGGCGCCACATCCGGGCTGCTCTGCCGCCAATGGGACACTTGCAACGGCTGCTCAGATTGCCGAAGGTTGGACGCGGCGATCTGATTCACAACACCGAACAGGTCGGTCTAGCCCAGTACGGCGGCCTGCTGTGCTCCCAGACAAAGCATCAAACCAATTTCTACTGCCTGCGTTTTCCCCATTGTCGCTGCCGCCTGCATCCAAATCGATATCACCGTTCGTGACTTTGTCACCTCGCGACAGCACTAGCCAACAACCTGTTGAGATCACAATGGTCCAGCGCAGCGGAAACACCCAGCCCGACGGGCCGGCCAGGGACCAAGCCGCGGCGGTACTGCATCGGCACGACAGAAGCATTAATCTGCGCATGCTAGTGCGCTGCCCCGTCAACCTGACGGATAGTTCCCATGTTTTCCATCAACAACAACGCTATACTCCGGCGCCGTCGGCTACGCAGGGCCTCTTTCGACATCGCCTGCATCGGTTTCACCACCATTTTCGATATCGACGCGATAGGCGGCACGTTCGGCGCCTTCGACGCTACCAATTTCGGGAGCAGCATCGCTGTCGACGCGTTCGACATCAGTATCGACGTTCATGTTGCGTGGAGTTTCGACATCGGCCTCGCTTTCAGGACGCTTGGGATGCTCAGGCGACTGAGCGGGGACTTTTGCGCGTTTTTTTGTTGCCATGGTTTTCCTCGAATGAAGCGTACGACTACGGTGCAAAGCGGGGTTGCTTGGATCTGCGCCCCACGTCGAGACGAAATCCCCTGAAACTATTCTGTGCTTTTTATAGAAATATAGTTTTCTGGAAAGAGGTCTCGTTCGACCAACTCGAGCAGGATATGAATAATCTTGATGTGCATTTCCTGCACGCGGTCGGCATAGGCGCCACCCGGGCTACAGATACAGACGTCACATAATCCTTGCAGCGGCGATCCCGGTGTTCCAGTCAAGCCGATCACCTGCATACCAAGTTGGCGTGCTGCCCCGGCAGCAACGAGAATTGACTCGCTCTTCCCACTCGTACTAATGGCGAGTAGAACATCGCCTTGGCGACCGTGCGCTTCGATGTACCTCGAGAATACCTGATCATAGCCATAGTCGTTTGCGACACACGTAATGTGTGTTGGGTCGCTGATGGCAATGGCTGCTATACCAGGACGATTATTGCGGAATCTTCCCGTGAACTCCTCGGCAAAATGCATTGCATCGCACACCGATCCGCCATTGCCACAAGAAAAAGCTTTGCCAGATTTTCGAAAAGACGATACCAGCAAGCCTGCCGCATCCACGACGCTCCGCAGATTAGTTTCGTCACCCAGGAAACGATTAAGTGCCGACTGCGCGTCGGCCAGGCTATTTTTAACGTATTCGATCATTACTTTTACCAATGGTGAGCGATGGGTTTGATTGCGGACGATGCCGGAACCGGCGGGCTACTTTATCTGAATGGGAGCCAGAGATTTCACAAGATCATCCAATACCTTTAACTGAGAAAGAAACGATTCGAGAACGCTGACTGGCAGCGCGCTCGGTCCGTCGCATTTCGCGGTATCGGGATCTGAATGAACCTCGAGGAAAATCCCACCCAAGCCAACTGCGACGCCCGCGCGAGCCAGCTCAAGGATCTGATCCCGCCGCCCGCCCGACGTTGCGCTCATCGGATCTCGCTGTTGCAGGGAATGGGTAACGTCAAAGATCACAGGCACACCTGGGCAAGCTTTTTTCATCACACCGAAACCGAGCATGTCCACGACCAGATTGTCGTAACCGAAACATGTGCCGCGATCACACAAGATCAGCTGGTCGTTCCCCGCTTCCTTGAATTTCTCAACAACGAAGGAAACCTGTGTTGGACTCAAAAACTGCGGCTTTTTGATATTGATGACGCGTCCTGTCTTGGCCATCGCCACGACCATATCGGTCTGCCTGGCCAAAAATGCAGGTAATTGCAGTACGTCTACTGTCTCCGCGACAATGTCTGCCTGCCATGGCTCGTGTACATCGGTTAGAACGGGCACGCCAAATGTCGTTTTCACCCTCTCGAGCATGCGCATGCCTTCTTCGAGACCGGGGCCGCGGAACGAATGGATCGATGAGCGGTTCGCCTTGTCGAAGCTGGCCTTGAAGACGTATGGAATCGCAAGCTTTTGTGTGACGCGAACGAACTCGTCGCAAGTACGAAGCGCCAAATCAAGGGATTCCAGCACATTGATGCCGCCGAAAATGACCAGTGGAGATTCATTTCCGACATTAATTTTTTCAGTAATCTTGATCATCATGTGAGTGCGCGTGCGAAGCGCTCGGTGGCTTGACTGTTGATGATAGCGCCGGCGACCAAACTGCTTCGCGCGGTAGACGCCCTCACTCCATCAGAGCCCGGGCCGAGGCAACCTGGCCGCGGTAGGCGTCGAAGATGTGGCGCAGGGCGTCGGGCATGGAGGTCGTCGGGGCCCAGTCCAGGTCCTGTTTGGTGTTCTCGATCTTCGGCACGCGGTTCTGCACGTCCTGGTAGCCGGCGCCGTAATAGGCCCCCGATGTCGTTTCGACGATCTCCACCTTCGCGGCGCCGGTCCCATACTCCGGATACTCGGTGGCCAGTTCCAGCATCATGTGGGCCAATTCGCGGATCGAATAATTGTTGGCCGGGTTGCCGATGTTGTAGATTTGACCGCTGGCCTTGCCGCCCTTGTTCTCGATGATCTTCATGAGGGCGTTGATGCCGTCGTCGATATAGGTGAAGGCGCGCTTTTGCATGCCGCCGTCGACCAGCTTGATGGTCTCGCCACGCACGATGTGGCCGAAGAACTGGGTCAGCACGCGCGACGAACCTTCTTTCGGGGTGTGAATCGAGTCCAGGCCGGCGCCGACCCAGTTGAATGGGCGGAACAGGGTAAAATTTAATCCTTCCATGCCGTAACCCCAGATCACGCGGTCCATTAACTGCTTGGAGCAGGCGTAGATCCAGCGCGGCTTGTTGATCGGGCCGTAGACCAGCTCCGAGTTCTCCGGATCGAATTCGTCGTCATGGCACATGCCATAGACTTCCGAAGTCGATGGGAATACGAGATGTTTCTTGTACTTGGCGGCCGAGCGCACGATCGGCAGGTTGGCCTCGAAGTCCAGTTCGAACACTTTCAGCGGCTGCTGGACGTAAGTCGACGGGGTCGCAATGGCGACCAGCGGCAGGACCACGTCGCATTTCTTGACGTGGTATTCGACCCATTCCTTGTTGACCGTGATGTCGCCTTCGAAGAAGTTCATGCGCGGATGGCCCAACAGATCGCCGATGCGGTCCGTACTCATGTCCATGCCATAGACTTCCCAGTCGGTGGTCTCGAGGATGCGCTTGGACAGGTGATGGCCGATGAAACCGTTGACGCCGAGGATGAGGATTTTCGTCATAAATTTTTTTGTCTGAAGGAGGCTGAGTAAAACTTATACAGATGCTGCTTTAATTCCTTACGTAAACTAGCGCTTAACTTTTTGTCGCCGATTATTCGACTTTTTCTCTTTTCGCCTATTGGGCCGCTTTAATCGATCCACATTGGGACTCTTTCGTCGCCTCCAGATTTCGACCAGCTTGAAAATACCCAACAGCAAAAAAATGCTGATGACAGAGCCGAAGAAGGTAATCAGCAAACCTTCAGTCGGCATATCGGGTTCTTTACGCATAGCGATCTTTAAAATCTCTAACTAGGCATATGAACTTGTGCGTTATACAAGCATGTCAATCATGAACAGCAGGATAAAACCTGCAAAGAACATGGCTGTCTGGATCGGCGTTTCGACTTCCTCATGCGCCTCTACCAGTAACTCTTCGGTCACCAGGTAAAGCAGCGCCGCGACACCAAATGCAAGTAGTGCGTCGATAAAGACAGGCGTCACGGCATTCAATATCCCTGCCCCCGCCCCGGCGCCGGCAAGTAATGCGATACCGAGCACGGCCGCGGTACCGCCGATTCTGAGCGCAGTCTGTCCGACGCTGCGTAACGAGGTTGCACATGAAACACCGAGGAAGAACAATTCAAGCACCAGACCGACCGTCAGCAGGAGCCCCTGTTTTTCCCCTGCGGCGAACGATAAGCCGATGAGTGCGCCATCGAGGACGACGTCGACTCCCATTGCGGTGATCAATCCACTCGTATCGCGGCCCCCTGCCGCATTCTCGCGTCGATCTCCAAACCATTTCAGGGCGAGCATGAAGGCGACGCCAAACGAGAAGCCCAGGAATGTCGGCCAGGGCATTCGCCGGTGCACGAGGTCAGGCAGTAACTCGACGGCGAGTACACTGAACACCGTACCGGCGGCGAAATGTTGGACCGCGCTGCGCAGTCCAGCCCCGGGTTGACGGACAAGCGCGATCAAAGCCCCTGCCAGCACGGCGATTGCGGGCAAGGCGGCATAGCCCAGCACTTTCGACAGAACGGCACTCATGACGACACCTTCGCCGCGTCCCCACCTTGTTTATTCGTGGCCGGCGCCGGACCCTGAACAGGGGCTGAAGCCGTCCCCGGATAGGCGAGCAGGCGGAGCGCATTGATGACGACAAGCAGGGTCGAGCCTTCGTGGAACAGGACCGCGGTCCCGATGTTCAGACCAAAAATGGTTGCCGGAATAAGTACCGCGACGACGCCCAGGCTGACCCAGAGGTTCTGCTTGATGACCCGGCGCGTACGGCGCGACAGCCCAACCGCGAACGGAAGCTGGCTGAGGTCATCGCTCATCAACGCGACATCCGCCGCTTCAAGCGCGACGTCCGACCCGGCTGCCCCCATGGCGATGCCGACTGTGGCATTCGCCATGGCCGGCGCGTCGTTGACGCCGTCGCCCACCATGGCGACTTTGCCGTGGCGTTCACGCAAATCTTTCACTGTTTCGACCTTTTGCTCGGGCATCAGGTCGCCCTTGGCTTCGGTCAGGCCGACAGTGCGGGCAACAGCGTCGGCAACCTGTTGATTATCGCCCGACAGCATGACCAGACGCTCGATGCCGAGTTCACGTAACTCCTTCATGACAGACGGCGCCGCTGGGCGGGGCGTGTCCATTACACCGATCACACCCAGGAAGCGCGCTCCTTTGCGTACGACCATCGTGGTCCGCCCCGATTGCACCAGCTTGTCGTTTGCCTTGAACAGTTCAGTTGGCAGCCGCATGCCGTCCAGCTCATCGAACAGGGCGGGTTTGGCGATAAAGGTCGTTTCACCATCGACCGTAGCCTGCACGCCACGGCCGGTCAAGCCACGTACATCGTCTGCACGCACTAAAGCAGCATTCGCAGGCAGGCGCTCGCGGCCACCCTCGACCAGCGCCGATGCGAGCGGATGGTCGCTGTGCGATTCGACCGCGACCACCACTGCCAGCAATTCTGACTCGCTGACGCCGGAAGCCGGCAGCACATCGGTCAATTTCGGTCGGCCTTCGGTCAGGGTTCCCGTCTTGTCGAAAGCGATCGAATTGAGACTTCCAAGATTCTCCAGCGGACCGCCGCCTTTCACCAGCACCCCGCTGCGGCCGGCGCGCGCCACGCCTGACAGCACGGCGCTCGGCACCGAAATCGCCAGGGCGCATGGACTGGCCGCCACCAATACCGCCATGGCGCGGTAGAAGCTGTCCGAGAAGCTCTCGTCGATGACAAGGAAGGCCAGCATCAACAGGGCGACCAGTCCCAGGATCACGGGAACGAAAATGCGTTCGAACTTGTCGGTGAATTGCTGTGTAGGCGAACGCTGGGCTTCAGCTTCCGCCACCATCTGCACGACACGTGCCATCGTCGACTGTGATGCCAGGCGCGCCACCATGACGTCCATAGCGCCGGCTCCATTAATGGTGCCCGCGAAGACCCGGTTATTGGCTTTCACGCGATCGAACGTCGCAATCGCAGCCTTCCCGTCTTCGACAGGTGACTTATCGACCGGGACGCTCTCTCCGGTGACCGGCGCCTGGTTCACACTCGAGCTCCCCTTGACCACGACGCCGTCGGCCGGAAGGCGCTCATTCGGCTTCACCAGTACGACGTCGCCTGGCTGCAGTCTCTCGACCGGGACCTCTTCCGTTGTGTCGCCTTTCTTCAGCAGTGCAGTTTCGGGAGCAAGCTTGGCGAGGGCTTCGATCGCGCGTCGCGCGCGTCCCATTGCGAAATGTTCCAGCGAGTGGCCCAGACTGAACAGGAACAGCAGGAGACCGCCTTCCGCCCATTTGCCTAGCGCCGCCGCACCGACCGCTGCCACCAGCATAAGCGTGTCGATCTCGAAGCGGTGTGCGAGGATGTTCTCGATGGCTTCCTTCGCGGTAAAGAAGCCCCCGCACAGGTAGGCGCCGATGTACAGCGTTAGCGGTAGCCAACCAGGCGTGGCGCCGCTGCGCTCGACAAGCCACCCGGCGAGCACGCACGCACCGGCCGCTACGGCGAAAATCAGTTCGGTATGTTCCCCGAAGATGCCACCATGCCCGTGTTCATGACCCGCATGCGCGTCTTCCTTCCCATGCTTGTGTTCGTGTTCGCCATGCTTGGCATGATCGTGATCCGCGGTGTGTCCTTCATCCGGCCTGGCTTTAGCGGCCGCCCTCTCCACATGTGCTGCCTCTGTCCCGACGCCGCGCACCAGGTTTTCCAGCTGCGTTTGCGTCACGCTTGAGCGTTCGTACTCCACCCGGATCCTGCCCGATGGCGAAACCTCTGCTTCCATCACGCCAGGAACATGGCGCAAGCGCTCAGCGAACAATCGCGCTTCGCGGGCATGCAGCGGTGCCTGCGTACAGCCCAGGTAGTGTGCGAACTTCTCCGTGAGTTGGGCACCGACGGCGCTCACCAGTTCGCGCAGCCTTCCAACCGTAATCACTGCGGGATCATAGTGCAGGCAGAGCATGGGGGGCGCTCCCTCGGGTGTCTTCATATGAACCCGCTCGACGCCAGGCCGCCCCTCTAACAGGCCAATAAGCCGGCCGATACACGGATCCCTTGGATCGTCGACTTCGGGCAGCACCAACGGCAATTCCAGCCGTACTCGGTTCAACTCTTCCATTTGCTTACCTTTCTCTCGAAACGGCCAGTATGAAAATGCGATCTCACCTGGTCGGTGCTGGATCGCACTAACTGTTTAGTTTCGCGCGATCATTTACCTCGCCGTAGCTGGCCTTTGTTCCGTGCAAAGGCTATGCTGGGCGACTTGATTGCTGGGTTCAGCAATCCCGGCATTCAACCGCATCAGGAACAATCTGCAGCATGAGTTCACGCATTCATCCACAAGCTCGTACCACCCCGAAAATCCGGCAGGAGATCAAGGATTCCGGCCTGTCGGACCGACAGGCCGCAAAAGTTTTCAACATCAGCCGCGCCACCGCCCGCAAATGGCTCAAGCGCGATGACGTACAAGACCGTTCTCATCGTGCCCACACGCTGCACACGACCTTGAGCGCGGCACAGGAAGCCATCGTTCTGGCGCTGCGCCAGTCGCTCTATCTGCCCCTGGACGACCTGCTGTTCATCACGCGACAGCACATCAATCCAGACGTTTCCCGCTCGGGCATCGCACGCTTGCTCAAGCGCGAGGGCATGTCGCGCTTTGAAGACGTGATCCCGAAAGCCGAGGGCGAAACCATCGCCGCGAAGAAGACCTTCAAGGACTACGAGCCGGGTTTCCTTCATATCGATATCAAGTACCTGCCGCAGATGCCGGACGAGACCTCGCGCCGCTACCTGTTCGTCGCCATCGACCGCGCCACGCGCTGGGTCTTCATGCACATCTACGGCGACATGACCGAGTCCAGCAGCGTCGATTTCCTGCGCCGTCTCAAGCTGGCCTCGCCCATCAAGATCAGCAAGATCTTGACCGACAACGGCTCGCAATTCACCGACCGTTTTACTACCAAAGACAAGAAGCCCAGTGGCAAGCACGCTTTCGACGTCGCTTGCGCCGCGTTACCTGCCGAGCACCGCTTGGCGCCACCGCGCCATCCGCAAACGAACGGCATGGTCGAGCGCTTCAACGGCCGCATCAACGAATTGCTGCAGCAGACCCGTTTCGACAGCCGAGCCGACCTGCAGACCACATTGATGAACTATCTGAAGCTGTACAACCACCACATTCCGCAGCGCGCACTCGACGCAAAAACGCCGATCTTGGCGCTCAAGGAATGGCAGAAGAAGCGGCCTGAATTATTCGTTAAACGCGTCTACGATCAAACGGGACTGGACAACTAACGAGCTATTCAGTTCTGCTTCGCGATAATTCGAGGTTTATGATTGCCAATGCAGTACGGAGAACCCACAAGGACCTGGTCGCTCAACTTCAGCTCAATTTCATTGCCAACAAAAATGTTGACGTACCTTTTACTGCGAAGGTGCTTGAACTGAACTTCGACATACCGCCCTGAGGAGCGTTGGTCATCTGTGAGCGACACCAAGCATTCAGGGTGGTCGGTGGGAGTTTCAGTTGATGGGTATATTTTTTGCACATAGCCGGTCTGCGTTCCCAAATCGTCGGGCCGATACGTAACGCAAGCAGCCAGACCATGCAGGACAATCATCCCTGGAATAATCAACTTAGTTCTCACAGTTCTCAGCCTATTAAATTCTTGAGCATTGAATCCATTTCCCTATATTCGTCAGCCACCTTCTGCAGCAAGAACTGATGCTTGACAGCCTGTTCGGCAAAAGCACCTCGCTCCGTGTCCATGTCGACCGTGTTTCCGTCCACCGAACTTTGTACAGGGATGCGATAGCTAGAAAATATTTCGAGCTCGCCTTGACTATTGCTGACGCCGGCACGACAGCGTGTCTTGTCGGCGGCATCGGTTGCTGGTGCGGCTTCGAGCAGCGCTTGTTGCATTGCCGCTCGAAAGTCGATGTCACGCGCTTTATAGTTCGGGGTATCGGCATTGGCGATATTCGATGCGAGAACGTTCAATCGCCGCTCCGACACCTGAAGCGCCCTTTTCCAAAAGTCGTCCTTATCCGATGCGGCGCTCACCGAAGTGGCGCACGCACCATTTTTGATGCCGTCCATCTCTCCTCCTTTCAGGTATCGTCAAACAGCGCTTGCTGTTTCGACGACGAAGCTGCTGGAATCGATTTCCGCCTTTTCGAGAACCACGGATACAGCCACCACAGGGCCAGGATCATTGAGGCAAAGACCGCGCCCACACCCAGACCGGCCGGGTGACCAATGACTTCCGCAATCACCAAACTCGCACATAGAACCAGGGACAGAGAGAGAAAAAACGCCCCCGCCAGCATCTGTTTGCTTGCGACGTCCTTGAAATGCATGCGATCCTCAAGCGGGCGCAGCAAGCGATGCTGTACCGCTGGAGCGGTAAACAGGATCAGACTCGACAGCGAGCACAGGAAGGTCGCCATGAATATCCATTTCTCCAGCTGGACGATCTGGCGAAAGCCCGAAGTGAAAGGCAGCGCAATGAGAAAGCCGTTCAACAGCTGCGCACCGGGAAGCAGAATGCGCAGCTCATTGAGCATCTCGGTCATGTCCGTCTCGTCGTGTCCGTTAATCGCAGCTCTCGGACACTCCTCGACTGCTCTAGCCTGATTCGTCTCGCTACATGGACTAGTCATCGTGCTCGAACTCCTAAACCTCACCAGGTGCCGTCATGCCAGCCGCTCTCTATTCCTTCCCCGCGCGCTAGCGTGCCCGGCAGAGCCGGTCGGCTGAACGCCAGCCAACTCTGCTCGAGCGTTGCATGCACTAATGCGCTGCCACTGTGCCCTTTCCGGCTTGCACCTCGACTTCTTCTTCATCTTTCCGGTGCATGAGCCGGTACAGCAGGGGCAGCACCAGCAGCGTCAGCGCGGTCGAGGAAAGGATCCCGCCGATGACGACGGTCGCGAGCGGCCGCTGCACTTCTGCCCCGGTGCCGGTGGCCAGTGCCATTGGCACGAAGCCGAGCGAGGCGACGAGGGCCGTCATCAGAACCGGCCTCAGGCGGGTCAGCGCGCCCTGGACGATCGCTTCGTCGAGCGGCATACCCTCCTCGCGCAGAGAACGGATGAAGGAAATCATCACCAGGCCGTTCAGGACTGCGACACCGGACAGGGCGATGAAGCCGACCGCCGCCGTGATCGACAAGGGAATGCCGCGCAGCGTTAGGGCGACGATGCCGCCGGTCAGTGCGAACGGAATGCCGGTGAATACCAGCAATCCATCCTTCAGGTTGCCGAACATGACGAACAGCAGCGTCAGCACCAGGAATAGGGCCAGCGGCACAACCACTTTCAGGCGTTGAGTCGCCGACTGCAGCTGCTCGAAAGTACCACCCCAGCTGGTCCAGTAGCCTGCCGGGATCTTGACCGACTTGGCGATCGCGGCCTGCGCTTCAGGGACGAAGCTGCCGACATCCCGGCCACGCACGTTGGCGCTGACGACGATGCGGCGCTTGCCGTTCTCGCGGCTGACCTGGTTGGGACCTGGTGCGAACACCAGTTCAGCGACCTCGCCGAGCGGTACGTAGGAGGCTGTGCCGCTCTCGCCTGCCGGCAGCGCGATCGGCAGGCGGCGCAACGCATCGATGTCGCTACGCAGCTCTTCGGGCAAGCGCACCAGGATGTCAAAACGGCGGTCGCCCTCGAACATAGTGCCGGCCTGGCGTCCGCCCGTCGCGGTAGCGAGGGCCGCTTGCACATCGGCGATGTTCAGGCCGTAGCGAGCCGTCTTTTCCCGATCGATATTCACCGAGAGCATCGGCAAACCGCCGGTCTGCTCGACCTTGACCTCGGCCGCGCCAGGGATCTTTTGCAGTACTTCGGCAATCTGCTGTCCAGTCTTCGCCAGCACGTCCATGTCATCGCCGAAGACCTTGACCGCAACGTCGCTTCGCACGCCCGAGATCAGCTCGTTGAAACGCAACTGGATGGGCTGCGAGAACTCGAAGGCATTGCCCACGTATTTCTCGGACTCCTTCTGGATCGCTTCGACAAGCGCGGCATGGGTCTTCTTCGGCGCCGGCCATTGCGATTCGGGCTTGAGCATGATGTAGCCGTCCGAAATGTTCTGCGGCATCGGGTCGGAGGCGATCTCGGCTGTGCCCGTACGCGCGAATACGCGGTCGATCTCCGGGAATTTCGCCTTCAGGCCAGTCTCGAGCTTCTCCTGCATGGCCAGAGATTCGGACAGACTGGTCGCCGGAATACGCAAGGCCTGGATCGCCAGGTCGCCCTCGTTCAGATTGGGGATGAACTCGCTTCCGAGGCGCGCGGCGAGCAGGCCGGACAGGACTACCAGCACGACGCTGGATGCCAGCACGACTGAACCATTACGCAGCACCTTGTCCAGCACCGGCGCATACCAGTCCTTGGCCTTGCTCATCAGGAGATTTTCCTTCTCCGCGACGCGCTTGCCAATGAACAGTGCAACCGCGGCCGGCACGAAGGTCATCGACAGGATCATCGCGCCAGCCAGTGCCAGCACCACGGCGAAAGCCATCGGATGGAACATTTTTCCTTCGACGCCGGCCAACGCAAAGATCGGCAGGTAGACCACCATAATGATCAGCTGGCCGAACAGCAGCGGACGGCGCGCCTCGCGGGCTGCCGCGAACACCTCATGGAAGCGTTCGTTCAAGGTCAGCTCGCGCTTGTGGTGCTCCTGCGCGTGCGCCAGGCGCCGCACGCAGTTCTCGACGATGACGACCGCGCCGTCGATGATGATGCCGAAGTCGAGCGCTCCGAGACTCATCAGGTTGGCACTGATCTTGTAGGTCACCATGCCCGAGAATGTGAACAGCATCGACAGTGGAATGACCAGCGCTGTGATGATCGCCGCGCGGATGTTCCCGAGGAACAGGAACAAAATCACGATGACGAGAATCGCGCCTTCCATCAGGTTCTTCTTCACAGTGGCGATAGCTTTGTCGACCAGGACCGTACGGTCGTAGACTGGCACCGCCTTGACGCCAGGCGGCAGCGTCTTGTTAATCTCCGCCATCTTGTCGGCCGCGGCCTGCGCGACCACGCGGCTGTTCTCGCCAATCAGCATGAAGACGGTGCCCAGCACCACTTCCTTGCCGTTGGCCGTCGCCGCGCCTGTGCGCAGCTCGCGCCCCAGGCCGACGGTAGCGACGTCGCGCACACGGATCGGCACGCCCCGCACATTGCTGACGATGGTGTTACGGATGTCATCCAGGGTGCGGACCTGGCCGGGCGCGCGGACCAGGAATTGCTCACCGCGGCGCTCGACATAGCCAGCGCCAACGTTGCCGTTGTTCCGCTCGATCGCTTCGACCACCGTGTTCATGGTCAAGCCATAGGAACTGAGCTTGGCCGGGTCTGGCGTGACGTGATACTCCTTCGAGAAACCGCCAATCGAATTGATTTCGGTGACGCCGGGAACCTGGCGCAACTGCGGCTTGATGATCCAGTCCTGGACCTCGCGCAAGTCGGTCGGGGTGTAGGGCGTGCCGTCCGGCTTCTTCGCCCCCGGCGCGCTTTCGACCGTCCACAGGTAAATCTCGCCCAGACCGGTCGAAATCGGCCCCATGTTCGGGGTGACGCCTTCAGGCAAACCCTCTTTCGCTTCCTGGATGCGCTGGTTAACCAGCTGGCGCGCGAAAAAGACATCGGTGCCGTCCTTGAAGATGACGGTCACCTGCGAAAGACCATAACGCGACAGTGAACGGGTCTGTTCAAGGCCAGGCAGCCCGGCCATGACGGTTTCGATCGGATAGGTGACGCGCTGCTCGACCTCGAGCGGCGAGTAGCCCTGGGCGGACGTATTGATCTGGACCTGGACGTTGGTAATGTCAGGGACTGCATCGATTGGCAGCCGCTGGTAGTTGTAGATGCCGATGGCAGCCATTGCAAACACGGCCAACATAACGATCCATCGATGCTCGATGGCGGAGCGTATGATTCGTTCAAACATGGTTGTGTTCCTCAATCCTCGTGCTCGGCGCTGCCTTTACCCTGCTCCGCCTTCAGAACGAAGCTTCCAGTCGTGGCGTAGGCGGTTCCCGCGGACAGGCCTTGCAGGATTTCGACGTGATCCTTGTCGGTCGCACCAACGACCACCGGCTGCGCCTTGAAGCCTTCGGGCGCCTGGACGAATACGACCGGTTTATCCTCAACCGTCTGCAGCGCCTCGCTTTGCACGGTGACAGCGGCGCGCTTGGCACTTTGCACAAGCGACACGTTGACGAACAGGCCGGGGCGCCAAGCGAGCGACGGGTTCATCAGCTCGATGCGGGCGGTTGCGGAGCGGGTCTGTTCTCCGACGAGGGCGCCGACGTAGGTCACCTTGCCGGTCGCGCTGAGATCGGCGGCCGCGGCCTTCACGGTGGCGGTTTCGCCGACACGCACGACATTCAGGTCCTTGGGCGTAACGACGATGTCGACCCATACATGCGACAAATCGGACAGCAGGAACACGTTGGCGTCTTCCTTGAGGGCCTCACCCAGGCTGATGTGTTTTTCGACAATGACGCCATCGAACGGCGCACGCAATTCATAGCGATTCAATGCGCCCGTGCCGGAGCCAACACCGAGTGCGCTCAGCTTGGATTGCGCATTGTTCGCAGCGATACGTGCTTCTTCGTAGGCCTGTTGCGCCTGCAGGTAATCCTGCTGGGCTGAGATCTTGTCTTCCCAGAGCTTTTTTTCACGCTGGTAGGTGGTGCGCGCCAGGTCCAGACGCGTCCTTGCCGCGTTCAGCGTGCTGCGCAATTCGGCCAGCTCAGGACTTGAGATCACGGCCAGTACCTGCCCCTTCTTCACCGTCTGGCCCAGCTCCGCTTGCACCGAATCCGCAATCCCTGGAACACGTGGAACAATGTGCGCAGTGCGATCCTGGTCGAAACGAACTTCACCCGGCAACTGGACGGAAGCTTCGATCGTCTCCGGTGCCGCCGTTGCAAGTTTGATTCCCGCTTGCTGGATTTGCTGCGCCGTCAGTCGCACGAGCCCCTCCTCACCAGAATGGTGCTCGCCTCCTTCTTTCGATGCGGCTTTTCCGGCCACGGTCTGCGGCACTTCCTTCTTGCTTTCGGCGCCGGCAGTTTCGCTGGGTTCCTTTTTCCAGAACAGGATGGCGGCGCCGAGCACCACGCCGACGGCGAGGATAGCCACCACGGTCTTGGTCGATTTGTTTTGATTGATGGACTTCATTTGGATGTTCTTTCAGTGGAGTTCACGCCGGCGGCCGCGATCGGGACATAACGTTCGATGTCTGCGATTGAGCGGTAACGGTCGGAAAGCGCGCGCAGGTACTGGGTCTTGGTCTGGAACAGCGTGCGCTGGGCATCGAGCACGTCGGTGAACGCGAATTTCCCCATCTCGAAACCGGTGACTGCGGCGTCGTAGGCGCTTTGGGCAGCTGGAAGTACCTGGTCGCGCAGGGTGACCGTTTGCGTCGATGCCACCTCGGCGCGCTGGTAGGCATCGGCGAGCACCTGTGTGAGGCGCAGTTGTTCGGCCTCGAGGTCGTCGCGGGCCTGGTCGGCACGGCGCAGTGCCGAGAGGATGTTGCCCTGGTTGCGATTGAATAGTGGCAGCGGCAACGATAGGCCGATCACGCCCTGGGTGCGGCCGAGCTCACGCTCGCGCTGGGAGCCGATCGTGACCGTCACGTCTGGAATGCGCTGCGCCCGTTCAAGCTTGACCTGAGCGTCACGCCCTGCTACCGCCGACTGCGCGCGGCGAAGTTGCGGTGAGCTTGCCAGCCTTTCCGCCAGCTCGGGCCAGGCAGGCAGGCGGCCGAAGGCGTCGGGCACCTGCAGCGGCTGGTCGAGTGGGCGCGGGCTGGCCCACAGAGCGGTCAGCCGGCGCTTGGCCAGCGCAAGGTCGGCCTCAGCCTGGGCCAGCTCCAGCCGCACCGCAGCCTCGGCAACGCTCGAGCGGGTCTGCTCGACCGGCGAGATCTTGCCCGCGGTGACGCGCCTGCTTGTGACATCAGTGGATTTATGGGCCAGATCGAGAGACGCCTGGGCCAATGCGAGCCGCTCCTGCGCTGTCAACGCTTCCATATAAGCGGTAATCACATCGGCGCGCAGCTCTGCGCGTTTCGCATTCACGTCGTCGACGGCGACGTTGCGCTCCTGTTCAGCTGCGGCAATGCGTGCAGCGCGCTTACCACCCAGCTCGATCACCTGATTGATCTGGGTCGTCTCGGTACGCGTGTTGCGATCGGTTCCTTCGGAGAGGAAAGACAACTCCGGGTTTGGACGTGCGCCTGCTTGTTGTACCGCACCGTCGGCGATGCCGATCGATCGTGAAGCGGACCGCAACGCCGGGTTGGCGGATAGGGCCAGCTGAATTGCTTGCTCCAGCGTGAGCGGTAAAGCGGAGACGGCCCCTTGGGGCACCGCCACAACAGGCGTAGATATACTTTGCTGCCCGATAGCGTGGGCAACAGGAAACGCGGCCTGCAGCAGCAGGACCGTCGCTCCCAGCACAATGTGCTTGGATTGCATGATGACTCCGAAGACTATTAAGAGGAAATAGCCGGCGGCAGCCCCCACGCACCGTCAATGGTGCGCGGAAATGCGTTTCAGATGAAAAGTCGCAAAAAGGTCAGCCGCAGGATCAGACGCGGCCGGTCCACTTGGGACGATATGGAGGGGATGGAACTACGGAATCAGGAGAAACAAGCGCGGTGGCCACCGCGTCGCTGGCGTTCTCCATGTTGAAACAAGACTCAGCAAGATCCGGCGCAGCGAGTGCAATATGCACGTACGCGCAGTGAGCATCGTGCGCAGTAACCTTCTTGCTCAACGGCGACTTGTCCTTGGCAGCCAGCGACAACTCGTCGGCACTGCCGTTGTGCTGGTGATGCCCGAAGTGGTTTGACGCTAGACCTGCCTCGTGCATGCAATACGCGCTGGCGACATTCCAGGTGAACTGGAAAGTCATCAGTGCTAGCAAGATGAGAAGGAAGCGACGGGCCATAGTCCAGCAAGTATAGCTCATTGCGAAACTTTGTGGGCAACCGCGCGTCCTCGTTTGCAACGCGTTCAAATCAACCAGCACTCGTATGCATGGTATTGCTCCATATAAATCTGTCTTATCTTAGCGCGGGATAAGCTAGAGGAACTTTAGAAGGAGCAAATAGTGCGTCACATCAGCACGCAGCGGCAACCGCAAGCGCAATCGTGTTGACGATGCGGCGCACAGCTGCGCCAGGACTCAGGATATACACGAGCTAGCTAATCCGCGTCGAGTAGGATTGAGCCAACCGTTAGGCTTCTGGCTCTACCAGCAGTTCGTGCACTTCACTCATGCACACATCGGGAGGGACGGTTGGGCTAGCTGAACATCAAATGCAACAGCAGCGCTTCTTTCAACTCCAAGCCAAACCGGCGCAGTCCCGCTGTCGATGATTGATGCTTTGAACAATAGTCCAATTCGGGTCGCACTCGACCTTTCAGCCGGGGCTAGCCCGCGTAGCGGCGCCGACGAGTGGCATTTTTGCTTCATAAGTCGGGGTATTTTTGCTTCGACGGACGCTGTCCGACCTGCAGCGCTGCGACATCGACGGACTACTCGCACAGCCATTCACCGTCCGCTCCCTGATGTGCACGCCGGTTGGCCCCAACCTGTGTAACAAGATTGCCCACGGAATGGCGGACACCGTCCCGTGCTTCAGCGGTTACGGGGTCTATGCCTGGCGGCTGATCCTCGCGTTGGTCATGCATGGCTACCACCTAATGCTGCGGGCCGAACAGGCGAACCGGGCCGTCGGCGCCACAGAGGTATAAGCATGGCCCAGCATACCGACGTCGAGCTGCCCGAGCTGACCTATGATCGCGGCGACTATACGGCGCTGCGCGCCTATTGCCTGAAAATCCCGCTGCAGCGCATCGCCGATCTGTATTACAGCGAGGACAGCCCACAGGTCGAACAGGGCCTGGAACGCTGGCTCATCGACATGCGCGCGGCTCTCATCGAGCGTGCGATCGAGCACAATCCACGAATTGCCGAGATCCTGCAGGGCGCGCGGCAAGGCGGCGACATCACGGCCAAGGCGCTCGACATCCTGATCCAGGCCGCGGACATGCCGAAGCCCGTGCCCACCCGTGCCCAGAAGCTGTCCCAGTGGTTCCGTCCAAAGACGGTCAAGGCGTTCAAGGCCGAGGGCGTCCTGACGCTGGGCGACCTGGTCGATCTGATCAACCGGCGTGGGCCTAGCTGGTGGCGTTCGGTACCGCGCATCGGCGCCGGCCGCGCCGACGCAATCCTGCGCTTCCTGCATCGCTGGCCCGACCAGTTGGGTGAAGTCGGGCTCGAGCGCTCGCACCCCGAACCGGCGAACGCCTTTGATCTGCTCCCAGTGCTGGACCCGCTCAAGAAGCGCGAGCTTGCGCCGTTGGGAACCTTCCAGCTGCCCACCTGGCTGTCGGGCGTCGACGGCGCCAATCGGTCGCCAGCGTTCTGCTTCATCTCTGCGCGCAACGACCTTGAGGCGATCAACAGCTACCTGAGTCGCTACAAGGGACAAGATCATACGGAGCGGGCCTACCGCAAGGAACTGGAGCGTTTTATCCTCTGGTGTGCGCTCGTCGCCTGTAAACCCATGTCCTCGCTCCTGGTCGATGAATGCGAGGCCTATAAGCATTTCCTGCGCGCTCCCCTGCCCGAGTTCTGCGGACCACGAACCGTCAAAACCAGCAAGCGTTGGAAGCCGTTTGCGGATGAGCCGATGAGTGCGGCCTCCCAGAAACAGGCGATTTTGGTGCTGCGCAGCGCCTTTGACTGGTTAGTCAAGGTGCGCTACCTTGCCGGCAATCCGTGGGTCGCCGTCAAAGATCCGAAGGTGATCAAGCATGCCGAAGAGATGCAGATCGACCGGGCACTGACGAGAGCAGCCTGGGATGCGGTCGTCGACGTGCTCACGCAGCGGACTGCGGCCGCGGAGAACCATCAGGACCGCGTTGCGCTGGCCGCGATCCTCCTCATGGGGGACTCCGGCCTGCGCCGCGCCGAGGTGGCCGGTGCGCGCCGCCACAACATGAAGCCGAGCCGGCACGCGGCCGGCGTGTGGATGCTGGCTGTTCTGGGCAAGCGCAGCACGATTCGCAAGGTACCGGTCAGCCAGCGCACGATCGACGCGCTACGGGCGCACTGGCGCGACCGAGGATTGGATTTCGATGAGCAGCCGGACGACCTACCCCTGTTGGCGCCCATCGTCGTGCCTGGCACAGAAACCGCCAAGGCGAAACACGCCGCCGGCAACACGCATGGCTACAACTCGAACTCGTTCTATGACTTGGTAGCGGCCGCACTTCGCCGGGTGCGCGATCACGCGGCCGTCTCGTCGGATCCGGATATGCCTCTGTTCACGCCGGAGGATCTGGCCCAGCTCGAGACCACGTCGCCGCACGCGTTTCGACACACATTCGGCACGCTGGCGGTCGAGGATGACATGCCCATCATCGTGGCACAGGACATCCTTGGACATGTGAGTGCGTCGACGACATCGATTTACGTTAAGGCCAAGGAAAAGAGGATCGCGGAAGCAGCGAAAAAATACTTCGATAAGAAAAATCAACAGTAAGTCTTAATAACGAAAAATCTTTTCTTAGGTGATCAGTCTTATCAAAAATCATAAAGGTTGCGAAAGCTTCATGTTTACGTAAAATTGAAGCCTTACAAATTATTTTTGTAGCAGAACGCAAGGAAAAACTCTTCTTCTCATTAGCACATTACTTCTGCTTGCCCCGTGTGAGAAAAATTGGGACGGTGAAGCTGAACTAAGGCAGCTGTCAAAGCCTTGGCAAGATGCCCTCAAGTTAGCGGAAAATTCTCCGCCTAACTCGCTCGCCCCACAGATAGCGCGGATGCAAGAGTTGCTACGGCAAACTGAAGATATAAAAGTCAGCTCTTGCATGGAAAATCCGAAAAAAAATCTATGTCGACTACATGCAATCCAAAATTGATTTCCTTACGAAATTTTTCGGCGGTGCGGATATGTGGGGCGAACACTTCAATCAGCCTGAAGAAGATCTACAAGAATACAACGCTGCAGTCGAGAATGTCTTTCTAAAAATCGTGCCCTTCGCTAGATTAATAGGACGATTGTCTCATAGTAATCAAATAAGGGAGAATTCTTCCTCAGATTTAATAAACGGTTTTTAACGCTTTGAGAACTGGACACTCTTGCCTAAGTGCAGATATTGATTTTGAACCTCAATGGGCGAACCAAATCAAAATTCTGCTGAGTATTCCCTATAGAGTTTTACACATAACCAACAGAGCAAATGAATAAGCTGAGGCTCTGATTCCTTCGAAATCTCCTCAACGTTGTCTTGCTCCAGTTGATGAACGAACTGATTACGGATCTGATACAGTCGCGAAGCGACCGCATTCCTAAGTTCTGATTTCCACTTGATATACTTTTTATCGAATTCGGTTCCTGCCCCTGTTGGCTCACCAGCATTCGGGATAGGTTGCGGCTCGGGCGTTGTTAACAAACACTCGGCAAGCTGCAAACTCGGATATAGATGTATTTCTGCATCTCTCAATAGAAGAGTGAGGGAATCTTTTTCAGTTCTTCTCCAGCCCAACTCTTTGCTGAACGTCCTGGCAAGCTTGGTAGCGGGCTCCGTCAACCCAAGCTCTCGTTTCACACTGATTGCCCTCGGCAAAGAGTAAAGCCACTCCAAGCATCGATAGAACTCAATAAAACAATGCTTAAAATGGGTTGAGGCGACTGCTGTTCTTGCGTTGTCGATCGTAAAATGCCAATGAGCTTCATCGTATAAAGCCATGATCTGTTCGAGCGCATCGTCTTTTAGATAAGAAATCGCTCCAACACCGCCAAATGCTGCCACAATGTAAGAAGCCCAAAATACGGGCCTCTGATCGTCGTCTAACGCAGCGTTCTTGGCTATAGCATATACTTCAAATTCTTCATAATACTTCTCAATTTGGTCAAACGGCGTCTCTTCATATTTCTGATCATCCGGTGAAATTAGCTCTCGCCTAGCCTCCTCTCTTCTTCTTTCATCAAATGAAAGAAGGCCTTGAGAGCGAAGAAACATGAAAAAACTTTGCCGCATTCCGTCGTCTTGTAACGATATTTCTAAGCAATCAAGTTTTTCAAGGCGTTCAGGATATGATGCCGGCCGCGATCGCAGTTCACGAGAGACAACGACGATATAACGTGTTACCTCTCGATCTTGTGCACCGATGGGCATTGCTGCGCTCTTAGGCGCTGATCCAGAATAAACCGGCTGCCCGTTCTCGTCGTTAAGATTTGAAGTTCGTCCGGTGTTAGTGATCCAATAAATCGAGTCAAGTCGTACAACGGAAACCCCAGAAAAAGCGTCCGAGCTATGCAAGTATAAGGAGTTGAAAAATTCGAAGCTTACCGGCCGCGGAAGACGAAAATTCTTCTTTGGACCACCAAAGAGATCCTTTGCAAGCGCAGTGGCTGCCGTTAGTGCAAGCCGTTTCGACATTACGATGCTCGCCAGCAAGGAGTCATGTTGTGCAGCTCAGCTCCATATTTAATTGCGACCGAAAATGCTTTATGGAAGAAATCCCGCTCGAAATCGCCAACACCGCCGGTACGGCCTTCGAGCATAAGATTCAACAATTCAAGTTGCAGAAATTCACCAATCTCGTCCGGCTTCATCAGTTTCAGTTTCGCAAGCAACTCGCTTAGACTGCGATCCACCCTATCATGACGAGTAACGATTTCACTATGGCTAAGTTCAAAGCCTGGATCGCCATAAATTGCAACAGAAAAAGCAGAAACAAAGCCGACGACTGCAGCCCGAACGCCGAATATATCTCTACCCTGTTGGAAGCGTGTATCCCTTCTCTCTTCGTCGATTTCCAAGGGTACTGCTATAAAACGAGAAAGCTCGGCATCTAATTCCGATAGTAGCCGTAGGGCATCCATAAAGCGAGCTAAATTCGCGTCGTCGGAAGCTGAGTCCGTCGCGTCGATGCGAGCAAAGTCCTCAGCGACTCGTTCTTTGACATCCACTTTTGGTTTCCTAGAAGTGAATGCAAAATAACTTTCGATTATCCGGCTACTCTGGTACTGTCCTCCTGTCGCCCTGCGATTATTATCGTCGAGTAGGAAAACTTGAATTTTTTGAACTTTTCCTTTTATCTCTTTCAACAGGAATGAATAAACCGTCTCCAGTTGACGTTTAAGATCCCAAGGAACCTGCCCAGTGTTCAAAACCAGCATTCGATAGATAAGGCTGTTCGTGCTCTCTCCAACCCAAAACTCAATGCGCACTGGCCGATCCGCGACCGCAGACGAATTGAGCTTCTTCGCTTCATCCAAAGCCGTTGTTCGCTGCATCCCATCAATGACAGCGATCTGAGACGGCTCTTCCTCTTCTATGGAATTCATAAACTCTTGGAGGTTTCCGTCTACTACAAGCTTCTTGAGCTTCTCAAAGTGTGCTCGGTCCTTAGGGACGACACCGATAACCATTGGCGGCAATACAGCTCCACGAATAAGGTCATCAACCATACGACCGCGAATTTTCATTGCAGTCTTTGTCTTGAGAGGCAGACGTTGTCCCTCAAGACCTCCTCTCGCCTTGTAAGTCTCACCGATGAATTCAAGATAACCTGCAACTGAGGTCACTAGCGTAACAGAGAGGCAGCGTGAGCGCTCGTCGACGAGCAAAGCCTGGTTGGATTCGAGTCTCATGGTGATAGCGAGGAGTAAGAAAAGGATACGTGAATAATATCAGTAACTACGACTTCAACGGCAGACAAAGGGAAACTTAAATTCCCCTTGCTCACAAGCAATCAACCGAAGTTATCTATCTTAACAAAGCAAAGAGATATTTTAAACATGAGTAGCGATGTGGTGATGCATCAGTTGAACCGGACTATGCTGGTCGAACAGGATTCTTTCGACCATTCCCATTCCAAGATACCCGGCACCTTCACGTGAGTTCGTTTGTATAATTTGGCCTTTGTATTCGACTGACGAATAATGATTCTTTCGAGCCTCTGCGCTATCTCGCTTTGATGCAAGTGTCAAATATCCTTCTTTCATAGAATTAGTTATTTCCATTAATCTTACAAGATCCAAGCAAAGTATAACTAATACTTCACCAGAAAAAATTTTTCTAACTAACTCTGACGGAATGTTCATTGCTCCAAGGGGGCGACAAGATGGGATATTAAAAGAATCCATCAAATTGTAGATTGGGCACTCACATTTTATAGTCTGCATCCAGAGTCCAAATGCAATTGCCGATGGCTGATCGCTATATACACCAACATGGACGCATCCTTCAACAGTGTGGATTGCCCATCGTTTTTCTGGTGTAAGCTGTTCGTAGCAGTCTACGATAACAGACGTCCAATAGCGTGGAGGCTCATTTAGTGGCAATATATACACTTGTGCACCTGTGTTAGGGTCTAAGCCTTTTTCGTTTTGAACTGTCTGCGAGATGGTGTTAGCTCTTGAAAATTGTCTCTTCGCTCTTTCGAAATGTTTTCGGTCAGCACTATTTAGATTAGAGGTAAAGATCTTTTCAAAATGCTCACACTGAGAATCGACCGCAAATTTTGCAGCCTGACTAAAAGCTACGTTCTTTTCACCTGATTTTAGTTCAACAAAATATGTTTTAGAGGGACTGAAAGAACGAACAAGTAGATCACCTACGTGTACTTGTGAAAGCATATCTGTGCAAATTGCGATCGTTCCCTCATCAACATTTATGTCGTCAGCGACTTGCATTGCCTCGTTTATATTGGCAATCGATAAATTATTTTCACCGCCAGAGATATAGAATCTGCGCAATGTCGACTGTTCGCAAGCAAAAATCGTCCATAAGATTATATCGAGCATTCTGCGCAAAACATTGATCTGCAAATTTGCAACATATATTGCCCGATCATTCTCAGAATATTGCTCGGATTTCCACCTACCACGATTTTCTTTTCGTTGTCTCTTCAACTCTTCAAGTGACCTCAACGCATCGATAAGCGCATTCGCTATCTTTTTCTGCGCAATTTTCCATCCATCATGTATGGCATATAGAAACGTAACGGTATTTTCCGGAGATTTGATAACGTCGTTCGTTTTTGACACGCCATAATCGCGAACCAAAAAAAGAAGTTCAATGGATAACTCAACAAACTCTTCGGAAAAATACTTTGATAATCGAAGATAAGGCCGCATGAACTTAGTATTGGCGCTATTCTTTTGGTCGCTGATCAATGCTTCTCCACTCAGTCTCTAATTCGACAATTCTGATTATTAATTCTTCTTCAACGATTCGCTCGGAGGCTTAGTCTCAAAGCTGTCGCCAGTCGCTGTCCCCGTTTAATGCTGACCATATCTGCCGGTACAATTCGGTCAGCCGCGAAATCTCGCGCATGCTCCGCATAAATTGTCTGCTTTCGCAGACAGCGCAGGAGAACAGGCAAGGCGAGTGGATAACTTTTTGCCCTCGTGGATGTGTCCATACAATCTCAATCTCGTTCAATTTCGCGGCATTTTGAAATTGTTTCGATCGGCGGATCTCTAGTATTTGAAGGCCTTGTAACAACTTAGATAGCCGAAATGGATCAGTGCACAGGTTGTCGATTTCAGAGCAATTATCAGCTTTCTTGAGATCGTTCTCTGAGCCTTTTGTAACCGAAATCCTTTAAAGAAACTGAAAAGTTCTGCGCCTACAATGCTATGTTGTGTTAAGACTCCTCTTTTTCAGGCTCTTGTTCGCGGTCTGCGTTATGCGGGCTGTTTTCTTGTTTCTCATCCACCGGTTGCTCGCTTTCTATCCGAGGCCTTTCCTTGCGTTTTTGATAGGTAAAGGTTCCGATGTTGCCACTCAAGTAAGACTTCAGCATTTCTATCTTCAGATATGTTCTTGCCTCGTACAACTCGTGATCGCTATACGGCAGTCTTTCTGCAGACGCAGAGGCCACATCTTTCGCGATAATACCTATTTTTGCAAAATCCAAGCGCTCCGCGTAAATGCTACTAATCCTATTAAAGAGAAAATGAAACGCAGAGTAGCAAACGGCCAAGATCGATCCGCAAACAGTCAAATATGGTATACGCGTGACAAAGATCGTTACTAAGTCAAGGTTAGGTTGTTTCACATATTTAACTGAGAGATCCACCGCTCCTAACAATAATTGCGACGTTAGTAACGCAATAATTATAAGTGGGACGATACTGAGTCCAATGAATACTTTGGTTTGCTTTGCCCCGTGATCAGAGAATGATGAAAATTCCTCAGAAAACAAATTGACATTATTACTCAGTTCTCGCAGACGATTTTGCTTTTCAGAAGTTTCAAGTGCGAGCTCTGTCAAATTTTGTTTCCCCCGCGTAATCTCGCCTTCAATATTACGAATCGTGGTTTCGCCATTGCTTATTTGATCAGTTAGCACCTGTTTTTTTGTCTCAGCCTTTCCGATATCCTCCCTGATCTTTGCGAGTGCATTCGTTGACTCTTCAATGCTTTTCTGACATGCCGAAATTTCCGCTTGTATGCTTTCTAACTCAGAGTTCTTCTGATCTTCTAGTTCATCAACTTCTTTTTCGCGCGCGGCGACTTCAGCTTGTTGATTCAGTAACTGTTTCTTTTCTCTAGAAATCTCGTCTAACGCCTGCCTCTGTAATCCGACGATACGCCCTAATGAATTGTTCA
>Ga0308166_1001427_pt1 | contig 25356 bp, 28 predicted proteins | sample PhyCR2_2_FD_202137 | JGI IMG/M metagenome (GOLD analysis project Ga0308166, IMG submission 202137) | Phyllosphere microbial communities from UC Gill Tract Community Farm, Albany, California, United States - DLSLCC.R2 | ecosystem: Host-associated > Plants > Phyllosphere > Unclassified | place... | reverse complement strand
CAGAAAGCTTCCAGTTGCCCTCATATTTTTTACCATAATAATTGTAGATGAAGGTAAAGTCCGGTTTCAGTTCCATATAATTTAATCCCGGGTTGAATCTGTTGAGAGGTCCTTCTCCATACATTCCTGCCGCGTCTATGGTCTGTGAATGAAAAACGGAAGCCGTTAAGATGAAAGCCATTGAAAGAATTGTTCTCATTGATTTACCTGATGATTTGGGTTGTAAAAGTAAGTAAAATATCGACGTTTTATGCAGGAAAGGAAGTCTCTCAATCCCCCAACAACGGCTGCCCGTTCAGATCCGTCGTCAGTACTTCGCTCATGTAATCGAAGAAAGGGCGCATGGCCAGCAAGGTGAGCACGGCCTCTTTGTGGAAATTATCCGATAGAACTTCCCGGTCGGTAAACGGCCGCATGACCACGTACTGCTTTTTCCGGATAAGGTCGATCGCGGGATGGTTTTTATCGAAACCCCTGGGCGCGGTTTTCACGGCATCGCCTTTTATTTCTTTAAAATACTTGATGAAAGTAGGGTCTGAAGTGATCTTTTTAATTTCTGCGGTGCTGATCTCAAATTCCTTGCGGATGCGGAGCAGGTCTTTGGCCTCCGGTCCCCAGAATCCGCCGCCCACGAAGCTGTTGCCGGGCTCAATATGAATGTAGTAGCCGCCTCGCAGCATCGGTTTCAGGCGGGAATACCCGACGCCGAAATGGGTTTTGTACGGCGTCTGGTCCTTTGAAAACCGGACATCCCGGTAAATCCGGTACATATGGATGCCGTTTACCCGGTCATGCTGCTGAAGTTCGGCGTAGATCTGATTGAAAAGCGCTTTGTTTTCTTTTGCCGCCGCATCGTATTCCGCTTTGTGGGCGGCAAACCATTCACGGGTATTGTTTTTCTCCAGCTGCTTCAGGAATTCAAAGGCTTTTTTCATCTTTTCAGAATTTTTAGCAAATTTAATGATTACATATGAAGGACAAACTACAGGTCCTGATCAGATCGTAAATTCCTGAAGAATGGATGTGATTTCCCCCTAAACCTAACGGGTTTTTAAAACCCGTTAGGTTTTTACTCGGTATAGTCTCCTGAAACAATGGATTTTTCCATTACGTTTACGATCTCGGAAACTGGAGTAGAAAATACACCGGCACTTCCTTTGTCAAATTCTTTTTTCCAGTAAGAATAACCATCTGTTTCAAAGGAGTCGGGCATTTGGCGGGTGTCATTTTTAATGCGGATGACACTTTTTTCCAATGCTTCTTCGGTAATAGGAAGATGGCTTATTTTATCGGCAATCCCTTTAGGGTGCTGAGGATTTTGCATCTTTTATCCGTTAACTGAAATATGAATTACTTTTCCGTAGTCCGGATATTCTTCAATCTTTAAAATTTTCAGGATCGAGTTTTCTTCCCCTTGTCTGGTTTTATATTTCCATTCCTGGCCCACAAGGTATTTCATGTCGTCTTTTTTTTGTGCAGCAGAAGAAAAATAAGAGGATTGCAGCTGCTAATGGATAAAGTTTAATCATCGATGGCTCATTTAATTTTTACAATATTAATCAATCCAAGTTTCTAAAATCGAATTCACCTGATCCTCAATTTCCTTTTTCTCTAAAATTTTTTCATCATATTTTACCTTGAGCGTTGTCTTTTTCCAGAAAGGGAACAGGATCAGCCCTGAACTTCCGATATCGACAAGGGTAGCATCCGGATATTCAATTTCCACAATGGTTTTAAATACCGTGTTTCCTTTTAGGTAGTTGGTTGTTCTGACTCTGTTGGTCAATAAATCGAATGCCTGAACGATTCCGTCGTCTAAATTTTCGAATTCTTCGCTGAAATGCGTGTGATGGGAACCATAGCCCACCACCAATTCCCCAAAAGTGGTTGAAATCCAGAATTTTGATTTTTTAACGTCCAGATATTCGGTTCCGCCTTCGTCTTTTGAATACTCAACCCGGTTTCCTAACTTTTCAATAAGGATTTCTTTAATTTCTTCAAATTTCTTCTGGTTATGGTTCATGTTTTAATTGAGGTTGAAGTTCGGGTTAACGTGAATTCGATGGGTAATTATTTGTTTTTTAGCTACCTAATGGGATAGACGAAAAAATGGAAATTTAAAGACTTTAGTTTAGTGAGAAAATCGGTTGATATTCAAAATTCCTGTCAATATATTAATCTGAGTTGCTTCCAACATCCAGCTTCCATCTTCCAGCCTCTTCATCCGAATTCTACTTCGAGTTCACGTTAGGGTTAAAATTTAAAAAGCTCCGGCAAATTGCATAGGCAAGAGGGTTGCACTATTTCACATCAAACCTGATCCTTTTAATTAATCTTTTTGAATCGATATGGATTTTCTCCCGTCCGTGCAGCATTAAATCGTTTCTGAATAAGATCAGGTCACCCTTTTCCAGCTTAATTTCGAAGGAAAGGCTTTTGAAGAGCGTATCGAGTTTATTTAATTCATCAATTTCCGCTGCTTCAAGTCTGGAGAATGATTCCATCGTGATCCGGTCATAGCAGAGGGCATAGTTTCCGTCTTCCACCGATAAAATACTTCTTTGCTGATTTCCGAACTTCCATTTTTTACCCAGCATTTTCTGCTTTTCCTCTTCCGGAAGGTGCTTTAAAAGACTGCTCAACAGCATAAAGGTATTGGTGCCCCGGCCTTCCTCATCCGGCTCCACGCACAAGAGGCCTATCGTATTGGGAACAGCCTCGAAATCGGCACAGTCGGTATGCAGCGGAAAAGCCAGATTGGAATTGGCAATCGAGGTGAAAAAATTGTTATGGCGGGCAATGGTCACATCAAAAACCGATTTTCCATGGTTATTCCGCCTCTCGTTTAACGCGGTGCCCAACCGGCTGATGAATAATTGCAGTTCCTCGTCAGACAGGGGGAAATTTTTTATAACTAAGGGATATCCCTGCTGCAGGCTTTCCTTGATGGCCGCATCGCTTGGATGCTGTCCCCACTGATGATTAATTGGCAAGCCTGGTTCTTCCATCGATTACTAAAAACAATGCTCCGTCCTGGCCGTGTTTGGGAAAATTGCAGATTTTTTCTTCCATGTCGGTAATCCTTAAGTAATTATCATATTCGCCTTTTTCAATAACATAGTAGGTGCAGGATATTTTTTCGGTCTGATCTTCCCATTTTAGTTCAACATAGGCAGGAATGCTGGTCTGCTCATGGACTTTAGCAATCAGCTGCCCGATTGAGGATAAATTTTCATCGATATCGACTTCGATCATTTTCGGAAATTTGTTGTGCTCAATGGAAAATTCCGGTTTTAATTCGATTTTCATAATTAGAGATTAATTTTAGTCTGCTAAACTAAGAAAAATCAGGGTAAAGTAAGAAGGGGAATGAAAAATAAAAATAAAGTTCTGATAGGTACCGTTGTATCTTTGTATTTAATAAAATGGCTACAAGTAAAGTTGCAGATTGGAAATCTACAGGTTGGATAAAATATTCCGGGGTGGAGTAGAGGAAGCCGGTTTTTACGATTGGGAAGAGGGCTGTTTTATCAACCATTTCTTTTCATCACTTTGCCGGCACAAGCGTCTCATCGGTATTTCCTGTAAAATAGTCTTTCGGTTGCGGGATAGGCAGGATACCCTTGCCAGTATTAAGGACACGAGCCTGGAAGCTCGCGCCAGCGTAGGTTACTCAAACTGATTGCTGTTATTTTGTTGCTGATGACAAACCACCTCTATGGGCATTGGTATATACCTTTGATTCAAATGCGTCTTCATCGGATTTTTTCAACGGAAAGTGCTCCCTCGCTGATATCCGCAGCCTGAAGGCTTTTAAGGGCCGATTTGGTTGAAGACGTTGTACTTCCGCCGATGATGTATAATTTGTTGTTGTAGATTTCCGCAGCTGCCTGTCTTCTGGGAATCATGTTGGAGGATAGCTGCTGCAATGTATTGGTTTCCGTATCGAAATAGGCTAAGAAAGTCTGATTATTATATCCTCCTGCAATAAAAATTTTATGACCGGACACCGCCAATGAATGTCCGGATATCCCGACAGGCATCGTATACTGCTCCGTCCAGAGATTTTTGTTGAGATCGTAAACATTCACCAGACGGGAAGATGTACCGTTAAACCCACCGATGACATACAGCTTATCATCTACAATTTTGCCTTTTGCTTCTCTGGCCGTGGGCATATCGGGCAACGGATGCCAGGTATCGGAAGCAATGTCATAGTATTGGAATCTGTTGGAAAATACAGTGGTTGCCGCATTGTTGAGTCCGCTTCCACCGAACACATAGAGTTTTCCGTTATGGAGGGCAGAACCTGCATTTCCCGTATAGGCCCGGTTCACAGCTCCCTTTGTGATCTTATTGGTTTCAAGGTCCAGAATTTCAAGATGGCTGTTTCCCCAGCCGTTAAAAATATAGATTTTATGACCATCCGTCTCGGAATTACCGAATCTTCTGGGAAGCAACTTAGCGTTGACCACACTCCAGCGGTTATCTTTAATACTGTATTTCTCAATAAAAGTGGCATTGCCGTCCGTGTCTTTATACCCGTTACTCACATAGATATCATCATCTACGAGAACACTGCTTATCCCTCCTCTGCGAACGGACATATCCGCAAGGTGCTTAAAATTCACGGTTTGTGCATTCGCCAGAAATAAGCCGAAAATTGAGAGGAGAAATACTATTTTTTTCAATGGTAGCAAGGTTTTGTTGAATTGATTTTTAAAGATAGGGAAAAATAAGGAGGTGTTAATCGCTGATGTTGAGTTTTGCGAAATGAAAAGCCGCTCTGTTGCTGAGTGGTTTAGCAGGTACCGGTATGATCAGAATACCCGAACCGGCGAGGGAAGTAAGCTTTAAAGATTAGGGAGGTGTTTGTTTTATCAACAGGTTCATTCTTTTGCCAGCAAGTGTATTATCCGTGCTTTCCTCAAAAATAGTCTTTCTGTTGAGGGATGAGTAAGATGTCCGTTTAAGTATGGGACATGAGCCTGGAAGCTCGCGCCGGCGTGGTGGCAACTTCAACCAAACCTAACGGGTTTTAAAAACCCGTTAGGTTTTCCCGTGTTCCCATTGCCATTGCAGGAAACCAAATGCAGTTTTCAGATGGTGTTATTTTGCAACAGTGATTGTCAGTTTGTTTTTATTCTGTTTGATGTTTATGGTTTAGCCTTTTCAAAACCGAGCTTTTCAAGCCATTTTCCTTTAAACCGGATTTCGGAGACTATTATTATCCGGTCCCTTTCGCTGGCGCGAGCGTCTCGCTCGTGCTTTAGGCATAGTCTTTCTGTCGAGGGATTGGGAATATGTCTGTTTAAGCATGGGGACACGGGCTTGGAAGCTCGCGCCGGCAGGTGGATACGACCGGGATACTTGTGCCGGCGTTGGCAGTTCAGCGCTTCTTCTTTTTCACTTTTGGAACCTGAACAGAAGAATACCCGGAAGTACCGCCAGGAAAATCCGGATCATGGCTTCTGAAGATATTGCTCCATTTTAGCCATCATGTCGTCTTTCTCTTTCAGCATTCTTTCGTACAGGGCAATTTTCTCTTCGTGAAGTTTCAGCACTTCTTCAAGCGGATGAAAAGTAGGTTTAATATTAGCGGTATAGGCAAAAGCAGAAGACTCATGGAAGGTATTGGCAATAATATTGATTGCCTGTTCATCGTCCATGTTTTCAATGGCTTCAACGGGAATTTTCAGGAGCTGCGCTATTTTTTCTAAAATATCCCCTTCCACAGTTTCTTTCTGCTCCAGCATGGAAACTTTTTTCTGGTTCCAGTCTTCTCCCAGATCGAAAGCCAGCGCTTCCTGCTTGATGCCCAGCATTTCCCGGAACCGCTTGATGTTCCTGCCCTGATGTATTTTCCTGTCCTGCATATTTGTGTATTTTAACAAAACAAATATAGGTAAAAGTTTTGCGGATTGGAAGTGGAGGGGTGGGTAAATTATTCTGGGAGGTTTGGTTGTTTTTATTAACATCTTGATCTTTTTGCTAGCGCGAGCGTCTCGCTCGTGCTTTCTGCATTCGGTGTGGCAAAAGACTCGTGGGAGTGGGGCACGAGCGTGACACTCGTACCAGCAAAGGGGTGATTCTTGACATTGAGGGTTGTTTTGAAATACATAACCGCTTTGGATTTAAGCGGTTTTGTATTTATTGTTAAGAGCGAGATGCTCGTACTAGCAGGGGATATTAATATTATTTGAAACTAATTCATACCTAATTCTTGCATATAATGTTTAATTTTATCTGTAATATCAATAAATTTTTGGGCAGTATTAAATGTTCTTCTTACATATATTCTTTTAATAAAAACATTAGTTTGGCTCAAGAAACTTAATTCATCATTAACCCTATTCCAATCATTCCTTGTTTTATTTTCATTATCTCTATCAATTAATACCATTTTAGATTTACTTATTCCTTTTAATCCGACATTTTCAGAATAATTTTCTTGTATAAATATTCCTTCTGCCTCTAATTTATTTTTTAGTATTGTTAGTTTGTTAGAGTCAAAATGTAATAACTTAAATTTTGCTTTTAAGTTCTTTTCATAATATTTAATATCTTTAAGTTCTAAATCTGAAAATATCACATTTTGTCTATGTTCTTTAGTTTTCTTCCATAAATTCCGTTCTAAAAGTTCATCTAAAACGTCATTTTCATTGCAACCTTTATTAGGAATATCACATCCATGTTTTTGTAATTTATCTTTCATAGTAAAGTTTAAAAAATATTCATCCCCATTTATAAAATAAAAATCTTCTAAATCTTCATAAGTTAAAATTTCATCAAAAATAGCGTTCTCAGGTATATCCCTAAAAACAAAATCTAACATAGAATTCGTAGCAGAATTTGTTTTGTGAAAATAAACTTGATTATAAAGGTGATTTCTTGATTGAATAAATCTGATCACAGAATCTAGACCACTACTTTTAACTCCTAAAGTTAACCTTCCTTCATGCTCGACTGGTAATAATGACATTAAAATTCTACTTTGATCAAAAAAACCATATTTAACTCCTGAATAAAAACTATCACGATATAAATAATCCATTCTATCGGCATCGAAGGGAAAACCTGCAATAATAGAATTAAAATAATCAGTACAATTTTTTCCATTGAAAGTAATATCATAATTCGGTAAAAACTCAGGGTCAATCATTTTAAGAATATTTTTAACGTTAATATTCTCTATAATATTTAATGAATAATCTGTAAAATATATATTATCTTTAAGTTCATGAATGATTTTAATTATAAAAATACAAGAAACTAATTCGTGTGCTATTTTTTTAGTGCCTAATTCTTTTTTATCTATATAATCTCTAATGTCATTAAATAAATCTGTATGATATTTTGATTCTTTTAAGAGAGCAATCAATTCATTCCCATTAATAGTAAAGGAATCAAATTTATGTGATGTAGGACCATGACCAACATCATGTAATAGCGCTGCTATTCTAAGTTCTTGAAGAGTAGTTTTGAAAATGTTTTCATCGTTTATTATTTCTCTTAATGTGTCATATTCTTTACCTTTATTATATTTTTGTCCTTTTAAATGAGTAGTTTCTACATTTTCATTTGACTTATTGAAAATGATTTCTGCTAGATGCATAACACCAATTGAATGTTCGAACCTAGTGTGATTTGCTCCTGGAAAAATATAATTTAATAGTGTATTTTGTTTGACTTTTCTTAGTCTTCCAAAAATCCTTTGATTAATAATAAATTCTTCTATTTCTGTGATTTCAATTAATCCATGTATTGGATCTAAAATTTTCCCTGTTTTCATTTATTTTATTTTCATGGTTTAATTAGTATGCCTTAGCTTAAATATAATTAAAAAAATAATACAAAATAAAAAAACACTCTACAAAAAGTAGAACGGTTTATGTATTAACTATCTCGATTGCCGATCATTTATATTCCTACACCTCCTAAAATTTCCAGTTCCTGCCCTTTCATTGGTGATACAGCTAATATCGGCAGGACTTTCATGATGAGTTCCCGTACACCTTCTACTTTTAGGGAATCGTCATGATCGTTTTTGCTATTCCAGATTTCTGTAACATAAACGGAAGCTTCATCCTCTTTATTGTAACTTACAACATAAAGCTGGCAGCCTTTAGCCGTTGATATCAGTTGGGAGGCTTGTATCAAGATATCAGCAAGCTCTTTTTGCTGTCCTGCTTTTGCGGTAAGTTTGCCATGAAGTAAATATTTGTTTTCCATAGTTACTGTAATCGTTTTTACAAATATATCTATTTACAGGGATATTTTAATGAAATGATGAATGAATAAAAAAACCGCCCTATAAATAGAGCGATTAATATATAAATGGTCTCAGCGACACGCCATTACATCATTCCTGGCATTCCACCACCCATTGGCATGGCTGGCTCGTCTTTTTTCACTTCAGTGATCACACATTCAGTGGTTAAAAGCATTCCGGATACGGAAGCAGCGTTTTCAAGAGTTACTCTCGTTACTTTCTTTGTAAAGCTTTTTGCTTTATCCATTGGACAGCAATATCAAACGGTTCTGTATCACTGCGGGAAGAGGTGCTGTGTCCCAGCTTACTGAAAAGAACATACTCGAAAGGCTTGCCCTGCGCTTTGAAGGTATTCAGGTGTTCGATGCATAGACTCACCGGAATCTGGATGTCTTTTTCACCATAGAGCCAAAGTCCGGGAATGGGAAGAGTATTTAAGGATACTTTGGGGTCGGTTGCTGTAAATTGATACCGGTCCGGGTCGTTTTGAGTATGTTCAACGGCATCAGCCTGGGTATGGCTTTCCCAGAAATTCTTGTTTCCATTGGTATAGAACTGAAAACGGAACTGTTCCAGCGTTGTAATGGTAGGGCAACTGAATAAGACCATGAACCTGATTTGCGGATTTTTGTTTGCGGCTATCGGAATGATCCATCCTGCCTGGCTGAAACCGACCAATCCGATCGGTATTTTTTTATTTTTCAGATAGGTCCGGAATGTTTTTATGGCAGCGTCTGCATCCTGAGCCAACAGGTTAAGATTCGCCGTGTCGATATTATTGGTGCCCACGGACGGTCCCACATACACACCGCCGGATTCTCCTACGCCGCGTTTGTCATAGGTAAGTACGGCAATGCCTTTTTCAGCAAGGCGCCTGGCAAACTCCATTTCCCTTTTTACCGGATCGGACCCATGAACAATGACCACTGCTACGGATGGCTTTTCAGGTTCGATCACTGATCCCGCCAGGGTGATCCCCTGACTTTCAAATTTTATATCCTGAACAGTAATGCCGTCCGACTGTGCAAATGCAGATCCGGAAGCGTTATTAATAACAGGAGAATATATAAGTTGGAAAAAATATTGATTTTCATAGGTTATGGATAGGTTGTCAAATATACCACAAAAAAACCGCCCTGTAAATAGAGCGGTTAGTATATTAAATGGTCTTAGCGACACGCTGTTACATCATTCCCCGGATCAATCATTGTCAAGGATCAGATGTTCCAATTATACTTCATCGCTTCAAGTTTCGGGACGATGCAGGATTTATTTTCATCGTCTTCAGAAACAAATATTTTGATTTTGTCTCCGGACTTCTTTTCATTTAAAATGGAATAATCTGTTGTAGAGGATTTGCCAAATATCTTTTTCCCGTTTTTCCCTGTAAAGAAATAGTGGATCATGATTTTCTGGGCACCGGTCCGGTAAGTAGTCAGTCCCCGGTTTGAAACTACATTCGTGCTGACTTCTATAGAAGCTATTTCCGCTTCTTTAATGATGCCTGTCTTGTACAGATTGTAATTTCTTAAAGACGGGATTAAGGCTACCAGCAGGAAAGAAATTCCCAATAAAATGAAAAATGAGGGTAAAATAAAAAAAGATGAATTCCATAAGGTAAAAGGTTCAAGATCTTTTATCACAGACTGGTTATCCAGTGATTTTATTCTGATTTTTTCACTAACTTTTAAACCCGGGATCTTACCGGATTCTGAGGTCTTGAATTGATCACTGATTTTTTTTTTGCCATGATCATATTCGTAAGAGATAATTTTTACTTCGTCTCCATTAAAGTTGATGTTAGTCATTTCAATATTTGAAACGACGGCATTTTTTTCGATCCCTGTTTTTTGTATTTTTTCCGAATCATATTTTTCATAAGGCTTTTGATTTAAATTAAAGAACAGGAAAATAAAAATAGTGAAAAAGATTGTTGACAGTGGAAACAAAATTCCTAATGTTGAAAACGGCTTTCTTTCTTTTAATAAATTTATCAGTGCTGAAAACGGGACCTCTCTTTTTTGCATGGTTATTGTTTTTATTTTAGATTTTTTACTTAAAAAACCGCCCTGCAGAAAGCAGAGCGGTTTTAATTTATCTGTATCGGTTAAGACTACATCATTCCCGGCATTCCGCCACCCATTGGCATGGCAGGTTCGTCTTTTTTCACTTCAGTGATCACACATTCAGTGGTTAATAACATTCCGGATACGGAAGCAGCATTTTCAAGGGCTACTCTCGTTACTTTTGTAGGGTCAATGATCCCTGCTTCAAGCATGTTGACGTATTCGTCGGTTTTCGCGTTGTATCCGAAGTCAGCAGTTCCTTCCGCTACTTTAGCTACGATAACGGAACCTTCACCTCCGGCGTTGGCTACGATTTGTCTCAACGGCTCTTCGATCGCTCTTTTTACGATTTTGATACCGGTGGTTTCATCAGAATTGATTCCGGTAAGGTTTTCCAGAGAAGCGATGGCTCTAACTAAAGCAACACCCCCTCCGGCAACGATTCCTTCTTCTACGGCAGCTCTTGTTGCGTGAAGGGCATCATCTACTCTGTCTTTTTTCTCTTTCATTTCCACTTCGGAAGCAGCCCCTACGTAAAGTACGGCAACCCCACCGGCTAATTTAGCCAGTCTTTCCTGAAGCTTCTCTCTGTCGTAGTCGGAAGTGGTGGTTTCCATCTGCGCTTTGATCTGGTTTACTCTTCCTTTGATCTTGCTTTCTTCACCGCCACCGTTTACGATCGTGGTGTTGTCTTTATCGATGGTTACTTTCTCAGCAGTTCCCAGCATATCCAGAGAAATGTTTTCCATGGTGAACCCTTGCTCTTCAGAGATTACGGTTCCTCCTGTAAGGATGGCGATATCTTCAAGCATTGCTTTTCTTCTGTCTCCGAATCCTGGTGCTTTTACGGCTGCAATTTTAAGAGAACCTCTTAATTTGTTTACCACCAAAGTAGCCAAAGCTTCACCTTCTACTTCTTCAGAAATAATTAATAAAGATTTACCTCCCTGGGCAATCGGCTCAAGAACAGGAAGCAATTCTTTCATGGAAGAGATTTTCTTCTCTACCAAAAGGATGTATGGGTTTTCTACCTCAGCCACCATTTTCTCAGGGTTGGTTACGAAGTACGGAGACTGGTATCCTCTGTCGAACTGCATCCCTTCTACAACGTCTACCGTGGTATCGATTCCTTTCGCTTCTTCTACAGTGATTACTCCTTCTTTCCCTACTTTTCCGAAAGCCTCAGCGATCAAAGCACCGATGGTTTCGTCGTTGTTGGCAGAAACGGAAGCCACCTGCTTCACCATTTCTGTAGAATCACCAACCGTTTTAGACTGGGATTTCAGGTTTTCCACAACAGCGGTTACCGCTTTGTCGATTCCTCTTTTAAGATCCATCGGGTTAGCCCCGGCAGCTACGTTCTTAAGGCCTTCTCTTACGATCGCCTGAGCCAGCACGGTAGCGGTCGTCGTACCGTCACCGGCGATGTCGTTGGTTTTGGAAGCTACTTCCTTCACCATCTGGGCACCCATGTTTTCTACTCTGTCCTCAAGTTCGATTTCTTTTGCTACGGAAACCCCGTCCTTGGTTACGTGAGGCGCACCGAAAGATTTTTCAATCACTACGTTTCTCCCTTTAGGACCTAAGGTTACCTTTACTGCATTTGCCAATGCATCAACCCCTCTTTTTAAAGCGTCTCTAGACTCGATATCGAATTTTATTTCTTTTGCCATAATATTAAAGCTTTAAGCTTCAGGCGATAAGCTTTAAGCTTTTCACCTTTAAGCCGTTAATTATTATTTAATAATTTTTTTCTAAGTTGTATAATTTTTTGTCTGATTAAATTCAGTTTAGGATTCAGGCTTGATAATGTATTTTGGGATGTGAAACCCAGATCACAAGATAGAAGAAGTAAATACTCGGTTTCATTTGTTGAACCTAAACTTATTTCTAAAAATCTTGCAAATTCTTTATCAGTGGATCTTCCACAACCTTCAGCAATATTTGTAGGAATAGAGACTGATGCTCTTCTTATTTGAGACGTTAATCCAAAAAGTTCAGATTTTGGAAAGTTTTCAGAAATAATATAAATTTCTTTTACCAACTCGTGGGCAATTTTCCAAATATCATATTTCTTGTAGTCTCTCATGCCTACTGCCTAAAGCCTATTGCCTATCCAATAACTCCCAGAAGATCTCCTTCTTTTACAATTAAATAATCTTTTCCATCCAGTTTCAGCTCGGAACCGGAGTATTTTCCGTAAAGCACTTTGTCGCCTACCTGTACGGTTGTCGGCTCGTCTTTTTTACCAGGACCTACTGCCACCACGGTACCTTCCTGCGGCTTTTCCTTAGCGGTGTCCGGAATAATAATCCCTGAAGCGGTTTTCGTTTCTGCAGCGATCGGCTCGATCAAAACTCTGTCTGCTAATGGTTTAAAGTTTACTGACATAATATGTTTAATTTTTTAATTATTTCTGTGTTGTAATTCTCTAATAGTATGCCATCGGCGGTCTGTGGCTGAAATGGCAGAATTTTTCCGGAAGAACTGAAATTTTGGCAGAAAAAAAGTCCACCGGGGTGGACTTCAGCAAGGTTATTTATTTGCAGGAGGCGTCATAATCGTCGAGCAGCTTTTTATACATATCGGTAAACAGGGCAGTCCGGTATTTCATATTGATCCGGGAAGCTTCAGCGCCTCTCTTTCCTTTCAGCAGGGCTTTTCGCTCGGCATCGGTGGCTTTTTTATTTTCTTTGAAGGTTTTGTTGGAGAAATAGTCGTTCTTCCGGGCTTCATCCACTTTGGCCAGGAATTCGGGACAGTCGGCGCCCACTTCTTCATAAGCGCGGTAAAACTTTTTGTACAGTTTCTTCAGGTTGAATAAATCGAGCGGGGTCAGTGAGCTGTAATCCACCGGCGCGATGGCAAAGGTTTCATTGGGCTTGCTGAGGTAGATCATCACATAGGTAAGCTGGCACTGGTCTTCATTCCCGTTGAATCCCGCGGAATTGCTGTCTCCGAAATCGGCCTTGCACATCATGCTGCGGTAGCCGTACATGTTGATTTTCCCTTTTTCCATCAGCGGAAGCATCAGCACTTTTCCTTCGGATTCCACTTCCAGGTTGCTGTTGATTTCCTTTACCAGGCGTTTGTCCAGCTGGAAGGTTTCCTGTGTGTCTTCGTTGGTATAAAGCAGGCTTTTGATTTCCGAAACGGGAATGAGCTGAACCTGCGTATCGCTTTTGGATGATTTGAACTTTACGTCCTTCCGGTCCAGATTGGCATATTTGGGGCCTCTTCCCATCACGCTGAACGTGGCTACATCCGGAAGCATGAAATCCTGGGCGAACCCTTTTTTAGTACTGCCGTCTTCCATCAGGATTTCGATGGGGATAAAATCCCGCTTGCCGGTGTAGAACTGTAAAGACTGGGCAAAGAACTGCTGTACCGAAAGAAGCAACAAAATCAGGAAGCTGAATTTTTTCATGGTTTTTAAATTTTTATAATCTGCGCAAAGCTAAAAAAAAAGTACCCGGATGATGGGTACTTTTTAAGAATAATTGATAATAAATTTTAGTTTTTCTTTCCTGCTGCCTGCATCGGGTTCACTTTCCCGTTGGAAGCCCCTCTGGCGGCACCGGCTTCTTTCTGCTTAAAGAGATCGAATTTGGAAACCTGGGTGTTTCCGCCGTCGTTGCTCCAGAAATTGTTTGAGGTATCGATGTCGGCCGTTTCCCGCATCGGATCCAGCTGGATGGATTTCAGTTTCTTGTCGAAATAATACGTTTTGGAAACTTTCTGCTCGTTCAGCCTCCAGATCTGGGCGGAAGATTTGTCCTTCAGTTTTGTTCCGTCCTCAAAGGTGAATTCCAGGATGACCGGCATCACCAGTCCGCCTTTATTGGTGAAATCGATCTGATAGGCGGTCATGTTTTTAAACTTGTCTTTTTCCTTCTGGGTCAAAGGTTCCGTTCCTTCGGTTTTGAAAACGTATTCTTTGGTATTGTCCACTTTTTCCTGGCCTCTGTCGTAACGGTAGTAGAAGTCCTGGGCTTCCTTGTCCTTATCTACGTAGAAGGTAATGTTCCTGTCTTCCCGGTTCCTGATTTTTGAGATGTCCTCGAAATCATTCTGGGCAGGCTTGTCTACTTTATATTTTGTTTCTTTGGCTTCTCTCGGAGGCGTCTCAAGATCCGGTGTGGCAATCGTTACTTTATCGATGGCAATATCCACAGGATCCGTTCCGTAGAACCATCCTCTCCAGAACCAGTCGAGGTCTTCGCCGCTCGCGTCTTCCATCGTTCTGAAGAAATCCGCAGGTTCAGGATGCCTGAAGGCCCATCTTTTCGCATAGGTTTTAAAGGCTTTGTCAAAAAGCTCTCTTCCCATGATCGTTTCCCGCAGGATATTCAGTCCCGTTGCCGGTTTTGAATAAGCATTCGGACCGAACTGGATAATGTTTTCAGAATTAGACATGATCGGTTCCAGCTGGTCTTTCGGCAGCTTCATATAGTCGGTGATCGTCCAGGCCGGACCTCTTTTGGACGGGAATTTATTGTCCCATCGTTCTTCGGTAAGGTATTCCACAAACGTGTTCAGCCCTTCATCCATCCAGCTCCATTGTCTTTCGTCGGAGTTGATGATCATCGGGAAGAAATTGTGTCCCACCTCATGGATCACTACGCCCAGCATCCCGTTTTTGATCCCTTCGGAATAGGTTCCGTCTTTTTCCGTTCTTCCGTAATTGAAGCAGATCATCGGGTATTCCATTCCGTTGGCCGCTTCCACCGATTGCGCTACCGGGTAAGGATACGGAATCGTGAATTCAGAATACGTTTTAATGGTATGCGCTACGGCTTTGGTTGAATATTTCCGGTATAAATTATAGGCTTCTTTCGGATAAAAGCTCATGGCCATCACCTTATTGTTGTTTTCAGGTATGGTAACGCCCATCCCGTCCCACACGAATTTTCTGGAAGAGGTCCAGGCAAAATCCCTCACGTCATTGGCTTCAAAGCTCCAGGTTTTTCTCTGCTTCGAATGGTTTTTCTCCGCCTTTTTCGCTTCGTCCAGGGTTACGATCTCCATCGGTTCTCCTGAAGTTTTAGACTTATTATATCTTGCCAATTGTTCAGATGTTAAAACCTGGTCGTAGTTTTTACATTCTCCTGTTCCGCCGACGACGTGATCTGCCGGAACGTTCATATTTACTTTAAAGTTTCCGAACACCAGGGCAAATTCGCCTCTTCCGGTAAACTGGTGGTTCTGCCATCCGTGGAAATCGCTGTAGACGCACATCCTCGGGTACCATTGTGTCATAGTATAAAGGTCGTTTCCGTCTTCGGCAAAGTTTTCATAACCGCCGCGGCCGCCCATTTTGATCCGGTTCGGGATGTTGTAGTTCCAGTCGATTTTGAAGACCAGCTTTTCTCCTTTTTTCAGAACTTTCGGCAGATCGATCCGCATCATGGTTTTATTGACCGTGTATTTCAGCGGTGTTCCCGAAGCATCGGTTACTTTTTCGAGATTGACCCCGTAGCCGTTGTCGGCAGCAGGAAGTTCCGTAGGGCGCAGCTGCTGGTCGTTGGAAGCTTTCGGGAGGGTAGAAGAGGAGGGGAAATCTGCCTTTTTTACCGTCGACTGCTGGTTTTCGTCCAGCTGAAGCCAGATATAATCCAGGTCGTCCGGAGAATTGTTGTAATAGGTAATGGTTTCCGAACCTTTCAGGTTCCTTTTGTCTTCATCCAGATAGGCATTGATGGTATAATCTGCCCTGTTCTGCCAGTAGCCGTGGCCCGGTGCGCCGGAGGCCGTTCGGTAAATATTGGGGGTGGGAAGGATGGTTCCCAGCTGTTCGAACCGGTTTCCGTGGTTGCTCCCCGGATTGTTCTGGATATTTTGTGCGGTGAAACCTGTATACGCAAATACAGAAAGGGAAAGTACGGCAACTTTTAGTTTCATAACCGAAATTTGTTTAAGGATTTTCAAATATAATAATAAGTAGCTGAAAATTCGGAAATGTTTCAGCGTTAGAAAGGAATTCTTTCCAGTGTCATTTTCAGGGATAACGCAAAAACTCCGGAAGAGACAAATAGCACCCAGTCTTTTTGGTTTACTTTAAAGACTTTAAGCAAAATAAATAACAGGATCAGTATCCCGAGAACGATGGCGATCTGCCCCAGTTCCAGCCCGATGTTGAATCCCAGAAGCGGGACTGCAAGACTCTGGCTTTTGGCAATCATCACCCTGGCCGTATTGGCAAACCCCATTCCGTGGATCAGCCCGAAAATCAAAGCTAAATAATAATTGGCTTTCATCAGCGTCTGCTTTTTGTTCTTCATCAGGATGTTATCCAGTGAGGTGATCACAATAGTTAACGGAATCAGGAATTCCACCCACGCCGAATTGATCCTGACAATATCAAACGTGCTTAAAGCCAAGGTAACCGAATGGCCGATGGTAAAGGCGGTAATCAGGATTAAAATCTTTTTGAGATCGTTAAAGGAGTATACAGCAATCAGCGCCAGTACAAAAAGCTGATGGTCAAGCGCGTCCAGTGAAATGATGTGTTCCCAGCCGAGGTTGAGATAAAATAAAAAATCCTGCATTGTTAAATGATTTTTTCGAACTGCGATGATACAAAATTTATTTTAACTTTGTGTAAAATTAAACGATATGATAGTCAATATAGAATTGGAAAATACGGCAGATTTCGCGTTTATCAAACAGTTTCTGGAAAATATAAAAGGCATCAAGTCGGTTTCTTTAGCTCAGGATGATGAATTGTATGAAGACGGTACCCCGAAATGGTTCATTGATAAGCTGGCTGAATATGCAGATGGTCTTGAAGAAAAAGATATGATTTCTGAGGAAGAGTTTTTTAAATATGTTGATGAAGAAATATGCAGATTGAATTCTCAGAAATAGCAAAGCAGACACTTAGAAATCAGATTATATTCCTTGAAAATGTATGGAGTAATCGTGAGATTGTAGTTTTTCTTAAAGATATCAGAAAAGTTTCAGATGATTTGAAAAAGGGTAAATTTACTCTTTATCAGAAATATTCTTGTGATATCTGCTCTGCGTTGATCGGTAAAAAACACGTCCGGATGTTTTTCCGTAAAGAAAATGACGATCTGATCAAAGTTCTTCTTTTCTTTGATATGCGGCAGGACCCGCAAAAAATTATTGACTTATTACAATGAAAAAACTACTTTTCTTTTTTTCTGTTTTATTTGTATTTTTCTCTTTTACCGGAAGTAAGCACCCTTATCATGTCGGTTCGGTAGAAATCAATTACAATCAGAAATCAAAGACTTTTGAAATCACCGGACGTTTTTTTCTGGATGACCTGGAAAACGGTTTAAACACCAAATACGGAAAATCCCTGCATTTTAACGATCCGAAATTCAAAGCCCAGCTCAATGAATCCCTGAAAAATTACGCTACCGAATATTTTAAGCTGAAAGCCAACAATAAATTCCTGAATGTGAATTATGTGGGCTACGAAGAAGATCATGAATCGGTCAATATTTATCTTGAATCCGAAAAGACCGAAGTTCCCAAAAAAGTAGAAGCCGCGGTGAGTTTCCTGTATAGTTTATTTGACGACCAGATCAATATCGTCCATATCATCGTAAACGGCGAACGGAAAAGCGAAAAGCTGACCTATCCGAACCGGTATCTGTTTCAGCAGTTCTGAATCAGTCCAGTTGCAACAGGGTATGTATCCCTTTGGCATGCTCCAACAGATCCGGGAAAAAGTCATCGTAACACTGCTGTAAAATTTTCTTATTCTTTACAAAAGCCTCCAGAACCGGAATGTCCTTATCCAGGTATTTTGCTTTGTTGAGCACATTCCGCATGCTGTAGCCGATATTTTTTTCGTACCGGTAGTTGTACAGCCAGTCGCCTTCCTCCATTTTTTCCAGCATTCTTCTGAAATTTTCAGGCAGGAATTCCTCATGTTCATTCAGAACCCCATACACTTTTACCGAATGGTTTTTCCAGCCCTGCAGCGAATGCAAATTCAGGTCATTGGCCACAAAATAATCCATGGATACATCCACAAAAGCTCCCGCATACAGCCTTACCAGAGGTGCAAATACTTTTTTCGCTTCATGAATGGCCGGATGGGCATCGGTAAACGTATCAATCGCGCGATGCATCGTAATGCCGTCCTGAATGCCTTTCGGGAAAGAAAACCGGTCCCTGTTCCGGATGAAATCCTCCAGGAACTGGCCGACAATCTGCCCGTCGGTGAAAGATAGATAGGAATGGGCCAGGTAATTCATTACGTGAAGATAGGAAATTTTTGCCAGCAAAACATTGTTAGAGCTTTGAGCTCTAACAATGTTTAAGCAAAGCCAGGATCGTCTCGAACGCCAGCATCGGATCATCCACGCCATTTCTAATTTTAAACAACGACGAATGGCGGTACTCTTCAACGTTTTGGGTAATGCCATGTTTCAGCGGGTTGTTATGGATATACCGGATGGTGTTGACCAGTTGTTCTTCCGTAGTAATTAATTTCCTTCTGAACGGTAATTCAAAGAGTTTTCCCGTTCTTCCGAAATGTTTGTTGATGGCCTGGGTATAGCTGTTAAAGGTATTTGAAAACTGCTGGCTGATCATTTTGGAAATTTCGGTTTTAACCTTCTCCGGAAAAGCCTGCCGTATTTCCTGCTCCGATTTTATCCGGATCAGAAAATGGAAGTGGTTCCGTAAAAGGCAATACGCATACACGGAAGCAATCGGCGTAATTTTACGGCGCATCAGGGAAAGGAAATAATGGTAATTCTGATCATCGAAGAATAACCTTTGTCCGTTGATTCCTCTGTTGTACACATGGTAGAAGCATTCCGCTTCCAAAGGGTAGACATTTTTTTTCATATAGGTGTTTTTTAACGGTTGGCAAAGGTTGTTAGAGCTTAGAGCTCTAACAACTTGGAAGCTCTAACAACCTAGAAGAGGCGTTCGTGAAAATCTTCGATTTTACTCACTTCTTCTATTATAATTCCGAATTTTTTCTTTGGCAACTTATTTAAATTGGAAATAAAAATCTTTTCATAGCCTAACTTTTCAGCTTCGGTAATCCGCTGTTCGGCCTGGGCAATCGGGCGGATTTCTCCGCTGAGGCCGATTTCTCCGGCGAAACAGTAATGTTCGGAGATGGCGATGTCATCATTCGAAGAAAGGATGGATGCTACGACGGCTAAATCCAGCGCAGGGTCATCGGTCTTGATCCCCCCGGTAATATTTAGGAAAACGTCTTTGGCTCCCAGCTGGAAACCGGCCCTTTTTTCGAGAACGGCGAGAAGCATGTTGAGTCTTTTGGCATCAAAACCGGTAGAGCTCCTTTGCGGCGTTCCATACACGGCGGTGCTTACCAAAGCCTGGATTTCCAGCAGCATCGGGCGGTTCCCTTCCAGGGTTACCGCTACGGAATTTCCGGAAAGTTCTTCAAATTTTTTGGTAATAAGAATTTCGGAAGGGTTTTTAATTTCCTTTAAACCCTGGGAAACCATTTCATAAATCCCGATCTCGGAAGTGGATCCGAAACGGTTCTTGTTGGCTCTGAGCAACCGGAACAGGTGATTCCGGTCGCCGTCGAAATTCAGTACTACATCCACCATATGTTCCAGGACTTTAGGCCCGGCGATCTGCCCGTCTTTGGTGATGTGTCCCACCAGGAAAACGGGAACATTGTTTTCCTTCGCGTATTTAATGATTTCGTTGGAGCATTCCCTGATCTGGGAAACGGTTCCCGGCGAGCTTTCAATAAGTTGTGACTGTAAGGTCTGGATAGAGTCAATAATCACAAAATCCGGTTCCAGCTTTTGAGCTTCGTGAAGGATTTTTTCCAGATTGGTTTCCGTAAAAAGGAAACAGTTGGGGTTTTGGATATCCGTAAGACGGTCGGCCCTCATTTTAATCTGGGAGGCGCTTTCTTCCCCTGAAACATAAAAGATCTTTTTCTTCATTTTCAACGCCAGCTGAAGGAGCAGGGTAGATTTCCCGATTCCGGGCTCGCCGCCGATAAGCGTAACGGAGCCCAAAACAATACCGCCTCCCAGTACCCGGTTGAGTTCTTCGGAAGGGGTCTTGATCCTCGGTTCTTCAATGGTCTCCACTTCGATGATATTGATCACATGCTGTTTCGATTTTGAAAAAGGCGGCGTTTTATGAGACGAGGGTTTCTCCACAATCTCTTCCACCAAAGTATTCCATTGCCCGCAGCTTTTGCATTGCCCCATCCACTGGGAATACTGGGCGCCGCAGTTCTGACAGAAATATGCTGTTTTTAATTTTGCCATCCTGCGAAGTTCAAAATTTTTTTTGAATTTTTCCTCCGGATTTTAATTAATTTTCAGCCATGAAAAATATTTTTTAAGCATAATGGTTTTTGTGGTCATGTCTTTGCTGCATGCGCAATTTGCAGATTGGGAAGTAAGTGTCCTGAAATTACCGGGCGGGAGTTATGGAATGGTCTCTCTGTTGATGCTTATTTTATGCTCCGTAATTACCGGGATAGGTCTGCTGACGGTTGTTATTTTCAGAAAAAATTATTATTCCATCCTTAGAATGGCTGTTTTATTTGAAATTATTTATCTTGTGTTTTTAGTTATTTCAGGAAATAATCCGTTCTTATATTTTAATGAAACGACTAATGAAAACCTTTTAACGCTAATGGTGTATGGGAATGCACTTGCAGTGTTCATCATAATGTCTCTGCTTCATTTTCTGTACTTAAAAATAAATTCTTTAACCCCTAAAAAATAACATACATCAAGGCTGGATAATGGCCAATGATTTACCTTTGTTGAGAAATTAATTTAAAATAATAAAATAATATGAAAAAAGTATTTTTAACTTTTGTGCTGGCATTGATCAGTGTTGTAAGTTTTGCACAGACGAGCTGGAGAGTGGATCCGATGCATTCCTCCGTGAATTTCAATATCAAGCATATGGGCATCAGCTTTGTACAGGGCCGATTCGATAAATTTGACGGGAAAGTAATCACTGCGGCCAATAATCTGGACAATGCGGAATTCTCTTTTTTTGTTGAGGTAAGCACCATCAATACCGGTGTTGAAATGAGGGACAAGCATCTTAAAAGTGCGGATTTCTTCGATGCAGAGAAATTTCCGAGAATGAGTTTTGAATCAGGATCCATTACGAAGGATAAAAACAATACGTATCTGTTGAAAGGGAAACTGACGATTAAAGACGTAACAAAGGAAATTACCGTTCCGGTAACTTTCGGAGGAGTTACCAAAAACCAGCAGGGAAAAGAAGTGATGGGATTCCAGACAACCTTTAAAGTAAACCGTCTCGATTACAATATCAAATATGATCCTACCGGAGCCGGTGTGGCAAAAGACGTTGACGTTAACCTATATTTTGAGCTGGTTAAGCAGTAATTTCCTATCATATGGTTTAAGAAAAGGTTCTCAGGATGTTGGGAACCTTTTCTTATATAAAGATAAAGAGTGATGTTATTGAATTACGCTTTTTAGTTCTTTATTTTTCTGATAATAATATCCCATCATCATTGTTGACAGTGCAGGTAATAACAAGATTAATCCTTCTGTTCCGATGAATTTGTTAAGCAATAAAGCCGCCGAAATGAGAAGCCACCCCGCCAGAAAATAATAGTTTGCCATCCGTAAGTTCCGGTATGCGGGATCATTTTTGCGATAAGGAATGATGATAAAGCTGAGGTGTGCCAGAATCGCTCCGTTCAGAATATCAATCAGATGATGCTGAAAAGTGGTCAGTGTTGAAATTCCCAAAAGAACCAGCCAGATCATCAGGAAAGTCCGCCATTTTGAAAGCTCTTTAAATACCGACCAGAACAGGAAGGCGAAAGCAATATGCAGTGATGGCGATTGGTTGAAAGGGGAGTCGAATGCTTTCAGAAATGAAAAAGGCAACCCCAGGATCCGATGGGAGACCTCTGGTTTCGCAAAGGAAAACTTTAAAGGCACGATAATAAAAAAGATGCCGGCAATTACCGTTACAAAAAGCATCCGCCAGGTTAATATTTTTAACTGGTATTTATCTTTACAGGAAAAAAAGGCCAGGCAGAAAAAGAGCCCGCCTGCCATATACGGAATGATCGATAAAGGGATAAAAGGAATTGATTTTTCAAAATCAAAAGTAAATGAGGGCACATGGTCCAGAGAAGAAGCATACCAGGTGCAAAGATTGTAAACCATCATGAATACAACGGTACAGAGGCTTAAAGCAAATGCCTGCTGCCGGATTTTCAGTTGCTTTCCCGTCATCCTTTTTCTGAATGCCACGATATCTGACAGCGAATAGGAAATACCGGATTCCGATTTCATCATGCGTTTTACCTTTGAAGGTAAAATTGTTCTCTTTTGTTCTTCAATCACTTTGGAAATGATTTTATGCCAGTTAAAATGATTTTTCTTTAATAGTTAAATCGAATATATCGAAGGAATTTCAAAAGGGTTCAGGATTCTGAAGACGGCAGAGTAAAGCAGGCTGTAAATTTATTTTCCGGGGTACAGTAAAAGTGGATGGGTGAGCAGCTGTTGCAACTTTGGATTGTGGTAGGTGCGTAAATCATTATTAATATTGTTTTTTTTGCGTTTCGGTAAGATCAAATATAAATAAAAAGTTTCATTAAATTTCAGAAACGGTCTGCTATTTCTTAAATTGACAAATCTAAAATTGCTTTGTATTTCTTTTTCCCATAACTTTGCACAAACCTAATCTAATGAGTAAAAAGAATACTAAGTACATCTTTGTGACAGGAGGTGTGACTTCATCTTTGGGAAAGGGAATCGTTTCTGCTTCTCTGGGCCTTCTACTAAAATCACGTGGCTTCAACGTAACCATCCAAAAGCTTGATCCTTATATCAACATTGATCCGGGAACCTTGAATCCGTATGAACATGGAGAATGCTATGTAACCGAAGATGGTGCGGAGACGGATCTGGATTTAGGTCACTACGAGCGCTACCTGGATGCGCCGACTTCCCAAAACAACAACGTTACAACAGGAAAAATCTACCAGACGGTCATTGAGAAGGAAAGAAAAGGAGACTTCCTGGGGAAAACGGTTCAGGTAATTCCTCACATCACGAACGAAATCAAACGGAGGATTAAAATTTTATCCAAACAGAACTACGACATTATCATTACCGAGATCGGTGGAACGGTAGGGGATATTGAATCTCTGCCTTACATCGAAACCGTACGTCAGCTGAAATGGGAATTAGGGGAGAAGAATTCGATGGTGATTCACCTTACTTTATTGCCATATCTGGCTTCCAGCGGGGAATTAAAGACCAAGCCTTCCCAGCATTCGGTAAGACAACTGATGGAAAGCGGAATTATGGCGGATGTCCTGGTTTGCCGTACGGAACATAAAATACCGAAAGATCAGAGAGCTAAACTCGCCCAGTTCTGCAACGTGTCGCTGGATAATGTGATTGAATGTAAAGATCTTGAAACCATATATGAGGTTCCGATGTACCTTCAGAAGCAGAACTTCGATGATGTGGTGATGAAAGAGCTGGATCTGAAAAGCGATAAGGATGCGGATCTTAAAGAATGGAAAACTTTCCTGAAAAAATTCCAAAACCCTAAAAAATCGGTGGAGATCGCTTTGGTTGGAAAATATGTTTCTTTACAGGATTCCTATATTTCTATTGCCGAAGCCTTTAAACATGCCGGCGCGGACCTTGAAACTGAAGTGAAGATCCGATGGGTATACAGCGGGGATCTTACGAAAGAAAATATAGAAGAAACTTTAGCCGGTGTAAACGGGATCCTTGTGGCTCCCGGATTTGGAGATAGAGGAATTGAAGGAAAGGTACTGACCGCTCAGTATGCAAGAGAAAATAAGATCCCGATGCTGGGGATTTGTCTGGGAATGCAGATTATGACCATTGAATTTGCAAGGAATGTTTTAGGGTATTCTAAAGCAAACTCCGTGGAATTCGATACTTCAACGGAGCATCCTGTGATTTCATTGATGGAAGAGCAGAAAAATGTAGTTGAAAAAGGAGGGACTATGCGTCTTGGAGCCTGGAAATGTTCTCTGAAGAACGGCTCGAAGCTTAATGATATTTACGGCACTAAAAATATTACGGAAAGACACCGTCACCGATACGAATTCAACAGCGATTATATCGGGGAATTTGAGCAGAACGGCTTCCAGGCAACCGGTACCAACCCGGAAACAGGCCTTGTAGAAGCATTGGAAATGCCGGACCACCCGTTTTATGTAGGGGTTCAGTACCACCCGGAATACAAGAGTACGGTATATACACCGCATCCTTTATTTATTGCTTTCATAAAGGCGTGCACCCGGAAATAAAGTAAATAAAAGTAAAAGACGTCATATAAAACTCAGGCTGAGAATCATCAGCCTGAGTTTATTATATAGTAATATATTAAAGGATAGAGTTTTGATAAAAAAACAGTATTTTTGTCGACTCAAATCAGGTACATGCGATGATGTACAGAAAAAGATAAAATTTAATTAAAGATAAAATGCAACAGAACAACGGACTCGATAAAAGTCAGATTATCAGTTTTGCGGTTTTATGTGTGGTTCTTTTCGGATTCATGTTTTATTTCCAGAACAAGCAGTCGAAAGAGGATCAGATGAAAGCTGAGCAACAGAAGACCGAGCAGGTGAAAAATGTCGTAAAACCTACTCAGGCCAACAATATCAATCCTTATGTCACTCCGAATGCCATTCAGACCGCCAGTCTCGCAAACAATGCGCTGAAACTTGAATTCAACAGTCTGGGAGGGCAGGTTTCTAAAGTGGAACTGGTAAAATACAAAGCCTACGATCACAAAACAGACCAGGCTGATCTTCCGCTGTATCTGATTACGAAAAACAATTCGAATTACGGGTTTCAGTTTAAAGATAAAACCGGGAAAACCATCAACACGAAAGATCTGGTTTTCGCTCCGGCGGTGAGCGGAAATGTTGCTACTTTGACGGCCGATTACAATGGGGCAACCATTCAGTTCGTCTATACCTTAAATAATAATCCGAAAGCAGAACTGAAAGATCAGTATGCCGTA
>Ga0308166_1001425_pt1 | contig 25379 bp, 24 predicted proteins | sample PhyCR2_2_FD_202137 | JGI IMG/M metagenome (GOLD analysis project Ga0308166, IMG submission 202137) | Phyllosphere microbial communities from UC Gill Tract Community Farm, Albany, California, United States - DLSLCC.R2 | ecosystem: Host-associated > Plants > Phyllosphere > Unclassified | place... | reverse complement strand
AGCACTTCCCCGCTTAGGCTTCACCTCCTTCGAAGCTGTCCGCCAGGGCAAGCGCTTTGAACTTTCCGTGGACGGCGAGGTGACCGAAGAAATCCTTGCTCAGGCTCGTGAGGCAGCAGAAACCCTGCTCTCCAACCCGGTGATCGAAGATGTCGTCAACGTCGAGGTAGTCGAAGACTAATGAGCACCGAACTCCCCCTGATTGGCGACTACTCAGCGCCAACAAACGAATTGTCAGGAGCACGCGTCGGCGTGGTGACCTTCCCAGGCACCCTTGATGACCGTGATGCCGCCCGTGCAGTGCGCGCCTCCGGTGCCGAGGCAGTGTCCCTGTGGCACGCCGACACCGACCTGCAGGATGTTGACGCCGTGGTAATCCCTGGTGGCTTCTCCTACGGTGACTACCTGCGGGCTGGCGCGATCTCGCGTTTTGCTCCAATGATGGCCAAGATCGCCGACGCTGCGAACTCCGATGCCAAACTGCCTGTACTGGGTATTTGCAACGGTTTCCAGATCCTCACCGAGTCGCATCTTTTGCCTGGCTCGATGATCAAAAACGATCACCTGAAGTTCATCTGCCGTGATCAGCTGCTGCGTGTGGAGAACAACCAGACCGCTTGGACCAATGGTTTTGAAGCTGGCCAGGAAATCACCATCGTGCTCAAAAACCAGGACGGCCAGTACGTGGCTGACGAGAAGACCCTGGATGAGCTTGAAGCCGAGAACCGCATTGCGTTCTCCTATGTGGGCTGGAACCCGAATGGTTCGCGCCGTTCGATCGCTGGCGTCAGCAACAAGGCTGGCAACGTGGTGGGTCTTATGCCTCACCCGGAGCATGCCATTGAGGTCGGCTTTGGCCCCGATGCCCGCGGCACCGATGGGCTAACCTTCTTCACCAGTGTTCTGACCCACCTTGTTGGAGGAAAAAAGTGAGCCAGGAAGTCACCAAAGAATTCAACATCGACACCGTCGATAACGCCGCCGGCACCCCAGATGTAGAACTGCCTTGGGCAGAGCTGGGCTTGAAGGACAACGAATTTGCCGAGATCGTGAAGATCTTGGGCCGTCGTCCCACCGCTGCTGAATTGGCCATGTACTCGGTGATGTGGTCCGAGCACTGCTCGTACAAGTCCACCAAGAACCACCTGCGCCAGTTTGGGCAGAAGGTCACCGATGAGATGAAGAAGGACCTGATGGTCGGCATGGGCGAAAACGCCGGTGTTACCGACCTGGGCGACGGCTGGGCCGTGACGTTCAAGATCGAGTCGCACAACTCGCCTTCCTACGTTGAGCCATACCAGGGTGCTGCTACCGGCATTGGTGGCATCGTACGTGACATCATCTCCATGGGTGCCCGTCCGATCGCCGTGATGGATCCATTGCGTTTTGGCGCCATCGATCACGAAGACTCGCAACGCGTGGTGCACGGCGTAGTCTCGGGCATCGGCGGCTACGGCAACTCGCTGGGCCTGCCGAACATCGGCGGCGAAACCGTCTTTGATCCGATCTACCAGGGCAACCCACTGGTGAACGCCTTGGCTGTTGGCGCACTGCGCCACGAAGACCTGCGCCTGGCTAACGCCTCGGGTGTGGGCAACAAGGTGGTGCTCTTCGGTGCACGCACCGGTGGCGATGGCATCGGCGGCGCTTCGGTGCTGGCTTCCGAATCCTTCGATGACACCAAGCCTTCCAAGCGCCCTGCTGTACAGGTCGGTGACCCGTTCGCCGAGAAGGTACTGATCGAGTGCTGCCTGGAACTGTTTAAGGCTTCACTGGTTGAAGGTATCCAGGACTTGGGTGCTGCAGGTATTTCCTGTGCAACTTCCGAGCTGGCTTCCAATGGTGAAGGCGGCATGCAGGTTGAGCTGACCGACGTGCTGCTGCGCGACTCCACCCTGACCCCGGGCGAAATCTTGATGTCGGAGTCCCAGGAACGCATGATGGCAGTTGTCACCCCTGAAAACGTTGACGCGTTTGAAGCTGTTATGGCCAAGTGGAACGTGGAGTACTCCTGGTTGGGCGAGGTGACCGATACCGACCGTTTGATCATCACCTGGAAGGGTGAGGTCATCGTGGACGTGGACCCTAAGACCGTGGCCCACGACGGCCCGGTTTACGACCGCCCTTACGCTCGCCCAGAGTGGCAGGATGCTCTGCAGGCTGACACCTTTAAGTCTTCGGAGGCCGGCAAGAACTTGCCAGCAACCGGTGATGAGCTCAAGGCTGCCGTGCTGGAACTGATTGCCAGCCCAAATATGTGCGACAAGTCCTGGATCACCAACCAGTACGACCGCTACGTTGGTGGCAACACCGCATTGGCCGCCCCGGATGATTCCGGTGTGGTGCGTATTGATGAGTCCACCGGTTTGGGTGTGGCCATCGCTACCGATGCCAACGGCCGTTACACCTATCTGGATCCATACGCTGGCGCTCAGCTGGCACTGGCCGAGTCCTACCGCAACGTTGCTACCTCTGGTGCAATCCCTGCGGCGGTCTCGGACTGCCTGAACTACGGTTCCCCAGAGAACCCAGATGTCATGTGGCAGCTAGCCGAGGGTATCCGTGGTCTGTCTGATGCTTGCATGGTGCTTGGTGTTCCAGTCACCGGCGGTAACGTGTCGCTGTACAACCAGACCGGCGACAAGCCGATCCACCCAACCCCAGTGGTTGCCACCTTGGGCAAGTTCGACGACGTTGCTCGCCGCACCCCTTCGGGCTGGCGCGAAGAGGCCGACGGCCAGGCGATCTACCTGATCGGCACCACCAAGGACGAGCTGGATGGCTCGGAGTTCGCCAACCTGCGCGGTCACCTCGGCGGTGTACCGCCGGTAGTTGACCTGGAAGCGGAAAAGGAACTGGGCGCGATCCTGATCAACGCTAGCCGCGATGGCATGATCGATGCAGCTCACGACTTGTCAGAAGGTGGTCTGGCCGCAGCATTGACCGAGATGGTTCTGCGCTTCGGCGTTGGCGCCCGTGTGGCACTGGATGAGATCAAGGAACGTGACGGCGTAGATTCCTTCACCGCTTTGTTCTCGGAGACTCAGGCCCGCGCCATCGTTGCTGTCCCACGAAGCGAAGAAGTTCGTTTTAAGGATATGACCAGCGCCCGCGGTGTGACCGTGGCTCGCTTGGGCATCGTTGATGCGCAGTCCGGTTCTTTGGAAGTCCAGGGTGAATTCACAGCTTCGGTGGATGAGCTTCGTGAGGCTAACGAAGGCACCATGAAGAAGTACTTCGGCTAATACCCACCGGTTGAAGCCTGATTGGCCCGCCTCCCTTTTCTGGGAGGCGGGCCAATTGCTTTGATGGCCCATGGCTGGGACCCCGCCTACCCGTCAGCCGCACACGACGCCCAGACGCGCGCCTTTCCGCAGTACATTATTTATATAGTTGACACGTCAACAATATTGAGTCATGATTGATGCATCAACTTAATTCGTGGTACGAGGAGCGGGTCATGGACAGCATCGAAAATATCGAATTCGGCATCGACACCTTTGGTGATGTACCTAGCGGAGCCAATGGCCAGCTACTAACTCAAGCGCAAGCCATTCGTGCCACCGTCCAAGAAGCCATGGTTGCTGATCAGGCAGGCGTTGACGTCATCGCTGTTGGTGAGCACCACCGACCTGAGTACGCTATTTCCAGCCCGGAAACCGTACTGGCTGGCATTGCCACCGCAACGGAAAGTATTCGCCTCTCCTCCGGCGTTACCGTCCTATCCTCTGATGATCCGGTGCGCGTTTTCCAACGTTTCTCCACCGTAGATGCGCTATCCAACGGACGCGCTGAGGTCATGCTGGGGCGCGGCTCATTCACTGAGTCTTTCCCACTCTTTGGGCACGATATGGCCGACTATGAAATCCTCTTTGATGAGAAAATCGACCTCTTCCACAAGCTGCTCGACGAGAGGCCTGTTACCTGGCAAGGCACCAAGCGTCCTTCACTAGCCGACATGGACGTCTTCCCAAAAACTGAATCCGGCCGACTGCGCACCTGGGTAGGCGTCGGGGGTTCCCCACAGTCCGTGATCCGCACGGCGCACTACGGTTTCCGAATGATGCTCGCAGTTATCGGCGGCTCACCGGAACGCTTCGCACCTTATATCGACCTGTACCGCCGCGCCAATGAGCAGTTCGGCCACCAATCGACTCCGGTTGGTCTACATTCCCCGGGCTTCGTAGCTGATACCGATGAACTGGCCCGCGAAGCAATGTTTGACGCCTACAAGGAACAGCGCGACCGGATCGGCGCCAGCCGAGGCTGGAGCCCAATGAGCCGCGAAGAATTTGAGCATGAAGCAATCGAAGGCTCGTTGTACATCGGATCGCCTGAAACCGTTGCCCGCAAGATCGCCAACACGGTGAAGTCCCTTGATATCGGACGCTTTGATTTGATCTACTCCGGCGGAGCCGTGGATGCAGGCGCTCGACTTCACGCTGTGGAACTGTACGGAAGCAAGGTCATCCCAATGGTCCGCGAAATGCTTGCCCAAGCATAATCACTTAGCATCACCGACTTTGCAGGAAGGCACGAACATGGAACAGCAAACTATCGGCATTCTAGGTGCAGGAAAGATTGGCACCGCACTGGCTCGGCTAGCCCTCAAGGCCGGCTACAAAGTGCTCATTGCAGGTTCCGGTGACCCCAGCGCCATCGCACTCACCATTCAAATCCTCACGCCAGGTGCAGTAGCCGTTGATGCGCATACCGCGGCTAAAGACGCCGGCATTGTGATCTTGGCTCTGCCGCTGGGAAAGTACCAAAGCATTCCGGTACAGCAGGTGGCCGGAAAACTGGTTATCGATGCCATGAACTACTGGTGGGAAACCGACGGTATCCGTGAAGACCTGAACGGACCAGAAGTTTCCACCAGCGAACTGATTCAAGAGTTCTTGCCCGGCGCCCGTGTAGTGAAAGCCTTCAACCACATGGGTTATCACGAGATTGAAGAGGAATCTCGTGCAGCTGGCGTCGCTGGGCGCAAGGCCATCGCAGTGGCCGGCGATCTTGAAACAGATCTGGAAATTGTTGCACGAATTGTGGACGAGTTTGGATTTGATCCACTGCGCATCGGCTCGCTGAGTGAAGGTCAACGATTGCAACCGGGGCAGCCAGCGTTTGGCGCCAACCGGCCAGAGGCGCAACTGGCCGATCTCATTGGATCGGCTCAGTTGGCGACCTCCGCCTAACTAAATCAAACTACGCAGGGCCCTCACTGGCTTTATTAGAGCCAGTGGTGACTACTGTTCGGTGCGCCCTCGGGCTGCTGATTCAATAAGGTTATCCCCGGCTAATGCACTGCCGGATTCAATCGCGCTGACCCATTCGGCGCTCGGTGCCACGGCAGCCCAATTGGAGTTCAAAACAGCCATCAAGGTTTCGTGAACTTGCTTGGCGGGGATTGAACCAGCGGAGTTGACGATATCAATAGCGCCGGTGGCATCGGAGAGCACCTCGACCGCGAATCCCAGTGGTTCGGCGGCAGCGGCCGAACCGATCACGCAGTTGTTGGTCATGTAGCCAACAAGGGTCAATGTGTCGATCTCTCGCTCGCGCAACCAAACTTCAAGTCCGGTGCCTTCAAAGATGCTGGCGAAGTTCTTAGTGATGCGCAGAGCTGCCGATTCAAGCCGGTCATGAATCTGTGGCTGAAGGGCGAAGGTTGAAGATTCAGGAGCGAAAACCGGTGACCCTGCAGGACCCTGGTGCTGGACTACAACAACAGGGGTATCGGCTTGTTGTGCAGCGTCCATTAGCTGCGCAATGGCTGCTACGGACTTCTCACGCTCAGGGTATTGGATCTTGAGCAGGCCTTCAAAATATTCTTGCTGAGCGTCAATGACGACTAGTGCACGACGTGGTGTGGACATGATGTTCTCCTTTGATTCGGTATAACGGTGGCACCGGTTGGTGCCGTTTTTCAAGACTTGCTGGCGGGCTTGTAGTGCTCTGCCATCAGTTGCACGGTACCTAGCGCGGCGTTCCGCACGTGAGAACCAGTCACTAACATCAGCTCATCGGCGCCAGTTCGCTCTTGCAATTCTTCGAGCCGCCGCGCAACCTGTTGCGCTGTTCCTGCGAAGGTACGGTTGGTGTACATCTGAATGATGGCTCGTTCGTTGAGTGTCGCCGAGTAGTCGGCCACCTCTTGAGGGCTCAGCAATTTATAGGATTCGCCCTTAAACATCCGCAGCATAGCCATGGCCCCGGATGCTGCCTGTGCCCCGGCAAATTCGATATCTTCGGAGGCAATGGCACTAAGACTGACCAGGACGTAGGGGTGCTCCAACTGCGCTGATGGAACAAAGTTATCTCTGTAGATACGCAGCGCAGTTTCAATATCAGCCTCACCAAATTGCAGGGCAAACGCATATGGCCGGCCCAGACGCGCCGCTAATTGCGCCGAATAAGGCGAAGAACCCAAGATCCACAGCGGGGTTTGATGCTGCGCTGCCGGCACTTGGTTCTGCTGGTTTTGCCATGGCCCAGGAACGGCGTGCACGGTGCTGTATGGGTGATTCTGCGGAAAGTCGTCGGCCAAGAATCCAATAAGTTCGGCTAGCTGCTCATCAAATGATTGCGCGCTTCCAGTTCCCCGACGAAGCGCTGCTGCTGTTGCGCCATCGGTACCGGGCGCTCGCCCCACCCCAAGGTCTATCCGCCCTGGCGCCAGCGCTTCAAGCATTCCAATCTGTTCAGCAACAATCAACGGTGCATGATTTGGCAGCATGATTCCACCGGCACCGAGCCTGATTTGGCGGGTATCGGCGGTGAGCCTGGCCATCATCAGCGGGGGCGAGGCCACGGATAGTGCGGGCATTGCATGATGTTCCGACATCCAGAATCGGTGGAAGCCCAGTTGATCCGCTGCCTTGGCAAGATCGATGGTGTCACTCAATCCATCTTGAGCTGTTTGCCCGACGCCTGGTCCGCCACCAGTGTGTACAGACAGAGCGAAAGGCGCAGAGCCAAATCGTGGCGCTGGTTGCAAAGCAAATCTCATTTCTCATGTTTATTTTGACTTTTACCGTGACACTCACCCTAACAGGAAATCACGTTAAAACAAGACTGATACCATGAGAGTATGACTCAGATGCCACTTCCCCCGAGCCCCGGTGCGCAGCAACACAGCAGCATCGATCTGGTCAACAGTGAAATCCAGCTACCCGGTAACAAAACATTCGACGCGCTGGCCTCACCAGAATCCACCACTGACTGGCTGATTGACAGAGAACTCGTACCTGAAGATGCGCAGCTTCAGGAGTATTGCCAGAACCGGCTCGTCACCTTGCGCCAGTACGTGCGCCAGGCTTTTTCGGCAAGCACTTCGGGTACACCAATTGATGAAGTGGCGCTTCAAGGAATCAACGCGGCCTTGTTGGCAGCACCAAATACGCCTTTGCTGAAGCAAGAGGGCGGTAAGGGATTTTTCCGCGCGCTGGAACACCCCGCCACGCAGCTAACTGAACATGCGTTAGCCACACTGGCCGAAGATGCGGCTTCCCTGTTGAGTAGCGACGAGGCCACTCAGTTAGCCCAATGCGAATCAGAGCCTTGCACCAGATATTTACTGCGCACCCACGGCCGCCGGCACTGGTGTTCAACACGCTGTGGCGACCGGGTCCGCGCTGCGCGAGCCTACGCGCGGAAGAAAGAACGGCAAAACTAAGCCCGCTACTCGTTCGAGATTACGAGAGCTGGCCAAGGACCTCGTTCAAGGCCTCAGTGGATGATGGGTGAGTAAAAATCTGATCGCGTAGCGAGCTGGCGGTCATTTTCTGGCGCATGGCTAAAGCCACAAGGTTGATCACTTCTTGGGAATCAACGTGCATGAGCGCTGCACCAAGAATCTGGTCGGTGTGCGCATCAACGACAAACTTGATCACGCCTCGCGGGTCACCGACTATTTTTGGCCGTGGCATGGCGGCAATCTCTGCGACTTTCTTCACCGCAATCTTGACCTCTAAGCCCTGCTCGATAGCTGCAGCTTCGCTTAGCCCAACCCTCGACAATGGTGGCGTAGTGAAGATGGTATAGGGAACAGCCACGCGATCTTCGGTGCTACGCGAACCATCACCTAAGAGGTGATTGGCCAGAACTCGATGATCATCCAGTGATACATAGGTGAATTGCGGGCCACCGTTCACGTCACCCAGAGCATAAATTCCCTCGGCGCTCGTGGCCAAGAATTTATCTACGACGATTTCCCCTCGCTCACCGACTTTTACTCCGGCAGCTTCAAGACCCAGATGACTGGTGTTTGGGGTTCGGCCTAAGGCAATTAATACTGCGTCAGCTTCAAGTTGCTGCGCTTGCCCGTCGAGTTCAAAACTGACCGTTGCGCTGGAATGATCCTGGCTAATCTTAGTGACTTGAGCAGAGTTGATGATAGAAACTCCAGCATCAACTAATGATGACTGAACCTCGCTGGCGATGTCCTGATCTTCTTTGGACAGCGCACGCTCACCACGATCCAAGACGGTAACTTTAGCGCCAAACTGCGCAAACATTGACGCAAATTCAATGCCGACATAACCGCCACCCACAACAATCAGGGACTTTGGCATCTCCGCATGCTGTAACGTCGTGGAGTCATGGACGCGGCCACGAATTTCGACTCCCTCAATTTTTGGTTGGGCAGGAACCGAACCGGTGTTGATGATGATCCGCCGCGCACTCAATTCCAGCTCTTCAGTTTCGGTACTGACCTTTATGGTTCGAGGTCCACTGAAGGTGGCGTGCCCGGTGAGGACCAAGACCGACTCAAGATCATCAAGCATCGAGAAGTTCTTGGCGCGCATCATCGAGGTCAGCTTGTCTCGGCGTTGCACCGCGGCTTCAAAGCGTTGCGGATCAAAATCAGAACCGTGGGCTTGCTCGGCTTCATGAATCAAGATCTTGGTGGGCACACACCCAATGTTGATGCATGTTCCGCCATACATTTGGGCCGACTGTTCAACCATCGCCACTCGTTCACCCGAGCGAGCTAGCGTGCCAGCCAGCGTTTTGCCACCTTTGCCCCAGCCAATAACGATGGTGTCGAGCATGCCTGCCGTGTTTTCTGCGCTCACAATAAACCCTTTGCTGGTGCCTTTGCCTTCTAGCTAGAGTCTTGCGCTAAATTGGCGTTAGAGTCAATCGCCATTAAATTCCCACAATTTTTGTCAGGTTAAAAACTGAGGCGGCCAGCTTCCTCGAAGGAAAGCTGACCGCCAGTATCACCGTGGTGAAGTATTAGATCTTCTTCACGATGGAAGACTTGAGTTCCATGTGGCCGAAGCCGTCCACCTTTGCGGCGATATCGTGATCGCCGGAGCCTGGCTCTAGGCGAATGTTGCGGACCTTAGTGCCGGCTTTCAGTGCACTCTGGGCGCCCTTGACCTTCATGGTCTTGGTAATGCTGACAGTGTCACCATCCTGCAGAACGTTGCCCACTGCGTCCTTAATGACGGTCTCGGTTGGTTCCGATTCCTCGGTTTCAGCGTTCCATTCATGTGCGCATTCAGGGCAAACCAGCAACGCATCAAGTTCGTAGGTGTACTCGCTGGAGCACTTTGGGCACGGAGGCAAAGAATCAGACATGGGGCTAATTTTAGTTACTCAGAACTCCCATTGTCGAATGAATCGAATATCGAATACCGTTGCCAACTTCGGCCCTAGAATCTCCCATTCACCAAGGTGGCCCAAAGCGGGCAGGCTGTTATAAGACCACTTGTTTTGTTTCATCAACCGCGCTCATACTCAGCCATAGGAGCCAAATACTGCGACAGCACTTTGAGGGGGCAGCGCACCAATGTCTAAACACTACAAGCACCGCGGGCACCACGTTTCGAACGCGATCCCCGCAGGTGAGCGACTGACCTTAGAAGTATTGGCCATCGCCGAAAAAGCTGGGGCCAAGGCTGGATATGCGGTGGCAAAAGAAGAGCTCTACCGCAGCATTGGTAACAACAACGAGATCCTCAACGAACAAGAGACCGAAGAGTTGCTGGCAGCAGCTCAGCGCGCCGGATCAGCAGCTGCGCTGCTCGCCGCCCGTAAGGTGATCGACAAAACGCTTCGAAGTTCTTTCCGTTCAAACGCTGGGCCACAGCTGTCCGCTGATCCTGAAACTGTTGCTATTCAAGTTTCTCCAAAGAACTATGAAGAACCTCTGGCCCAGTACTCCCCGTCGCTCGGAAACTTCCAGGCACCTCGCAAAAAAGTTGAGCAACATGTTTTGACCATCACGCGGATAGAACAGCTCTCTGCCAATATGGTTCGCATCATTGCTGCCGCCCCAGACTTAGCTGGCTTTCGTTCCAACTCGGCGTTAGACCAATACGTCAAGGTCTATGTAGCCGACCCTGAACTTGGCTTAGTACCGCCCTATGACATCCATGCCTTGCGTCACCGACTGCCGCGCGAACAGGTACCCCGCTCAAAGTCTTATACGATCCGTTGGGTCGACACCGCGCTCAACGAGCTCTCCATAGATTTTGTAGTTCATGGAGATCCGGGGACGGTTGGGCATTGGGCAGCACATGCAAAGCCGGGAGAACCATTAGTTATTTCTCCAGCTCGCAGCAAGTCCTCCCCGTCGCTGGATGCTCAATACTATGTGCTTGCTGCCGATGAAGCGGGGTTGCCTGCGATTGCCAAAGTTCTAGAAGCCCTACCGGCACAGGCACAAGGGGTGGCACTGCTCGAAGTTGCCGAGGCAACTTCAATGTTTGACGTGAAACATCCCGAAGGGGTTGTTTTAAGCTGGCTTCCGCGGAATCAAGATCCACCCGGGCGCAGTCACGTTATCGCCGAAGCGCTACGCACTTTGCCGTTACCAACGGCACCAATCGGGGTAATCGCTCACGCCGAGCGTTCAACGGTCAAGGCCATTAACCACATCACCAAGTACTGGAATCTAGATAAACGAGCAACGCATATCTCTTCATACTGGACCCTTCGCGAAGGCAGGCTAGGAGTCAATCTCCCGAGGCACTCGACCCAGCTATTCTGAGGACCGATTTAGTCGTAAAATGCTATCTCGTAGAATCCACGCGTCTCCGGGCTAGGTTGTTCTATGATCGTTACTTCAGGGCCGGCCGGGACATCAAATTCCATGCTAAGCTCATCGGCCGGGATTGCGCATTGCGCGGTATCTTCAGCGATCATTTCCTGACCCACCTGCACTTGAAGTTGAACCGCTCCGGTGCCTTGGCAGGCATACCTGAGAAGATTTTTTGTCCCGAATTGAACTCGATAGATCAAAGTCTCCGGCAGCGCTTCACCCTCGTCGCTAAACCGAAATGTGTTTACCGATGACGCCACCGAGTGGTTACCGTTGACTGCCATGAATTCGCCACCCTGATCATTTTCGATATTCAGCAAACCATTGCCCGCTAGAATCGTGTGGCCAAAATTGGCCATTGGCGGAAACCATGACGGGTCAAGCCCGGACGATTGTTCTTGCGTGGTCTCTTCAACAACGGACACGGTCGGTTCTTGCGAAGGTTTCAGCTTCGAGACCGGAGTGGTGCACGAGGTGAGAGCACAAACAAGCACAACAGCCACTGGTACAATCCGCTTCATATATTCTCCGAGTCACCACACTGCAAAACTTTCTTTGACCCTATGCCACGACGCCAAGTTAAACAACGGATATTGGCGCACGTAGAGAGCAAGTAATTCGCAGTCAACGGATACTTCACCACAAATTTCCCATAGATCTCACACTGAAACACGTCGCGCAGCCGTCTAAATGGTCCGCTGCGATCCATATAGTTTTCTAGGGGGGCTCTCCCCTACTTTTCGTCGCCCTAGGAGTCGTACCACCGCATGCGTTTGCTGCGCCGCACCATTGCTTTTGCCCTCATCGCTTCATCTATGGTCATGAGCGGTTGCTCAACCTTGGATTCCATCGATCTTTACACAACGCCGGATGCTCAGGCGGCCCCTTCACAAGATTCTGCCAAGCAACGTGCCGGCTACGCTGACTCCCTGGATCTGTTGGCGAACATTGACATTAAGGGCCGTGCGCCAAAGACCGGGTACGAGCGAGAAAAATTCAGCAATGGGTGGAAAGATCCGGATCACAACGGATGTGATGCCCGCAATGACATTCTGACCCGCGATCTGGAAAACGTGAAGTACAAATCAGCGTCAAGGCCTTGCGTAGTGCTCAGCGGAATCTTTCACGATCCGTATACCAATACAACTATCAAGTTTGTTCGCGGTCAGAACACCAGCACTGCAGTTCAGATTGATCACGTTGTTCCCCTATCCGATGCCTGGCAAAAGGGTGCACAGCGCTGGAGTGAAAAAGCACGCTTCGAATTTGCCAACGATCCGCTAAACCTCATGGCTTCGGACGGACCGACCAACGGATCCAAGAGCGACAAGGACGCAGCTTCCTGGCTCCCGCCCAACAAAAGCTTCCGCTGCGAATACGTCTCACGCCAGACACAGGTCAAAGCCAAGTACGGCGCGTGGATGACAAAGGCAGAACACGACACCATTGAGCGCATTCTAAAATCCTGCGTGTAATTAATGGCTATCGACCCATTGTGCAGACACAGAACTTGGCTATGCGGAGAAATATCCTCCTTAAGACCTATAGTCAACCTGATGGATTTGTGGCATCATGGTGTTTATCAAGCTAATGGTCATTATGTTTTGTGACTGTCAGTAAAATTCTCTGCTGCTAAGGCGAACAATGAAGACTAAGTTGTCAGCTGCCCTTCTGCTGCTAGCAAGCGTCTGCCTTTTTGCGTTTGCCTTGAATACTTCCCATCGCGATGCAGCCATGGGTTGCTGGGTGCTTTCAACAATATTCTTCATTGCTGCAGCGATGCTGCTGTTGGGAATTATCTTGGGTTCTTCTGCGGTCACGTCCCCGGAACCAGGAAAAAAACGTCGCCGCTAAAGCCCCAAATTCATTTCGAAGCAATACGTCAGCCCACCGCTGGTGTATTGCTTTGACTATTTAATCGCCAGAAGTCGTAGTCCTTCACGGCAATTTAACACCGAGGCATCGACAGGTTCATATAGATGGGATAGATATGTAAGTAGTCACACTCGTCACTCTTTAGGAGCATCTATGTCTGCATTCAAGCAGATGAGAAAACTCAGTCTCGCATCATTGGCAACACTTTCGCTCGTAGCTACCGGCACCGCTCTTGCGCAGGCAGCTTCCACCGAGGAGCCAACCAAAAGCTCAGCCTCAACCGCAGCAGCAGATCCGGTGGCCCTGGACCTTGTGGGAATCAACGACTTCCACGGCCGGATTGCAGCCGATAGGGATTCCGCCGGCGCCGCTGTTTTGGCCGGAGCAGTTACCCAGCTTCGAAGCGAAAACGAAAACACACTTTTCCTCTCCGCTGGTGACAATATTGGAGCTTCGACCTTCGCCTCCGCATCCCAGCAGGATGCTCCTACAATCGACGCATTGGGTGCAGCTGGCCTGGACGTATCGGTAGTTGGTAACCACGAGTTCGATAAGGGCTACGAGGACCTCAAAGGACGGGTAGTTGACAGGTTCGCCAAAGCAACGGGAAAGCCAGGTGCGGACTTCGCGCTAGGCGCCAACGTCTACAAGGCCGGCACCAAAACTCCAGCTCTGAAAGAGTACGCAATCCGTGAAGTGGGCGGGCTATCCGTTGGCTTCATCGGCACAGCAACCGAAGACATTCCGTCCTTGGTTTCACCTAGCGGCATCTCAAGCTTGAGCATCGGAAGCGAACTTGAGGCAGCCAACCGTGTTGCTACCCAGCTCAGCGACGGCGACGACGCCAACGGCGAAGCCGACGTGATTGTGTTGTTAACCCACAACGGTTCAGCCAATGCCGAATGCCCAAGCATCGCTGCCGAAGACACTGCGTACGGAGATCTGCTGCGCAAAGCCAGTGGCAAGATCGATGCGATCTTCTCCGGGCACACTCACAACTCCTATGACTGCTCTATTGCTGGCCCTTCCGGCGAGCGCCCAGTGATTCAATCGCACCAGTACGGTTCCACTCTGGGCAAGGTCAGCCTCGATGTTGATCCTGCTACCGGTGAGGTTTTGAAGTCCAGCAGCGAACGTCTTCCGCTGGCCACTGAAGATTCCGAGGGAAACTGGACGGCAAACTACGCGGCGGATCCAGCTGTGGCGAAGATTGTGAAGGACGCCGAAGACCAAGCTGAAGTTGTTGGCAGCAAGAAGGTCGGCGCAATTTCGGAAGATATCTTGCGTGGTGGGCAGACCCCAGGCTCAGACCGCGGCGTTGAATCTACCTTAGGCAACACCGTGGCAGATATTCACCTCTGGGCCACTTCCAATGAAGACTTCGCTGGCAAGACAGCTCAGATTGCCTTTATGAACGCCGGCGGTCTTCGTGCTGATCTGCTGTATGGCAAGGACGGAACCGTCACCTATCAGGGCGCCGCAGAGGTCCAGCCTTTCGCTAATACCCTTGTGACTTTTAACCTCACGGGAGCTCAGATCCGTGAAGCCTTAGAACAGCAGTGGCAGCCTGAGGGCTCTGAACGTAACAAGCTGCAGCTGGGTATTTCTGAAGGTCTGGCTTACACCTACGTTGAGGATGCCCCAGCAGGCAAACACATCAAGAAGATCACCTTTAACGGCAAGCCGCTGGATGAGTCGGAGACCTTCCGCGTAGCCGCCAATGCTTTCTTGGCTGGCGGTGGCGATAACTTCTTGGCCTTCGCTGAGGGCACCAACCATTCTGATTCTGGTCAGGTTGACCTTGATGCCACCGTGAACTTCTTCAAGGCTCACGATGTAGTCTCGCCATCTCCACTAGGCCGTGCAGCATTGGCTGGCACCGACTGGGCCAAGGTTGCGCTTGCGCCAACTGAAGCAACCGCTGGTGAAAACGTTACGGTGACGGTCACCGGTTTGGAAGAAAACGCGCAAATCTCGGCTTCTGCTTTTGATGGCGCCGTTGAGGTTGCTGGCATCCCGGCTGCGGATGCATCCGGAACCACCAAGTTCCAGCTTCCAGTCGAAAGCTCTGTAGCCCCTGGCGACTACCAGCTGATTGTTTCGCAGGTACAGCATGAAGACATTACAACTGACTTCTCGGTCGTTGCAGCGCCAGTACAGCCGACCCCGTCGGCTTCGCCGTCAGCTACGCCTTCGCCGTCCGAAGATGTAACTGAAACACCGGAACCTTCCGAATCTGATTCTTCAGATGATCCATCCTCACCATCTGAGGATGACTCTGATTCTCCGGAGCCGACTAATAGCTCAGCGCCAACCAGCGACTCATCTTCCCCGTCAGAGGACGATTCGAAGGATAACTCCTCGGATGATTCTCAGCAGCAGGACACCGAGGATTTGGCCGATACCGGTTTCACCGCTGGCTGGATTGGCATCGTTGCAGGAGTCATTGTCTTGGCAGGCATCATCTTGCTACTGATCCGCCGCTTCGGCAACAAGGCCGGACGCTAGAAACAGCCGGACATGAACGAAGGGACGTAGCCACGAATTATCTCGTGGTTACGTCCCTTCACTGTTTGGGAAATTAGTCGATGACCAATTCGCCCATGGAATCCCAATCGTCGCCTTCAACCTTGCGCGAGATGATCTTTGGAGTAGAAACTAGCAGCGGACGCATGGACTCGATGCCAGCTGCGAAGTGTGCGGAATTTACGTGGGCAGAAGCTGCCTCGTCATCACGGAAGGCTTCAACAAGAACGAACTCGTTGGGATCCTCCACGCTCACGGACCAATCGAACCAGAGGTTACCTTCTTCGGCGCGGGTGGCCTTGGTGAACTCTGCAACGTGATCCATGAAGTTCTCGGTATTTTCTGGCTTTACCTGATATTTAACAACGATGAAGTACATGCCTCTAGTCTAGGGCTCCGTGGCTAATGGTGTCTTGCAAACGAATGTATTCTTTATCCCTCACCGACATGCCCTCGACCACAAGATCATAGCTATCTTCAATGAGTTCTCGCATCAGTTCAAGGTCTAAACCAGATCTGACTGTATTCCAATGCTTTTTGTTCATATGGTAGCCAGGCGTGATTTCCGGGTGCTCGCTGCGTTGCTGATCTGACAACGCTGGCTCGCATTTGAGGTTCAACGCTGGCTCACCTTGCAGGCTTATCACCATCGCGAACATTTTTGCCTTGCTCGTGTCCCGCCCCGAAACTTTAAAGACGGTGTATTCGGGACCGAAAGGATAATCAGCGAAGGAACAAGGCAGGCTCAAACACAGCTGCGCCCATGCTTGTTCGAGTACTTCTTGGCTTTTATCGTTTGTCATTCTCGCCTCGACTACTGAAACGGGTACTCAATTTTGGGGCAGGTATTCATGACAACATCGAGCCCAGCACGCTTGGCACGTTGGGCAGCGTCTTGATCAATGACACCTAGCTGCATCCAAATAGCTTTGGCCCCGATCTCAATTGCCTGGTCGACGATATCGCCAACTTTTGACGAGTTTACAAAGCAGTCAACAACATCAACAGGTCCTGGAATGTCGGCAAGCTTTGAATACCCTTGCTCCCCCATCACATCCTGAGCATCTAGTGAAACCGGGATGATTTGCATAGACAGTTCATCACGCAGGAATCGTGCAATGGACGGAGCTACTCGGGTGGGATTGTTGGTGAGTCCAACTACTGCCCACCTGCCCGGGGTACTCAAGAGCCGACGAATCACCGCGGGATCATTTACGTGACTATTGTGCATACGCGCCACATTACTCGCTCCACCTGCGACACTGCATAGTTTGATAATCCTCAGTTGGTCAGCAGCGATCCTTGACCTGACTGCTGACCTCACTGACGTGATCCTTCTACTTCTGCAGTTGGACGCCTGCCTCGGTATCTACTGCGCTCAGCGAGGAAAATGCTCCCCGATACTGCGCCGCAGGATGGTTCTGTGGCAGGTAGTCTCCTCGTCCAAAGACTTTTTGTCGCAGGCTACCCTGCTCATATTCGCTTTGTGCCAGACCTCGTCGGCGCAACTCAGGGATAAGTCCTTCAATGAAGTTGTCGTAGGAGCCAGGCAGCACATGGTTCATGATATTCAAGCCGTCAATTCCTGCATCCTGCCAGCGTTCAAGCTCATCAGCGATACTTTCTGGGGTACCCACGATTTGCTGCGCCTTGGCCCGGTAATGGGCCAAGTCCTTCAGCGTAGGATTGCCGCCCGGGATAGAAGCTTTGATCGCTTCAAGTACGCCTTGGGCACCCTGGGTCTGAATGTCTCCCAATGGGGTGTCCAGATCCAACCCGCCTAGATCTACTCCCAGACCGCCACCAATGTGCGCGACAATCGCATCTAGATCCAAGTACTCGTCGTATTCGGCTTCCAAGGCTTTGGCTTCAGCCTCGGTGGATCCAACAACAAAAGACAACCCTGCGAAGACTTTGATGTCTTCTCTCTGGCGTCCTGCAGCAACGAGATTTTCAGTTAGCTGAGCGTTTTTCTTTGCAACATATTCTGCGTGCGGTGCGAAGAGGAAGGTTGCTTCTGCGTGCGTTGCTGCGAACTGCGAACCGCGCGCTGATGATCCAGCTTGGAAGAGGAACGGCGTGCGTTGTGCGCTGGGCAAAGCAAGATGTGGGCCATCAATTTGGTAGTAGTCCCCACGGTGATTGATCTTGTTGACCTTGGACGGATCAGCATAGATTCCGTTGACCTTGTCGGCCAGCAACGCGTCCTCTTCCCAAGACCCCTCCCACAGCTTGTAGGCAGCTTCCACATACTCTTCAGCCCACCCGTAGCGGTCATCGTGAGCTACGAGGTCCTTGCCACCAAAGTTGCGGTGTGCATTTTCTAGAACGCTGGTCACGATATTCCACGCAACGCGGCCCTGCGAGAGGTGGTCAAGGGTTGAAATCTGTCGGGCAAATTGGAAAGGGTGACTCTGAATGACAGAACTGGTCATGGCCAAACCAATATCCTTGGTGCTTGTTGCCAAGGCAGAGAGCAGTACCAGCGGATCATGGCTAGGAACCTGTAGGCCCTTGCGTACGTGGGATGCCCAACCACCCTCATGATCTCCATAAAGGCCCACAACATCGGCAAAGAACAACGCATCAAATTTGGCGTCTTCCAGCTTCTTTGCCAAATCCACCCACAAATTCAGTTCATTAAAACGGTGCTGCTGCGCTTCTGGGTGACGCCACATGCCACCAAGAATGTGGCTTGAGGTATTCATTAGGAATGCTGAGAGCAGCAAACGTGGACGTGATTCAAAAGTTCCCATGATTACTTCCCTGCTTTTGCTTCGCCGATAGAGTTCAGGCCATTTGGCACAGTGCCGTTGATGAAATAGTCGCCCACAGAGCGAGCCTTGAAGGCTACCGGGTTGTGGGTCGCAACTGTGCGTGCATTGCGCCAGAAACGATCTAACGATTTAGAGGTCGATACCGCTGACGCGCCGGTGACATCAAAGAGTTCGCTGGTGGCATCCAAAATCAGCTTTGGTGTGGTTACGTGAGCTTGTTGAACTGCCAACTCTGCACGCAGGTACGCAGCATCAGAATCCAAAGCCAGCTGCGGATCTAGGGCCGCGTCTAATTCGCGGGCTGCTGTGGTGACTATGCATTCAGCAGCAAAAACATTCGCCGCCAAGCGTCCAACCAACTCTTGAATCTGCGGATCATCCTTGAACAAAGAACCCGAACCGGTGTTAAAGGTGCGGGTACGCGTAGCTACGATCTGTGCTGCCTCATTGCGGGCGGCCTTACCGATGCCTACAAGTACCGACAGTAGACACAGTTGAAAGAACGCAGGTTCCAGAGTAGATGCGATTTTACGCTGAATAATGTTCTCGGCCTGAACCGGAACATCAGTGAATATGGCAGTACCGGTACCGGTCAATGGCTGGCCAAACCCATCCCAATCATCCAGGATTTCCACCCCGTCAGCGTTCCGGTCAACGATGGCGTACTGACGCCCTTCAACACCTTGCGTACTGGTCATGACCACAACCCAATCAGCAAAAATCGATCCGGTGGTGTAGTACTTTTCACCGCGCAAGACCCAGCCATCAGCGTTCTTCACGAGCTTGGTATTCGTGGTGCCTAATGCGTTGCCGCCACGTTCAGTTGCAGCGTTGCCAAAGATCTGACCATCCAGCACCCGTGGGAACCAACGGTCCTGAAACTTCTCGGGTTGCAATGCGATGGTCTCTACAAAGGCGAAATGGCTGCGCAACAAATGAGCCACATTGGAATCTGCCGTGGCAAGTTCAATCAGCAAACGGAAGAGGTGCTCGTGACTGACTGGTGTGCCACCGTGACTTTCAGGTACGCGCAACGTGGTAAATCCTGCGTCCTTGAGCCACTGCACCTGCTCAAATGGCAGAACACGGTTTTGTTCGCGTTCTCGGCTTCCCTCAGCTATTCGTGCGAAAACTTCACTGAAACGCTTGAGCAGTTCCTGGTAGTGGCTCTCTGTTGTTGCCGCGGCGATTGTCGTCATTGCTTCTCCCTGCAGGACATCGGTATCTAAGTTCAGTATCAAAAAGTAGTGGCCCCACGACGCGGATCAACTATCGTCGTGGGGCCAAGGCCTACTTATTCCAGGTGGCGAAATCTGCTTCCAGGTCGCGGTCCCATGGGGTGCCTAGAGCGCCGTCAAGGTAATCTGCGTACCACTGCTTGACCTCATCTGAGTGATAAGCCTCTTCAAGGACTTTGCCCTTCTCGGTATCCATGAATCCAGGTTTGGCACCAATGATGTTGATGTATGGAAGTGCTTCTTCTTCCTTTTCAAAGAGCAACGCGTCGTCTGGGTTCAGACCAATCTCGGCGCCGAGGCGAGCAAAGAGGAATCCGGCGTCAACGTCCGGCAGAGTCTTGGACAATGACTGCTGATCAACTTCAACAAACTTGAAGTTCTTTGGGTTCTCCAAAATGTCATTCTGCGACAGGCGAATCACGCTCTTGTTTGGCGTGACCTTCAATACCCCTGCCTTATCAAGCAGGGCCAATGCGCGACCATTATTAGCGGTATCTACAGGCAATGCGATGGTGGCACCGTTAGGCAGTTCCTTGATGGAATCGTACTTTTTCGAGTACACGCCGGCTGGTGAACTGTACATGTAGAAGGCTGGATCCACATCCACGTTCTGGTCCTTCTTGAACTGCTCAAGGTAGGCACCGTGCTGGAAGAAGTTCGCATCATACTCACCGTTAGATACCACGTGGTTTGGCTGCACGATATCGGTGACATACGTGGCATCCAGCTTCCAACCCTTCTCAGCCAGTAGCTTCTGAGCGATCTTGGTGGGTTCCTGCGACGGAGCCGATTCGGTGACAATGATCTTGATGGTCTTGTCCCCAGTTCCGGAAGCTTCTCCGCCTCCGACCAGACCACATGAGGTTAGTCCTAAGAGTGCTGCCGAGCCAGCGGCGAAGGTCAAGAAAGTACGACGAGATACTGCCATGATGTTTTCCTTAGATAAAGTGCGAGTTGAGAAGAAGTGTTTAGCGTTTGTCTGCTGCACGCGAGAGCCGAGTACCAACAAACTGAACTGCGTGCACCAGCAAGATCATCAGAATGATCGCTAGGAGCATGACGCCGGTTTCGTAACGGTAGTAGCCGTAGCGGATAGCAAAATCGCCAATACCTCCGCCACCTACCAGACCGGCCATCGCTGAGTACGAGATGAAACTGACCGTCATGATGGTGATAGATGAGAGCAGTGCAGGTCTTGCCTCGACAAGTAATACTTCGCGAATGATCTGTCCGCGGGTAGCACCCATGGCCTGCGCAGCTTCAACAACTCCATTGCCAAGCTGGCTGATGTTCTGTTCCACAAAACGTGCAAAATAAGGAATCGCGTTAATCGTCAGCGGAACAATGACGGCAGCAGTTCCAATGGTCGTTCCCACCACAAACCGGGTGAACGGGATGATGGCAATCAGCAAAATAAGGAATGGGAAGGAACGGATGGTGTTCACTATTCCGTCAACAATCTGGTGCAACCGCGGACGGGGACGCAGACCATTAGGCGACATGGAGAACAGCCAGATCCCCAGTGGCGTTCCGAGCAAAATTGCAATTGGAATGGCGACCAGAAGCATGGCGAAAGTTTGTGCCATGGCCACCCAAATTTCCGGGGCCAGTTCAACAATTCGGTCAAAGTTAAAAGCTGCTGCACTGCCGTTGCTCGTGCCCAGCACTAGTGAAGATAAGTTCATTGGTAATCCAGGTTCTTTATACGCGCGCTACGTGGGCAGCTGATGAGGATGAAACGGGTTTTGGGCTGCGGTTCAACGTAATTTCATCGCTGATCAGATAGCGTCCGATAGGCGTCGTGGGTTCAAAGCCAGGCTCTTGCAACTCATTCAGGGCGAACTCTTCAACTACTGAACCGTCTTCCATCACCGAGACGCGGTCTGCGATGGCCTTAATAACGTTCATTTCGTGCGTGACAATAACTGTGGTGATTCCGAGGCTGGCGTTGATGTCGCTGAGGTACTGCAGCACCGAGGTCGTGGTTCGTGGATCCACTGCACTGGTCGGTTCATCGCACAAGAGGACTTTTGGCTCGGTCACCAACGCTCGTGCAATGGAGATGCGTTGCTTCTGACCGCCTGAAAGCTGTCCTGGGTATGCGCTGGCCTTGTCAGCCAAATCAACAATGGCCAAAGCTTCCAAGGCGCGTTCGCGACGCTCGTTTTTTGCTACACCAGCAAACTTCAGATTCAGTTCCACGTTCTGCAACGCGGTGCGATTGTTCAGCAGATTGAAGTGCTGAAAAATCATTCCGATTTCATGTCGTTGCTTACGCAAATCGCCATCGCTGAGTCCGGTAAGTTCCACGTCATCGACAAAAACCTGACCGGAGGTTGGGCGCTGAAGTAAGTTGATGTTGCGCAACAGCGTTGACTTGCCAGCACCGGAGAAGCCGATGATCCCGTGAATGCTTCCGGCTTCAATGTTCAGGGTCACGTCTTTAACTGCCGTGAATTGATCCTGGCCATTGCCAAATGTTGTTGTTACGTTCTCAAGACGAATCATCATCGCTCCTTTACTGCTTGGTTATACGGAGCGTTCTTCACGAGGAAATCCTGTCTTTAAACAGACTTTCCCGTCGCGAAGTGAAAGTACTCCATCGGTCCTGGCTGTAGCACCGCTCCCTTACGGGTGGTTGCTGCGACGTCGTTGAGCCAGATCTCTCAGTCGCTCTGGATGGTGTGTGTTCGGTTGTACGGTCCGAACGATTTAAGTCTGTCTTCCATGGCCATGACCGAACAATAATTACGTAAACGGAAGTCATGAAGTCACCAAAACTTACTCACAACGTCAAAAAATTGCTTTGGTCTGCGTAGCAATTCTTCACTTTCCTCAAAGGTTTCGAATCAAGACGACGACCCTTGACGTATTGATTCCCCTTTTGGTTTCATGCGCACGACTGACCGTCGGGAATTGAACCGCGAGGGACGTGGTTGTATTAGTTTGCAGACCAACGAGAGGACAACATGAAGATTGCAATTGCAGGAGCCACCGGACAGCTGGGCCAACTGGTTATCAACGCACTATTAGAGCGCGGTGCAGATCCTGCACAACTGGTTGCCCTTGGACGTTCTGAAGAAAAACTCGCTCCTCTGGCGGGCAAGGGTCTGGAGACCCGCGCCGCTGACTACAACGTCGAGGCAAGCCTGGTGTCAGCTCTCGAAGGCGTAGACAAGTTGCTTCTGATTTCAGGTAGCGAAGTTGGCCAGCGCATCACCCAGCATGAGAACGTCATCAACGCTGCCCAGCGCGTGAACGTATCGCTGATTGCTTATACCTCTATTGCCAATGCCCTGACCGGCAACATGAAACTGGCGCAAGAGCATGTGGCTACCGAACAGTTACTGGCGGGCTCCGGCATTGAATACGTCTTGCTACGCAACGGTTGGTACACCGAAAACTACACCGATCAGCTCCTGGGCTACCTCAACAGCGGCGTAGTTCTCGGCGCCGCAGGTAACGGCAGGATCAGCGCCGCCCCACGTGCCGACTACGCAGAAGCAGCCGCAGCGGTATTGCTCTCCGAAGAAAATGAGTCCGGCAAGATCTACGAACTTGGTGGCGACAAGGCCTTCACCCTGAGTCAGCTGGCCGGTGCCGTGGGCGCCGCCGCCGGCCAAGAGGTCAATTACCAGGAAGTTGAACCAGAGAAGCTCGTTGCGATCTACACCGAATCCGGCGTGCCAGCACAGTTTGCAGACATCCTGGTTGATACCGACGTGCAGGTTCGTGACGGTGCCCTGGAAGTGAACTCGGCAGATCTTTCCCAGCTCATTGGCCGTCCAACCGCATCGTTGGGTAAGACCATCAAGGAAGCTCTGGCTCAGTAAACTAACCAGCTGCACCAACGCTGAAGTGGGCAGTGATCCTCGACTGACTAGTCGGGGATCACTGCCCACAGTTCTAACGTCATAACTATAAATATTGTGATCACTTGCGCGGAATTACAACGCTTCTAAAAAGATGGCTCGTGTCACACCCCTAGCGCTTCGAGCACTTCCCGTAAATTGACGCATACTTCATCCCCACCTCTTTCAGGAGATCAGAGTATGCAACGATCAAGTTTGCGCGCTTTGGCTGGCGCAACGATTCTTTCTTTGGGACTAGGACCTTTCACAGTCCTCCCGGCGAGCGCTGACCCAAGGCACACAGAAAAGACCCCGACTGCTACCGGTACCGGAGGCGCAGTAGCTTCCGTGGATCCAGAAGCTTCGGCAGCAGGACTCGAAGTATTGCGTAAGGGTGGCAACGCTGTTGATGCCGCGGTGGCTACCGCTGCAGCCCTAGGTGTCACCGAACCCTACAGCGCTGGCATTGGCGGCGGCGGCTACTTCATGTACTACGACGCGTCCACGGGCAAGGTCAGCACCATCGATGGGCGTGAAACCGCGCCGGCAGCAATACCGCATGATGCCTTCATCGATCCGGCTACCTCAAAGCCCTATAACTTCACCCCCGAACTGGTCACCAGCGGTGTAGCAGTAGGCGTTCCTGGCACCGTGGCCACCTGGCAACGGGCGCTAGATAACTGGGGTTCACAAAGCCTCAAGCAGGTTCTCAAACCGGCAACTCAGGTCGCCTCGCGAGGCTTTGTGGTGGACAAGACCTTCCATGAACAAACTCAAGATAACAAGGAACGCTTTGCTGCTTTCAGCTCAACCAGCGATCTCTTCTTGCCTGAGGGTGATGCCCCAAAGGTAGGCACCATTTTCAAGAATCCAGAGCTGGCCGACACGTACCGGCTGTTGGCAGCCAAGGGTCCAAAAGCTTTCTACCAAGGTGATCTTGCTTCAGAGATTTCCCAGACCGTGCAGGCTCCACCCAAGGTGGAAGATACCAAACTGCCAGTACCCGCTGGCTACGTGAGCACCGAAGATCTTGCCAACTTCAAGGTCGCGGAGCAGGAGCCCACCACGGTGAAATACCGTGGACTAGATGTTTATGGCATGGCCCCATCCTCTAGCGGTGGAACCACCATTGGTGAATCACTGAATATTCTGAGCAATTTTAACCTTGCATCAATGGAACCAGCCGACGCGTTGCACCACTACTTTGAGGCCACCGCGTTGGCTTACGCTGACCGTGGTAAGTATGTGGGAGATCCTGCCTTTGTCGATGTTCCCACCCAAACCTTGACCAGTAAGCTCTTTGGTGCCGACCGTGCGTGCGAAATCGATCCAGCTAAGGCCGCCACTAAGCCGGTGGCTCCGGGTGATGTCGCAAACTTTGATGGTCAGTGCCCAGCAAGTACTGCTGAGCCAGCTAAGGAGCAAGACACCGAGAACATCTCCACCACCCACCTGTCGGTGGTTGACCGTTGGGGTAATGCGGTCGCGTACACGCTGACCATTGAACAGACCGGTGGTTCGGGCATGGTAGTTCCAGGCCGTGGGTTCTTGCTGAACAATGAGCTCACCGACTTCTCCACCGTTTATGATCCGCAAGATCCAAACCGTCTTGAACCAGGTAAGCGTCCGCGCTCTTCGATGGCGCCAACGATTGTTTTGCAAGACGGCAAGCCAGTTATGGCCATCGGTTCCCCTGGTGGTTCCACCATCATCACCACGGTGTTGCAGACCCTGCTCAACCGCTACGATCTGGGCATGAGCATCAGTGAGGCGATTGCTGCACCTCGTGCTTCGCAACGCAATACTGCCGCGGTCACCGCGGAACCTGAGTTCATCTCCAAATACGGTTCAGCGATGGAAGCCTTCGGTCATAAGCTCACTCCTGCCGGAGATTCCTTCACCCCGCAGGCAGAAATTGGTGCGGTGGAAGCCGTAGAAATCAATGCTGACGGAACGCTGACGGCGGCAGCCGAACCAGTGCGCCGTGGCGGAGGTTCTGCCCTGGTGCTTGACCCAACCAAGTAAGTTTCTAACGCAAAAGCGTGGAGGCGTTGTTGAC
>Ga0308166_1001422_pt1 | contig 25400 bp, 23 predicted proteins | sample PhyCR2_2_FD_202137 | JGI IMG/M metagenome (GOLD analysis project Ga0308166, IMG submission 202137) | Phyllosphere microbial communities from UC Gill Tract Community Farm, Albany, California, United States - DLSLCC.R2 | ecosystem: Host-associated > Plants > Phyllosphere > Unclassified | place... | reverse complement strand
GGATGGAAAATCCCCATATCCCGCAGCGTCCGACGCTCAGCATCGGACAACATCAAGCGTTTCATGGCAGCGACTCCTGCAGCAATCCTTGTCTGAGTTTACTCAAAATTTGCGAGGACTACTTAGTATTCTGAATATCTGTAAGGCCGCTGGCCCGTAGCAATTGATTGACGATGTCTTCATACTCTTGATGAATCATCCTTGCTGCCTGAACTTCTCGTTCGGCAATTTTCTGGCGGCCAATAGCCTCGTAAAGTTCAAGCAGAGTTTTCCCAATAAGAATTTGGAAAATAGCTCGTCGAATCTCTAACGAATCAGAGATAAAGTTGACATTATCGGCAGGTTTATATACCCCGTGTGGATCAGGGCTTTGGTTATGATAAATCAAGCGTGCCAAGTCGGCGAAGTTCAACTTGAACTGCTTTCCCCCTTGAAATATTTCAACAACTGGTATATTCAAACGCTCAAGCAGCCAGTCAGAAAAAGTTTTCGCATCCTCCCGCCGGAACAACGGAAACGTTTCCGCTTCTAACGGTGTGGTTACTCCATCTGCCTCTGCACTAGGCTTGAATACCGTGATACTATTGTCCCTAAAGCGCCTATTTAGAGTAAATAATTCATTGTTAATGCTTATGACAAGACGAACGAGGTTGTTCGTATCCTCCATCACCTCTTTGTGAATTTCTAGAGAGTTTGGATCGAATTCATCGACTTTCCCTCCCAGTCCATAATAAATAAGATTAAAGAAGGTGGACTTTCCAGTGCCATTAGGGCCTTCGATGATGGAAAGGCGTGAGTCAAGCGTAGGGGATTCGAAAAAATATTTATCCCCTATATACTCTACTTTATGGATTTTTAAGAAGCCCATACGCGCACCCCTCTATCTTTGTACAGGCGGCTCAGCAATGAGTCGAATCCCAACATTGACATTCTCGGAACCAGTCTTTTCAAATCTTCAGCATTCTTGCGCTCTTTGTAAAATTGAGCACTCTTAAAAAAATCTTCGGGCAAGCTTTCGGAGATCAAAGTTACATCCAAAACTTCAGCCAAGTCAGTCCTCTGGATCGCAATATAGCCTTTCCGCTCCAGAGAAAGCAGGATCTTGTACACTTCTCGTTTATGCAACTCCGCATCTGTAAAACTTCCAAATAGTAGTTCTCGATCAGCAGGGTTGGCGATTAGTTTATCTTGAGTTCTAGCAAGAATTCCTACCAAGCGTTCATCGCTGAGGAATTGAATGAGGTAAGTTATTTTTCGGTGATCCTTAATACGCTTGGTCGGGCCACCAAAGAATTCCAGAACAAGCAATGCCGAATAGGCAATAAAGTAAAAATCCTCGCCCGAAATAAAATACAGAGGTTTTTTGTTCTTATGCGTCATTTTTCACTTCATCAAACGCCAAGAAGCAATCGTCAAACAGCGTCAGAACAGCGCCTTTGATTGCGTGCTGGTCTCTCGTACGGTATCGATATAACTGCCGGAGGGTGGCCAGATGCTTTTTAGATGCCTTCGTTAGGTCTTCAATTGCATTGAGAATATCTTGCTGTGACATGCTCGATGATTTGCTCATACAAATGAGTTCTTCTTCGCAGACGTCTAGGATTCTTCGAAGCAAGGCCTTCATTTCCCGCTGCCCCTCTGGCTCCACACTTCGCGCTAGGCTACATTTGCGCGCTAACACCCCCATTACGGCGGGGCTAAAGCCAGGGGAGACTGCGTAAATTTTCTCTGCCAAATTTCGGAAATCGTTAGCCTTAATATTGCTCCAGTCGTCAGCTGCTGGGTCGATAGATCGTTCATCCTTAGCGGACGCAATCAGGATGTCATTGAAGATATTTTTGAGAGTATCTGTACTCATCAGACGGTCGATAATGCCTTTTCGACCTGACCTTTTTTCTAGTTCATCAAGCAGAGTTGATAGGATATAGCCCTCAAGGTGCTCATGTCTGTGGGAAAAGAATCTACATCCCTTGATCAAGCTGAGCGCCTCATCCTCTAATGATTCATTGGTCTCATTTGAGATAGACCACTCGATCGATTTGATGAAGCCGAGAAATTCAGTAGAGGACATGGATTCGACAAGCGCTCGATATCCCTTTGTCGCATCCTTATATTGGCTAAAATACTCTTCTTGTGCGATTGAAAACGCTATCTGTATTTCTTCCTCTGCGAGATCATCGCCAGCGACGAGTTTTTTGAGAATTTCGTAGTGTTGCTGCTTAGCCCCATACCCAAGCTTTTCCCTTCGCTCAGCGGAAATACGTTCTTGAGATAGCTCAGCAGAAGCATAAACGGCTAGCTTTAACTCTTTGCTTCTCGAAAATGTGAAGTAGAGATCGAGGAAGGCGACAACAGTATTGCGTATAGCTGCCGAGTTGAAGCTAAGACGTGAACCGTAATATTTGTTCTCTTCTCCGCTAATCAAAGCGCCCTCGTTGCTACCAAGCACGACTGAGTCTTCGAGAAATTCTAGGGCACACTGAATTTGTCCATTTTGATTTGTTTCGACTCGTTGTAGAAAGCGGATAGCAGCACGTAGCTTTTGAAAGCGGAAACCTTTTGTCTTATCGCCAGCTTCACGGCTGATATGGTCCACGGTAGTAGTATCACTAGCAGCGTTCATCGCTCTCATTCAATGTACGTTGTGTTTTTTACTTCTTGTAAGCAAATATACATGAAGGTCACGAAAATGCCTATGCCATCGATGGACGGTAAGTTCCTTGTACCGTTACTCCGACGAGATTCGCGAACTTTTCGGGCTCAGTTGGATGTCCTCTAGGTCGGCCCTGAAGGCCGGCGCCTCTTTGTGCTTCTTTCCGTGCTGGGTGCGGCCGTGGCACGCTGTTCGCCAACGATGGCGCGGCGCTGATCCTGACGCCCATCGTCATCGCCATGCCGGTCGCCTTGCGGTTTTCACCGAAAGCCACGCTGGCCTTCGTGAAGGCGGCCGGCTTTATCGCCGACACCGCCGGCCTGCCGCTGGTCGTGTCGAACCTCGTCAACATCGTCTCGGCTGACTATTTTGATATCGGGCTTTGCGCGCTACGCCACAGTGATGATTCCGGTGAACCTAGTGTCGGTGGCCGCAACGCGGCGCTTCCCGCGCTGGTCTAGTTCTTCCGAAATGACATTCCCGCCGACTACGACAGAGCACAGCTGAAACGCCCCGAAGAGGCCATCCACGACGGCACCACCTTCGTCATCGGCTGGTGGGTGTTGGCATGCTGCTGAAGTGATCGGCAGGCAGCCCGACCATGACTGAACCGCCGCATGTCGCGCTGCGGTTACCATATGGGTGTCGAGATGAACGTACAAGGACGAACATGACTTGGATAGTTACGAAATACCTGATCACGGCCGCCATGGTCGTCGCCGTATCAGAATTCGCAAAACGCAGCGACAAACTGGGAGCACTGATTGCTGCCCTGCCTATGGTGACGGTGTTGACGCTAATCTGGCTGCACGTGGAGAAGCAACCTGAATCCAAGGTGGCAAACCATGCCTGGTACACCTTCTGGTACGTCGTGCCGACGCTGCCCATGTTCCTCGTGTTCCCCGCCCTGCTCGCCCGGCTCGGATTCTGGCCCGCGCTCGCCGTTTGTATTGTCCTCACCATTGCCTGCTTCGCGTTGTTTGCGCTGATCGTCAAGCGCTTCGGCATCACGCTCATGTAGAGGGGTAGAGCAAAATGGATCGTTGGGTACTCTACGGCTTCATCTCGATGGCGTTCGCGGGCTTTACCTCTGTCATTGCAAAGCTTGGGCTGACCGGCATTTCAGGCGATTTGGGACTGGCCATTCGCACTTGCTTCGTATTTGTCTTTGTCCTGATGTTCGCTGCCGTAGTCGTGCCGGTGTCGCAGCTTGAAGCGCTCTCGTGGAAGAACTTCCTGTGGCTCGGCCTATCCGGTGTCACGACGGCCGCGTCGTGGGTGTTCTATTACAAAGCGATCAAGCTCGGAGATGTCTCGACGGTCGCTCTGATCGATAAAGGGAGTGTGATCGTCTCCCTCTTCCTGGCTTGGCTGATTTTGCAGGAGGCAATCACGTTGCCCAAACTGATCGGGGGAAGCTGTATTGCCCTTGGTTTATTGATCATCGCACGCGGTTAAGGTCGGAGAGGCCAACGAAACGCCGCCTCCCCGATCCTGGTTACATCAGCTGTTGGCCGACACGACGAATCTCGTCTGTGCCGCACGCCGACGCAATACCATCCCCGTAATCGCGGGTAGCACGAACAGCGTAAGCACGGTCGAAGTGATCAGCCCGCCGATGACAACGGTCGCAAGCGGTTTCTGCACCTCGGCGCCGGTCCCGGTGGCGATCGCCATCGGCACGAAACCAAGCGACGCCACCAGTGCCGTCATCAGCACCGGACGCACACGCTCCATCGCCCCTTCGACCACGGCCGTCGCCGCGTCCAGGCCGTCCGCCAGGCGTTTGTTGATCGCAGAGATCAGCACCAGGCCATTGAGCACCGCGACGCCCGATACCGCAATGAAGCCGACGGATGCAGAAATGGAGAATGGAATCCCGCGCAGCGCGAGCGCGAACACGCCCCCTGCCAGGGCCAGCGGCACCGCGGTCAGTACTGTGGCGGTCAGCACCGCATTGCCGATCGCGAGATACAGCACGGCAGAGATCAGCACGAGACATGCCGGCACGATGATCGCCAGGCGTTTCGTTGCCGCTTCCAGGTTCTGGAACTGCCCGCCCCACGCGATCCACGATCCCGGCGCCAGCTTGACGTCGCGGGCCAGCTGCGCCTGCGCGTCCTTCACGTAGCTTCCCAGGTCGCGGCCCGACACATTGGCCTCGACGTAGATGCGCCGCTTGCCGTTGTCGCGGCTGACTTCATTGAGGCCCTGCGTGAACCGGAACTGCACCAGCTGGCGCAGCGGTACCGAGGTGCGCGGCTGGCCGTCCACGCCCGGCAGCATGACCGGCAAGGCGCCGAGTTCGTCGAGGTTGTTGCGGATCGCGCCTGGCAGGCGAACCACGACGTCGAAGCGGCGGTCACCCTCGAAGATCTGGCCGGCGGCGCGCCCCGCCAGCGCGGTCGACACGGTGTCAGCCACTTCCTTGACGGTGAGTCCGTAGCGCGCAATGGCGGCACGGTCGAAGGCGATGTCGAAGGTCGGGAAGCCTTCGGTCTGCGCCACGCGCACGTCCGCCGCGCCCGGGATCTTGCGCAGGACCGCCGCGACCTGTTTCGCGCTGACCGCCAACTGGTCCAGGTCGTCGCCGTAAATCTTTACGGCCACGTCGCTGCGCACACCGCCGATCAGCTCGTTGAAACGCATTTCGATCGGCTGCGTTACGTCGTAGTTGTTGCCGACCAGGCTGGCCGTCTTGGCGCGGATCCGTTCGATCACCTGTTCTTTGGTGGTGACGCCAGCCGGCCACTCGCTCTTCGGCTTCAGGATGATGTAGTTATCCGATGCGTTTGGCGGCATCGGATCGGCGGCAAGGCTGGCGGTGCCGGCCTTCGAATACACGGTCTTCACCTCGGGCAGCGTCAACACCGCGCGCTCGAGCGGCAGGTCGAGCGCGACCGACTGGTCGATCGAGGTCGAAGGAATGCGCACCGACGACAGGTTCAGGTTCTGTTCGTCCAGGGTCGGCATGAACTCCCGCCCAACGAAGCTGAACACCACGCCCGCCAGTACCAGCACGGCGGCACCGGCGCCGATGAATGGAAGCGGACGCGCCACCGCCAGACGCAGCCACGGCGCGTAACGGCTCTTGGTTGCGGCGATCACGCGAACTTCCTTTTCTGCCACCGGCTTGCGCATCAGCACCGCGATCAATGCCGGCACGAAGGTCAACGAGAGCACAAAGGCCGAGGCCAGCGCGAGCATCAGGGTGATCACCATCGGCGAGAACATCTTGCCCTCCACGCCCTGGAACGTCAGGCACGGCAGGAACACGAGGAAGATCACGAGCTGGCCGTAGACCGTCGGACGCAACATTTCCCGCGACGACGCTACCACCTCGTCCAACCGCTCTCCCAGATGCAGCGTGCGCCCTTCGCGGTGCTGGCGCTCCGCCAGCCGGCGCAGCGTATTTTCGACGATGATGACGGCGCCGTCGATGATCAGGCCGAAGTCGAGCGCGCCAAGACTCATCAGATTGCCGGAAATACCGAGCGCGTTCATGCCGATTGCGCTCAGCAGGAGCGACAGCGGAATGACGAGGACGGCAATCATGGCGGCGCGCCAGTTGCCGAGCAGTGCGAACAGAATGACGCTGACGAGCAGCGCGCCTTCCGCGAGGTTCTTCCCGACGGTTTCGATCGTGGCCATCACCAGTTGCGAGCGGTCCAGCGTCGGAACGATCGTGACTCCCGCCGGTAAGGTCTTGCCGATTTCCTCCAGTTTGAGGCCAACGGCATGCGCGACAGTCCGACTGTTGGCGCCCACGAGCATGAGGGCGCTGCCGACCACCGTCTCGACGCCGTCGCGGCTGGCCGCGCCGGTGCGTAGCTCCCCACCGATACCGACCTTGGCAACCTGCCCGACGGTAACCGGCACGCCATTGCGGGTTGCAACCACGGCACGCGTGATATCGTCGAGCGTGTGCATGCGGCCATCAGCGCGTACCAGATAAGACTCGCCGGAACGGCGAATATAGTTGGCACCGACCGAGACATTCGCCTCTTCCAGCGTGCGTGCCAGGTCGGCATAGGCGACGCCGAAGGCCGCGAGCTTGGCGGAATCCGGCTCGACCACGTATTGCTTGACGTAGCCGCCAAGCGAGTCGACGTCGGCAAGCCCCGGCGTCGTGCGCAACTGGGGACGAATGATCCAGTCCTGTACGGTGCGCAGGTAGGCCAGCCGCGCCACCTCGTCCGTCAGGCGTTCGCCTTCCTGGGTCAGGAAGCTGCCATCCGTCTGCCAGCCGGGCTTGCCGTCATGGCGGGGAGCACCCTTGCCTTCCGGATGGGTGTACTCGATGCTGTAATGAAACACCTCACCCAGGCCCGTCGAGACTGGCCCCATCTGCGGCACCGCACCGTCCGGCAAATCGGGTTGCGCGCGCGCCAGGCGTTCGGACACTTGCTGCCGCATGAAGTACAGGTCGGCGCTTTCCTTGAAGACCGCGGTCACCTGTGAGAAGCCGTTGCGCGAGAACGAGCGCACGCTTTCGACGCCGTTCAGGCCCGAAAGCGCGGTCTCGATTGGGAAGGTCACCCGCTTTTCAATTTCGATCGGTGTCAGCGTCGGCACCACCGTGTTGATCTGTACCTGCTTGTTGGTGATATCGGGCGTCACGTCGATTGGCAAGAGGTTCAGCTGCCAGGCGCCAATGGCGCCGATCACCGCGGTCAGGAAAAGGATCAGCCAGCGCGAGCGGACCGAGCCAGTCAATATGCTGTCGATCATTATTCCGCCTCTGCACTCTTGATCATGTCGGCCTTGATCAGGAAGGCATTCTCCGTGGCGACGGGCGTGCCGGCCTCGACACCAGAGAGAATCTGCGCCGTGCCGCCGCTGCGGATTCCGATCCGCACCTGCTGGGCGCGAAATCCTTCTTTGGTACGCACGAACAGCACGTCGCGGCCGTCGATGTTCTGGACGGCGTCTTCCGGCACGACCAGGCCCGCGCCCCCATTTTTCATGTGCAGCCGAACCTGGACGCCTTCACCGACGACCAGCCCAGACGCAAGCACCGCTGGCACCACGATGACGGTCGCGCTACGGGCGCTGCCGCTGACGGTCGGCGTAACGGCGCGCACGGTCGCCTCCACCGGCGTCCCGCCAGCGGTAACGATGGTTGCCTTGTCGCCTGCAGCGACGCGACTGATGTCCGCCGCGCCTACCGACACTTCGACCCGGACCTGGCCGGCGCCAGCAACACGGAACAGTTCCGTCTGTGGCTGGACGAAGCCGCCCAGCGTCGTCGATTGCGCGGTCAGCGTGCCCGAGATAGGGCTCACCACGGAGATCGACCTGCCGTCACCGTTCACGCGCGCGCCGCGCGCGACCGATGCCGCACGCTGCGCATCCGCTTGCGCAACGGCCAGCTGCGCCTGCGCCGTTTCCAGTTCCTGACGCGGCGTGACGCCCTGCCCGAACAGGCTCGATTCACGCTGGTATTCCTTGCGGGCCAGATCCAGCTTGGCCGCCGTTGCGTTGCGCTCGGCCGCCATCGCGGCCGCGTCCTGGCTTTCGACTTCGGCCAGCGTCTCGCCAGCACGTACCTTGTCGCCCAGCTGCCGCGTGATCCGCGTGATATTGCCGGCTGCGCGCGCCACGACGACAGCTTCGCTGTTCGGTTGCGCGATCACCGCACCCGGCGCCAGGAGCTCGGCCGTGACGCTGCCGGTCGCGACCGGGTCCACGGAAATCTTTGCAGCGGCCAGATACTCTGCCGGGATCGGTACGACGATGTCCGCGCCCCCCTTGGCGTCCGCCTGGGCCTGCCGAGCCGCCGCAGTGGCCGCAGGCCGATTCCTGCCCGTCAGCCAATTTGCCGCGCCAAAGCCCAGCGCCGCGGCGACCGCCACCAGTACGATGACTTGGGACCAGTTCGCAGGTCGTGATTTTTGTTCCATCATGGGGATACTCCAAATACGTTGCGGCCTTCGGCCATTGACAGGGTCGCAAGGGCCCGCACACGGGCGAGCTGCGCGTCGATCGTCTGCAGCCGGGCATCGTTCGCGGCGCGGCGAACGCTGAGCAGTTCGAGCAGCGAGGTCTTGCCGGCCTCGTAACCGATGCGCGCCAGGCGGTAGGCCTCGGTCGCGGCGGTTTCGCCTTGTTCCGCTGCCTGCAGCTGCCGGCGCGCTGCCGCGACCTGGACCAGCGCCGAACGGTGTGCGGCGGCCGTCTCGAGCCGGGCTGCGTGCACGCGCTGCGCTGCGCTTGCGGCGCGCTCACGGGCTGCGTCGGCGCCATACTTGTTACGGTCGAACAATGGGATCGATGCGGAGATCCCGATCGTCGCGGACTTGTCGCTCGACCAGGCATATTTGCGCATGCCGACCGTGACGCCAACGTCCGGCAGCCACCTGTTCTGTTCGGCGCGGGCCTGGGCGCTGGCCGCCGCAAGGTCCGCAGCCGCGCTGGCAAGCAGCGGAGCATCGGCGGCCTGCCATTGCGCATCTGGCTGGATCAGTCCAGCCTTGATCAGGAAGGACTGGCCGATGCGGGTGTAGGGTTCGGCGGCGCCGGCCAGGGCTGACAATCGTTCCAGCGCGTCCGCCGCGGCCGCCGAGGCGACTTCAAGCGATGCCTCGGCAGCGGAGGTGTTGGCCTGCGCCTGGGCCAGCCGCAGCGGTGCCTCGCGGCCGGCCGTGACGAGCGCTTGTGCCGCGCGCAGGTCGTCCCTTGCGCGCTGCAATTCGGCTACGGCGACCTCCCTGCGCAGCTGCATCGCTTCGGCCGTCGCGTAGGCCACGGCCAGCTCGCCTGCGTAGGCGAGCCGCGCGACGCGTTCGCGTGCGCCGACGGCAGCCGAACCGCGCTCTTCGGCCTCGATCCGTGCCGAACGCTTGGCACCGATTTCAAACACCTGCGTCATCGAATACGTATCCTGGCGCTGGTTCTGGCCGCCGTTGCGCGGCGCGCCGATGTCCTCGGCCGTGACGCCGAGCGTCGGGTTTGGCCAGGCGTGCGCCTGCCTGGCCTGGGCACTGGCGGCACGCACGTTGGCCGCGCTTTCCAGCAGTCGTGGCGCGTTGGCCTGCGCCTGCCGCAGCAAGGCATCGAATGCCGGCGCATCTTCCGCATGTGCCGGCGCGCAGGCTGCGCTCAACGCGACAACGAGTGCCAGCGTCCGCAATGGCGTTGGCGACGCCGGATACCCATGTGTTCGACGGACGAGCGCGCCCGGCCGTCTCAAGACTATTTGCATAACTACCCCTGAAAAATTAACAGATGTGAAATTGCGCGGGACGGCTTTTCTCGAATGGTGAGCCGTCCCGCGATTCAGGCGGTGTAGCGTGGCGGGCGCAGCGGATGAAGCGGAATGTGATCCGAATAAGATTCGCACCGGTTATCCGGTGCGATGCGTGCGATCGTGACCTGAGCCAGCTGCAGGTCCATCGGCAGCGGCATGAATGATGCGCATTGGTGCTCGAAGTCGGTCAGGTGCTGTATCGACTGCGGCGAACCATCGTCATGGGGCGAGCCATGCGCATCATGGTGATGGGCAACGTGCTCCTCATGGTCAATCAGGTGCTTGGCGAACACTTGCGTGCCGTACCCTCCTCCCAACAAGTGCGCGAGCCCGCGCTCCATCGCAGTGAAGGCCTGCAAGGGAAGCAGTACGAGCATGATGATCACGAGCACATTCTTCATGGGGCAAGGCGGACCTACGCTGACGCAACAAGGCAACACATTAGTATATTCACCCCAAAAAATAACTTCAACGTGACGGTTCATAGCACTCAGTACACAACCGGCCATCCCGCTTCCGTCCTCGGCACGCTGCGCGTATCCGTTGAAGCCGTAGCGCGCAGCATCTGATATTATACCCCCTTACCCTATATTGCGAGGTGATCAGTTGTCGCACACCACCCGAGAAAAAGCGAAATTACTCGCCCGCGTCCGCCGCATTCGCGGCCAGGTCGAGGCGATCGAACGCGCGTTGGAGTCCGAAGCGGGCTGCACCGAAGTCCTGCATTTGCTCGCGGCCAGCCGGGGCGCCATGAACGGCTTGATGGCCGAAGTGATCGAGGATCACGTCCGGGAACACGTCGCCGCGGGCGAGCTGACCGAAGCCGCGCGCACTGAAGGCGCAGACGAGCTGCTCGAAGTGATTCGAGCTTATTTGAAGTAACCATTCATGGCCGTTAAATCACCCTGTGTCGAGCTATGCCAGTTCGACGGCAAGTCGGGCTTCTGCACCGGATGCCTGCGCACGCTTGCCGAGGCGCGCGAGTGGAAGAAAATGACCGATCACCGCAGGCACCAGATCATCAACGAACGCGCGCGGCGCGAGAAAAAACTGGCCGGGCGATAGCGCAGCCGGGAGAGGAAACCCAATGCAAGACTTGACTCATCACCACGGTGTCGACGACCTGACACACGACCATATTTTCGACCAGGGCAGCAATGCGGCCGAGCGTGGCACGCGCCTGGTCATGTGGATCACCGCGGCCATGATGGTGGTGGAGATCGCCGCCGGCTGGTGGTTCAACTCGATGGCCCTGCTGGCGGACGGCTGGCACATGAGCTCCCATGCGCTGGCGATCGGCCTGAGCGCATTCGCCTACTCCGCTGCACGCAAGTATGCGAAGGATCCGCGCTTTGCCTTCGGCACCTGGAAGATTGAAATCCTGGCGGGCTATTCAAGCGCTATCTTCCTGCTCGGGATTGCTGCATTGATGGCGTTCAGTTCGGTCGAGCGCATCTTCGCGCCTGAACCGATCCATTATCGAGAGGCGATCGTCATCGCCGTGATCGGCCTGGTCGTGAACGTTGTTTGCGCGACGATCCTTGGCCATGCGCATCACGATCACGACCACGGGCATCACCGCCATGGACATGATCACGGGAATGGGCACGACGACGGACATGGCCACCACGACCTGAACCTGAAGTCCGCCTACATCCACGTCATTGCGGACGCGGCGACATCGGTGCTGGCGATCGGCGCGCTGGCCGGCGGGTGGGCGTTCGGCTGGTCCTGGCTCGATCCGATGATGGGTATCGTCGGTGCGGTACTCGTTGCAGTGTGGGCAAAGAGCCTCATCGTTCAGACCGGAACAGTCTTGCTCGACCGTGAAATGGAGGCGCCGGTCGTCGAGGAAATTCGCGAAGTCGTGGCAAGCGCGTCGACTGCCGGCTACACCAAGCTGGTCGATTTGCACGTCTGGCGCGTCGGCAAGCAGTTCTATTCCTGTGCCCTGAGTCTGGTGACGAATGACCCGGCCCTGACGCCAGCCAGGGTCCGTGAGCAACTAGCAATCCACGAAGAAATCGTACACGCGACGATCGAGGTACATTACCGGTCCGGCAACCCAGCATGAGTCGGTCCAAGCGATAACACCGGCATCAGCCCCTGGACCAGCCGGAGACGATGACGGCCATCCCGCACAACGCGATCGCCGCGCCGGTCCAGTCCAAGGTCGACAGCTTGACGCCATCGACCACCCGCAACCAGACGAGGGCCGTGGCGACGTACACGCCGCCGTAGGCCGCATACACCCGGCCGCTGGCCGCTGGATGCAAGGTCAGCAGCCACACGAAGAGTGCCAGGCTTGCCGCGGCCGGCAACAGTAGCCACACCGGGCCGCTCTTACGCAGCCACAAATAAGGCAGAAAACAGCCGACGATTTCCGCAATCGCCGTCGCGATAAACAACAGGCCGGTCTTCCAGATCATTCCTTTCTTTCGTCTTCCAGAACTCGTCTGTTTTACACACCCGTGCCCGGCCGAGGTAGCAGAATTCTGCTGGTAGCAATTCAACGCGGAGACCAACGGACATGTAACCTTGTCAGCTTGAGGGTGCGTTCGCAGATGAGTTTAACAACGCCGCTTCCTTCCTCATGAGGTCCGCCAAGCGGGTCAGAATCTAGAATTTTAAATTCAAGCGTTTCGTTTCTACTGAGCTTGTGGCGATTCACCCTCATAATTTTTAGGTTGCAAAGCACGTTCTACAAGCTCAATCAGAATGTGGATGACCTTAATATGAAGCTCTTGTATTCGGTCAGCGTATTGGCCCGCGCTGGTGCAAATGCAAATATCGGCATGTGCTTCCAATTTCGACTGGGGGCGTCCGGTCAGACCAATCACCGTCATCCCTTTGGCTTTCGCCGCCTGGGCCGCAAGCACCACTGAAGGACTATTACCGCTCGTACTGATGGCAAAAAGAATATCCTCCGCACTACCGTTACCTTGCACGAAACGAGCGAATACGTGGTCATAGCCGTAGTCGTTGGCAACGCAACTGATATAGCTCGGATCACTGATTGCTACTGCCGCCATTGCAGGACGATCGTCACGAAATCGCCCGGATAACTCTTCCGCCAAATGCATGGCGTCGCACATGGAGCCACCATTTCCACACGAAATCACGCGGCGCCCCCTTTCCAACGCTTGGACTAGAAGGCTTGCGCTGGCTTCGATATTGCCCAGTTGCGTACTGTTATTGATGAGACGGTCTAGCGCATCGCGTGCCTCGACAAGATTGCCCTTGATGTAGTCGATCATAGCTTTTTCCTCGGTGTTCGATATCGACGATGCCATTCGCTTGACCGTGCTTCACGGTCGAATCGAACTAATCCTTTGCTCGCGTTGGCCGGATGGCTCCGTGAATTTTGCCAACCGGTCGCTCGATAGAAGATCGTGGCAACGTCATATCACCATGTCGATGATAAAGAGAAGGATGAAGCCCAGAAAAAACATTGCGGTCTGCACCGGTGTCTCGATTTCCTCGTGAGCCTCGACCAGCAATTCCTCAGTCACCAAATACAGCAACGCGGCGACGCCAAAAGCGAGCATGGCATCTATATAGACCGGCGTGACTGAACTTAATAAAATTGCACCGGCTGCAGCGCCAATCAGTAGTGCGACAACAAGCATTGCGGTCGTTCGGATGATCACTGAGCGTGCCCTTCCTGCACTGCGAAGCGAAGTCGCGCAGGAGACGCCAAGGAAAAGCAGCTCGAGTACCAGCCCCACCGTCAGCAGCAATCCCTGTTTCTCACCAGCCGCAAAGGATAAGCCAATCAGTGTGCCATCTAAACCGACGTCCACGCCCATGGCCGTGACCAGGCCGCGTGTACTGCGCTCGCCTTGCGCTTTTTCCGCCCGGTCGCCAATCCATTTCAGCGTCAGCATCAATGCCACGCCTAGCGAGAAGCCGATCAAGGTAGGCCACGGCATCCGGCGATGCATCAGATCGGGGAGAAGTTCGACCGCGAGAACACTGAACACGGTGCCGGCTGCAAAATGCTGAACACCGCTGCGCAAGCCTGCACCGGGCTCGCGTATGGCTGCGATGACGGAGCCCACCACGATGGCGACAGCCGGAAACGCTGCATACGTCAATACCTTCGGTAGCAGCCCAGTCATGGCGAAACCTTTGGCGATTCGGACGGCTTCGTGCCAGGGAAAGTGTCGGCATCTCGCACGGCACGTGCCGATGGTTCCCGCCCATCGGCTGTTTTAGGCGTTCCTGGATAGGCCAGCAGACGCAGCGCATTGATCACGACGAGCAAGGTCGACCCCTCATGAAAGAGAACCGCGGTGCCGATGTTAAGGCCGAAAATCGTCGCGGGGATCAATACCGCGACTACGCCAAGGCTCACCCAAAGGTTCTGTTTGATCACCCTTCTTGTACGCCTCGATAGCCCGACAGCGAACGGCAACTGGCTGAGGTCATCGCCCATGAGTGCGACGTCGGCCGCCTCGAGCGCGACGTCCGAACCGGCGGCGCCCATGGCGATGCCGACTGTTGCGTTGGCCATTGCCGGGGCGTCGTTGACGCCATCGCCAACCATCGCGACCTTGCCGTGGCGCTCACGCAAGGCCTTGATGGTCTCGACCTTTTGCTCCGGCATCAGGTCGCCTTTGGCCTCGGTCAGGCCAACCGTGCGTGCGACGGCGTCGGCGACCTGCTGGTTGTCACCGGAGATCATCACCAAGCGTTCGATTCCCAGCTCACGTAGCTGGGCCATCACAGCCGTCGCGGCCGGGCGCGGCGTATCCATTACGCCAATCACACCGAGGAATCGGTCCCCTTTTCGCACAATCATCGTGGTCCGGCCTGACTTGACCAGGCTGTCGTTGGCGTCGACTAGCTCAGTTGGCAATTTCATGCCATCCATTTCGCTGAAAAACACCGGCTTGGCGATGTACGTCTTCTCGCCATCGACCACCGCCTCGACACCCCGGCCGGTGATACTGCGGACGTCTTCGGCTTGTACAACCTGGCCGCCAGCCTGCAGCCGTTGCTGTCCGCCTTCCACCAGTGCCGTGGCCAGCGGGTGGTCACTATGCGATTCGACGGCCACGACCACGGATAGCAACTCGGCTTCGCTCGCCCCACCAGCCGTCGTCACATCGGTGAGCTTGGGACGTCCCTCGGTGAGGGTCCCGGTCTTGTCGAAGGCGATCGAACTAAGACTGCCGAGATTTTCCAGGGGACCGCCACCCTTCACCAGGACACCGCTGCGCCCTGCTCTCGCGACGCCGGACAGGACGGCGCTCGGCACCGAGATCGCAAGGGCACACGGACTGGCCGCCACAAGCACCGCCATCGCCCGATAAAAACTGTCCGAAAATGATTCGTCGACGACGAGGAATGCGAGCATCAGCAGCGCTACCAGCGCCAGGACAACGGGGACGAAAATGCGTTCGAACTTGTCGGTAAACTGCTGGGTGGGCGAGCGCTGGGCTTCGGCTTCGGCAACCATCTGGACAACCCGCGCCATGGTCGATTGCGACGCCAGTCGCGCCACCATCACTTCGATCGCGCCGGCCCCGTTGATGGTACCGGCAAACACCCTGTTGCTTGCGTCCACGCGGTCGAACGCAGCGATCGCCGCCTGCCCATCCTTTACGGCGACTTTATCGACCGGAACGCTTTCACCGGTTACCGGCGCCTGATTCACGCTGGACGTACCCTTCACCACGACGCCATCCGCCGGCAGCCGTTCGTTTGGCTTTACCAGCACGACGTCACCGGGCTTGAGCGTTTCGACCGGAACCTCCTCAGTGCCTTCGCCACGCTTGACCAGCGCTTTCTCGGGTGCGAGTTCCGCCAAGGCTTCGATTGCGCGGCGCGCACGCCCCATGGCGAAGTGTTCCAGCGAGTGGCCGAGGCTGAACAGGAAGAGCAGTAGGCCACCTTCGGCCCATTTACCCAAGGCCGCCGCGCCGACTGCCGCTACCAGCATCAGCGTATCGATTTCGAAACGGCGCTCACGGATGTTCTCGATGGCTTCTTTCGCGGTAAAAAAGCCTCCGCAGAGGTAGGCCCCGACATACAGCGCCAGCGATACCCAATCCGGAGCGGATCCGCTCCGCTCGACCAGCCAGCCCGCCAGGACGAAGACGCCGGCAAGGACAGCAAAAATTAATTCGGTATGTTCGCCAAATATCCCGCCGTGGGAATGCGCATGTCCCGCGTGTCCATCCTGATCGCCATGAGCATGTCCCTTCCCTTCTTTTTCGTCATGCTCATGATCGTGGCCGGCATGGTCGCCATGCTCGTGTCGATGGCCACCATGCGTGGGCAGTTCGGTAGTGCTATTCGATTGAGTGATTTTTTCGGTAGGTGCAGCGTCGCTGGCCAGCGCCGCGCCGAGCGACCGTATCCGTTCTTCCAACGCCTTCTGCGTGATCGCAGAGCGCTCGTACTCGATACGAACAGCCCCAGACGGAGATACTTCCGCTTCCAACACACCCGATATCCGGCGCAACCGATCAGCGAATAGCCTGGCGCTCCGGGCATGCAGCGGCACTAGTGTGCGACCGATGTAATGCGCAAACTGTTCCGTCAAGCGCGCTCCGATCGCGCTCACCAGTTCGCGTAATCTCGACACGTTGATCACTGCGGGATCGTAATGTAGGCAGAGAACAGGTCGCGCATTCTCAAGCGTTTTCATATGGACGTGCTCGACACCCGGGCGCCCCTCAAGCAGACCGATCAGCCGATCAATGCATGGGTCGTTCGGATCGTCTATCTCTGGGAGTACCAAAGGCAGCTCCAGTCGTACTCGCTCGGCAGTTTTCATATCGTCACCTTTTGTCGACGCTAGTAGTATGGCGTCCAGCTTTTGCCCGGTCCGTGCAGAAGCGCACCCAATCGTACTCATGAATTTGGTCGATGCATTACCTCTTTCCAGGCGGCAGGGATGTGTCTAACTACCGCGCTTGAAGTTGGACGTTTACGTTAATGTGCACTCTTCATGACGATAATTTCTGGGGCAATGACGTCTAGCCTGGCTAAACGCGGGAAAGGCAATGAGACTACTGCGAAAACGCGCTCAAGCTGTATGGGCGCTTGGCAACATAACAGTTGCGATTGGACTGGCAGCGCTACCGGGCGCGGCAAGGTCGGCGCCTCCACCCTCTGCGCCACCGATTATTGCCCTCGCGTTCGATGATGCTAGCGGTGGGCTTTGGAAGGCAACGTCCAGATCTCTAGCTTTTAGCCCGGACGAGGGACGGACATGGAAGCCTGTGGCTCTTCCAGCCACGGCGCAAGGTAATATCGTCGCACTGACGATTTCGGCGGGCGGCGCCAAAACGATCTATGCCGCAGTCGTGGGTTCAGGTGTGTTTCACAGCCACGATGGCGGACGCACTTGGCTGGCGCGCAATCAAGGGCTGTCCAACGGCGACGTGGCGACCTTGGCCGCGCACTCTACCCAAGCCCGAACCGTATATGCCTACGTTGTTGGGAAAGGCATTTTCAGTAGCCGGGATGCCGGCGCAAACTGGAACCTGGTTGATCACGGCCCCGGCGAATCGGTCGCACAACTTGCACACTCGAGAACGCCAGGCGGAACCGGGACCGGATGGCTGTTTGCGGCGACACGCAAGGGAGTGCGTCGCGCGATGGATTGTTTTTGTGGATGGCACAAGGCCGGCAAAGTCGAACTGAACTTCCACCTTGTGGCCAGCGATACTGGCTGGCGGGAACGTGTGTACGCCGCCGCGCGCGAAGGATTTTTCATTAGCCAGGATGGCGGCGACCATTGGATCCGGATGCGGTCACCAGTTGCACCGATTACCGCGCTCGCCAGCACACCGTCCGGCCGGCTGTACGGGGCCATCAACGGTATATTGATCCGAAGCGAAGACCGGGGCGTCACGTGGGAATTTATTGCCAAGTGAGCTGCGCAGGCCGCGTTTCCTTGTATTGAACCTACGTCTGTTACTTTCGCCTTTTCTTGCGTACTGGCCGCACTACTTTTCCGCGGCTGCCGCCGGTTCTGGAGCCGCGCTTGTTGCGGCGTTCAATCCAAAAAAAGAAAATCAGCAATGCCAGCACACCGCAAAACGCAACTGCAATCGCAATAAGAATCGTCAGGCCATGAAAATCCGCGTGCGGATCCATACTGTGTTTCCTCTTCAGGTTCAGCTGATTTTCAGGAAGCTTGGTTGTGCGCCGCAAGCAAAGAGCCAGCGACGCACGCTCCATTTGCCCTTACACCGGTACCCGAACCGGCTCCGCCTTGATGTCCGCCACGTCATCGCTTCGGTGCGTCAGCCGGTACAAGAGTGGCAGCACCAGAAGCGTCAGCGCGGTCGACGACAGAATGCCGCCGATAACGACTGTAGCCAGAGGACGCTGCACCTCGGCACCGGTACCGGTGGCCAGAGCCATCGGCACGAACCCCAATGAAGCGACCAAGGCCGTCATCAATACAGGCCTGAGCCTGGTCAGGGCGCCATGGCGAATCGCCTCCTCAAGTGGCATGCCGCCCTCTCGCAGCGACCGGATGAAGGAGATCATCACCAGGCCGTTGAGCACTGCGACTCCGGACAGCGCGATAAATCCAACCGCTGCCGAGATAGACATCGGGATGCCACGTAGCGTCAAAGCAAGCACACCGCCGGTCAGCGCGAACGGAATGCCCGTAAATACCAGCAACCCATCCTTGACGTTATTAAACATAACGAAGAGAAGCGTGAAGACCAGGAACAGCGCCAGGGGCACCACAACCTGAAGGCGCTGCGTGGCCGACTGCAACTGCTCGAACGTACCGCCCCAGGTCGTCCAGTAGCCGGACGGGATCTTCACGCTCTTTTGAATCGCGGCCTCTGCCTCCGGCACAAAGCTGCCAATGTCGCGGCCCTGCACGTTCGCGCTGACCACCACCCGGCGCTTGCCGTTTTCGCGGCTGATCTGGTTCGGTCCCGGGGCAAACGACAGCGTGGCAACCTCGCCCAGCGGGATGAAGGAAGCTGTTCCGTCGGGTGAACTTGACGGACGCGAGATCGGCAGCCGCTTGAGCGCATCGAGGTCGGCGCGCAGCGTTTCCGGCAGGCGCACCGTGATGTCGAAGCGGCGGTCACCCTCGAATACGGTTCCCGCTTCACGGCCACCGGTGGCAATGGCGAGCGTTTCCTGGACATCGTTGATGTTCAGGCCGTACCTGGCCGTCTTCTCGCGATCGATCTGGACGGTCAACATCGGCAGGCCTCCGGTCTGCTCGACCTTGACTTCGGTTGCACCCGGCACGCGTCCGAGCACCTCGGCGATCCGCTGACCCGTGTCGGCGAGTACGTCCATGTCGTCGCCGAACACCTTGACAGCCACGTCGCTGCGCACGCCCGAGATCAGCTCATTGAAGCGGAGCTGGATCGGCTGCGAGAATTCATAGCCATTGCCTGGATACTTCTCGGCCTCTTCCTTGATTGCGGCAATCAGCTCGTTGCGGCTCTTCTTCGGCGCCGGCCACTTGTCTTCGGGCTTAAGCATGACGTAGCCGTCCGAAATATTCTGAGGCATCGGGTCCGATGCGATCTCCGCCGTACCTGTTCGCGCAAAGACCCGGTCGATCTCCGGGAACTTGGCTTTCAGCCCAGCCTCGAGACGCTTCTGCATGTCCAGCGACTGCGTAAGGCTGGTCGCAGGAATGCGCAGCGACTGCAGTGCGATATCGCCTTCGTTCAGGCTAGGCACGAACTCGCTGCCCAGACGCACCGCCAGCAAACCCGACAGCACGACAAGCACGATTGCGCTCGTGACGACCAGGGCGCCGTTGTCCAGCACCCTCTCGAGCATTGGCGCATAGCCTTGGCGCGCCCAACCCATCAGCCGGTTCTCCTTCTCGGCAACGCGCTTGCCGATGAAGAGCGCGACCGCGGCAGGAACGAAGGTAATCGACAGGATCATCGCCCCGAGCAGCGCCGCCACGACGGCGAAAGCCATCGGGTGGAACATCTTGCCTTCCACGCCGGACAGGGCAAAGATCGGCAGGTAGACGACCATGATGATCAGCTGCCCGAACAACAACGGACGGCGCGATTCGCCAGCCGCCGCGAACACCTCATGGAAGCGCTCACTCAGTGTCAATTCGCGCCGATGGTGTTCCTGGGCGTGGGCCAGGCGGCGCACGCAGTTCTCGACGATGACCACGGCGCCATCGATGATGATGCCGAAGTCCAGTGCGCCAAGGCTCATCAGGTTCGCACTCACCTTGTACGTGACCATGCCGGTAAAGGTGAACAGCATCGCCAATGGGATGACCATCGCGGTAATCAGTGCCGCACGGAAGTTACCGAGGAAAAGGAACAGGATGACGATAACCAGCACCGCACCTTCGAGCAGGTTTTTCTTCACCGTCGCGATCGCCTTGTCGACGAGTACGGTCCGGTCGTACACCGGCACCGCGTGAACGCCCGTCGGCAGTGTGCGGTTGACCTGGACCATCTTGTTCGCAACCGCCTGCGCGACAACCCGGCTGTTCTCGCCGATAAGCATGAACACCGTACCGAGCACGACTTCCCTACCGTTTTCGGTCGCGGCGCCGGTGCGCAGCTCGGCGCCCAGGCCTACCTCGGCGACGTCGCGCACGCGGATCGGCACACCGCGAACGTTGTTCAGTATCGTGTTGCGAATGTCGTCGAGAGTACGCACTTGGCCGGGCGCGCGAATCAGCAGCTGCTCGCCGCTTCGCTCGATATAGCCGGCGCCGACGTTGCCGTTGTTCTGCTCGATGGCCGCGACGACGTCCTTGAGCGTCAGGCCGTAGGAACTCAGCTTCGCAGGATCCGGCGTGATGTGATACTCCTTGGCGAAACCGCCGATGGAGTTGATCTCGGTGACGCCGGGCACCTGGCGCAACTGCGGCTTGATGATCCAGTCCTGGACTTCGCGCAGGTCGGTCGGCGTGTACGGCGTGCCGTCCGGCTTCTTCGCGCCCGGTTCACTCTCGACCGTCCACAGATAGATTTCGCCAAGGCCGGTCGAGATTGGCCCCATCATCGGCGAAACGCCCTGCGGAAGATTTTCCCTGGCCTCCTGGATGCGCTGGTTGACCAGCTGACGCGCAAAATAGATGTCGGTGCCATCCTTGAAGATCACGGTCACCTGGGACAGGCCATAGCGCGAGAGCGAGCGGGTCTGCTCCAGGCCCGGCAGGCCGGCCATCACGGTTTCGATCGGAAAGGTGACGCGCTGCTCGACCTCGAGCGGCGAGTAACCGGACGCCGAGGTGTTGATCTGGACCTGGACGTTCGTGATATCGGGCACTGCATCGATGGGCAGCTTCTGGTAACTGTAGACCCCGATTGCAGCCATGCCGAACACGGCCAGCATGACAAGCCATCGGTGCTCGATGGCGAAGCGAATAATGCGATCAAACATGGGGCAGCCTCCTGTCAGTCTTCATGCTCGGCGCTGCCCTTGCCCTGCTCAGCTTTCAATACGAAGCTGCCGGTCGTGGCATACAAAGCTCCGGGCTCCAGCCCGGAAACGATCTCGACGAACTTGCCGTCGCTGGCACCCAGGCTCACGTTTTTCTCCTGAAAGCCTTGGGGAACGCGCACGTAGACGATCGATTTGCCATTCTCCGTCTGGACGGCGTCGGAGGCGACTGCAACCGGAACCTCACGCGTTCCGCGTGCCATGTTGACGTTGACGAAGAGCCCCGGGCGCCAGGCCAGCTTGGGGTTGGGCAGAATTACGCGGGCGTTCGCCGAGCGGGTTTCCTCGCCCAGCAGCGCACCCACATAGCTGACCTTGCCGGTTGCCGACGAGTCCGATGCCGTCGATTTCACGGTGGCGGTCTCGCCAACGCGGATCGCTTCCAGATCCTTTGCCGTCACCACGATGTTGACCCACACCGTGGAGAGGTCGGACAGCAGGAAGACATTGGTATCCTCTTTCACCATCTCACCTTGCGTGATGTGCTTCTCGACGATGACGCCGTCGAAGGGAGCACGCAGGACATACCGGTTCAGCGGGCCAGCCGAGCTATTGGCGCCCAGTGCGGCGAGTTTGGAGTTCGCGGTTTGAGCAGCGATTTCCGCTTCGCGATAAGCCTGTTGGGCCTGCAGGTAATCCTGCGCGGCCGAGATCTTGTCCTCCCACAGCTTCTTTTCGCGCTCGTACGTCACCTTCGCCAGACCGAGGCGTTTTTGTGCTGCCAGCGCGGCGCTGCGCAGCTCGGCAAGCTCGGGGCTCGAGATCACGGCCAGTACCTGGCCCTTCCTCACGGTTTGCCCGAGGTCGGCAGAAACGGACTCGGCCACACCTGCGACCCGAGGCACCACGTGGGCCGTCCGGTCTTCGTTAAAATGTACTTCGCCAGGCAACTGGACGATGCTGCCGATGGTCGCGGGCGCCGCCTTGGCGGTGGCGATGCCGGCAGTACGGATTTGCTGCTCGGACAGTACGATCGCGCCATTGCCGGCTTCCGAGTGTTCCTCTTCCTTTTTTTCTTCCTTCGAAACGCCCGCCTGTTCGCTATGCGCCGCTTCCTGCACGCCTTCGGTCTGCCCGTCTTTTTTCCAAAAAATGATGGCGGCGCCGAGCAAAATGCCGACGAGTACGACGCCCAAAATGGACTTCTGGGACTTTGTATCGATATTGAACTTCATATTGAGTTTCCTGTGGAATTACTTGCTCTGGTCCGGCCGGAGCTGGACGTAGCGCCCGAGGTCGGCCTCCGAGCGGTAGCGATCGGACAAGGCCCGCAAATATTGGGCACGCGTCTGGAACAGGGTTCGCTGGGCGTCGAGCACATCGAGGAAGCTGAATTTGCCGGCTTCGAAGCCTGTTACCGCCGCGTCGTAGGTGGTTTGCGCGACGGGAAGGATCTCGGTCGTGATGCTGCCGATTTCCTGCTGCGCCAGCTGGGCACGCTGGTAGGCCTCGCTCAATGCCTGGCTAATACGCAGGCGTTCGGCATCGAGATCGGCGCGTGCTTTGTCGGTGCGGCGCAGCGCGGCCAGCATGTTCCCCTGATTACGGTTGAACAGCGGCAGTGGAACCGATACGCCGACGACCGCCTGGTTATGGCCGAGCTGCTCATCGCGCTTGCTGCCCACGGTGACCGTGACATCCGGCACACGTTGGGCACGTTCAAGCCGCACCTGGGCCTCTTCACGCTCGACCTGTTCTCGGGCGCGGCGCAACTGGGGCCCTCCTTCGAGCTGCTGGCGCAGCGCGTCCAAAGGCGGTAACGCCGGGACGTCGCCGCCCGGCCGTTCCAGCGACAGCTGCCCTGCGTCGGTACGGCCCCAGAGCGCGCCAAGCCGCTGCTTGGCCAGGCTCACCTCGGACGAGGCTTGCGCCAGCTCAAGCCGTACACCCGCTTCCGCGACCCTTGATCGGGATTCTTCAATGGGTGAAATGCGGCCCGCGGTAACGCGCTTGGACGCAGCCAGCGTGGCCTTTTCGGCGACCTGCACCGATGCCCGTGCAAGCTCCAGGCGTTCCTGGGCAATGAGTGCATCGAAGTACGCGGTCGTGACATCAGCGCGCAACTGCGCTTGCGCAACTGCGACGTCCTGGAGAGCTACCTGCCGTTCCCGCTCCGCCACATCGACGCGCGCCGAGCGTTTGCCGCCCAACTCGAGGCGCTGGTTGATCTGAACGGTTTGTGTCCGGTTCGCACGATCCATGCCCTCGCGTAGAACGGAGAGCTCAGGATTGACGATGAGACCGGCCTGCGACTTGGAAGCGTCCGCAATGGCGACACTTTGCGTAGCAGAACGCAGTGTCGGGTTCGACGCCAAAGCCAGGCGTATTGCCTCGCCGAGCGTAATGACTGCCGCCGTGGTCGACGGCGCGTGCGCATACGGACGCGCACTTACTGAAATTGTTTGCTGATCACTTTGCTGTGCAGCAGCTGCGAGCAAGGGCATAGACAATGCCGCGGCTCCCAACATGATGAATCTTGGTCGCATGGATAACTCCGAAAATGAAAACGAAGGTCATCCGGCGGCGGCATGGCAGGACCATGGCTGCACTAAGCGCCCACAGTCAGTCAGTCAAATCAGGAAAAACATGGCTCCGCCGGATCTACGCGGCGGAATTCCACTGGGGCCGTTCAGGCGGAGAGGTGTAGATAGAGGTCAGCGGGACAATTTCCTCATCCGGAGGGGCGCTTGCCCATTGCAGATACAGCGGCGCATGCCACGTATCAATCGCTACCGTAGCATGGTGACACGACGCGCAATGCGCGTGGACGGCGAACTTTTTCACGACCGATGGCGCATCTTTGGCAGCAACGGGGAACTCGTCACCATCCTCGACATGCTGATGGTGGCCGAAGTGCTGTGCTGCGCTGCCTGTCTCGTGCATGCAATACGCAGCCACCGTCGTCCAGCTGAACTGGAGAGCGATAATTGCTGCAATGATGTACACGAGACGACGGACCATGGGCGAAATATAGCATGGACCGCCAAGCGTCTGCCAGCCGGTGCGCGTGCCGCCACCACGTGTCGCCCTGTGTAACATCCTGGTTATGCTCCCTTGGCCGAGCTTGCTGCCCGGCGGAACCGCAGCAGCCTGAGCCCGTTGAAAACCACCAGCAAGCTCGCGCCGACGTCGGCAAAAACCGCCATCCACAACGTGGCCAACCCGAACAGCGCGAGCGCGAAGAACACCGCTTTGATCCCCAGCGCAAGAACAATGTTCTGTACCAGAACGTGGCGCGTCTGCTTGCTCAGGCTGACGAAGGCCGGTAGCTTTTGAAGGTCGTCATCCATCAGCGCGACGTCGGCTGTCTCGATCGCGGTATCGCTTCCAGCTGCGCCCATCGCGAATCCGACCTTCGCCCGGGCCAGCGCCGGGGCGTCGTTGATGCCGTCACCGATCATGCCGACCACGCCATATTTCGCTTCCAGTGCATCGACGGCTTCAAGCTTCTGCTCAGGCAACAGGTCAGCGTGCACCTGGTCGATTCCCACCTGGCGCCCGATCTGCTGCGCGGTCGCGAGATTATCGCCAGTGAGCATGACAGGCGTAACCCCGAGCACCTTTAGACGCTCGATCGCGGGGATGGCACTGTCGCGCAGGACGTCCGCGATCGCGATCATGCCTATCAGGCCGGTTTCGCTGGCCAACATCACGGCGGTGCGCCCGGCCGCTTCCTGTTCCGCCAGGTCCTCGCGCATGGCATCGACATCTACTCCATGCTCGGTCATCAGGCGTTGGTTGCCCAGGTAATACTGGACCCCGTCGATCACGCCGCGCACGCCGCGGCCCGCCACGGCTTCGAAGCCCTGAACGCGATGCAACCGCGTACCTGGCGTGACCGCAGCTACGACGGCTCGCGCCAGCGGATGGTCTGAATTGGCGTCGAGACTCGCAGCGATTTCTAAAACGTCATCGCGCGAATGGGTGAACGCCGGGGCAACGGAGACCACCGCTGGTCGACCTTGTGTCAAGGTACCGGTCTTGTCGAGCGCGATCGCCTTGAGCTTGTAGCCGGCCTCAAGAAACTGTCCGCCCTTGATGAGGATGCCCTGCTTCGCTGCCGCC